>Ga0081540_1002148_pt1 | contig 16397 bp, 10 predicted proteins | sample TabmetS2T1R1_FD_71024 | JGI IMG/M metagenome (GOLD analysis project Ga0081540, IMG submission 71024) | Tabebuia heterophylla rhizosphere microbial communities from the University of Puerto Rico - S2T1R1 | ecosystem: Host-associated > Plants > Roots > Rhizosphere ... | reverse complement strand
CATCAACTGGCTACATCAATCGGGATTGGCGGCATGCGCCGATGCTTCAGCGCATGCTGAGGTGATTGCGGCCCCATATAGGGGAATCCGCAGCCAAAACCAATGCTATATGGGCTGATTAGCCCCGCCCGTGACGCGCGTCATAGAGCCGAAAATGGCTTTTCCGCGAAGGGTTAACGGACGCTGGACCGGCTTATTGGCCGTTGCTCTTGAGCACCTGGTTGCAGGCCGCGCTGATCTTGGAGCGGTTTTCCTTGAGGCACGCCAGGACGGTGAAATCGCCCTGATCGAGCACCGGACGGCAGAACTTCTGCGCGTCGCGGGTACAGGCCTTCTGTTCTTCCGCCGTTCCGCGCTGTTGCTGGGCGAAGGCGTTCGACGAAACCGTGATCGACAACAAGGTGAGGGCGAGGAGAGATTTACGCATCTTATTCCTTCATTTCGGCAGCAAGAAACCCTGTTCCCCGATTTGCATTTCGGCATCTCCGGAACGGATTTGTTGGGATGGCAGGTGCCGCGTAGCGCAGCAACGAGCAAAGGACAAGCATGGCAAATGCGGCCGAATTTACGGCGACATTTGCGACCGCTTCAGCACGTTAAATAACCGACTGATATTTAAAGTGTATTTTTGCAACAGCCGTCCGCCAAATGGATGTTGCAGTCGACACGGCGCAAAGCTAGATGCTGCACCGATGGCGTCGATGTGAACGATTGATTCTGTTCGGCCACATACCCATTTTTCTGGCGCAAGTGGCGGAAACGGCACGCCGTCATTTGAACCTAACATACTGCGAGGACACTAAATCTTCGATGCGGCGAGACGTATCTTTGCAAAGAACGTCTATTTTGATGGGAAAACTACAATGAAACTGTTTGGTTCCAGCTTGTACGGTCAGGCTCTCGCAGCGGCCGGCGTCGGCGCCGCGCTCATGTTGTCGGTCACCGCAAGCCACGCCCAGGCGGGAGGCCCGTTCGCCGGCTTTGACGGAAACTGGAGCGGCACCGGCACGGTCGCGCTCTCCAACGGCACCACCGAGAACATCCGCTGCAAGGCCGACTACAAGGTCAACGCCAACGGGCTCGGCCTGAAGCAGAACCTGCACTGCGCCAGCGACAGCTACAAATTCGATCTGTCCAGCGACGTCACCAGCCAGGGTGACCGCATCTCCGGCAACTGGAGCGAGAAGAGCCGCAATATCTTCGGCAACCTGCAGGGCACCGCCGGCGGCGGCCAGATCGAAGTGTTCGTCGAGGCCTCCGGATTTGCCGCCAACCTGAACCTGCGCACCAACGGCAACAAGCAGTCCGTGCGGATCGACTCCAAGGGCGAGATCCGCGGCGTCAACATCACGATGAGCAAGACCTGATACGGCGCACTAGGCTACGGTCAAAGGCAGCGCCTCTGGCGCTGCTTTTTCGTTTTGGGCTCGCGCGGATCATGATGCGCTTGGAAGGAATCGCATCATGATCTGGTCTCTTTATTTAAGCATGATCTTTTCGGAAAACCGGTTTCCACTTTTCCGGATCATGCGCTAGCGAAATTGCCATGCCCAATGCGCATCGCCGCGGTCGCGGCGTTCCGTCACATCGATGCGCATGAAGCGATCATGCGCCAGCGCGGCGCCGACCCACAATTCGTTCCAGGCGTCGAATACCGCGGGCGAGAGCGCCTCGCGCTCCGCCATCAGCCGCCATGACGTCTGGGTTACGGACGCGCACGGCCCTTCCAGCCGCAATTGCGCGTCGTCATCCTGCGCCTGCGACAGCCGGGCGAAGGCCCTGGCAAAGCCGGCCGCTCCCGTTTCCACCCCGCCCAGCATCGCAGCGACGTCGTCGAAAGTGTGCATTCCGACCAGCCGGGCGGCTGCGCCTGCGAGATGGCCGCCCTCCTCCGGACCCAGCACCCTGATCGTCTCCGGCACGATCGAGGTGATGTATTCCATCGCGTAATTGCGCAGCACCTTCTGCAGCCGCTCTTCCGGCCACGTCGTCTCGGCGAGATGCGGCGCGAGATCGGAGCGGAACGGCGGACAACGTTCGCCGGGCGAAAACTGCAACCGATCCTCGGGGGCGAGATCGTGATCCCACTCCTTGTAGTAGCCCTCGAGCCCGGGCTGTCCGTCGACGGTCTGACCGGTGCAGACAAAGCCGAGCCGCGGATTGCCGAGAACGATGCCGTTGTTGGCGTGCCATCCCCGCAGCATCGCCCGCGATACTTCCGACGGAATGCCGCAAATGGCGGTGCCCGACCAGATCCAGCGCGGCGGCGGATAGCGCACCCAGGCCTTGGTGTCGCTCTCGTAGACATACTCGACCTTGACGCCGCCGACCTGGTTCGAGAGATAGTGATATTGCGCGCAAGCCACCGCGTGCGGAAGCTTGTCGAGACCGAGCTTCGTCAATCCGGGAAGGAAACGCGCCAGTTGCTGCCGCCGGAAGGTGCGGAACACCACCTCCGCCGCGCGCGGCGCGCCGGCCCGCGAGGCCAGCATCAGGATCAGCCCGGTCAGATAGGAGTGATAGATGTGCTCGACCGCGCGATAGGCGGCAGCGTCCGCCGCAGGCCGCGCGGCTGATCCTGCAGACGTCATCCTCAGCCTCTCTCGGCTGCCGTTGGCCGGCAGCCTTGTTGTTCTGGAGCCTTTGCCAAGAACCCTATCGTAGCCGCTGTTGTCCAGCGGGCATCATTTCTCCGCCGGCTTGGCGTGACTGACGCCGCGGATCTTTTCCGACAGATTGATCAGGAACATCGACGTCGGCCGCAGGATGAAGAGGTCCGCGACCAGCGCTGCGATCATCGAGAACGCGCTCAGCCAGCCGAACAGGCGCAGCGACGGCAGGTCGGAGAACACGGTGACGACGAGGCCGCAGGCCAGCACCACCGTGGTCAGGATCAGCGCCGGGCCAACCAGCACGGTGGCGCGCTCCACCGCCAGTTCCGGAGTGACGCCCGGCTTGCTCTCCAGCCGCAGGCGGTTGAGGAAGTGGATCGTGGCGCTCAGCCCCAGACCGAACGACACCGTCAGCGCGACGACGCTGGCGAATTGCAGCCCCTCGCCCAACAGCCACAGCACCGTGCCCGATGCGACGACCGGGAAAATGCCGGGCAGGATGCAGGAGAACATCACCACGACCGAGCGGAATGCGAGGCCGATGAAGACGGCGACCAGCAGGAATTCCACCGTCAGGCCGCGGTTGAGCTTCTCGATCATGTTGGCGCTGTTGCGCGCGGCGATCGCCGACAGGCCGGTGACCGCGATCTCATAGCCGGGATGCTCGGCGCGCACCTTGTCGAGCGCCTTGTCGAGCTTGTCGACCACGGGAAGGATTTCGCTGGAATCCAGATCAGGCACGCGGCCCGAGACCACCACCGCATCCTGATCGGCCGAGATGAAGCGGCGCACCAGATGCTCGGGGATCACGCTGACATATTGCTTCAGCGTCTCGACGTCGGTGCTGCCGGCCTTCTCGGCGAGCCAGCGGCGCAGCGTTTCGAGCGACCAGACGTTGCCGACGCCGGCCGACTTCTCGACCATCGCGTGAACTTCGGCGATCGTATTCAGCGTGTCCTGCGAATAGAGCGAGGCGCCCTTGGGGAATTCGATCAGCACGTCGATCGGATTGGCGCCGGTCAGCTTGGCGTCGAGACGGCTCGACGCCTCCACCGCCTGCCGCTTGTCCGGCACCTGATCGGCGAGCCGGTAGCGCGGCTCCAGCGTGGTATAGATGAAGCCCAGCACGCCGACGAAGATCAGCGCGATCAGGCTGAACATTCCGGGGCGGCTGACCATGCGCACCGCGATCCAATAGCAGAAATTGCGCAGCGCCTGCACGCCGGCGTCGGCGCTCTGGAACTTGACCGCGAAGATCTTCTCGTTGCGAACGAACAGCACGCCGAACACCGGCACCAGCGACAGCACCGCGACCAGCGCGATGATGGTGGCGGCAAGCCCGGCCTCGCCGAATTTGCGGATCAGCTCGGAATCGGAGAATTGCAGCGCGATGAACGAAATGCCGGCGGTGCCGTGCGTCAGCACGCAGGCCGGCCCGACCACCTTCACGGCGTTGGTGAAGGCGGTCAGCTTGTCCTGGCCCGCGATCAGGCGGTCGCGCGCGGCGAAGGTAAGCTGCATCGAGTCCGAGAAGCTGATCACCATGATGAGCGGCGTCATCACGTTCAGGAACATGTTGAGATTGAAATTGGCCCAGCCGAGGCCGCCGAGCGCCAGCAGGATCGCGATGATCGGCGGGAACGCCGCTACCACCATGAACGAGATCTTGCGGAAGAAGATGATGGCGATGATGCAGCCGGCGAGAATGCCGAGGATATTGTAGGTCAGCCCGTCGCGCTTGACCGCGTTGCGGATCTCGAGCTGCATGACCGGAACGCCCGATAGCTGCGCGTTGAGCCCGCTGTCCTTGAGATCATCGGCCATGATCTTCCTGATCTCGCCGACCACCTTGCCGAGATCGTTCGAGGAAACGACTCTCGGCTCAAGCGACAGCACGACCAGCGCCAGCGTGCCGTCTTCCGACAACAGCTTGCCGCGAATGATCTCGTTGGCTTTGACGGTTTCGACGAATTTGTCGTAGGCGGCGCCTTCCGGCAGTTCCGGCGGGAACAGCGCAGCCGGCAGCTTGCCGGGCTCCGGCGCCTGGCGCGCCGAGAACAGCGACACCAGGCCGCGCACGCCCTCGACCAGCTGCAGGTCGGTGACCATGTCACGGATCTTTTCGAGGTTCTCGCGCGCCAGCAGCGTCTTGCCCTCGACCACGACCAGCACGTCGAATTCGGTCGCCGGGAAGCGCTTGGTCACGGCCTCGTATTGCTTGTAGTCCTTGGAATCGGAACGGAAGAGCTGGCTCAGCGAGTCGTCGATCTTGATCCGCTGGATGCCGAACAGCGCGGCAATGATCAGCACGACGAGAATGACCATGGACACGATCGGCGCCTTGACCGCGATCAGCCCCATGCGCTCCAGCCCGAAGGCGATGCTCTGGCCCGGCGGCGGCGGTTCCTCGATGGCTTCGACGTGGACGTGACTTTCCGAGTTCTTGTCGAGCATACCCTGTCCAGTTCTCACGTCGGCCTGATGCTGCAGCTTGGTTATTATGAAGCCCGGGTCGATGGCGCCAATGCGGCTTTGCCAGCCCTGCCCCGATCGGCGCTAACCTGTAGAAATCACGCGGTAAATAACCGGCGCCGTTTTACAGGCCCCCACTGCATCCGGCAAGCGCGCGGGGCTGGGTAAAATGGCGAAAATCCGCGTTAAGTCTCTGATTTGTCACACCCGCAAAGGGCCGATTTTGAGGCGTTCTCCACACAAAGCGGTGTCCGCAAATGGTGTGAGGTCCCCGGTCAAATCTCGGCGAGGCCTTCCGGACGCAAAGCTCAGTCCGGTCTGGCGGCGATCATCGCGGCGCCGCTTTCGTCCTTCAGCGCCACCCCGGTGATGCGCCGCGCTAACCCCTCACGCACCAGCCACGCGATCTTGAAGGCGGCCTCGTCGTAACTCAGGCCCGCGCGGTGAATATTGGACACGCAATTGCGCTCGGCGTCGGTGAGGCCGATGCGCGGCCCGAAGGTGAGATAGGCGCCGAGGCTGTCGGGTGCCGACAGGCCGGGCCGTTCCCCGATCAGCATGACCATCATCCGCGCGCCGAGCACGGCGCCGATCTCGTCGCCCAAAGCGACGCGCGCGCCCGATGCAATCACGATATGGCCGATGCGGATGCCTGATTCCGTGAGCCGCGGAGCAAGACTGCGAACCAGTTCGACCGCGTGGACATTGACCGCCGCCGGGGAAAGGCCATCGCCGATCGCGATGACAAGCTCGCTGGCGCTGCCGCCCTGCTCGCCCAGCGCGCGCCGGGAGGCCGGATCGAGCATCCGTCCAAGATCGGGACGGCGCAGATAATCGCGGCGGTTTCGCGCCTGGCTGGAAAGCTGGATGGGCTGCGGGCCAAGGCCGGCCAGTTCGGCCGCCAGACGCTGCGCGTCTAAGGCGGCATGCACCGCATCGCGGGCGCGGGCATGGTCGAGCGTGAAGGCGAGCAGTGCATCGGTCGGCATGCTGGCGCCGGAACGGCCGAGCCCGACGCGCGCCGGTGTCAGTTCCCGCAAATCCTCGAGCGAGCGGGACGGCGGCGCCGGCGTTTTCATGGCGTGCTACTCGGCAGGGACCGAGGCCTCGCGCAGCCGGATCGAGTAGTTCGACGCGTTCTGCTGGCCGCCGGACGCCGCCCGCGCGAACATGATCAGGTGATGTCCGATCATCGAGGAGGCGATCAGCCCCTCAATATCGCCGCGCCGCAGCCGCCTCAGCGCGAACTTCCAGAACACCTTTTTGTAGTCGCCGAGCACGCCGACTTTCCAGAAGATGTTCCGCAGCATGATCAGGGCGCGTTTGATGTTGGCCCAGCTCTTCTGCTCCGGCGATATCGGCACCTTGATCCGCTGCGTATAGGTGTAGTCGCATTGGTGCTCGTAGCGCGCGAACAGCTTGGCCGGCTCGTAGGCGACCTCCATGCACTTGCGCCAGGAATCTACCACCTGATCGTAGGGCAGCAGGAAATTGACGTTGGAATCGCGGCCATCGTCGTCATGGATGAGCCGGCCTTCCTTCTCCAGGCGGTCCCACAACGGCGTCTTCGGCAGCGCCTGCAGCAGATTGATCGTGAGCAGCGGAATCCGCGACTCCTCGACGAACCGGATCAGCGCATCGCCGGTTTCCGGCTTGTCGGTGTCGAGCCCCATGATGATGCCGGAGACGACTTCCATCCCGTAGGAATTGATGGTGCGGACGCCTTCGAGGATCGGGACCATCATGTTGTGGTCCTTGTGCATCGCCTTCAGCGCGTCGGGATCGGGCGTCTCGATGCCGCAGAACACGGTGATGAAGAACGCTTCGCGCATCTTCTCCAGAATCTCGGGCCGCTTGGCGATGTTCAGCGTCGCCTCGCAGGCCAGCCGCATCACATAGCCGGTCCGCTTCTGCCATTCGATCAGGTGCGGCAGCAGATCCAGCGCCGCCTTGCGGTTACCGATGAAATTGTCATCGACGAAATAGACGGACCCGGTGACGCCGCATTCGCGCAATTTGTCGAGCTCGGCGATGATCTGCTGCGGCGTCTTGAGGCGCGGGTTGCGGCCGTAGAGGCCTGGGATGTCGCAGAACTCGCACTGATAGGGACAGCCGCTGGAATACTGGATGCTGCCGAGGAAGTATTTCTTCACCTCGGCCAGTTCGTAGGCCGGAATCGGAAATTCCGTCATCGACACGCGGTCTTTGGTCGTCAGCACCACCTGCTCTTCGGGGCGCGACGGATCGCGCGCCAGCCGCGCAATCAGTTCATTGGTGGCGTCGCCGAGTTCGCCGACATGGAGATAGTCGAACGAAGGATAGTAATCCGGACAGGCGCTGACCGACGGCCCGCCGATGGCGACGCAAAGATCGAACGCATGCGCGCGGCGGCAGATGTCGTTCATCTGCTGGCGCTGGATGTGCATGCCGCTGACGAAAACCGCTTCCGCCCATTCGAAATCTTCCATGGTGGCCGGGCGAAGATTCTCGTCGATGAAGCGGACCTGCCAGTTGGCCGGGAGATACGCCGCGATCAGCAATAGCCCCTGCGGCGGCATGAAAGCCTGAACGCCGTCGGTCAGGGGATAGGCGTATTCGAATGTGCCAAAAGAGGACGTGTAGCGGGGAAAGACGCACAGGATGCGCCGTACCGTCTCGGTGCCTTCAGCTCTCATCAAACTTCCTCAGGCGACGCTTCTGCAAATTTAAGCACGGCATTGAAAATTGGGCCAGAAATTCTTCAACATTGTGACGGCCAATCATAATCCGCCAAGGCTTCCCCCAACCCGCCAAGTAACCCACCAAGGCTCGATTGGTTTCAGAAAAATCGAGCATGGCCGCCGCGGCCGGCCGCTCAGGCGATCAGCCGCGAGGCAAATTCAGGCAGCAGGCCCGCGTCACCCGCCAGCCGGAACGAGGCATCGGCGAGGCCGGTGCGGACCAGCCAGTCGTCGAACTCCGGCGCCCGCTTCAAGCCAAGGAGGTCGCGGATATAGAGCGCGTCGTGGAACGAGGTCGATTGATAGTTCAGCATGACGTCGTCGGCGCCCGGCACCCCCATGATGAAGGTGACGCCGGCAGCCGCCAGCAGCGTCAACAGGTTGTCCATGTCGTCCTGGTCGGCTTCGGCGTGGTTGGTGTAGCAGACGTCGACCCCGATCGGCAGGCCGAGCAGCTTGCCGCAAAAATGATCCTCGAGACCGGCGCGGATGATTTCCTTCCCGTCATACAAATACTCGGGGCCGATAAACCCTACCACGCTGTTGACCAGGAGCGGATCGAACGCGCGCGCCACCGCATAGGCCCGCGCCTCGCAGGTCTGCTGATCGACGTTATGATGGGCGTTGGCCGACAGCGCCGAGCCCTGCCCGGTCTCGAAATACATGACATTGTCGCCGACCGTGCCGCGGCGCAGCGACAGCCCCGCCTCCCGCGCCTCGCGCAGCAGCGCAAGGTCGACGCCGAAACTGCGGTTGGCAGCTTCCGTGCCCGCGATCGACTGGAATACCAGATCGACCGGCGCGCCCTGCCCGATCAGTCCGAGCGTGGTGGTCACGTGCGTGAGCACGCAGCCCTGCGTCGGGATCTGCAGCCGCGCGATGATGCCGTCGAGCAATCGCAACAACTCGCCGATGACAGCCGGATCGTCGCTCGCCGGATTGATGCCGATGCAGGCATCGCCCGATCCCAAGAGAAGGCCGTCGAGGATCGAGGCGGTGATCCCCTTGGCATCGTCGAAAGGATGATTGGGTTGCAGCCGCACGCTCATCCGCCCCTTCAGGCCGATGGTGTTGCGGAAGGCCGACGTCACCGCGCATTTTTTCGCAACCAGCATCAGGTCCTGATTGCGCATCAGTTTGGACACCCCCGCCGCCATTTCCGGCGTGATCCCGCGCGACGTCTTCTTCAGCGTCTCCGGCGTCGCGGCGTCGGAGAGCAGCCAGTCGCGGAAGCCGCCAACGGTCAGCGACGATATCGCTGCGAAACTGGAAGCGTCGTGGCTGTCGAAGATCAGGCGGGTGACTTCATCTTCTTCGTAAGGCACCACCGCTTCATTGAGAAATTGCTTGAGCGGGACATCGGCGAGCGCCATCCGCGCCGCGATCATCTGCTCCGCGCTTTCGGCTGCGACGCCGGCGAGACGGTCGCCGGAGCGCGGCGGCGTCGCCTTGGCCAGCAGTTCGCGCAAGTCGGCGAATATATAGGAGGTGGCACCGATGACCTGGCGATAGACCATGCTGACTTCCTTGCGCCCCGGACCCCGCGCCTCACCGCTTAGCGTATCATCGCCGGTGCGGAAGACGAGCTTCAGGCGTCCAACATTCCACGCGCGATCCGCCAAATTTGCGTCGTCAGACGGTCCCCGCTCGCAGCGACCTGCGGTCGCAGGAGGGCTGAACTGGCCTGGCGAGCAGGCCGAGCTGTGCCCGACCCGTTGAAATTGTGCCCACAACCGTGCCGCGACTTTGGGTGTATTTGGTGCGCGCTCTGGTCGCAGAGAGATGCTCAGTCTTTAGGCGAAAGAATCCGCGATAACCTAACAAGCAATTGTAATCGCTGAATAATTGCAGATTGGTTGCAGTGCGTCAAATCTCGCGCGTTAAGCAATTCTCCACCAAATTTCAGCACACTTTTTTCGATTGCCGATAGTGCTCATCGGGCGCTTTTTTTGGAGTGCCGTTATGGAAATCGTTAATTCCCAGTCAACTTCCGCCCGCGGTTTAGCCTCCCGGCTTTCGCTCGCAGCCAAGCTTTATTCCATCTTCGCGCTGTTCGCGGCGCTGGTTGCCGCGATCACCGCACTGTCGGACTACAACACCCGTCAGAACGCCGCGCTCACCGAGGCGGTATCGATCGCGAGCCGTGCTGCGCTCAACGTCGAACGCGTTAATTCGCTGGTCTATGCGGTCGTGATGGAATCGCGCGGCGTCTACATGTCGGCGGAGCCGGCGGCCGTGAAGAAATTCGGCGACGGGCTGCTCAAGTTCAACGAGCGTATTCTTGAGGTCGTGAAGAGCTGGGAAGCGCTGGTCCGGGCCGACGACGCCCAGCAATTCGCCACCTTCAAGAAGCGCATCCAGCAATTCGTCGACTTCCGCAAGGAACTGGTTCGCCGTGGCGTCGAAATCAACGCCGCCGCCGGGCGCGAATGGGGCGACAATGACGCCAACCGCGAAGTGCGCATGGCGCTGAACAAGGATCTCGAAGCGCTTTCCAAGGTCTACGCCGAACGCAGCAGGAAGCTGGCGGAGCAGACCGAGGCCAACCACACCATGGCCTTTGTCCTGACCTGTCTCGGCGTGCTTGCGCTCGGCGTCGTCGTGATCGGCGTACTGATCATTTCCCGCTCGATCGCGCGTCCACTTTCGGTCATCACCTCTACCATCAAGCGGGTCGCCGACGGCGCCGAGGGCGTCGAAGTTCCGCATACCGATCGCAGCGACGAAATCGGCGCGCTGGCCCGCGCGATCAAGATCTTTCAGGAAGCGATGGAGCGCAACCGCAAGCTCAATTCGCAGGTGCTGGAGGATTCCGAGGCCCGCGACGAACGCACCCGCCATATCGAAGCCTCTGTCGACGCATTCCGCCAGGCGATCGGCGGCGTGTTGCGCGCCGTCACCGACAATGCGACCTCGATGCGCGGCACCGCGCAAACCATCGCAAGCGTCTCATCCGACGCCAGCGGACGAGCAGTGGCGGCCTCCGGCGCGACCGAGCAGGCTTCCAGCAACGTTTCCGCCGTCGCCAGCGCCGCCGAAGAACTCTCGACTTCCGTCGAGGAAATCGGCCGCCAGGTGCGCCAATCGGCCAGCGCCGTCGAGCAGGCCGGCCTGCGCACCGAGAAATCGGTCGCCGAAATCGAGGGGCTCGCGGCCGCGACCCAGCGCATCGACGGCGTGCTGAACCTGATTCAAGCGATCGCCGAGCAAACCAATCTTCTGGCGCTGAACGCGACCATCGAAGCTGCCCGCGCCGGCGACGCCGGCCGCGGCTTCGCCGTGGTCGCCCATGAGGTCAAGGCGCTCGCCGAGCAGACCGCCAAGGCGACCGCCGAGATCAGCCAGAACGTCGGCATGATCCAGACATCGACCAAGAATTCCGTCGACGCGGTCCGCGAAATCGGCAACGCGGTGCGCGAGATCAACGAGGTGACATCAGCCATCGCCAGCGCGATCGAGCAGCAGGATTCGGCCACCCGCGAAATATCGGCGAACGCGCAACTGGCGGCAGAGGGCAACGGCACCCTCGTTGTCAATATCGGCTCGCTCAGCGACGCCATCGGCACCACGAGCGACGCGGCGGCCTCCGTCCTCACCGCCTCCAGCGAGCTGACCGCGACGGCAGAAACGCTGTCGCGTGAGGTCGAGCAGTTCTTCCGCAATCTGCGCGCGGAAGCGGCCTGATATCTGCCGACGCGATCCGATTTCCCGAGACGCCGCTTCCGATCAAATCGGAATCGGCGTCCTCAAATCGAGCGTCAACGGGAATTCGATTGCGCGTTCTTCGGCCGGCGGGTCGATCCTGCCGGGGGTGTGGCCATGGTCCTGAAACCGGGCCAGCCGGCGGGCTTCCGCCTCGTAGGAATTGACCGGCTTGGTGTCGTAGCTGCGGCCGCCGGGATGGGTGACGTGGTAGACGCAGCCGCCGAGCGAACGGGCGTTCCAGCTATCGATCAGGTCGAATGTCAGCGGGGTATGGACCGGAATGGTCGGGTGCAGCCCTGACGCCGGTTGCCGGGCCTTGAAGCGGACGGCGGCGACCGCCTCGCCGGAGCGGCCTGTCGGCGTCATCGGCATCCGCCTGCCGTTGCAGGTCATGACATGGCGGCCCTCGACAAAACCTGTCGCCTTGAGCTGCAGCCGCTCCACCGAGGAATCGACATAGCGCACGGTGCCGCCGGCGGCGCCTTCCTCGCCGAGCACATGCCAGGGCTCCAGCGCCTGCCGCAACTCCAGCGCGACGCCGCCATGATGGACGCGGCCGAACACGGGAAAGCGAAACTCGAGCTGGGCCGAATACCATTCCGGAGAGAATGCGTAGCCGGATTGCCGGAGCTCATCGAGCACGCCGAGAAAATCATCCCAGAGGAAATGCGGCAGCATGAAACGATCGTGCAGCGTGGTGCCCCAGCGCACGAACTTGCCTTGTTGGGGTTCGCGCCAGAGCTTTGCGATCAGGGCGCGGATCAGGAGTTGCTGCGCCAGCGACATCCGCGGATCGGGCGGCATTTCGAGCGCGCGGAATTCGACCAGCCCGAGGCGACCGGTCGGGCCATCGGGCGAATAGAGCTTGTCGATACAGATTTCGGCGCGATGGGTATTGCCTGTTATGTCAACCAGGATGTGCCGGAACAGGCGGTCGACCAGCCACAGCGGCGCCTCCAGACCCGCAGGCGGCACATGGGCCAGCGCGATTTCCAGCTCGTAAAGCCCGTCATGCCGCGCCTCGTCGATGCGCGGCGCCTGGCTGGTCGGACCGATGAACATGCCGGAAAACAAATAAGACAGCGACGGATGCCGTTGCCAGTACAGCACGAGACTCTTCAGCAGATCGGGGCGGCGCAGGAACGGCGAATCGTGCGGCGTAGCGCCCCCGAGCACGATATGATTGCCGCCGCCGGTGCCGACGTGGCGGCCGTCGATCAGAAAGCGGTTGGCGCCGAGGCGAACCTTGGCGGCGTCTTCATACAGGCCAAAGGTGATATCGACTGCCTCGCGCCAGCTTTGCGCCGGTTGGATGTTGACCTCGATCACGCCGGGATCGGGCGTCACCTTGATGACCTCGATGCGCGGGTCATAGGGCGGCCCGTAGCCCTCGACATGAACCGGGAGCTGCAGTTCCTCGGCGGTCGCCTCCACCACCGCGACCAGTTCGAGATAGTCTTCTGCTTTCTCCACCGGCGGCATGAACACGCACAACACGCCGTTGCGGATTTCCACGGCCATTGCCGTGCGCACCGGCCTGGACTTGGCCTTCGGCTTCTGCACCGGCCTCGAGGGCAAACCGTCCGGTGCGCCATCCTTGTCGTCTGCCGCAAGTTCGCACCGCGGCTCCATCGGATCCCGCTCGACGATGTAGGGATATTCTTCCGGAGGCACATCCGGCAGCGACGCGATCGGCAGCCGCAGCCCAAGCGGAGAATCGCCTGGTATCAGCAACAGATGCTCGCGTCGAAACTGCCAGCGCTCGCTCATCCAGCCCGAAGCGTCGGCGTCGGCACGCTGGATCGGCAGCACGAACCCCTTCGGTTTGTTCAGCCCCTCATCAAACACGCGCGCCATGCGCGAGCGCTCTTCCGGATCGGCGAGCCTGGAGTCGGAGGGATCGACATTGACTGGAAGCGCTGCTTCCTTCTGCAGCCAGTGCACGGGGTCCTCATAGGCCGGCATGACGTAACCGAGTTCGAGGCCGACTCGCGCGGCGATGCCTTGCATCATCCGCTCGCCGTCCGCGATATCGGACTTGCTCGCATCTCCGACCTTCGCGATCAGATCGGCATTCTTCCAGACCGGCACGCCGTCCTTGCGCCAATAGAGGCCGAATGCCCAGCGCGGCAGGCTTTCGCCCGGATACCATTTGCCCTGCCCGTAATGCAGCAATCCGCCCGGCGCAAAGCGCGCGTGAAGTTTCCGGATCAGATCGTCGGCAAGCGCCTGCTTGGTCGGGCCGACGGCGGCGATGTTCCACTCGGCCGATTCAGGGTCGTCGACGGAGACGAAGGTCGGCTCGCCGCCCATGGTCAGCCTGATGTCACCGGCTTTGAGATCAGCGTCGACCTGCTCGCCCAGACCATCGAGGCGCGCCCAGGATGCATCGGAGAACGGCCGGGTGATCCGCGGCGCCTCGCGGATGCGCTTGACGCTCATCTCGAAACCGAAATCGACTTCGGCAGGGCCGGCGCTACCCGAGATCGGCGCTGCCGAGCGGTAGTGCGGCGTGGCGGCAACCGGAATGTGCCCCTCGCCCGTCAGCATGCCCGAGGTGACATCGAAGCCGATCCAGCCCGCGCCGGGAAGATAGACCTCGGCCCAGGCGTGCAGGTCGGTGAAATCGCTTTCGACCTCGCGCGGGCCCTCGACCGGATCGATGTCGGGCCGCAACTGGATGAGATAGCCGGAGACGAAGCGCGCCGCGAGGCCGAGGTGGCGAAGAAGCTGGATCAGCAGCCACGCCGAGTCGCGGCACGATCCGGAGCCCAAGGCCAGCGTCTCCTCCGGCGTCTGAATACCGGCCTCCATGCGGATGACATACTTGATCTTTTTCTGAAGCCGCGCGTTCACTTCGACCAGGAAATTGACGGTGCTGTCGGCCTCGCGCGGAATCTCCTTCAAGTAGGCTGCGAACAGCGGGCCCTGCCCGGTGGTGGCGAGATAGGGCGCCAACTCGGTTTTCAGATCGTTGCTGTATTGAAACGGAAAGGAATGGACGGAGGGCTCGATGAAGAAGTCGAAGGGATTGACCACCGTCATCTGCGCGGTGAAGTCGACTTCGATCTTCAGCTCGGTTGCCTTCTCCGGAAATACGAACCGCGCCAGCCAGTTGCCTTGCGGATCCTGCTGCCAGTTCACAAAATGATTTGATGGTGTGACCTTGAGCGAATAGCTCAGGATCGGCGTGCGCGTGTGCGGCGCCGGGCGCAGGCGAACGGTCTGGGGGCCGAGATCGATCGGTCGGTCGTATTTGTAATGCGTAACGTGGTGCAGTGCGACGTAGATCGACACGGACCGGAAGCTCCAGCGACTATAAAAAGCAGAACACCGCTTCCGGGTGGGATCAAGCATTAACAACGGGCAGCGCGTGCCTACGCTTCAGGCGGATGTCAGCGTTTAACCTTGTCCGCCTCGTCAACCCGTGATTGATTTCCCGCAAACGCATCTCGCTGCCAACGCTGGGAGGGATCGTGCCATGAGTTTTCTGGTCGAGATCGACGAGAGCGCTTACCCCGCCGACGCACTCGATAAGTTCTCGGCAAGCCCATCGTTCGCGCTCGAGAACGCGCAGGCACTGATGTGGATGTCACAGCTGGCCTACGAGACAGCCCACCCGGACAAGATAAAAGGGATTCTTGGCCGGTGGACCTTGGACCTGAAGGCCTTCGCTAGTAACAATCCTACTACCCGACTGCCGCCGAACAGCGCTTGCTTCGTGGCCGCGGCAGGACCCAAAGCGACGATTATAGCGTTCTCCGGGACCGACCCGCTTAATCTCATCGACTGGATCACGGATTTCACGGTGATCCACTCGCCCGACGACCTACACAGCGGCTTCAAGGCCGCGCTCGATGCCGTCTGGGACACCAAAATACGACCCTTGATCGAGCAACCTCAAAATCTCTTTTTCACCGGACACAGCCTCGGCGGCGCGCTCGCCATCCTCGCCGCCGAACGCGCCATGCGCGAGTCAAGCGTGCGCCCGACCGCTGTCTACACTTTTGGCAGCCCGCGCACCGGCGGAGCAGATTTCTTCGACCGATATGGGCCGGAACTTGCCGATCATACCTTTCGGCTTGTTCACGCCAACGACATCGTTCCGACGGTTCCGCCGACGATCCGGGGTAGATTTCTGCATGTTGGTCATTGTCTACAGGTTGCGAGCGGCGATCTTTTCGATAACCAGACTCCGCAACAGCCGATCAATCAGAACGATCCTGATATCGTCAAAAGTGCATTGCAATCCGCGCTCGCCACTATCTTCTTCTTTGCAGCGGCGCACCCAGTTCAGAAGGTTGGTTCACGACTCATAGACCAGCTCTCAATCCTGTTGCCGCCAATGGTGCGCGATCACGTCCCGGCAAACTACTTTCGGGCACTGTCGATCCCGCTCAAATAGAAGCCGTAGGCTTATCGCCTCACATCGTCGCGCCCAGCACCCATGGTGCGAACTCGGCGCCGCCGAAATCAAAACTCTCGCTCTTGGTCGGCTGGCCCGACGCCGTCTTCAGCATCAGTTCGAAGATGCGCTGGCCGCATTGCTGCACGTTTTCCTCGCCGTCGAGGATGGTGCCGCAATTGACGTCCATGTCGTCTTCCATGCGCTTGTACATCGGCGTGTTGGTGGCGAGCTTGATCGAGGGCGCGGGCTTGCAGCCGAACACGCTGCCGCGGCCCGTCGTGAAACAGACGAGATTGGCGCCGCCCGCCACCTGCCCGGTCGCGGCCACCGGGTCGTAGCCGGGCGTATCCATGAACACGAAACCCTTCTTGGTGACGGGCTCCGCGTAGTTCAGCACGTCGACCAGATTGGTGCTGCCGGCTTTCGCCATCGCGCCCAGTGATTTCTCGAGAATAGTGGTGAGACCGCCGGCCTTGTTGC
>Ga0081540_1002147_pt1 | contig 16397 bp, 15 predicted proteins | sample TabmetS2T1R1_FD_71024 | JGI IMG/M metagenome (GOLD analysis project Ga0081540, IMG submission 71024) | Tabebuia heterophylla rhizosphere microbial communities from the University of Puerto Rico - S2T1R1 | ecosystem: Host-associated > Plants > Roots > Rhizosphere ... | reverse complement strand
GAGGTGGTGGGGGTGGTCGCGAAGCGGCTCGGCGTAGAGGAAGAGCGTGGCTCCGTTGAAGAAGCCGTGCGTCCCGTCGAGGTGGCTGGTCCGGACGGTGAGCTCGTTGGCGTAGACGCAGTAGCGCACGCGCACCGGCCGGCCGCGCGGGCGAAGGCGCCAGGTGCGCTTGTCGATTCGCTCGACGCCGACGCGGTCTCCGCGGTCGTCGGAGGCTGAGAGCTCCTGGACGTGGCGGGAGAACTCGCGGACCAGGTAGCTGCCGGGTGTCCAGACCGGAAGGACGAGATCCAGGACGTCGGCGGCAGGAAACTGCGCCTCCACCTCGAACAGGTGCGAGTGGGGGCGGGACATCGAGACGCGGTAGCGGACCGCTTCAGTCATGTGTGGCCCGTGTGTAGCAGAAACCGGTGAGCGCACACTGCCAGTCAGGTCGAAGTAAGAGGTCGCTCGTTCGGCAGAGTCCGGGGTGACGAGCTGCGGTCGGCCAGGTGGGCGCCGGGCGCCGTCAGCGCGCCCGGAGGAGGATCGCGCCGAAGAAGCCGTCGGTCCCGTGCTGTGCGGGCGAGAGGCGGAGGAAGTCGCCGGTGCTCACCTTCGGTCCGAGCTCCGCGCCGAGGCGGTCGGCCGGCGGAAGCGTCCGGAAGTCGGCGTGCTTCGCGAGGAACGCGGCGACCACCGCCTCATTCTCCTCCTCGAGCACGCTGCAGGTTCCGTAGACCAGGCGACCGCCGGGGCGGACGAGGGGCGCGAACTGCTCGAGGAGGCGCCGCTGTCGCTCGACGTGCTGGGCGAGCATCGCCTCGGTCAGGCGGTAGCGGGCGTCGGGCTTGCGGCGGAAGGTGCCGGTGCCACTGCACGGCGCGTCGACCAGGACGCGGTCGGCGCGGGCCATGAGGTCCGCGAGGGTGGCGGCGGAGTCCTCGGCCGGGATGGGGCGAATGCGGACGTTGTGCACGCCGGCGCGCCGGGTCCGCCGCTTGAGATCCTCGAGACGCCGGGCGTCGACGTCGAGGGCGAAGAGCTCGCCGCGGTTGTGCATCTGCGCAGCGAGCTGGAGGGTCTTGCCGCCGGCACCGGCGCAGGCGTCGACGACGCGGGTAGGGGGCGCGTCGACGAGGAGGCCGAGGAGCTGGCTGCCCTCGTCCTGGAGCTCGAAGAGGCCCTCGCGAAAGCTCGGCAGGGAGAACGCGTTGAGACGCGTCTCGAGGAAGAGGCCGAGGGGGGACAGCGGCGTCGGCCGTGCCTCGACACCTTCACCCCGCAGTCGCTCGCGGAGCTCGTCACGCGTCGTGCGGAGGAGGTTGACGCGGGCGGTGAGCGGGGCGCGCTCGTTCATCGCCGCGGCCTCGGCCTCGGCACGGTCGCCGAACTGGCGGAGGAAGCGTTCGGCGAGGAAGTCCGGGAGCGAGGCGTCGAGGGCGAAGCGCTGTGCGCGCGGGAGTGCCCGGATCGCATCGGCAGCGGCGGGCAATGTCTGGAGGAGGCGGGACTCGTCGGGGCGGAGGCCGGAGGTGCGAGCGACGCGCTCCGGAGTCTCGCCGTGGAGGACGCGCGAGGTGGCGATCCGGAGCAGGTCCTGCTCGGTGGTGGGGCGCCGGTCGAGGGCGGCGCCGGTGCGCTCGAGGAGAGCATCGACGGTGCGCTGCCGGCGAAGGAGGGCGTAGACGCGCTCGGCCACGGCCCGGCGCTCGTTCGAGTACAGGTGGCGCTTCGTGCGGAGGACGTGGTCCAGCGCCCGGTCGGCGAGCCGCCCCTCGTGGCGGACCGCCCCGTACGCCTCCAGCGAGGCTTGCATCACGAGGTCCTCCCGCAGCGGCCTCTCGGGCCTCTCGAAGGTGCCTGACACCTTCGATCGCCCGTCCGGGGGCCCCTGCTGCCTGCTTGGCCTCTCCGGCGCGTCGCGTCGATGCCCGGTCTTCGCCCCCCGCGGAGGCCCTCCCGTGCGATCGAAGGTGCCAGACACCTTCGATCGGCCGGGGCGGGGCCCAGCGCGCGGGAAGCCGGCGGAGTTCCTTGCGTTTTCGGGCGGGGCGGAGCGGGGCGCGCGCTGGCGCCGGTCGCGACCGGGAGGCGGGCGAGCCACGGCCCTCAGTACCTCGGCATCCGGGGGTCCACGTCCACGGCCCAGCCGTCGAGGCCGCCCCGCAGCGAGGCCGCCGGGATGCCCACCGACTCGAGGAAGGCCGCCGCGTGGTAGCTCCGTACCCCGAGGTGGCAGAGGACGACCAGCGGTCGATCCGCCACTTCACGCACCTCGTCGAGCCTCGCCGGAAGCTCGTCCAGCGGCACGTTCACCGAGCCGGGAATCGCCGCAGCCCGCACCTCGTCCGGGTTCCGCACGTCCAGGAGCACCGGCCGTTCCGCCTCGGGAGCCTCGAGCGCTCTCGCCAGCTCGCGCGGCGTCACCTCACGCACGGGCATCGGGCACCTCACAGCGGGCCGGCTCGTCCGAGAGGGTGATGGTCGCCCCCGGCCGGCACGTCGGACACGCCGGATCCCGCCGTAGCGCGAGCTCGGAGAACCGCGTTCCCAGCGCGTCGAAGGTCAGGAGCCGTCCGACCAGTGGCGTCCCGATGCCGAGCAGCAGCTTCAGCACCTCGTTCGCCTGCACCAGCCCGATGAGCCCCGGAAGCACCCCGAGCACTCCGGCCTCCGCACAGGAGGGCGCGAGCTCCGGCGGCGGTGGCGCTGGGTACAGGCAGCGGTAGCAGGGCCCGACTCCGGGAAGGAGCGTCGTGGCCTGTCCTTCGAAGCGGTACACGCTGCCGTGCACCAGCGGGATGCCCTCGAGCACGCACGCGTCGTTGAGCAGGTACCGGGTGGGGAAGTTGTCTCCGCCGTCCACGACGACCTCGAAGCCGCGGACGACGGAGAGCACGTTGGCCGCGGTGAGTCGTTCGGCGAAGGTCACCACCTTCACCTCGGGGTTCAGCGCGATGAGCGCATCCCGCGCGCTCTCGGTCTTCGGCCGCCCGGCATCCGCGTTCCGATGAAGGACCTGACGCTGCAGGTTGCTCACCTCGACGACGTCCGAGTCGACGATCCCGAGCGTCCCCACCCCGGCCGCGGCGAGGTAGAGCGCCGCGGGCGAACCCAGCCCTCCGGCCCCGAGCAAGAGAACCCGGGCGGACGCCAGTCGCGCCTGCCCCTCCTCGCCGACCTCGGGAAGGGAGAGATGCCGCCGGTAACGCGCCTTCTGATCTGCGCGGAGCTGCGTCGGGCGCACGCGGGGCAGCCCCAGGTCGCTCCAGCGTCCGTAGCCTCCGGCGAGGGACGAGACCCGGGCGTAACCCAGGTCGAGGAGCGTCCGGGCGGCGAGGACGGAGCGCACCCCGCTGCCGCAGTAGATGACGACCTCCCGCTCGCGGTCGACCATGCGCTCGACCCTGAGCTCGAGGTTGCCGCGGGGAAGGAGCAGCGCCCCGGGAAGGTGCCCCTCCGCGGTCTCGTCCGGCTCGCGCACGTCCAGTAGCACCGGCGCATCGTCCGACCGGAGACGCGCGGCGACGGACTCGGGGCTGACCTCCGTCACGACGGCACGGGCCTGCTCGAGCAGCTGACGGAACGTGGGCATCGGGTGTCATCTGCGTATAACAGACCCGGCCGGGGCGGCCAGGAGGCCCGAGGAAATGACGCTCGACGGACGCGTGACGCTCGTGACGGGGGGAGCCATCCGGGTCGGCCGGGCCATCGTGGAGGCGCTCGCCGCCGAGGGCGCAACCCTGGCGATTCACCACCACGCCTCGGTCGACGAGGCGAAGGCCCTCGTGGCCGAGCTCCGGAGCAAGGGCCGGCGGGCCGAGGCGTTCCGGGCCGACCTGACCGACGACGCCCAGCTGACTGGCCTCGTTTCGCAGGTGGAGCGCTCGCTCGGGCCCATCCAGGTCCTGGTCAACAGCGCCGCGGGCTTCACCCGGGCACCATTCCTGGACACCGACGCGGAGATGCTCGATGCCGAATGGCGCCTCAACGCCCGCGCGCCGTTCCTTCTCACGCGCGAGGTCGCCCGCGGGATGCTCGAGCGGCGAGAGGGTGTGGTGGTCAACGTGCTCGACATCGGGGGCGCCCTCGTTCCCTGGCGCAACTATTCCGCGTACTGCATGACCAAGGCGGCGATGAGCATGCTGACCCAGGTGCTCGCGCTGGAGCTCGCCCCCCACGTCCGGGTGAACGGCGTCGCGCCCGGGACGGTGCTCCCTCCCGAGTCGCTCGAGCGCGAGGAGCGCGAGCGGCTTCGGTCCGGTATTCCCCTCGGCCGCTTTGGGCGCGCCGAGGACGTGGCCGAGACGGTCCGGTTCCTGGTGACGGGTCCGGACTTCATCACCGGTGAGGTGATTGCCGTGGACGGGGGGCGGGTCCGCGGGAACCGCCGCTAGGACGCTCCGACGGCCGGGACGTGGAATCCCCTGCGCGGCGTGGATATACAGGGACCATGGACACCTCCACCGCCACCCCTGCGGCCCCCGCTCCCGCCGCGACGCCGGCCTTTCCGCTGAAGCTCACTGCCCGTGCGGTCGAGCAGGTCAAGGCGGTGCAGAAGCAGCAAGGCTTCGAGGGGTATTACCTGTCGGTCCGGGTCGTCCCCGCCGGGTGCAGCGGGTTCGGCTACGACCTGAACCTCATCAAGGACGTGTCGCAGGGTGACGTGGTTGGCGAGCAGGACGGCATCCGCCTGGTCACCGATGCGCTGAGCCAGCAGTACCTCGCGGGAACCGAGGTCGACTACGTCGTCGGAACCACCGCCGCCGGCTTCAAGTTCGAGAACCCGAACGCGAAGTCCACCTGCGGTTGCGGGACCTCGTTCTCGACCTGACCGGAGGGCTCAGGGCTCGAGCAGGCGCTGCCACTCGGAGACGGTCTTCTTCCTCCCGAGCCTGTCCTTGCGCCGTGCGTGGGCCGCCTCGAACGCCTTCCGCTCGAGGTCGGTGTCCAGCTTCAGCGGCGGCACCTCGGCGCGGCTCCCGTCCGGGTGCAGCGCGACGAAGGTGAGGAGCGCGGTCGTCGTCAGGTGATGCGTGCCGATGAGTGGGTCCTCTGCCGTGACGCGGACGCCCACCTCCATCGAGCTGCGGAACGCGGCGAGCACCCGGGCCCGCAGCGTCACCACCCAGCCGACCCGGATCGACGTATGGAAGTGAAGGTCGTCCATGCTGGCGGTGACCACGGCGTGCCGGCAGTGCCGTCCGGCCGCGATGCCGCCGCAGATGTCGATCCACTCGAGGATCCGTCCCCCGAACGCCGCGTTCAGCGGGTTCGCATCCGACGGAAGGATCATCTGCGTCATGACCGCGACGCTCTCTGCCGGGCTCTTGGGCTCCATCGAGTGCTTCTCTAGCCCAGGACCTCCCTCAGGAGATCCGGTCTGTCGGTCATGATGCCGCCGACGCCGATGGTGACCAGCGCGCGCATCGTCTCGGCGTCGTCGACGGTCCAGACATTCACCCAGCGGCCGAGCCGGGCCGTGGCGTCGAGGAAGGGCGCGTCGACCAGGCGCACCTCCCCGTAGTCGAGCGGCATGTCGAGGACCTGGAACCTCCGGTCGTCCGGGGGCTCGGAGCCGGACTTGATGGCCAGCACCAGCTGGGTCAACGCGTCCCGGGGGTAGAAGGCACAGACCTCGGGCGCCGCCTCGACCAGGCGCTCGCCCAGCGGGTCCAGCTCGCTCCCGAGGCAGACGCGGTTCGTCGCTCCCTCGGCGCGAAGGAGGGCGGCGACGGCGGACTCCACGCCTGGAGCCTCGGCCTTGACCTCGACGTTCAGCCGGAGTCCGGGGAAGGTCCGGAGCACCTCACGGAAGGTGGGCATCCGCACGCCCTGGCCGCGGAACGGGTGGGTGCGTCCGTCATCCGCCGAGAAGTGAAAGCCTGCGTCGAGCCGCTGGAGCTCGGCGAGCGTGTGGTCGGCGATGCGGCCGTCACCGTCCGTGCAGCGCTGGACCGTCGGGTCGTGGGAGACGACGAGCTCGCCGTCGCGCGTCGCGTGGACGTCGAGCTCGAGCATGTTCGTTCGCCACTGCTCGACCGCGGCCCGGAACGCGATGAGCGTGTTCTCCGGCGCGAGGAGCGCACCTCCGCGATGGGCGATGTGGAGCGTCGGGCGGAGTCCGTCCAGGAACGGGTGGCGCACGGGCGGCAGTGTCCGCCCTTCCGCTGTCGCGCGCTGCCTCGATCTGAACCCTCTCCGCTTGGTGCGGGTCCAGGGCGTCGAAGCGTCCGGGGCGAGGAGCCATTTCCCTGGGCCCGCCCAGGGAAGGCCACAGGGTGCATGTCACGTCAGGTCGCGGCCAAGCTCCCGGATTCACGTGGAGGACGCGCACTCGCCGCGTTGGCGCCCCCGGTGGGCGGCACGTAGAATCGAGGGTCGCATGGCAGCCCGGCAGAAGCGGAAAAACATCGTCAAGAAGAGGGCTTACACCGCTGCTCGGCTCGCGGTCTCCCGGTCCCAGCTCCCCGAACCTCAGCGTCTGCTGCGCGTGTGGAGGCGCGTGCTCGAGCGGCGGCTGCGCGCGCGCCTGCGGGCCAACGTCACCGTCGACGTCCACGACAACACCCACACGATGGTGACCTTCGAGCGGGTTCGGCGTGGGTGGCGGCTGCGCGTGCACCACATGTTCCTGGCCGCTCCGGAGGAGGTCGTGACCGCGCTGGCGGAGTTCGTGCGCTCTGCCGACGCGCGAAGCTCGGCGGTGCTGGACCGGTTCATCGAGCGGAACAAGGCGTTCATCCGCCGGGTGTCGCCGGCTCAGTTGCGCCGCCGGCTGCGGATCGAGCCGGTGGGACGGCATCACGACCTGTCGGCCATCTTCTCGGCGCTGAACCGCAGGTACTTCTCCGGGCGGGTCGCGGCGACGATCACCTTCGGTCCGGCGCCGAGGAGCCGGCGTCCGCGGAAGAGCATCAAGATGGGGAGTTACTCGGCGGACTCACGGGTCATCCGGATCCATCCGGCGCTCGATCAGCCGAAGGTGCCGAGGTACTTCGTGGAGTGGATCGTCTTCCACGAGATGCTCCACCACGTGTACCGCGCGCGCCGGGGTGACGACGGGCGTCGCTGCGTGCATCCCCCCGAGTTCATGGAGCACGAGCGGCGGTTCCACGATTTCAACCGGGCGCAGGCCTGGGAAAACGAAAACCTCGACCTCCTGCTGCGCGCCCGGGTGGGCTAGGTCGCCTGCATCGAAGGTGTCTGGCACCTTCGATGCCGCGAACGTCCTGCTGCGCGCCCCGTTCGGCTCGGTCCGGCAGTATTGAAGTCCATTGAAGGTGTCAGGCACCTTCGATGACCCGCGAAGCGTTCGTGGGGTCATTTCCTCAGCGCTGGCGGGCGCTTACCTGCCGAAGGTCCGCCGGCCTCGAGGTCACGGGAGAATGAGCCCGCCGGGGCTCCGGCGCTCACCGGGAGGGCTCTCCGGGTTCTGTCCGGCGCCGGCTCCACCCTCACGGGTCGCTGCCGTCGGCTGCGCCGCTCCGCGGGCTCCGGGGGGCCGCGCCATCAGGGTCAGCACCTTGCCGAACAGCTGTTCGGCGAAGGGAGGGAAGAGCCCCGGGGCGCCGTGGAACATCCGCCGCGCCGTCGCACGGGCCACCCGCGCGGGGTGGTCTGCCCCACGGCGCTCGAGGGCCGTCGCCACAATCCACAGCCTCCGGGCGTAGAGGCGCCGGCGCGGAGCGTCGAAGAATTCTTCGGCCTGGGACCGGATCCGTTCCCGGAGCGCCTCGCCCTGCTGCTCCGGGCTCAGCGCCAGCGGACTCGTGCGCACCTCGTCCACGCGAAGGGCGAGCCGCTTCAGCTCTGCCTCCGGCGGCAGCCACGCAGCGAGCTCAGGCTCACGATGAAGGGCCCCGCTCTCGACGGCCAGCGCGGCGTCGCCGTCCTCCGGCTCCGGCAACGGCGGAAGCTCCTCGGGCGCCGCCTCGATGCCCAGGTGGCGCAGGGCGACGTCGCTGTCAGGAGGGAAGGGGGTGCGCGTGGCGAGATGACAGCGGACCGCCTCGGCCAGAAGCGCTCGTCCCTCCTCGGCGGACAGCGGAAGGAGCCGCTCCATCTCCGGACTCCGGCCGAGCTTGCGCCAGGCGCCGCGGCTCATCTCCGCGCGGCTCAGCGAGAGCAGACCGAGCTCGTCGGACACGAGCGCCTCCACCACCTCGACGCCCCCGCGGATGGGCTGGGCGAGCAGCAGCGCACGTTGTCCGGTGCCATCCGGAAGGCTGGCGAACCCCGGCAGGGATTCGGTGACAGGCGCGGGAGCGGCAGGCGCATCGGCCGGGGGTGACTCGGACGGACGGGGGCGCTCGGTCACCGCGATGCCCGCGGAACGGAGCCGGTACAGCGCACGACGCGCCGCCTTCGCCACCTCGCGGTCGGGGGACGCCGAGAGCAGCTCGGCCGGAGCCGGTCGCCGCAGCGCCACGCCCGCCTCGAGCACCGCCAGCGCCAGCTCCGCCGGGAGCGCGCCTGCGTCCGCGGCGGTCCCATCCAGGGTTCGCCGGGCCAGCTCCCAGTCGTCCTTCAGGACGTTCTCGGGCGCGCCCTCTCCGGCCCGGAGCGCCTGCGAAAGCTCTTCGATGCTCATCGCCGATGGTTCTCCAGCCAGGCCATACCACCGGCGTGGTCGACCGGGATCACCTCCACGCCGTAGTGGGCGCCGAAGACCGCCCTCGGGTCGACACCCCGGACCAGGAAGTGGCTGTATGCCGGGCCCATCGTGTCCCAGCGGAAGCCATCGGGTCGCCACTCGCTCGGGAAGGTGGGTGGCGGAGGGCCGCGGTAGCGAATCGGCGAGTGCGGCGTCCGGGCAAAGCTGAAGTTGGTGATGCCCCCGCGAAGCCGCGCCGGAACGGCGGCGGCGTGGAGGAAGACCGGATGGCGGACGACCCGCGAACCGGGATCGAAGATCAGACCCATGATGCGCGGCCCGGGTGGCGCTTCCTCGGCGAAGCGGAGGAGCGGCGCCGCCTCGAGGTCGAAGGCGTGGAACCCGGTGCCCAGCGGAACGGCCAGGACGAGCGCCGCGACCAGCCCGGCGCCCAGAAGCGTGGGACGCAGGCGAGGGGAGATCGGCGGAAGCGACGCGACGGCCAGGGGTGCCAGGAGGTGCGCGTAGCGCGTGTTCAGGTAGTAGACCGCCCCGCGGATGTCGAAGGGCAGGTAGAGGAAGAGCAACGCCGCGAGCACCGCGAGCCCCGGCATCCGCCAGCGCTCGACGGGCCCTTCGCGCGGGCTGGAGCGCTGCCCGGCGATCCACAGGACCAGCGCCACCACAGCGATCGCCGCGACTGCCCGAAGGCCCCAGCGATCGCTCCCGTCGCGGAGGAGGTTGGCGAGGATCTCCGGGAGCTCGTCCAGGTTCTGACGGAACGGCTTGAACGCGAGATTGCGCGCCGAGAGGAGGGGTCCCCACGCCTTCCAGGGAGCGCCCTCCTCGACGTCTGTGGGAGCCAGCAGCCGCCCGGCACCCCACACCAGGAACAGCACGACCGCAGGGAGCGTGGAGAGCACCGCGGGAAGGCGCGGGCGGAAAGGGCGGCGCGGCCCGTCTTCTGGCACCCGCGTCGTCAGGAGCAGAAAAGGAAGCCCGAGGGCGAGGAAGAGGAAGCCCTGGACGTGCATGAGCACGACGGCGACCAGGACGCAGGCATGCGCTCCGGCCCATCGCCTCCGCCGCCCCGCGTCGGTGAGTGCGCGAACGAAGAGGCCAGTAGCCAGGAGGGCGAGAACGAAGGATGCGTTCGAGTTGATGAACCCCCAGCCGAAGCTGTCACCGTAGGCGAAGGGCAAGGTCAGGACCGCGGGCCAGCGCGGGCGCCCGAGCGAGCGGAGCAGGAACGCGGTCGCCAGCGGCAGCCCGACGACCATCGCGCTGAGGAACAATCGGTTCGCGAGCTCCAGCGGGACGACCCAGGAGAGCAGGCTCACCAGGTAGTAGTAGCCGAGGTAGGGCGTCAGCTCGGCACGCGCAGCGAAGACCTGAGGGTAGAGGGTGGTCGGGTCGTCGAGTCGATGGAGCACCGAGATGAGGTGCAAGTGCTGCGGCAGGTCAACCATCGGGAGCTGGCGCGCACACCAGAGGGGCGCCACGCCGGCGACCAGCGCCAGTGCGAAGGCAGCGCGCGCCACCCTCGGATCGCCGGGGCTCACGTCCCCGATTGCTGCGCGACCAGGACCGGCCAGCCGCTGGCCATCGACTCGCGGAGGAATGCGGCCAGCCGTCGGCGGGTCACGTTGATCGCTCCCTGCATCGGATCGACCAGCGCCTCCTCGCCGGTGCTGCGCTCTCGACGGAGCGAGACCTGCTCGCCGCACCGCTCGCAGCGAATGCTCACGTCGCGCACCAGCCCGAGCGGAACCGCGTAGCGGGTGTTGCAGCGGTGGCACTTCCAGACGAGGGCGCGCTCTCCCTCCTCGGCGGCGGCGAGCGCCTCGAGCTGGTCCGCCATGCGGAGGATTGCCGGGAGGTCCTGCGGCGGCTGGGCGAAGACCATGGCCGGGGACGCCTGCGGGCCCGGAGCGCCAACGCGTGGGAGCGCGTCGGAGGCGAACATCTGGCTGAGGCGGTCCCGCACGCGCTGGTCCCGGAACTCGACCCCCGCGAGGGCGCGGTCCATCAACCCGGCGCTTGCCGGAAGCTCGGGCTCGGACACGGCGTCCGCCGGGAGAAGCTGCGGCGGAGGTACGAGCCGATGGCTCGGGATGGAGAAGAAGCGGATCCCCACGGTCGTAGGAAAGGGTTTACCAGCCGGGCGCGCCGCGGCAAAGGAGCCGGCCAGGCGGGGCGTTCAGGACCAGTCCAGCATGCGCTTCAAGGGCTTGTAAGCGGCGAGCCGGAGCGATTCCGGCATCACCAGCTCGGGCGACCGCTCGGCCATGCAGCGCCAGACCTTTTCCATCGTGTTGAGCTTCATGTACGGGCACTCGTTGCAGCTGCATCCGTTTTCGGGCGGCGCGGGGATGAAGATCTTGTCCGGAGCGCGGGTCCGCATCTGGTGGAGGATGCCAGCCTCGGTGGCGACGATGAACTCGCGCTTGGGGCTCTTGAGAACGTGCTCGAGGATTCCCTTGGTGGAGCCGATGTAGTCGGCGTGCTGCAGGACGCGCTCCTGGCACTCGGGATGGGCCACGACTTCCGCCGCGGGATGCTGGACCTTGAGCTGGACCAGCAGCTTCTCGCTGAAGATCTCGTGGACGATGCAGCTCCCCGGCCAGAGGATGAGCTCCCGCCCGGTCTGCCGCTGGACCCAGCGCCCGAGGTGCTGATCGGGAGCGAAGATGATCGGCCGGTCCTTCGGCGCCTTCTCCACCATCTTCACCGCGTTGGACGAGGTGCAGATGACGTCGCTCATCGCCTTCACCTCGGCGGAGCTGTTGACGTAGGTGATGACGAAGGCACCGGGGTGCTTGGCCTTGAACGCGGCGAAGGCCGCGGGAGGCGTCCGGTCCGCGAGGCTGCAACCGGCCTTCAAGTCGGGGAGCAGCACCTGACGCGTGGGATTGAGGATCTTCGCCGTCTCGGCCATGAAGTGGACGCCGCAGAAGACGATGACCTTGGCCTCGGTGCGTGCCGCTTCCTGGGCCAGGGCGAGGCTGTCGCCGATGAAGTCGGCCACGTCCTGGATCTCGCTCTCCTGGTAGTAGTGAGAGAGGATGACCGCGTCGAGCTCCTTCTTCAGGGCGCGGATCGCCGGATCGAGCTCTGCCGGGGCGGGCGTGAAAGGCATGCCAGCGTGACTCCTTCCACTGCTCGCTTAACCTCCTCGCGCGTCGAGTTCCAGCGCGCCGGAGGGGGAAGGGCGCGGGAGTGACCGGTCCACCGGCGTCGGAGCGGACCGTGCTCGGGCATCCGCGCGGCCTCTACCTGCTCTTCGCGACCGAGGCGTGGGAGCGGGTCCAGTACTACGGGATGCGGGCCTTCCTGGTCCTGTTCCTGGTGGACAAGGTGCACGGGCTCGGGTGGAGCGAGGCCCGCGCGCTCACGCTCTACGGCTGGTACACGGGTCTCTCGTACCTGAGCACGGTGGCCGGCGGCTGGGCTGCCGACCGCTACCTCGGCCAGCGGCGGGCGGTGGTCATCGGCGGGACGCTGATGATGCTCGGGCAGTTCCTCTGCGCGCTGAAACAGGAGCCGCTGCTCTACACGGGCGGTGCGCTGCTCATCGTGGGGAACGGGCTGTTCAAGGCGAACATCTCGACGATGGTGGGGCAGCTGTATCGGCCGGGTGACCCGCGCCGGGACAGTGGGTTCACGATCTTCTACGTGGGGATCAACCTTGGCGCGGCCGTCGGGCCGTTCCTCTGCGGGACGCCGGCCGAGACCGTCGACTGGTCACTTGGGTTCGCGGCTGCCGGGCTGGGGATGGCGATCGGCGTCGCGATCTTCGTCCTTCTGCGGGGGCGGCTGCTCGGGCCAGAGATCGGCGCCCCACCACGCTCGCGACCCCGCGCGTCGGCAGGGTCCGAGGAGCGGCCGCCGCTCACGCGCGAGGAATGGGACCGGATCATCGTCATCGTGGTGCTGACTTTCTTCGTCTCCATCTTCTGGGCGGGCTACGAGCAGGGTGGGGGGCTGATGAACCTCTTCACCGATCGGTCGACCGATCGGTTCTTGCTCGGGTACGAGATTCCGACGACGTGGTTCCAGGCGGTGAACTCGGGGTTCATCTTCCTGCTGGCGCCCGTGTTCGCCTCGCTCTGGTCCCGGCTGGCGGAGTCGGGGCGGGAGCCGTCGACGGGCCGCAAGATGGCGTTGGGGTTGCTCGCGGTGGCGCTGAGCTTCGTGCTGCTCTACCTCGCGGCGCGGCGGGCCGAGGCGGTGGGGAAGGCGGGGATGCTGTGGATGGTGGGGGCGTACCTCTTCCAGACGATCGGTGAGCTGATGCTGTCGCCGGTGGGGCTGTCGATGGTGACGAAGCTGGCGCCTCCCCGGCATGCGTCGGCGTTGATGGGGGTGTGGTTCCTGTCGAACGCGGCCGGGAACAAGCTCGCCGGAAGCATCGGGGCGCTGGCGGAGGGGCAGGGGGATGCGACGGTGTTCCTCGGCATCGCGGTGGGGTCGACGGTGGCTGGCGGGATCCTGTTCGCGCTGGCGCCGCTGCTCCACCGGATGACTCACGGCGCCGAGGACGTGTCCCCGCTCCCCGCGCCGGCGATTTCGTAACGAAGGTGTCCGTAACGAAGGTGTCTGGCACCTTCGTTGGGCACCTGGCACCTTCGTTGGGCACCTGGCACCTTCGTTGGGCACCTTCGATGGCCTGGTTCGTGCTCATGCCTCGGGCGGGAGGGGATCTCGATGAGCAGACCGCCACGCATGCTCGATGCGTCGAGCATTTACCTGGTCACGATTCGCTGTCTTCAGGGACGATTGTTTCTCCGTCCGTCCGCGGAGACGTATGACGTCCTCGGTGGCGTACTGGCACGAGCCGTGCGGCTCCACGGTGTGGAGCTGTTCGCCTTCAACTTCGCGTCGAACCATCTTCACCTGATCGTCAGGGCGCCTCGGGGGAACCTGCCGCAGTTCATGCAGTACCTCTTGCCCAACATCTCGAAGAAGATCGGCACCCTCGTGAACTGGCGAGGACCGTTCTGGGAACGCAGGTACTCCGCCCAGCCACTGCTCGATGAGGCCGCTCTGCTCGACAAGGTCCGGTACGTCCTCGCCCACGGAGTCAAGGAAGGGCTCGTTCGTCGCTGCTCGGAATGGCCAGGTCTCAGCGCCCTTCCGCTGATGCGAGACGGGAGGCCACGGACGTTCCGCTGGATGAACTGGACGCGTCGCTGTCGAAGCGCAGCTCCACCGCGTCGTGGACCCCGTATCGACGACCGCTGGGCGGAGGACGAGGAACTCAGGCTCACCACCTTGCCCATTCGCGGCTTCGAGTGCCCGAGTTTGCTCCGTCGCTTCCTCGACGAGTGCGTGCGTGCCATCGAGCGAGAAGCTCGGTTGACCTATCGTGCCGTCGTGGGCGTGCGAGGCGTGTGCGCTCAATCCCCTCAGCGCCGGCCTGCCCGACCAGAGCGTTCACGAGCCCCGTGGTGTCACACGACGGTGCAGGCGCTCAGACGTGAGTTCATGGAGCGCTACCGGGGATTCGTCTCATCGTTCCTCGACGCGTCCGAATCATGGAGAAGCGGCAATCTCGGCGCCCAGTTCCCGACCAGCTCTGTTCGACCGTTCCTCTGGCCAGGTGAGGCCTCGGTTGCACTCGCCTGCTAGCTCGGGCGCCCTTGCGCGCTAAAGAGCGCCGTAGAACCGCCTCCGAACACTGGCCCGACTCCCCAAGTCTTGCCCGGTCGTCGCCCTTCCAGGTGAACGACAGACGGCTGCTCGGAGAGCCCTGCCTGCATCGACTCCCGAGAACGCGCCCGGCACACCTGCCGTCGGAGCTCCGACCGAGCGGCCGCCGCGGCGTCCGTCGAACAGTCGGTCATCGAAGGTCATCGAAGGTGTCAGGCACCTTCGAGGCGGCGGAGGAGGTTGGCGTCGACTTCGAGGAGCGAACGGACGACTGCGTCGGCTCTCGAGAACCGAGGATCGAGCACCGGCCAGCGCTCGGGGATTGCGATGCAGCGCATCCCAGCCTCGGTCGCCGACAGCACGCCGTTCACCGAGTCCTCCAGCGCGACACACGCACCCGGCGCGACCCCCAGTCGTGCCGCCGTCGTCAGGTACACGCCCGGGTGCGGCTTCCCGAAGCGCTCCCCCTCCGCGGAGACGACCTGCTCGAACACCCCCCGCAAGCCCACCCGCTCCAGGGCTGCCTCGACCAGCGCCAGCGGCGAGGACGAGGCCAGCGCGAGCCGCAGTCCCGCTCGCCGAACCGCCGCCAGGCTCTCCTGCACCCCCGGCTTCAGCGGCGCGCGCTCGGCCAGCAGCGCCAGCACCCGGCGAAGGATGCGCCGCACGACCTCCTCGTGCGACACCCCGGTCCACGGATGCCGAGCAGCCCAGTAGGCCACCACCTCGTCCAGCCTCAGCCCGGTCGTCTCCTGACACCGCTCGGGGTCCAGGGGCACGCCGACCTCGACGAGGCACTCCATCTCGGCCTGCCCCCAGCAGGGTTCCGAGTCGATGAGCAGTCCGTCCAGGTCGTAGATGACAGCTTGCAACCGCCCGGGCACTCCCGCTCCCGGTGCGGCCAGCGGGCTCACTGCAGCGCCGCCGCCTGGGCCGCCGCCGCGACCGTCCGGCCAGCCTGGGCCGTACTGCCCCGCGCAAGCACTTCGCGGAGGTAGCGCCCGGTGTGGCTCGCCTCGACCGTCGCCACCTGCTCCGGGGTCCCGATCGCCAGGACCCGCCCACCGCCCGCGCCGCCCTCCGGCCCGAGGTCGATGACCCAGTCCGCGCTCTTGATGACATCGAGGTTGTGCTCGATCACCACCACCGTGTTCCCGGTCTCGACCAGCCGCTCCAGCACCCGCAGCAGCTTCCGGATGTCATCGAAGTGCAGGCCGGTGGTCGGCTCGTCCAGGATGTAGAGCGTCTTCCCCGTCGCCACCCGCGCGAGCTCACGACTCAGCTTGATCCGCTGCGCCTCCCCGCCGGAGAGCGTCGGCGAGCTCTGCCCCAGCCGCAGATACCCGAGTCCCACGTCCTCCAGCGTCTGGAGCACCCGCACGATCTCCCGGTGCACGGCAAAGTGCTCCTTCGCCTCGTGGATGCTCATCTCCAGTACCTCGGCGATGTTCTTCCCCTTGTACCGGACCCGCAGCGTGGCCTCGTTGAAGCGCTTCCCGCCGCACACCTCGCAGGGCACGTACACGTCGGCGAGGAAGTGCATCTCGACCAGCTTCACCCCGTCGCCCTCGCACGCCTCGCACCGCCCGCCCTTGACGTTGAAGCTGAATCGCCCCGTGTCGTAGCCGAACGCCCGCGCTTCCTGGGTGAGCGCGAACACCTCCCGGATCGCGTCGAACACCTTGGTGTACGTCGCCGGATTGCTTCGCGGCGTCCGGCCGATGGGCTTCTGGTCGATGTCGATCACCTTGTCGAGATGCTCGACTCCCTTGATTCCCTTGTGCCGCCCCGGCACCACCCGCGCCTCGTGCAGCCGCTGCGACAGCGCCGGGTAGAGGATCTCGTTCACCAGGGTGGACTTCCCCGCACCGCTCACTCCCGTGACCGCGACCAGCAGCCCCACCGGGAACTCCACCGTCACGTTCTGGAGGTTGTTCTCCTTCGCGCCCTCCACCACCAGGCGCGCCTTCCCCGGCTCCCGTCGCCGCCGCGGCACCTCGATCATCTCCCGCCCGCTCAGGTACGCGCCGGTCAGGCTCGCCGGATTCGCCATCACCTCCGCGGGCGGTCCCTGCGCCACGATGCGCCCGCCCAGCTCGCCCGCCCCCGGACCGAAGTCCACGATCCAGTCGGCGGCCTCCATCGTCTCCTCGTCGTGCTCGACGAC
>Ga0081540_1002146_pt1 | contig 16400 bp, 15 predicted proteins | sample TabmetS2T1R1_FD_71024 | JGI IMG/M metagenome (GOLD analysis project Ga0081540, IMG submission 71024) | Tabebuia heterophylla rhizosphere microbial communities from the University of Puerto Rico - S2T1R1 | ecosystem: Host-associated > Plants > Roots > Rhizosphere ... | reverse complement strand
CATCCTGCGCACTGCCGCCAATTTGAACGCGCGGCTGAAGACACGCGGTCGCTTCTTGGGCATCAGTCCTCTCCTCGAGAACTGTCCCCATTTATCTGAGTCTCACTTTAGGGGTGCACTCCAGTAGGTTAATTGCGCGCCGATTCTTTGCATCGCCATCGCGTGCTCTGGTCTCGTCTTACAGGCTAGCGCCCGCTGTCCCCCGCGCAGAAGCCGGGCTCGTGTCGATGAGGTCGTGGATGGTTTGTTCTCGGCGACGTTGCTGAAGACGTCCGCGTGGATGATCCCGAACTTCAGCCTGATGGCGTCGGATCAGGCCCGGTCTTTGCCGAGAGTTGCGCTTCCCACTCACGCTGGGTCCGCACCGCCTGTCGGACTTCAGGCAGATAACCAGCCAAACCGAGCAGCGTCTTATTCACACGCGTGAGCCATCCCGGAAGGGGCCGGCATACGTCGAGTAGCAGAACGACACGGATGCCATCGGTGTCATTCCACACCTCGTGCTTGTGCGTGTCGTCAAAAATAACGCACTTACCTTCCTCCCAATGGACGAGCGCATCACCGACCGTCATACGCACGGACGTCCGCGGCTGCGGTACGATCAATCCAAGATGGCACCTGAGGACACCCTTGTAACTTCCACGATGGCGCTTGATGTGCATTCCAGGCGCAAGTATCGAAAAGAACGCAAGCTGCAGATCAGGAATGGAATCAAGCAATTTGCCCGTCTCCGGGCAACGCTCGTAGCTCGCGTCGAACCTGTGACCGAGGATGGAGAAAAAATATGACTTCCAACCGTCGCCGCCTTGGCTGAGGTTCATCTGCCTCGGGGATATATCTTGAATATTGGGCAAATGCTTTTGTCCGCAAAGCAAGGCAACCAGCTCTTGCCTGATCACTTCGCTGTTCTTTTCCAGTCGCTCCACCCACGCGAACGTTTTGCCGTCTATGATTGAGCGATTTCCCATTGGCGATTGGTCTGCCACAAAATCCTCGATGGCGTGACCAAGCTTTTTCATCGGCATCTTGATGGCGCGCTTAAGCGACTCTCTCAAATTGATGCGCGCCGCAGACTCGGAAGCTGAGCGGGAAATGTACATGAAAGCCTCCACGCTACAGACAATTTCCGCCAATGTTAGCGAAGATTGAGACCACTAGCCACTCGCTCCGCGACCAGATGCTTCGCCCGCTCCGGATCAGATCGACGCCAGCGCGATCACCAGAATGAGAACGACGGCCATCGCGAACGCGGTGCGTTCCGCCCACAAAGAAGCAGCTCCAGTCACCTGGACCGGCCGGGGCTGCTCAAGGCAACGAGAGGAAGCGAGACCAGTGCGGCAAATGTCAGGCGCGCGCGGCTCCCCGTTCTCGCCCCCGGCGCTGCTGACATCCGCGGAGCACAGTCCACGCATCGCATTGTGAGCTTCATTTCGGAGAATCTGGGGGTACTCAGAGGAGGCATGTCGTGAAACTGCGGCGATGTGGTATTCACGCCACGGGCGCTGGCTGCCCAGCGCTCCCGACGCGCACGGCTCGTTGATGGGAAAAACCGATAGTTCCATCTGTCCTGCGCCGGCGCGAACTGTCGTTCCTGAGGTGGCGCAATCGATCGTAGTTGATTGCTTAGAGTGGGCGGCGTTGCAGGAGGCCAACTCGTGAGCAGCGAACCCGACGACGATCCGCCGAGACTCAATTCCGGACAGCCGTGGTCGAATGATCTCCGGAAGTGATCGCCGAGCGCCTGGCCCGTCGGTAACGTACACGACAGAACCGAGCATTTGGTGTCGGTTGCCGGCGACGCGGACAATTGCGGGCTTTGAACGAATCAAAGTTCGGGAGATAGTGCGCAGCGCGGACGCCTATTTCCAGGGCGGCACCATGAAGCTCGGCAAAGACCTGTTGGTGATCGCAGCCGGTCTCACACTGTTGACCAGCGGCTTGCTGTTCGCTGTCAAGGTCGCAGCCTTCGACTACTCGCCTCGATATGGCATTGCCGGGTGGCAGGCGCTCACACCCGAGTAAATCGACGCGCGGATAACCAGCCGCGCTTGCCGTACACGGAGGAACCGTTGCCGGAACGGCTCATCAATGCGGAGTACTGGCAGAAGTGCGCTGAGGATATGCGCGTGCTCGCGACGCATATGAACGATCCTGATGGCAAGCGGACGCTGGTCAGGATCGCGGAGGACTGTGACATGCTGGCGGCCATTGTGAGCGCGCGACCTCAGCCCAGCGCATCAACGGAGCAGTAGGCTCAGCGCGTTCTGATCGTTGGCCGGCTACGCGCTCCGGCGGGTGAAAAGGGAGGCGCACCGTGATCCTTCTCTTGGTTGCGTGGTGGGGCATGGTCCTGGGTGTGATGGCATGGACCCCGTATGCCCGCGCGAGAAACCTGAAGCATGAGGCATCGCGCGAGCTGTGGTGATCGGCGTTATCACCGCTCTCCGGCTTCATGTTGCTGTTGGCCTCGACCCTGCTGGGTGACTCGCTCGTCAGAGCCCCCTGGAGCACAGCCAGGATCGTGCCGACGCCTGAAACGTTGTTGGACAGAGTCGCGGGGTTGTTCATGCGTCCGCCTGTCGGTGATCAAAAATACTGGAATACCCGAGCAGAAAAAATGCGGCTCCTTGCGGAGGACATCGGCGACCCAGATGTCAGGGCAAAATTGCTGAAAGCAGCAGAGGGCTATCAAAGGCTCGCCGATCAGGTCGAACAGAGCGGAGATCTTGCCGAAGTCTGAATGCGCATTCGCATCGATTCATCCTCGGGCGCGCTGACGGCACGTTCAGCGCTCCATGCTGCCAAGGAGGAGGCAATGACCGCTACTCAGTATTCGCTGCTTGCAGCCTTGATCTTTGCTCTTGTGGCAGTGCTGCAACTCGTTCGCGCGCTCACGGGCCTGCCGGTTACTGCAGGCCAGACTTTGATCCCAATATGGGCGAGTTGGGTTGCTTGCGGTGTCGCGATTGCCTTGGCTTGGCTGGGATATGCAGCATCCAAACGCTGAGCCAAGAACCTGACGCTCAAACTGCCCGAGACTTCAAATTCCTTCGACGACTGATGTCCGCTGTTGGAGAAAAGCAGACATTCCACTTCGCTGCTTCCATGTCGGGAATGACCCATCGGCGACATCGCCCGTCACATTGCTCATCCGGGGCTTAGGAACGAACCGCAATACGATTCAAGCGCTCCAGATTCTCTGACACGTTGAAGCGGCGCATCTCCTCGTCGGCGCGCTCCAGGTGCGCCTGATCGAAAAAAGCTCGTTTGGTGGAGGGAATCGAGACTCGAAGCACCCTGCTGAACAGGTGCGTTGCGTACCGCGGGCGCGATTTTTGTTTTTCCTCAGTCAAGAACACGTCGCATTCCTTTCACACACAGATTCTGTATTTAGCGCGTGCAGGGGCGCACGTCAGAGTGAAACCGGCGGGTGGATAGTATGAGTGTGAGGGAGTCCGCCGATGAATGTGCACGTGGAGGCGAGCGCCGAACAGGCGCAAAGCGATAAAGCTCGGTTACGTCTAGCCAACGTGGCCGGCATGAGTGCACTCGTCCTGAGTGCCCCGTTGACATTGGCCTGGATCGGTCTGATCGCCTGGTCGCTGATCGATTTAGTCGGTTGGATTCTCGGATAGCGCTTCTTCGTCTTCACTCGAAGAACGTAAGAGCCATGCCAAGACCACCAAGCTCGGAGTCCACGCCACCATGACTCCAAGTAAGAAAGCTTGAATTGAGTCCACCAGTCACCCCCGGCCGACGAAACGACTCGCGACCAATAATGTGTCGTAATGGTGCCGTCGGAAAGTTCGCAGGCGTCTTCATCGGTACGGTGATAGCGAAGTACGTTTTGCTCCTGTTGATAGTTCATGGTCATTGGCCATGCCGGGTCGCTCGAGACCGGCGCATGGGTGTCTCGGTATGGACCAGACGAGTGACGTCCTGCTGCGCGATCGGGAGCATAGGGCGCGCGGGTCCGACCGCCTTGGCAACCGCTGACGCATGTCATTGCTGATCATGATTGCCCGGGCACGCCAGGATCGATCGCCTCCCGGCCTTGCTCATTCGTTCGGGCTACGCGATTCCACTGATCTGATCTGTTAATCAGCCGTCATACCACCCCGCTTCCATGGGGCGGCCTGGACCTCCAGGCGCCCGTAACTGCACCCGCGGCCCCGACAGTCTCCCGCTCCCCCAGATACTCGGCTGTCGGGGCCTTTTCTTGTGAACATCAACACGGGAAAGCCGTGGTCGGAGATCGACGATCGCGACTTGAAAGCTGAACTTGATCACGGATCGGGATGCTGCACTCCGCCGTTGAGCCACAACGGCTTCGCTCTATCGCCGCGCATGGGACGTGTGGAAGTGCAGTTGGACGAGCCGGCCGGGACAGCAACAACGTCGCCCGGCCACTACACCGCGTAGGCGTGGCTCCGGCGATAAGTAGAATTCCGAATACCAGCCCGAGACTGGCGACGACACGCCCCCAGGTGTGTGAAAAGCATTGTCCGGCTCCCCGACGTGTCAGCATCTGCATGATGCTGCGCCGAGGAATTCCACCACGCTGACTCGATCGGCCGCAGTCAAATCGACGCGGCGTTGGAGCGGGCCGAGCTGCAGGAGGTCAGCCAATGAATAACGACGATGGTCTGCCGGACATCAACACGGGAGAGCCGTGGTCGGAGGCAGCGATCCGCGACCTGAGACGGTGCATCGCGCTGGGGGAATCTCTCGAGGACACCGCGAGCTTTTTGTGCCGGAGCCAGCAGGAGGTTCGCGAGAAAGCCTTGCAACTTGAACTGCGGTTGCCGTGGAATGAAGACGATGATCGCGGACTGAAAGCCGAGTTGGAGGCCGGCCGCTCCATTCCGGACATCGCCAACAGGCTGGTCCGGAGCGGAAAGGATGTCGAACGGCGGATGCGCGAGATCGGCTTCCCGGATCGCTTTTTTCAAGAGCCGAATGAACGGCGCGACGCGAGCTGATCGCGCAGCGTTGGCCGCATCGCCAGCACGCGCGTGATCGCGAGCGCGGTGCCTCCGTCTATGTGCTCACGACGCCCGGATGCTGGTCATGCGGACAGCATGACAGCCGCCAGGCAAAAGTGCAGCGCTCCTCTACCGCACCATCGCCCGGCGACTGACCTCCTCCTCTGTGCAGTCGCGACCCGGCTGACTTCCGTCGGGCGGGGGATGAGGGGAAAGGAAATCGCCGAAGCCGCGACGAGCCAACGCGCGGTGGCTCTGTTCGTTCCCCGACATTCGACGCGATGCGCCGGGGTGATCCAGCTCACGCGGCCTACGGTCTTGGTCAGAACCATTCCAAGTTGGAGTCGGCTATACGCACCGACAATGGAACACACCCGCGTGCAAATGATTTGTAGGCATCATGAGCACGAATCTGACGCCGATCATCGTGGGCGGCTTACTGGTGAGTTGGGTGCTGGCGACCATCGCTCTCTACAGCTTGTTCTGAGCGTTCCGTCAGGGAAGTGTTCCTTTGGTATAGTAGACCTTCGCCAGGTCCGCGCCAGGCTCCTCAGGCTGCTTCGGGGAGATGTGTGTGTCATGAGGTGGCGGCGCGTTGCGTTGCTTGTTGTTCACACGGCCGCGGTTGCCGGCCTCCTCGGCACCGCGCTGCTGGTGACCCCATAGCAAACTGCTGGGTCGTCTAGCTGTCTACTACTCTGTCCGAAGCGGCTCTTCGAAAGATGTCTTTGTTCATAGCGACTCCCGCAGGCTTCGATTACTCCCCGCTCGGGCAACGGGCGCACCATTCAATGGAATTGAAAACCCCTCGCATAGGGCCTGGCGGAATCGGTTTCGTCGCCGTCGTCGATGATGATCCCCCCGTGCGGGATTCAACACGGCTCCTGCTCAGATCATACGGATACCGCGTGGAGACGTTCGCGTCGGCAGAAGAATTTGTGCAGTGCAATCTGTTGGAAAACACGTTGGCCTTGATCACCGACGTTCGGCTGCCCGGGATGAGTGGTCTGGATTTACAGTCGCGGCTGCGCGCTCATCGCCGCGCCACGCCAATCATCTTCATCACCGCATTTGACGATGAGCATATCAAGCGACACGCACTGGCTGGTGGCGCGCTTGGCTTTCTGCTTAAGCCGGTTGATCACCGAGCACTCATCGATCTCTTGCCGCCCGTGGCGCGCAATTGAGCGGGCGGAAGGCGGGCGAAGACAACAGATCAAACCGCTCTTAGTTGCCAGACTTCATATTGCGCTTGTTGCTCGGTCCATGTCTTCCCGACGCACTGGGAGGAATGGGAAGCCCTGCACCACTGGCCGGCCAGTTCCCTCGCGATGGACTGCGCGGCTGCGTGACGACCGTCCCTGCCGGGTCAATCGAGTGCGAATGCCTTGCGCAGGCTCGGCTCGAACAACCGCGCCGGCATCAGCCTGCGCAGCCAGCTCAGGAGCGCTGCGCGGCCGATCGGCCGTCGCATGCGATACGGCCCTTCGATCGCACGCAGCACTTCCTCAGCGACGACGCTGGGCTCGGGCCCCGCGTTGGTGTCGCGCGTGACCGCTGCCGCCGTGCGGCGGCGCTGCGCCGCATAGGCGTCGATCCGCCCCTCCGCTTGCGCAGCGTTCGCATCGAGGCTGGTCCTGGTGTAGTACGGCTCGATCAGGACCACCCGGATCCCCAGCGCGCGGACCTCGTGGTCGAGCGAGTCCGACAGACCTTCGATCGCGTGCTTGGTGCTCGCATAGACCCCCATGTACGGGGCCGGGATGAAGCCCAGCACCGAGCTGATGTTGATGATCCGGCCCGAGCCCTGACGCCGCATCCCGGGGAGCACTGCCTGGATCATGCGCAGGACACCGACCACGTTCGTGTCGAACAGCGCCTGGGCCTGGCTGATGCTGGTTTCCTCGACCGCACCGACCAGATTGACTCCCGCATTGTTGATCAGCACGTCGATGCGGCCCGCGCGGCCGAGCACCGTCTCGACGCAGGCCTTGACCGAAGCCTCGTCGCAGACATCGAGCGGCACGAGCTCCACGCCGGCGAGCGGCTTGGTCGTCGCCACGGCGCGCACGCCGCCGAAGACCCGATGACTTCGGCTGGCCAGCAGCTCCGCGGTTGCCCGGCCGATGCCGGACGATGCACCCGTGATCAGGACAACGCGTTGAGGTCCGTTCGCCATGGGAGCTCCTGATCGCGACGATCGCCGCGCGATGAGATCCGGCCCTCTTCAAATCGAACGCCAAAAGATGATCAAGATCATCGTTTGGCGGTGCCATCGTCACCTCGCCGAGGACGACGCCACGCCTCTCCTGCGTCATTGCCGGGCTTGACCCGGCAATCCATCAACTTCGTAAGATGCTTCTTGCGAAGAGATGGACCCGCGGGTCAAGCCCGCGGGTGACGCCTGGGCGGAGGCAAGCCCTGCGCCAAATACGATCGAAACATGGTCTCTAGCGAAACCGCAATATCGAAGGGAGGACGAAATGTCAGAGCGCACGCCTGCACTGATCGCCGCGGCAATTTCCACCTTCATCGTCTCTGCCGGTTCTCTCCACGCCGAGGAGTTCGTCGAGAAGAAGACCTTTGCGCTCCAGAACTACCGCACCGTTCGTGGCGACATGATCGAGGGCGTCAGAGTCGGATGGGAAAGCTACGGCTCGCTGAATTCCGACAAGTCCAACGCCATCCTGATCACGCACTACTTCTCCGGTTCCAGTCACGCTGCCGGCAAATACAACGCGGCCGACACGCCCGGCTACTGGGACGCCATTATCGGACCGGGCAAGCCACTCGACACCAACAAGTATTTCGTCCTGTCCGCGGACACACTCGTCAATCTGAACCCGAAAGATCCAAACGTCATCACCACGGGGCCGGCCTCGATCGAGCCCGGCACCAACCGGCCCTATGGGATGCGCTTTCCGATCGTCACGATCCGAGACTTCGTCAACGTGCAGAAGGCCCTCCTCGAAAGCCTCGGCATCACCAAGCTTCACGCCGTCATGGGCGCGTCGATGGGCGCCCTGCAGGCCTACGAATGGGCTTCCAGCTATCCCGATATGGTTGGAAAGGTCATCCCGGTGATCGGCGCCGGCGAAGCAGACGGCTGGGCCATCGCCTGGCTTCACATGTGGTCCGCGCCGATTCTGCTCGATGCGAACTGGGCGAATGGCGACTACTACGGCAAGACGGAGCCGAACGCAGGGCTCGCGACTGCGCTCGCGTTGGTCACGCTGCACGCGCAGCACTGGGATTGGGCCAACTCACCCCCCTACGGCCGCAGCTGGGCGGTCGCGGACAAGGACCCGGCGAGCTGCCTTCTGGAGTGCAAGTACGCCATTGAAGCGGCGCTCGACCGCGCCGGCAGCGCGCGCGTGGGAAAGGCGGACGCCAACCACTTCCTCTACCTGGTCAAGGCCGCCCAGCTGTTCGTCGCCGGCCGCGGCAATCTGGTCGACGGACTCAAGAAAATCGACGCGCCGGTCCTCCTCATCAGCAGCGACGACGATCTCATCTTCCACCCCGACGCGGTGAACAAGACCGCGCAAATCATCAAGATCGACGGCACGCCTGTCGAGCAGGTCAAGATCAAGGGCGGCCAGGGGCACCTCGATGGCATCGCTGTGATCCACCAAGCGCGCGACGCCCTTGCGCTGTTCCTGGGGAAGTGAGCGCATGCGCGAGCGCCGATGCCTGGCGCCTATCGCGTCCCGCCTACGTCAGACATGGGATCGGAGGGGATTGATCGGGGATTGGGTGCGCGGTTCAGCGCGGACAAGCGCGCTCAGCAGCGGCTGGTTCGAAACAGGCCACTGCATTGGCGACTGCCGCCGCTGAAGGTGATGGCGCCAAGTGTCGCCGGTTGCTCTCCCGCGAACGACAAGTCGCTGCCGAGACTCTGAAACCTCCGATATTGGGTCGACCTTCCGTCGTCGGTCGCGGTCGCGGCGGGGTACGAGCCGATCTGCGAACCCGTTCCGCAATTGCCCGAACCGGTGAGTGAGTTGCAGGTTTGAGCGCCGGCCGGCACCGTAAGCATGAAACCGAGAGCTGCCGCCTTCAGTGCAATCGACATGGACCAGGGCCGCGCATTGCGTTTGAGCGAGTTCGATGGTGGCCGATCGAAACAGTCGCCGATACGATACTTGGGTATAGAGGCCCAGGCGGCCGGTGCCGGGCCCGACGTGCGCACGATCCCATGTTTTCTGAATGCGTGACGATGCCGGCCAAACAAGCGCAACGAGTGCAGGCGGCCGCATTGGCTCGCCAAGCTGAAACCGTCATCAAAGCAATTAGAGAGCCCTGGACATTCCCCCTCTTGCCAAGCCAAGTCCTCGATGCGCCAAGGCACGAATGACAAAAAACACATTAACGCACTGTGATTTGACTGGAGCAAAGTAATAGCTACTATACAGTTTGGCGTGGACTTCTGGCTGCAATGGCCCATCGGGCTTGCTGTCGTGATGGGTGTGTGGCGCGTACACGACCTGCCCCGGTCGGCCTTGCTGGACCCATCGCCGGCCGGGGCAAGTACCACCGCCGTGTGACGTTATGAGTAGAACCCTTTTGACCCCCCTGGCTAAGCCGCTGCACCTTCCGGATGGGCGCGTACTTCGGACTTTGGAAGATGCCGCCAGCCTTGTTCTGTCGCGATCAACGGACGAACGAAAGTCGTGGACATGGATCGCGGCGACCGAGGCATTGGGTGCCGCGATGACAGCGGGTCGTCGCGACCAGGTGCAGCTTGCAACGACGTGCCTTGAACGCGCACTGGCAGCCAGCCATTCGAATATCCGGCTTCCTGCCAAGAAGCGGCCTGCCGCATCAGTCCATCGGTTGGCACATGGCAAGCGCGCGCTTGTGCGTCAGCGCGGGTAGCCCTGCCAGCGGTCGAGATGCAGACCTGAAGCTGGTGGAGCTAGTGAAGGGGTGAGGCATAGACTGGGTCCCGGGTCTCGCTGCGCTCACCCGGGCAAGAGTCAGAGCCTCGTGTCCCGGCCCAGCCATCGACCGTGCTCCAGCGCGTGCCGCCGCACGCGGGATTGCCCTTGCGGCAGCCGCTGATCGGTCGTCGCAGGCTTGAACGAATCAAATTCGGCGGATAGTGCGGAGTTATGGGGGCTGCTGTTCTTGAGGGGCAGCGCCATGAAAACTGGCAAGGACCTGTTAGTGATCGCAGCCGGTCTCGCACTGCTGGCCAGCGGCTTGCTGTTCGCTGTGAAAGTCTCGGCCTTCGACTACTCGCCTCGATACGGCCTCGCCGGGTGGCGGCGCTGACACCCGAGTCAAATCTGTGGCTCGAGCGTCGCGAGGAGTTTCGCTTCTGACCTGAGCCGCGACATATGGCGACGCCGATCGCCATTGGGGCCCGCCGCAAGGAAGCCCCGGCGCTCCCGGCCGGGGCCCCATCGACCAGACAGGGAGTGTGTGCGGCGGCTCCGTCTGGAAGACGTGTCAGCTTCTTCCTCGTGCTCGCGCCGGTAAAGCAACGACGCGGCTTAACCTTAAGCGGTAAGGTTTTCTCGGCTAGTCACGCATTCTCAATCTTGCCCTGGCGCCGACGAGATCCGTGGTGTCGAAGCCCTCGCTGAAGGATTCATAACTCTTGGCGAGTTGCGAGCGATACGTATCGGCGTCGCGTCTCGGCTCATGCAGATCATACAGGCTCGCGCAAAGTCTGAGCTCGAGCGATCTGGCTTCCTGCTCGCGCGCGACCTCGAGGCCTTTGCAGAACCACTGCTCCGCCTGGTCCAGATCCTCGCGTGATCGCCGGTAGGCTTCCCCGAGCAAACGATATGTTTCAGCGACGTAGAAGCGGTCGGAATGCGCGTCATCGAGTCTGCGTTGCGCCTGTTTCAAAAAGTCGAATGCCTCCCGGTAGCGTCCGTTCTTGATGCACGCATCCGCCAGCAGCCCAAGAGTGTACGATTCATACAGCGACGCGCCGGTCGCCCGCTCTTGTTCCGATCCTGCCTGGATCTCGGCGATCCCCTTCTCAAACTCGCCCTGCTCGGCGATCGCCCATCCGCGCAAGATCAGAGCCATGGCCAGATAATGCGCAAACCCGTGCTCTTCGCAGAGGGCGATTGCCGCGTTGGCCTCGCGTTCGAGGACGGCGGCCTCGCCGCGGAACTGATGCACCCGGAGGTTTATCGCCCGTGCCGTGGCCTCGCTGAACGGATGTCGAGATGCATCCGCATAACGCCGCGCCTCGGCGCAGATCCGCAAGGCCTGATCGGGACAGCCGAGCATCCACAGGACCATGCCATGGTATGACCTGGCATGAACGCGCGGGTCCTGCGCCGACAGGTCAAGATACCTCGCCGCGTCGCTGTCCTCACACATGCCGATGCTGCGGTCCAGCGCCGCGTGAGCCGCGGCAAATTTCCCGCGTGCAAACAGGGTGAAGCCCAGCGCCTGATGGGCGAGAACCTTGTAGACCGAGTCGTCGGTGGGCTCGGCTGTGCTCACCAACTGATCGGCTATGGCCTGAGCCTCGTTCAGCGCTGCGCGACGGAAATTCCAGGTCCACAAGCCGAATGCCGCAGGCACGACATGCTCGTCGAATCCGCTCTCCTTGCACAACTGGAGCGCTCGCGTGTACGCGTGCTCCACGCTGTCAAAGCTCCAGCCCTTGATCGCCCAGAGCGAGTGGCCGAGCGCCGTTTGCAGCAGCAACTCCGATTTGTTGCGCAGCGTCGGGTCGACGATATCGGGAAGGAGCTCCAGGCCACGCGCGAGATGATTGAATGCCTCGGCGTTGGCCGAGCGGGCCGCGTGCTGTCCGGCCTTGAGCCAGTAATCGATGGCGGGCTCGACAAGGCCGGCTTCCGTGAAGTGGTGGGCGACGATTTCCGGCTGGGCCGCTACGACGTAAGCGAACCCCTGCTCCAGTGTGCGCGCAATCCGGCCGTGCAATTGCTGCCGGCGAGTCTTGAGCAGGCTTTCATAGGCCGCATCCCGAACCAGCGCGTGCTTGAACCTGTAGGCCGCTTCCGGCGGCTCGCCACGACGGAACACGAGCTCCGCCTGCTCGAGTTGCGCGAGCTCATGCTTCAATGCGGTCTCGTCGCGTCCCACCACCGCGCGCAGCAAGGAATAGGAGAAGTCGCGCCCGATGGCGGCACCGATCTGGGCGATCTCCCTCACCGGGGCCAGGCGGTCGAGCCGCGCCATCAAAGAGTCTTGAAGCGTATCCGGAATCGCCAGCGCCGGCAGGGGCCCGTCGAGCCGATAACCTTCGGCGTCCTCGACCAGGAGGCCCGATTCCAGTACCGCCTTTGTGAGCTCCTCGACGAACAGCGGATTGCCATCGGTCTTGGCGACGATCCGATTCATCACTTCGGCGGGGAGCACGCGTCCGCCGGCGACCCGCGCGACAATGCTCTCGACGTCGTTGCGATCGAGACGGCCGAGCGTCAAGGTGACGACGTTCGGAAGGCCAACCCAGGGCGCCTCGAACTCCGGCCGGAAGGTGAACAGTGCCACGACCGGCAGGTGGCGCACCCGCTCGACGGTGAGATTGAGCACCTCGAGGGAGGTGGCATCCGCCCAGTGCAGGTCCTCGAACAACAGCAGGATCGATTGCCGGCGGGCGAGACCCTCGAATTGATCGAGCAATGCGGCGAGCGTCTGCCGGCGCTGCTGCGCGGGGCTGAGCGTCAGTGGCGGATATCGCTTGCCGAACGGGATCGACAGCAGCGCCGCAATCAGCGGCGCCGCCGCTGGAACCCGCGATGCGCTCATGGCGAGAAGCACTTCCAATTTGTCGAGCCGTTGCTCGCTCGTATCATCTGCCTTGAAACCTGCCGCCCGCTCCAACTGGGCAACGAAAGGATGCAGTGCGCTGTCGGTGTGGTAAGGCGAACATTGGTAGCGCAGGCGCATATGCGGCTCGCCGGCGATGCGCTTGGCGAGAGCCGCCGCAAGCCGGGACTTGCCGATCCCCGGCTCGCCCGAGATCAGCGCGACCTGCCCTTCGCCCGTCCAGGCGAGGCGTTGGAGCTCCAGCAGGAAATCGAACTCGTCCTCGCGGCCGATGAGATCGGTCTGACCCGCCGCGCGGACCGCCTCGAACCGGCTGTCGGACTCGGATATCCCCTCGACCGCCCACGCGGCGACCGGCTCGGACATCCCCTTGACCTCGTGCCGGCCGAGGTCACGCAGACCGAACAGATTGCCGACCAGCCGGCGTGTGGAGGCGGCGATGACGATGGTCCCGGGCTCGGCCAGCGCCTGAAGCCGAGCTGCAAGGTTCGGCGTCTCGCCGACGACACCATGCTCCCGCAACGCGCCCTCGCGGCTGAGATCGCCGACCACCACCAGCCCGGTCGCAACGCCGATGCGAACCGCAAGCGGCTCCGCGGCATGCGTCTCCAGCCGCGCAACGGCGGCAATGATATCGAGTCCCGCCCGCACGGTTCGTTCGGCATCGTCCTCATGCGCGCGGGGATAGCCGAAATAGGCCAGTATCCCGTCGCCGCGAAAATCCCCGATGAATCCGTCATAGGTCTGCATGATACGGACGCAGGCGGCGTGATAGGCATCCATCACGTCATTCATGTCCTCCGGATCAAGTCGCGCCGACAGGGCCGTCGAGCCCACCAGGTCGCAGATCATCACGGTGAGGTGACGGCGCTCGGCCGCGTCATGCGGCGGCAGTCCGCTGACGGCGCCGGCCGGCGCGGAAGCAAGCCCATCAAGCTCCGCGATCGCGCGCAGAATCTTGCGGCGATGCCCCAGCAGAACACCGAGGTCCTTGAGGTCCTGCTCCGTCAGGTCGCGGACGACCGAGAGGTCGATCGCATGATCGGCGAAGCGTTGCGCGTACTCACTCAGGCCGATCGACGCGAGCCATTCGGCAATGCCTTTCATGGCACGTCCCATCGATGCGCGAGCCGCTGGCATCAGCATCGGCGGCTCAGCGCGGATTGCCGGCAGTCTATCCCCTCACGCTTTTCGGTCGTTTGTCGCGAGCAGCGGCCGGCACGGCGGCCCACGTCGATACCGCCGATCCGGATCGGCCTATCCCGGACGATACCTCAATACGCCGAGCTGCGCTCGGCCGCCGTCTTGCGCAAGTGCTCCAGGATCGGCTTCGGGTCGCGTCCGGCCTTGCGCACGCTCTCCTCCCAGGCGGCGACCACCGGGCCGGCCGACTGGCGCCACAGCGCAAGCTCGGCGGCGGACAGTGGATAGACCTCGTGGTCGGCCATCGCCTTGATCTTGTCGCGCCCGCCCGCCTCGAACTCCGCCCATGGCGTCGCGACCTTCAGCGCCCAGTCGTTGCTGCAGTGATCGTCCATGACCTTTTTCTGCGCCGGGCTCATGGCCGCATACTTGTCCTTGTTGAGCACCCACACCTGCTCGGACACGTAGATCGGCGCGTCGATGTGATACTTGGTCACCTTGTCGACGCCGAACAGCAGCAGCGATCCCCATGGTCCGCCCGCGGCGTCGGCGACGCCGCGCGCCAGCACGTCGCGCATCTCCGGCGCCGAGGCCTGGACGTTGCTGGCGCCGAGCTGCGTCATCCAGGTGGTGATGACGGCATTGGGCGGACGCACCTTGACCCCGGCCATGTCGGCGGGAACGACCACCCGCTTGCGGGTGAAATGGAACGTGCCCGGGTCATGGGCGAAGGCGAGACAGAAGCGGACATCCTTCATCTCGTCCGCGGCATAGGTGCGGTACCAGCCGTCGAGCGCCGCGCTCCCCTCCTTGGAATTGGAGAAGATGAAGGGCAGCTCGACCGCGCCGATGATCGGGAAGCGCCCCGGCTCGTAGCCCGGATTGACATGCGAGATGTCGGCGATGCCGTCGCGCGCCATGTTGTAGTGGTCGAACGCGCGGCCGAGCTGCTGCGCCGGGAAGATGGTGACCTTGATGCTCCCGCCCGACGCCTTGGCGATGGACTCGGCCCAGGCCACGGCCGACACATGCATCGGATGCGCGGTCGGCACCCAGTGCGAGAATTTCAGCTCGACCGGCTTGTCCTGCGCGAGTGCAGGCGTGCCGGCGAGGCCGACGGCAAGCGCCACAACGGCCAACGACGTTCGCATCGCTGGTTCCTCCCACCGCTTGTTTTGGTTCTCTGAGCATCTTCTGCGCCGGAACGGACGCATGCAAGACCGCTTCACGCGACACGCAGCCCAACTTCGGCGGGCGGCAGCCCACGCGCGGTTAGCGTCGACGTCGCTCCGCAGCAAGCCGCAGACACGTTTCGAAGCCGGTCAGGTCGGTAAAGATTTCGTCGGCCTTCGCCGGATGCCGGACGATCGGGAAACCGCCGTCCTCGATCAGGGCGTTGTCGATCATCAGGTTGTCGGCATTGCCGAAGTCTTCGATCGACATGCCCGTCGCGTCGTGCCACGTCCGACGCGACGGATCGAACGTCGCGCCAGACTTGCTGCGAGCAAGCAGATCCTCGGCGACGTTCGTGTAGCCGAGCACCGGCTTGCCAAGCCCGACCAACAGTCCCAGCTCGAACACCGTCCCCGCGTCCGCGCTCGGGCCGCGAAACGGCGTCAGATTGCAGATGCCGACATCGGCGCTCCGGATCATCGCCGTGTTCGCACGATAGATCAGCCGGTCGACCGTCGCGCCTGCGGCAGCTTCGGCGATCTCGTTGTCGAGCGGAAACAGTCCCTCGAAGCCATAGGCGGCACACAGCTCCTTCTTGCGCCGCGCCACGTCCATTGCGTCGGGCAGGAAAACCTCCGGCCCTGCCAGGTACAGTTTTTGCATTCCCTGCCCTTTGCCCAACGGCAGCTCCCACTGTGACGCCATTCACAGGAGGCCGGCCGCGAACCGGATAGCATGGGCCAACATCAAGGCTGCGCAAGTCTCAGCGTCGCACGCGTGAGGAATTCCCGGAGGTGCGGATGACCTGTCCACTGAGCTGCGCTGCGCGCAGCACGAAGGAGAGTCATGAGCATACGATTGAGCATATGTGTCGCCATCGCGGCGGGTGTTTGCCTGATTGATGCGAGCGCGGCTCGGGATCGCGGGCAATATTCCAACGTCGACCCGGAGCTGAAAGCCTGCATCAAAGCGCTGCAGACCGAGGCGAGCGGACCGCACGGATGCTGTGAGGTCTCCGACGGATATCCGGTCGAGGCAGAGGACTGGAGCCAGCATTCGGACGGCACCTACCGGGTCAAGATCACGATCGACGGCGCGACCAGCTGGTATCCGGTCCCGGCCAACGCGATCGTCACGCCCGGCGCGTGCGGCCTTCAGTACGCGATCGTCTGGTGGTATCGCCTCAACTCGCTGGACCCCGGAGGGCCGGCGAGACCCGTGATCCAGTGCTTCAAGGCGGGTACGAGCGGCTAAGGGGAGGGGCGGCCTCGCCGCCCCCCCCCCCCCCGCCCCCGCTGGGACAAGCTCTAGAAGAAACCGAGCTTCTGCGCG
>Ga0081540_1002145_pt1 | contig 16405 bp, 15 predicted proteins | sample TabmetS2T1R1_FD_71024 | JGI IMG/M metagenome (GOLD analysis project Ga0081540, IMG submission 71024) | Tabebuia heterophylla rhizosphere microbial communities from the University of Puerto Rico - S2T1R1 | ecosystem: Host-associated > Plants > Roots > Rhizosphere ... | reverse complement strand
CCCACACCGATCCCTTGCGCGGTTATGGGTGGCAAGGGCCGTGTCCGGCCCCGAAGGCTGCTGCGGGTCCTGCCAGGAAGAAAAGGAGGGTAGCGGGGCGGTAAAGGCTGGCTCCGCCTGCCGACCACCGAGAGGAGCATCCTTCGCATCGATTTGAGGCTCCATTCCTTAAGAACGGATGAGGATAAAGAGGCCCGCGGCATGCACCCATGCCGCGGGCCGCGCGTTTCTGCGATATCGCCTGGATCGGCGCGTCCCGCCTGACTTAACCTGTCCTGCCCCCAGGGACGTCTTCGGTGCCCCGGGCGGCCGAACGCTTGGCGGATAAGCAAAATGCCTAGGCTACCCGTCGCCTTCGATCACTGCGTCGTGCATGTTTCCGACTGGGAGCGCTCGAACGCGTTCTATCGCGATGTGCTGGGCGCCGAGCTCGTTCGCCGTCCGCAGGGTTGGGCCTATCGTTTCGGCACCGCGCAGCTCAACCTGCATGGACCTGGCTTTCATCCCGCCGAGGTGGCGCGGCTTCCGGTAGCGCCGGGCAACAGCGATCTATGCTTCCAGTGGGACGGCCCGATCGCCGATGCCGTCGGTCACCTCGAGCGCTGCCGAGTCGCGGTCGAGGCGGGGCCGCTGGAGCGCTTCGGCGCCCGGGGTTCGGGAACGAGCGTCTATTTCCGTGATCCCGACGGCTCGCTCCTGGAGTTCATTTCCTATCATCCCAAAGGCGGAGAGCGCTCATGACGGGCTTGCACGATCCGAATGTCCTACCCACCGAGCTTCCCGCGCCGCAGGACGACGGCGCTACCCGCCACCTCGCGGGCGTGCGGCTGCCCTCGCTCACGCTTGCGGCGACCGACGGCTCACAGGTCGATTTGTCGAAGCTGTCTGGTCGCACCGTCGTCTATGTCTACCCCCGCACCGGCGTGCCCGGCCAGCCACTGCCGGAGGGCTGGAACGAGATTCCCGGAGCGCGCGGCTGCACGCCGCAATCGTGCAGCTTTCGTGACCATTTCGCCGAGCTCAAGCGGCTCGGCGTCGGGCGCGTTTTTGGCCTCTCGACACAGGATACCGCCTATCAGCGCGAAGCCGTCGAGCGCCTGCACCTGCCGTTTCCGGTGCTTTCCGACGAACGGCTCGCGCTTGCGCGCGCCCTCGATCTTCCGACGTTTACGACCTCGGGCATGACGCTCCTCAAACGCATGGCGTTAATCATCGACGATGGCGTCATCAGCAAGGTGTTCTATCCGGTATTTCCGCCGGACAAGAACGCCGAGGAGGTGATCGCCTGGTTGCGCAACCAGCAGGACGGCTGAGCCTCACACCGACACGTGTCGGTTGGTGACTTGGTCACTCCCGGCATACGCTCATGCGTGTGCGGACTACGCAACGCATGTCTGCGCTGCGCGCCAGCCACGTCTTCGTTCTCGGGGCCGCTAAGACGTGGATGGCCGGGACCAGCGCCGGCATAGAAGGCACGAGTTGTCGATCAATCGCCGAGGAAGGCGCGTGCCGCCGCGAACACGTCGCGAAACATCTCCGGCGTGAGCACACCGGTGCTCGTGTTGTAGCGCGAACAGTGATAGCTGACGAAGACCCGCAGCCGGCCGATGTCGTGGCACGTGCCGTGACCGAACGGTGCGGCCGAGCGGCGCTGGTCAAGGGCGGCGATCGTGCTCGCATGGGAAATGCGACCGAGCGTGACGATGGCGCGGAGATTTTGCATCTCGGCGATGGTCGCCTTGAGAAAAGGGCGGCAGGTCTCGATCTCGGCCGGAGTGGGCTTGTTCTCCGGCGGCGCGCAGCGCACCGCATTGGTGATGCGGGCATCCACGAGCGTGAGCCCGTCCTGCGGCGATGCGCGGTAGCTGCCGCTGGCAAAGCCGAACTGCTTGAGCGTGTCGTAGAGGAGGCCGCCCGCGAAGTCGCCGGTGAACGGCCGCCCGGTGCGGTTCGCGCCCCTGAGGCCAGGCGCCAAACCCACGATGAGGAGCCGCGCGCTCTGCGGACCAAACGAGGCGACGGGCGCATTGAACCAATCCGGCTCGCGACGTCGCCACTCCTCGCGGAATGTCTTGAGGCGCGGGCACAGCGGGCAGTCGCGGCCGGGCTTGCCGGACGCGTCGGGCATTGCGTCGCGCTTAGTCCTCGAAATCGTCGTCGTCATCGAAACCCGCGCCGGCACTCGCCCGCTGCGGCGCCGTCGAGCGCTGCAGGAACTGCGGCGTGTGTCGTTCGCGCGGCTCGCGCGCTTCGCGCGCCGCGCGCTCGGCGGGATCGCGGCCGATCTTCGGCTGGAGTTCGACGATGTCGAGGAAGATGTCGGCTTGCCGGCGCAGCTCGTCGGCCACCATCGGCGGCTGTGTCGAGATCGTGGACACGACCGTCACCCGTACCCCGCGCCGCTGCACAGCCTCGACCAGGGAGCGGAAGTCGCCATCCCCGGAGAACAACACCATGTGATCGATGGAGCCGGCGATCTCCATGGCGTCGACCGCGAGCTCGATATCCATGCTGCCCTTGATCTTGCGCCGGCCGGTTTGATCGACGAATTCTTTCGTCGCCTTCGTCACTACGCTGTAGCCGTTGTAGTCCAACCAATCGATCAGCGGCCTAATCGACGAATATTCCTGATCCTCGATCACCGCGGTGTAATAGAAGGCGCGCAAGAGATAGCCGCGCGACTGAAACTCGCGCAACAGGCGCTTGTAATCGATATCGAAACCGAGCGACTTGGCAGTGGCATAAAGGTTGGCGCCGTCAATGAACAGGGCCATCTTTTCCGTTCTGGGTTCCATGATTGCTCTCGTGTAAGCTCACTGAAACGTTGGTAACCGGCTCCGGAGGCGCGCGGCCGCCGGCTAATACTGCCGGGTCCTCACCTACTGTCGGAACGGAGTGATCGTCTGCCGCGCAAAGTGCGGATGCTGCTCGTTGTCACAACCAATCCGAAAATACAAGACTAAGCATCGCATAGGAGTTCCTCATCTGCCTAACAGAGGCGCGCTGCGAGGCCAAGGGAAATGTAACGGTCTTGCCATGCTCGGCACGCAGTCACGCTTGCGCCGATTGCGTCTGTGCTGCCCAGGTATCCATGCTCGAATTGCGCAAAAAAACGGCACGGGAACTCAGGCTTGCCCGAGTTCCGCGCCCTTGCACCGCTCTTGCACTATGAAGCAATGAAACGCTGCAACGGCTAACTTGCGGCGACAAGCCCGGCCCTGAGGTGTGCATGGACCGGAATGAATCGCCATGGACGAAGTTCTTGAATTTCATCTTGCACTTTGCTGGCGGGATCGCTACCTAACGGCCACTTTTTACAAGTTCCATTGCAGGAGCGTTAGCCCATGGCCCGCGTCACCGTCGAGGACTGCATCGACAAGGTCGAGAACCGTTTCGATCTCGTGTTGTTGGCAAGCCATCGCGCGCGGATGATCTCGTCCGGCTCTCAGATTACCGTCGACCGCGACAACGACAAGAATCCCGTGGTCGCGCTGCGCGAAATTGCCGAGAAGACGATCTCTCCCGATGACCTCAAGGAAGAACTCGTTCACTCCCTGCAGAAGTATGTGGAGGTCGACGAGCCTGAGCCCGAGGCGGCACCGCTGATCACTGCGGCCGGCGGCAGCGTCGATGCCGACGATACCGAGGTGACGGTCGATCGGATGACCGAGGAAGAGCTGCTCAAGGGACTGGAAGGGCTCACCCCGCCCGAGGAACAGCCCGAAGAGGAAGAATAACCCAGCGCGCGCTCGACGCGTCCTGCCCGGCATACCAGCCGGGCCGAGGGTCGAAGGACGAACCTCGTGGCACTAGCCCTGGCGGGTAGGCCTGCCGGGGAAGCGGTTGGCACGCCTTGTGGCCGTTAATACCCGTCATGATATCCTTGGGGTATGATATCCGCCGAGCCTGCGAAGGCGGACCCGAGGCTAACGATGGCGCATTCGTCCACCAACCTGCCGCGGATGCAGAATCAGTCCCGCGCGCGGGCGCCGCTTGAGCGCAGCCTCAACATCGTCTCTCAAGTGCTTGAAAAGACGGTAAAACAAAAGAAACCGTCGCAGCCGCAGATGATGCGGCAATACGACCTGATCGAGCGCGTGAAGCGCTACAATCCGAACACCAGCGAGGCGCTGCTCAATCGCGCCTATGTCTACGCCATGAAGGCGCATGGCGAGCAGCGGCGCGCCTCGGGTGATCCGTATTTTTCCCATCCGCTCGAAGTGGCGGCCATCCTGACCGACCTCAAGCTCGACGACGCAACGATTGCTGCCGCGCTGCTGCACGACACCATCGAGGATACCACCGCAACGCGCGCCGAGATCGACTCGATGTTCGGCCACGACATCGGCGCGCTGGTCGAGGGTCTCACCAAGCTGAACAAGCTCGATCTCGTCACCAAAGAGGCCAAGCAGGCGGAGAACCTGCGCAAGCTGTTGCTGGCGATCGCCGACGACGTGCGGGTGCTATTGGTCAAGCTGGCGGACCGGCTGCACAACATGCGCACGTTGTCGCACATGCCGCCCGAGGCGCGGCGCCGCAGCGCCGAGGAGACCCTCGACATCTACGCCCCGCTCGCCGGGCGCATGGGCATGCACGGCATGCGCGAGGAACTCGAGGATCTGGCCTTCCGCGAACTCAATGCCGAAGCCTATGCGGTGATCAGTGCGCGGCTTGACGCACTCGAAGCGAAAAACGTTGGGTTGGTAGCGGAGATCGAGCAGCAACTCACGCGCAAGCTTTCCGATCGGGGCATCCAGGCCGAGGTGTTGGGTCGGCGCAAGCGCGCCTATTCGATCTGGCGCAAGATGGAGCGCAAATCCATCGGCTTCGAGCAGCTTTCCGACATCTTCGGGTTTCGCGTCGTGGTCAAGACGCTTCCCGAGTGCTACCAGGCGCTTGGCATCGTGCACACGACCTGGCCGGTGGTTCCGGGCCGCTTCAAGGATTACGTCTCAACGCCCAAGCAGAACGAGTACCGCTCGATACATACGACGGTGATCGGCCCAAGCCAGCAGCGCGTAGAATTGCAAATCCGCACCCGCGACATGCACGAGATCGCCGAATACGGCATTGCCGCCCACGCCCTCTATAAGGACAGCGTCGGTTCTCCGACGGAAATGCTCTCGCGCGAGTCAAGCGCCTACGCATGGTTGCGCCGCACGATCGAGCTGCTCGCGGAAGGCTCCAACCCGGAGGAGTTCCTCGAGCACACCAAGCTCGAACTGTTTCATGACCAGGTGTTTTGCTTCACGCCGAAGGGCAAGCTGATCGCGCTTCCGCGCGGGGCAAACGCCATCGATTTCGCCTACGCGGTGCACACCGACGTCGGCAACATGGCGGTCGGCTGCAAGATCAACGGCAAGATTGCACCGTTGGTCTCGGAGCTCACCAACGGCGATGAAGTGGAGGTCATCACCTCTCGCGCCCAGACGGCACCGCCGACGGCCTGGGAATCGCTCGTGACCACCGGCAAGGCGCGCGCGGCGATCCGCCGCGCCACCCGCGCCGCCGTGCGCAATCAATATGCCGGCCTCGGCCGGCGCATCGTCGAGCGGCTCTGCCAGCGCGCGAAGATCGCCTATTCCGACGAAAAGCTCCAAGGGGCGCTGCCGCGGCTGGCTCGCGCCTCGGTCGAGGAGGTGATGTCGTCGGTCGGGCGCGGCGAGCTGGGCGCCGCCGACGTGGTGCGGGCCATGTATCCCGACTACAAGGAGGAGCGCGCGGCCGCCATCGCGCAGCAGCCGAAGCCGGAAAGCGGATGGTTCGGTCTCAAGCGAGCCAAATCCGTCAAAGTGAAAGTTCCGGGAGAGCCCGGCGCCGCCATTCCCATCCGCGGCATCAATTCCGATTTGCCCGTGCGCTTCGCACCCAACGGCGGTGCGGTGCCGGGTGACCGCATCGTCGGCATTCTCACCCCTGGCGAGGGCATTACCATCTATCCGATCCAATCGCCGGCCTTGAAGGACTTCGAGGACACGCCCGAGCGCTGGCTCGATCTGCGCTGGGACGTGGAGGAGCGTACGCCGCAGCGTTTTCCGGCACGCATCGTGCTGCAGACGGTCAACGAGCCCGGATCGCTCGCCCAGGTCGCCCAGATCATCGCCGAGCACGACGGCAACATCGATAACATCGGCATGGAGCGGTCATCACCCGACTTCACGTCGGTGACCATCGATCTCGAGGTGTTCGATATCAAGCATCTCAACTCCATCATCGCGCAGTTACGGGCGAAGGACGTGGTGGCGCACGCCGAGCGGGTGAATGCTTGACGTCGAGCGGCCGGCGGCAAATTTCGGACACATCGGTAACTCAACGCGGGCAGGCAGATCGCGGGCACATGATCTGACGGCAAAAAATGTCGGCTCCTCACCTCCGCCTCGGCGTCAATGTCGATCACGTCGCCACGATCCGTAACGCCCGCGGCGGGCATCACCCGGATCCCGTGCGTGCGGCGCAGATCGCCATCGAGGCCGGCGCCGACGGAATCACCGCGCATCTGCGTGAAGATCGTCGGCACATCCGCGATGACGACATTGCGCGGCTCAAGGATGAGCTCGCCAAGCCGCTCAATCTCGAAATGGCGGCAACCGAGGAGATGGTGCGGATCGCAGTTGCCACCGCCCCGCACGCCGCCTGTCTCGTGCCCGAGCGGCGCGAAGAGCGTACGACCGAAGGCGGCCTCGACGTGGCCGGCCATCATGAGGCGCTTGCCTCGGTCGTAGGTCGATTGCGGGCGGCCGGGATCCGCGTCTCGCTGTTTATCGCCGCCGAGCCGCGCCAGATTCAGGCCGCGGTCTCGATCGGTGCGCCGGTGATCGAGATTCATACGGGCGCGTGGTGCGACGCTCTTGCCGACAAACGGATGTCGGCCGCGCACGCCGAGTGGGAACGGATCCGTCACGGCGCCCAGCTCGCCCGACGGCTCGGCCTCGAAGTTCATGCCGGTCACGGCCTCAATTTTACCACCGCCGAGGCGATCGCAGCATTGCCCGAAATCGCCGAACTCAACATCGGCCACTTTATAATCGGGGAGGCGGTCTCTTGCGGCCTCGCTCATGCCGTGACGACCATGCGCGCCGCCATCGACCGAGGGCGCACATGATCCTGGGCGTCGGCTCCGATCTCATCGACGTGCGCCGCATCGAGCGCACGATCGAGCGGCATGGCGAGCGTTTCCTCGCCCGCGTCTTCACCGCGACCGAGCGGGCGAAAGCCGACTGCCGCGCTCGGAGGGCGGAGACTTATGCCAAACGGTTCGCGGCCAAGGAAGCCTGCGCCAAGGCGCTCGGCACCGGTCTGCGTGCGGGCGTGTTTTGGCGCGATATGGGAGTCGTCAATCTGCCGTCGGGCCGTCCCACCATGACACTCACCGGTGGTGCGCTCGCGCGCCTCAATGCCATCACGCCGGTGGGCTTCAAGGCGCGCATCGACGTGACGGTCACCGATGAAGGACCCATGGCGCAGGCCGTGGTGGTGATCTCGGCCGTCCCGCTTGCGCCGAGCACATGAGCGATGGCCTGCTTCGTGCGCACGAGCAGGACAAACGTGCCGGCTCGTGCGGCCATTGCATCGGATCGCCAAGCTGCAATGATTGCCATAACTGCGTCCTAACCCCATATTTGCCAACGTTTGCGCCTTAGCTTGCGAGCGGTTACAAGGGCGCGGCGAAAAAAGGTGGCAGCGGTCGGGCTGGGCGCGTGCCGAAGGACTAACACGCTGAAAACACAGTAATTTCATATCGCGGCGGACGAGGTTGTCGAGTCGGCGGCCGCCGGGGGCGCTTGGCCAAAAGGACGCAGAGGCAGATGAGCGTGACAGCAGGAACAAAGAGAAAAGAGGGCGGTATTGCCGAGACCGGGCGCGTGATCTTTCACGCCCTCATCATTGCGCTCGTCATCCGCACCTTCCTGTTTCAGCCCTTTAATATTCCATCGGGCTCGATGAAAGCGACGCTGCTGGTCGGCGACTATCTCTTCGTATCGAAATATTCCTACGGCTACAGCCACTATTCGTTGCCGTTCTCGCCGCCGCTGTTTTCTGGACGCATCTGGGCCTCGCAGCCCGCGCGCGGGGACGTCGTCGTGTTTCGCCTGCCGAAGGATGACTCGACCGACTACATCAAGCGGGTGATCGGGTTGCCCGGCGACAGAATCCAAATGATCGACGGCGTGCTGCACATCAACGGCGAGCCGGTCAAGCGCGAGCGTGTCGATGACTTTGTCGAGACCGAGGAAGGTACGCGCGCAACCAGGGTCAAGCGGTGGCGGGAAACGTTGCCGAATGGCGTGACCTACACGACGCTCGATCTCGTCGACAACGGCTTCTACGACAATACCCCGGTCTATCAGGTGCCCGCCGGCCACTTCTTCATGATGGGCGACAACCGCGACAATTCCACCGACAGCCGCGTGCTTAGCCAGGTCGGCTATGTGCCCTTCGAGAACATCGTTGGCCGGGCTCAAATCATCTTCTTCTCCATCCGGGAGGGCGAGCACGCGTGGATGGTATGGCGCTGGCCATGGGCCGTGCGCTGGAATCGGCTGTTCACGATCGTCAGATGAGCGGCGGGCGAGCAGGAAAACCGGCTTCCAGCGAAGCGCCCAGCCCACCCACCGCCGGCAGACCGCCCGATCCGGCCGCCCTCGATCGCGCTCCAAGGTCCAGCGCGAAGGAGCGCCGTCGCCGCGAACTGGCCGGGCTCGAGCAGCGTATCGGCTACAGATTCAAGGACCCCGCGTTGCTCGAGCAGGCGCTGACGCACATTTCCGCGCTGAGCGGGGCGCGCAACCGTGCCGCCTCCTATCAGCGGCTTGAGTTTCTCGGCGATCACGTCCTCGGCCTCGTCGTCTCCGACATGCTGTTCCACGCCTTCGCCAAAGCCGACGAAGGGGAAATGTCACGGCGTCTCGCCGATCTCGTGCGCAAGGAGGCCTGCGCGGATGTCGGGCGCGCGATCGAGCTTGGTGCTGCCATCAGACTCGGTGCATCCGAGGCCAATGCCGGCGGCCGCGGCCGCACCGCCATTCTCGCCGATGCTTGCGAGGCGATGATTGGCGCAGTCTTCATCGACGGCGGATATCCGGCTGCGGCTGCGCTCGTCGAGCGGCTGTGGAGCGAACGCATGCACCGGCCGGCGCGCCCGCTGCGCGACTCGAAAACCGTGCTGCAGGAATGGGCACAGGCGCGCGGGCTGCCCACTCCGGCCTATCGTGAGGTCGAGCGGAAGGGGCCCGACCATGATCCGGAATTCCGCGTCAGCGTCGAGCTTCCCGACTTGGCGCCGGCCGAGGGGCTTGGCCGCTCCAAACGCGCCGCCGAGCAGGCGGCCGCCGCGGCGATGCTGACCCGCGCCGGCGTCAAATCCGACCGCCGGGATGGCTAAGACCAAAGCCGGTCGCCGCGCTTGCGCTTCCTCGCGGGAGGACAGCACGGGGGAGAGCGCTCCTGCGCAGGCCGGACCAGCGCAGACGCGTTGCGGATTCGTCGCCCTGATCGGCGCACCTAACGTCGGCAAATCGACGCTGATCAATGCGCTGGTGGGAACGAAGGTCGCGATCGTATCCCACAAGGTGCAGACGACGCGGGCGTTGCTGCGCGGCATCGCCATCGTCGATGGCGCGCAGCTTGTATTCATCGATACCCCGGGCATTTTTGCACCCAAGCGCCGGCTCGATCGGGCGATGGTGACGACCGCATGGGCGGGTGCCGAAGACGCCGATATCGCGGCGGTGCTGGTCGACGCCAAGCGCGGCCTCGACGAAGAGGCGCAGGTGATCCTCGCGCGGCTTGCCACCCTCCGCCCGAGCAAAATCCTGCTCATCAACAAGATCGATTTGGTCGAGAAGTCAGCGCTGCTCGGGATTGCCAAGGGGGCCAACGAGCGCGCGCGATTCGCCGCGACGTTCATGATCTCGGCGCTCAGCAAGGATGGCGTTGGCGATGTCCAAGGGTGGCTCGCCGGGCATGTGCCGGAAGGACCATGGCACTATCCCGCCGACCAGATCACCGACGCGCCGCTGCGGCAACTGGCGGCCGAGATCACGCGGGAGAAGCTCTATTTGCGCTTGCATCAGGAGCTGCCATATCAGTCCACGGTCGAGACCGATGTCTGGAAGGAGCTCACGGACGGATCGACTCGAATCGAGCAGACGATCTATGTCGAGCGCGAGAGCCAGCGTAAGATCGTGCTCGGCAAGGGTGGTCAGACCATCAAGGCGATCGGCGCTGATGCCCGGCGCGAAATCGCGGATATGATCGAGGCTCCGGTGCACCTGTTTTTGTTCGTCAAGGTGCGCGAGCGCTGGGGCGAGGATCCGGAACGCTACCGCGGGATGGGGCTCGAGTTCCCGGAGGGCTAGATGCAGTGGAGCGATGAAGGCATCGTGCTCGGCAGCAGGCGTCACGGGGAGGGCAACGCCATCCTCGAACTGATGACGCGCGCGCACGGACGCCATCTCGGCCTGGTGCGCGGCGGCGCCGGCTCGCGGCTGCGCCCGGTGCTGCAGCCGGGCAACCGCGTCGGCTGTACCTGGCGGGCGCGGCTCGACGAGCATCTCGGTCATTATGCGGTCGAGGCGCTCGACGCGCGGGCGGCCGCGCTTCTGCCGGTGGCGCATGCGCTTTACGGCATGACGCACCTCGCCGCCCTCTGCCGGCTCCTGCCCGAACGCGACCCGCATCCGCAGATTCACGCCGCGCTTACGCAGGTACTCGACGGGCTCCTCGATCCGCGCCGCGCTGCACCCGGCATGGTGCGCTTCGAGCTCAAGCTTTTGGCAGAGCTGGGCTTTGGACTCGATCTCTCCGCTTGCGCGGCGAGCGGAGAGAAGACCGATCTCGTCTATGTGTCGCCGAAATCCGGACGCGCGGTCTCACGGCAGGCGGGCGAACCTTGGCGCGACAGGCTGTTCGCATTGCCGGCATTCTTACGCGAGACCTCGGCGGACGAGCCTTCGCCGCAGGACATCGCCGACGGCTTTGCGCTGACCGGTTTCTTCCTGGCGCGTCGCGTACTCGAGCCTCGCGGGCTCAGCCTTGCCGAAGCACGCGCAAGCTTCATTGCCGCGCTCCGTCGCGACGCCCGCCCGGCCATGGCCGTCGGATGAGGAGAGCGGGCCGCAGCTGTGCCCGCTGCCCTGGCGCTCAGTACCACCAGCGATGATGCCGATGGTGCCGCCACCACCAGTGCCGGTGGCGATAAGGGCGCCAGTAAACCTGCTCGACCGGTCGAGCGAACTCGGCGGCGCTCGCAGTGCCGGTGCCCGACGCCGGCGCGGCCAAGCCCGGCGATACCGCGCAGACGCCGATTCCCAAGCCCACCAACGCGGCGATGAAGATTGCACGCATGTCATGCTCCTTGCTTCTCGAGGGGTGCCCACCGAGCGCCTCCAAATCTATGCTCCGCAGTCAGAACAGCGCGTGGCCAAGTCATTCATCGCTTGTTCATGGCCCGAGCTGGCATTAACTCTTGCGCATGGGCCAGCAACTGATTCCTCCTCGCGAGGGCGAGGTCGAAGAGATCGCGCTGCGGGAGGCGCTGGAAGAGCGCTATCTGCAATACGCGCTGTCCACGATCACCGGGCGGGCCTTGCCCGACGCGCGCGACGGCCTCAAGCCGGTTCACCGGCGACTGCTGTACGCGATGCAGCAACTGCGCCTCGATCCCGGTGCCGCCTTCAAGAAATGCGCGCGGGTCGTCGGCGATGTGATCGGTAAATTCCATCCGCACGGCGACCAGGCGGTGTACGACGCGCTCGTGCGCCTCGCCCAGGACTTCGCCCAGCGCTATCCCCTGGTCGATGGGCAGGGAAACTTCGGCAATGTGGACGGCGATAATCCAGCCGCCATGCGCTATACCGAAGCGCGGCTGACCGATGTTGCGCACCTCCTGCTCGACGGCATCGAGGAGGACGCGATCGATTTTCGTCCGACCTACGACGGCTCTGAGAACGAGCCGGTGGTGCTGCCGGGCGCCTTCCCCAATCTCCTCGCCAACGGCTCGCAGGGCATCGCGGTCGGGATGGCGACCGCGGTCCCGCCCCACAACGCCGCCGAGCTCTGCGATGCGGCGCTGCATCTGATCGACACGCCCAATGCCAGGAGCCGCACGCTCTTGAAATACATGCCCGGTCCCGATTTCCCGACCGGCGGCATTATCGTCGATTCTCCGGCCAGCATCGCCGAGGCTTACACCACCGGTCGCGGGTCATTCCGGGTGCGGGCGCGATGGCACAAGGAAGAAACCGGCCGCGGCACCTACCTCATCGTGGTGACCGAAATTCCCTGGGTGGTGCAGAAGGGTCGGCTGGTGGAAAGGCTTGCCGAGCTCGTCAACGAGAAGAAGCTGCCGCTCGTTGCCGACGTGCGCGACGAGTCCGCAGACGACATCCGGCTCGTGATCGAGCCGCGCTCGCGCGCGGTCGATGCCGGGCTGCTGATGGAATCGCTGTTCAAGCTGAGCGAACTCGAGAGCCGCATTCCGCTCAACATGAACGTGCTGGTGCGCGGGCGCATCCCCAGGGTGGTCGGGCTTGCGGAGGCGCTCAGCGAGTGGCTCGCGCATCGCCGCGAGGTGCTGCTACGGCGCTCGAGATATCGCCTCGGCCAGATCGAGCATCGCCTGCAAGTGCTGGGTGGGTATCTCGTCGCCTACCTCAACCTCGATAAGGTCATCAAGATCATTCGCAACGAGGACGAGCCAAAGCCCGTCCTGATGAAGAGTTTCAGACTCTCCGACTTGCAGGCGGACGCCATCCTCAACATGCGGCTGCGCAATCTGCGCAAGCTCGAGGAAGTCGAGATCAAGCGCGAGGACAAACAACTGCGCGCGGAGCGCAAATCGCTGACCGAGCTCATCGGTTCGGAAAAGGCGCAATGGAAAAAAGTGGCCGACGAGATCAAGGAGGTGCGCGAGAAGTTCGGCCCCAAGACGGCGCTGGGCAAGCGCCGCACGGCGTTCGCCGAGGCGCCCGAGCACGACGAGGCGGCGATCGAGCAGGCGCTGGTCGAACGCGAGCCGATCACCGTGGTCGTATCGGAGAAGGGATGGATCCGCACGCTGCGCGGGACGATCACCGACTTGTCGAGCATCGCGTTCAAGGCGGACGACGGGCCGAAATTCGCATTTGCCGCGGAGACCACGTCGAAATGCCTGGTGTTCGCCAGCAACGGCCGGTGTTACACACTCGATGCGGCGAAGCTTCCCGGCGGCCGCGGTCACGGCGAGCCGGTCCGGCTGTTCATCGATCTGGAGCAGGAGGCAGAGCTCGTGGCGGTGTTTCGCCACCAGGGAGGGCGCAAGTTTCTTCTCGGCAGCGCGCAGGGCCGCGGCTTCGTGGTGCCAGAAGACGAGTGCCTGGCCAATACCCGCAAGGGCAAGCAGGTGCTCAATGTCGCGCCACCCGATGCGGCGCGGGCGATCGTGATCGTGGATGGCGAGCTTGTCGCCTCGATCGGCGAAAACCGCAAGATGGTGATCTTCCCGCTCGAACAAGTGCCCGAGATGGCGCGCGGCCGTGGCGTGCGGCTGCAACGCTACAAAGATGGCGGCCTCAGCGATCTCAAAACATTCGGGGCGGAGCAAGGGCTCTCCTGGACCGACGCCGCCGGCCGTGTGTTCTCGCTCGTGCTCAAGGAGCTTGCCGATTGGCGCGGCAATCGCGCCGACGCCGGACGGTTGGCGCCCAAGGGCTTTCCGCGCAGCAACACGTTTAGCCAATTGCGCGCGAACGGTAACGGCGACGGGAGGTCGTAAGGCGCGCCGCGCGTTTGTGCGGGCGGCCTCGATCCGGATCGACGGAACCAACGCATTCCCCTATCGTTGCAGATTGCCAGGCGCCGGGAAGGTCAGATGGACAAAATCGTAAAGTTCAATCATCGCCTGAAAAAACGGGCCTCCAAGCAACCCTCCGTCGTGCGGCCCTCGCGTGAGGAGGCCGAGGATGCCGTACGCACGCTCATTCGCTGGGCGGGCGATGACCCCGACCGTGAAGGGCTCGTCGGGACTCCCGCTCGCGTCGCTCGTGCATACGAGGAGTGGTTCTCAGGTTACTTCGAGGATCCGCGCGATTATTTGAAACGGACCTTCGAAGAAGTCGCCGGCTACGACGAGATCGTGCTGCTGCGCGACATACGCTTCGAATCGCATTGCGAGCACCACATCGCACCGATCATCGGCCGCGTTCACATCGGCTACCTCCCGCGCCAGCGGGTGGTGGGAATCTCGAAGCTGGTACGTCTGGTCGACGTTTATTCGAAACGGCTTCAAGTGCAGGAGAAGATGACCGCCGAGATCGCCGCCTGTCTCGACAGCGTGCTCAAGCCGTTCGGCGTCGGCGTAGTGGTGGAAGCCGCCCACGAATGCATGACCACCAGAGGCGTGCACAAACCCGAGGTCACCATGGTGACCAGCTGCATGCTAGGGTCATTCCGCACCAAGGCAGCGACCCGCCAGGAGTTCTTGTCGGCCATCAACCTCAAGGGAGGCTCCTCCGGTGGCCACCCGATGGCCTGACGTTATGCTTGACTACGGTTGCGCACGACTGTCGGGGTTACGATCGAACCGGCAGGGGAAGCGCATCGAGTTCGTTGCGTTTTCTGTCAGCTCGCGACGAACATGATAGAGCCGGGCGACTTGTCCAGCACGGCTGCGGCGGTGTCGCCGAAGAACAGCTTGTCGCCCGAGCGGCGGCTCACCCCCATGACGATAAGATCATGCCCGCGTTTCTTCGCCTCGGTCAGGATGGCGTCGCGCGGCGCAAGATCGCCGCGGATCTCGGTGCTCGCCGTCACGTCGTAGCGGTCGGCCATCTCGACGATCTCCTTCATGATCGCCTGCTCCTGCCGGCGGGCGCGGAAACCGCCGCCTCTGCGCCGGTCGTTGGCGCCGGGAGTGCTGACGTAGAGCGCCGTGACCGGGCGCTCGCAGGCGCCGGCGATAGCGATGGCGACTTCGGCGGCGCGGCGCGACACCTCGCTTCCGGTCACCGGGACGAGGATGCGGGCCGGAATTGCCTTCGGTTTATCGAGATGATCGCCGTTCCCGGCGACGATTGCGAGCGGCCCCGCGAATGCCGCGGCGATCCGGCTGACGTCCGCATGAAAAGCGCCGTTCTTGGCGCGCGTGTTTTCGACTCCCAGGAACAGCAGGTCGTATCCCTTTTTTGCCTCTTGCGCGATCGCCTCTTCGGTCGGCGCGTCGTGACGGCGAACCGTCACATCGATCGCCGCCGCCCCCTCGTCTCGCCGTTGCCCCGGCATGATTTCGTCGGCGGTGGTTTTGATCATGTCCTCGACGCGATCTGCAGGGCTCTTTGCATCGGGTTGGCCGGGCTTAGCTTCCTCCCCAAGCGGCAGGACCGTGATCGGAATCCTGCGGCTCCCCGCCAAAAATGCCGCGAGGGACGCCGCGAACTTGCCGTTCGGACTCTCGTCCACAGCCAGCAGCAGGCGTTCGAGATTCGAGACGAAGCCGCGAGCTTCGAACTCCTCGCGTTCCAGCCGCTCTCTCTCCGCTTTGCGCATCGGCACGCGCGATAAGGCCCAGCGCAGCATCGGCGGCATCGCCATGGTGGTGACAACGGCCATGGTCACGATCATGGTGAAGAGATCTTGGGTCAGCGCGCCCATGGACAATCCGATGGTGGCGATGATCACCTCAGTCGACCCGCGTGCGTTCATGCCGCAAGCGAGGGCGAACGCCTCGCGCCGTGTCATTCCGCCGATTTCGCCGCCGAGGAACGCGCCGGCGAATTTGCCGAAGCTCGCAATCGCGATCACGCCGATGGTCATGAGCAAGAGGGCAGGCTCTTTCAGCACGGTGAGATCGGCAGACAGTCCGGCTATGCCGAAGAACACCGGCATGAAGAACGCCAGGATCAGTCCGCGCAGCTGCTCGTCGATATGCTTGCTGAGGATCGGCGATTCTCCGATTAGCACGCCCGAGACGAAAGCGCCCAGCACCGTGTGCACGCCGATGAAATGCGTCGTCAGCGCCATCGCGCCCATGATCACGAGGATTGTCGTGATCACGGGGAAGTCGCTGCGGAAATGGTCGTTCGCCCATTGGATGAGGAAATAGACGATCCGGCGTCCGACGGTGAAGCTCGCGATGAGGAAGACAGCGGTTCCCAACACGCTCTTACTGACACTCACGAGGTCGATCGTGCCCGCTTGGGCGAGGCTGAAAATGACGGCGATGATCACCCAGCCAATCGAGTCCTCGCAGATCGCGGAGGCGACGATGATCTGTCCGAGATTGCGGCGGGTGAAGCCCATTTCCCGTACGATCGCGGCGACGATCTTGATCGAGGAGATCGACAACGCGGTGCCGAGAAACAGCGAAGAGAGTAGACGCTGATCGGAATGCGGCAGGAGCGAGTCCGGCAGCAGCTGGCCGAGCGTGAAG
>Ga0081540_1002144_pt1 | contig 16409 bp, 13 predicted proteins | sample TabmetS2T1R1_FD_71024 | JGI IMG/M metagenome (GOLD analysis project Ga0081540, IMG submission 71024) | Tabebuia heterophylla rhizosphere microbial communities from the University of Puerto Rico - S2T1R1 | ecosystem: Host-associated > Plants > Roots > Rhizosphere ... | reverse complement strand
CGGACGGCTCGACCTCCTCCGGCGCGTGGCTCTACGCGGGCGTCTTCGCCGGCGGGGTCAACCACACGAAGCGTCGCGACTCGAAGACCGATCCCGGTGGCCTCGGGATCTATCCAGGGTTTGCCTGGACCTGGCCGAACAACATGCGCGTCCTCTACAACCGGGCGTCGTGCGATCGCCACGGCAAGCCGTATCCGGACAGCAAGCCCCTCGTCTGGTGGGACGAGAAGGCCAAGCGCTGGACGGGATACGACGTGCCGGACGTGCCCAAGGTGACCGACGGGCCGGAGACGGCGAACGGGCAGCGCGCCTTCCACATGAACGCCGAGGGCGTCGGCCGCCTCTTCGCGGCGGTGTACGCGGATCCGGATCTCTCCGTCGACCGGACGGAGAGGGACAGCCCGGTTCCCCGCGACGTCGGTTACGTGCCGAAGGACGGTCCGCTGCCGGAGATGTACGAGCCGGTCGAGACCCCGGTCGAGAACGTCCTGCATCCCAAGGTCGCGAGTAACCCCACGCTCAAGTACCCGCGCGTCGCGTCCCATCAGCCCGTCGGCAAGGCCGCCGAGTTCCCCTACGTGCTCATGACCTCCACGGTCGCCGAGCACTGGTGCGCGGGCTCGACCACCCGCAACATCCCCTGGCTCAACGAGCTGGTCCCCGAGGCGATGATCGAGCTGCCCGAGAGCCTGGGACAGAAGCTCTCGGTGAAGAGCGGAGACTGGGTGAAGGTCTCCTCGGCTCGCGGCGAGCTCACCGTCAAGGCGGTGGTCACCCCACGGATGAAACCCATCCGCTCCAACGGGCGCGAGGTGACCATCGTCTGGATGCCGTACAACTGGGGTTTCCAGGGTCTGTCCACCGGCCCCAGCGTGAATCACCTCACCATCGACGCGACGGACCCCGGCGCCGGAACGCAGGAGACCAAGGCCTGCCTGGTGAACGTGGTGAAGCTGCGTGACGGAGCGCCACCGCCTCGCGCTCCGAGAGGGAGGGTGTGATGTCCGAGCCAACCTCTTCCGGGCCGATCAAGAGCACCCTGATCGACATCACCAACTGCATCGGCTGTCACGCCTGCCAGGTCGCGTGCAAGCAGTGGAACGACAAGGACGGAGAGCAGACCGAGCTGCTCCCCGAGCTCGGCTTCCAGAACCCCGCGGTGCTGAGCGCGAAGACCTACACCCTGATCTCGTTCCACGAGTTCGCCGACGACAAGGCCCCCGGCGGTCTCCGCAACTCCTTCGTGATGCGGCGCTGCCTGCACTGCCTCCAGCCGGCGTGCGTGTCCGCCTGCCCGACCACCGCTCTCTTCCGGCAGGAGGACGGGCCGGTCGTCTACGACGCGGACAAGTGCATCGGGTGCCGCTACTGCATGCTGGCCTGCCCGTGGGACGTGCCCACCGCGGAGTGGAACTCGCTCAAGCCCGAGATCCAGAAGTGCACCCACTGCGCGGACCGGACCGGTCAGCCCCTCCCCAAGGCCCGCAACGGCTTCCCACTCACGGTCCTCGAGACGCAGGCCTTCAAGGAGAAGACCCCGGTTCCGGCCTGCGTGAAGGCATGCCCGGCCGACGCGCTGGTTTACGGTGACCGGGAGGAGATGCTCGCCGAGGCGAAGCGGCGGATCGCCAACCGTCCGGGCCGGTACGTGGACCGCATCTACGGCGAGAAGGAGGCTGGCGGCACGAGCGTGCTGTACCTGTCCGCCGTCCCCTTCGCCAAGCTCGGCTTCCCCGAGGTGGGGGAGAAGCCGTTCCCCGCGTTCTCCAAGGCAGCGCTGACCGCGGTTCCCCCGGCGGTGATGGCGCTGGGGGCCACGCTCGCGATGGCCTACGCGTGGTTCCGGAAGCGGGCGCAGGCGGTGGCCGCCTCTGCCCGCGGCGCGGACCACCACGTCGAGTTCGAGCGTCTGCCGAACAGGTTCCTGACCCCGGTCACCTGGCTGCTTCTCCTCCTGATGGTCGCGTGCGGCGTCGCGATGGCGGCCCGCTTCGCCCTCGGGCTCGGCGGCAGTACCCACCTCTCGGACACCTTCCCCTGGGGGCTGTGGATCGTCTTCGACCTGGTGTGGATCGCGGTGGCTGCCGGCGCCTTCGCGATGGCCGGGGTGATCTACGTCTTCCAGCGAAAGGACCTGTACGGGCTCGGGCGAACCGCGGTGCTGATGGGTCTGCTCAGCTACTCGTTCGTGACGGTCACCCTGGTCGCGGACCTCGGGCTGCCCTGGCACTTCTACCAGCTGGGCCTCCAGTCACCGGAGCACTCGGCGATGTTCGAGGTCTCGTGGTGCGTGGGCCTCTACGTCACCATCCTCCTGCTCGAGTTCCTCCCGGTTCCGCTGGAGCATTTCGGGCTGACCCGGGCTGCCGCTGCCTGGAAGCGCTGGTCCGGGCTGTACGTCGCGCTGGCGATGACGCTGTTCGTCTACATGCTGTCACGGAACGTGGTGTACGCAGCGGCCACGGCGGTCATCTTCGGGGCCATCGCCTGGTTCTTCCGCGGCCGTGACGAGCCGATCATGCTCGCCATCGCCGCGGTGACCCTCTCCACCATGCACCAGAGCTCGCTCGGCTCGCTCTATCTCCTGATGCCGAACATGCTCGCCCCGCAGTGGTGGTCGCAGGTGCTGCCCATCAACTTCTTCCTCTCCTCGATCGTCGCCGGGACCGCGCTGGTCGTGCTGATCGCAATGTGGATTGGCCGTGCGTGGAAGCGCCCATTCCCCATCGGGCAGCTGGCGTCGGTGGGGCAGATCGCCTTCTGGGCGATGCTCGTCTATCTCGGCTTTCGCCTCGGAGACATGGCGCTGCGGGGCCAGCTCGTCACCGCCTTCTCCGGTCGGTTCGGCCCGGCGTTCGCCGTGGAGATCCTCCTCGGCGGCGTCATTCCGCTGGTCCTGCTCTCGACCGCGGCGCTCCGGACGCGCCCGGGCGTGCTCTTCGTGGCTTGCCTGCTCGCGGTGCTGGGCGTCGTCTACAACCGGGTCAACGTGGTCATCTTCGCCATGGACCTCCGCGGTCGCATGCCCTGGGTGTCGGCCGAGGCCTATGCCCCGTCGCTGGTCGAGTGGGGCATCTCGTTCGGACTCATCGCCGCCACCATCTTCCTCTTCGGCCTGGGCGCGCGCTGGGTCCCGGTCCTTCCACGGCCGGAGGCACGCGGGGAGCATTGAGCGGCCCGATCCCCGAGAGCTGGCTGGTCGTTCACCCCTATCTCCGGCCCATCGGGGAGCTCTGGACGTGCGTCGATCGCGCGCTGTCGAAAGTTCCAGTTCCGGCCGTCGCTCCTCCCCCGCTGGAGGCCTACCGGCCCGAGTTCGAGGACGGGGTGCCGCTCCTCGCCAGCGCCCGCGCCCCAGTGGAGCTCGCCCCGGCCGGGCCGCTGATCGCCGCGCTCCTCCGGACGCTCGAGACGGAGGCGCTCCACCCGACCGTCGCCGCCGACGTGTCCGCCCTTTCGGGGGCACTGCGCCGGGATCCCGAGCTCTCCGGCCGGATGGTGGCCTGGCTTCTCGGTGACGACTCTCTCGAGCCGCCCTCGCCCGGGCTGGCGCGCTTTCTCGGATGGATGGCGCTCGCCAGAGTCCTGCGCTCGGTGGTGGAGGCCTTCGGCCAGTGGCGGGACGAGGATCGCTGGCAGCGGCGGTACTGTCCGACCTGCGGCTCCCTTCCTGCGATGGCCCAGATCGCCGGTGTGGAAGCACGGCACCGGCTACTGTCCTGCGGGTGCTGCGGCAGCCGGTGGCGGTATCGCCGGACCCAGTGCCCATTCTGCGAGAACGACGCGCACCGGCTCTCGGGGATCAGGGTCGAGGGGGAGGCGGGACTCCGGATCGACCACTGCGAGGCCTGCCAGGGATACCTCAAGACGTACGAGGGAATGGGACAGGAGCCGCTCCTGCTGGCGGACTGGACCTCGCTCCATCTCGATCTGCTCGCACACCGGCGCGGCCTCAAGCGCGAGGCGACGTCCCTCTACGACGTGGAGTCGCTCCTCGGCCGCTGAGAGGTCAGCGCCCGGGACGCGTCACGGTGGCCAGCGACGGAGCGTCGAGGCTCGCGGCGATGGGGGTGACCGCCTCGCGGAACCGCGCGAGGAGGGACGCCGGCACCGGCTCGCTGCGGGGGAACTTCTGGTTCAGCGGGTTCACGAAGGAGCCGTTGCGCTTCATCGCGAAGTGGAGGTGCGGTCCGGTCGTGCGCCCGGTGTTCCCGGAGTAGCCGATGACCTGCTTCTGCGCCACGCGGTTCCCGGTGCGGATCCCCGCGCCGTAGGAGGACAGGTGGAGGTAGCAGGTCTCGAAGCCGTTCCGGTGGCGGACGCAGACGCTGTTCCCGCCCGCCCCGGTGTCTCCCGCCAGAGTCACGGTGCCATCGGCCACGGACCAGACCGGCGTGCCGACGGCGGCGGCGTAGTCCACGCCCTGGTGCGCCTTGAGATACTCGAGCACCGGGTGGAAGCGCATCCCGAAGCGACTGGTCACGTGGGCGAACTTCAGCGGTGACTTGAGGAACGCCTTCCGGGCGCTGGTCCCGTCCTCCTGGAAGTAGGACCACTCACCGTCGGGGAGCTGCCAGCGGAAGACGCGCTTGGTCCCCACCGACTCGCCCCGGTACTCGGCGGCGAGCACCTCGCCGTAGCGGAGGAGGCGCCCCTTGCTCAGGACCTTCTCCACGAGACAGCGGACCCGATCTCCCTTGCGCACGTCCACGTAGAAGTCGATGTCCCAGGCGAAGACGTCGGCCAGCGCCATGGCGATGGTGGGATCCTCCTTCGCGGTGACCGCGGCGTCGTAGAGCGAGCTCGCCACCTCCAGCTCGACCCGCGTCACCTGGGTCTCCACCTCCACCTCGCGCTTGCGGGCGACGTACTTCTCGCCGTCGCGGCGGACCTGCCACTCGTCCACCGGGCTCTGTCGGTAGTCGAGGTGGTCCAGCTCCCCGTCCCGGAACACGAGTCGGAGCTGATCGCCCACCCGGGATTTCCGGAAGTCGAACACGCCCTGGAGCGCGCCGACGACCTGATCGGTCTGCCCTCCGTCGAGCCCTGCGGCGCGGAGAGCGGTGGCCAGCACCTGATTCCGCTCCACGCGGCGATTGAGGATGCGAACCTGGGGACTGGACGGCGCAGCGGTGAGCAGCGCGGCGACGAGGGCCGGAGCGAGGACGGTCATCGGGGCGGGAGTGGATCAGCCTACCAGTCTCTCCCGGGACGCCAAGCCGACATCCGCACACTCCGCCTCATCGTCCTCGCGAACACCCCACTCACCGGCCCGGGGGACCACCACCCGCCGCCGCCACCACCCGCCTTCGGTGGTGGTCCCTCACCAGCCGGGAGGACCGCCGCTGCCGCCACCGGTCGTGCTTCCGCCGCCGGTCGTCCCGCCACCGCCTGGCATCCCGCTCACCACGCCGCCGTCCGGCTGGACCTGCTGCTGATCACCGGGGGTGGAACGGACCGCGGTATCCCCGGCACAGCCGGCGGCCGTCAGGGCGCCACCGCCGACCACGAGGACCTGGAACAAACGACGGAGGTTCATACCGTGCTCCCTGGCCTCGTCTCGAGGCTCGAGGGGAAGACACCGCCCGCCGGCTGCGTTGCGGACCTGCTTGGTGCGAGAGCACATCGCGGGCAGCCAGCGCCGTGGCAGTCTCCGGACCCCTCATGCACGTTCTCGACGCTCTCCGAACCCTCGTCTCCCGTCTGTCTCGACGGCGAGGGTTCCTCGCGCTCACCGTCGCGGTGCTCGGGCTGGGGCTCGGCGCAGCGCTTACGGTTCTCGAAGTCGCCGACGCGCTGTTCTGGAGACCGCTCCCCTACGGTGAAGCGGAGCGTCTGGTCTTCGCCTCGCAGGTGGACTCCCGCGGCACTCGCCTGACCGTCACCGGCGGCGACTTCCTGTCGTGGTCCGGGGAGGACGGGCCGTTCGCAGGCATGGCCGCCCTGAGCGCCCGCGGCTTCAACCTCGCCAGCGACGGCGAGCCCGAGCGCGTGGAAGGGGCGCTGGTGTCGGCGGGCTTCTTCCATGTGCTCGGGGCGCGGCCGCTGCTCGGCCGGCTCATCGATCCGGGCCCACCGGGCCCTCGGGTCGCGGTCCTCTCGGAGTCGTTCTGGCGTCGGCGCTTCGGCGCCGATCCGTCCGTGCTCGGGCGTACCGTCTCGCTCGATGGGGAGCCGGTGCAGGTCGTCGGCGTGGTGCCCGCGGCGTTCCGGCTCCCCGCCACGGCGCAGCTCTGGGTGTCCGCCCGGACGCGCGTGCCCGAGCACCCCACGTACCCCATCGACCCCGAGACCGACCGCGCCCGGCATTTCCTGACCGTGGTCGCCCGGTTGCGAGCAGGGTGGTCGGTGCCGTCGGCCGGCTCGGCGCTGTCCACCGTCCAGGCGCGCCTGGCCCAGGAGTTCCCCGACGACAGAGGTGAGGTCCGCGCCGCGGCGCTCACCCCGTTCCGCGAGCAGCTCTTCGGCGCCGCGAGACCACAGGTCAACGTCCTGCTCGCGGTGGCCGCGCTCCTGGCGTGCGTGGCCTGGGTGAACGCGGCGCACCTCTTCCTCATCCGGCGCACGCGCCGGACCCATGAGCTGGCCGTGAGGATGGCCCTCGGCGCGAGCCGCCGCTCCCTGTGGCTGCTGTTCCTTCGCGAGGCGGCGCTCATCGCCGTGGCGGCGGGTGTCCTGGCGATGGCCCTGGCCACGTGGGCCGCGCCCCTCCTGGTTGCGGCGAGCCCGCAGGCGGCGGGATTGCCCTTGCCGGAACCCTCGGTCCGCGTCGTCGCGCTGGCGGCACTGCTCGTGCTCGCCGCGGCGGTCTCGATGGCGATGCTCGCTGGACTGCAGCCGGTGCACACCACCGAGCAGATCCAGGAGGGCGGCCGCACCGGCACCGAGGGGCGCGGCGCGCGCCGGCTCCGGACTGCCTTCCTGGGCTTCGAGGTAGGCCTCTCGCTGCTGCTCCTCCTCGGGATGGGGCTGCTCCTCCGCAGCTACCGGGCGGTCCAGACGGTGGACCCGGGCTTCCGGAGCAGCGGGGTGCTCGCCGTGGATCTCCCCCTGGCCCGGCTGCGGCACCCCACGCCGGTGACGCAGGCCCGGTTCGTCCTGGACGTGCTGCGCGCCCTCGGCAGCCGGGGAGAGGTGGACGCTGCTGGATTCGTCTCCCGCTTGCCGCTCTCACCGTCCAACACCATCGGCGACCTGGCCCTCCCCGGTCAGGAGGACGCCGCCATCCCCTGCGACCTGCGCCTCGCCAGCCCGGGGTACTTCGAGGCCCTCGGGATTCCCCTCCGGAGCGGTCGGCTGTTCGAGGCCCGCGACGTCGAGGGCGGCCCGCCGGTGGCGATCATCAACGAGCTCGCCGCGCGCCGGGCGTTCGGAAGCCGGAGCCCGCTCGGGCAGCAGATCCTCGTCTGGGGGGAGCGGGTCCCCAGCGAGGTGGTGGGCGTGGTGGGGAACATCCGCCACACCGGACTCGACGCCGAGCCCCGGCCGGAGGCGTGGCGGCCCATCGGCGCGGTGGGCTGGGCCAACCTCTCCCTGGTCGTCCGGGGGAAGGTTCCTCCCGAGGCGCTGGTCGCACCGGTCCGGGCGGCGATCCACTCGGTCGATGCCGAGCAGCCCCTGGTCCGGCCGGAGCCGATGCTCGAGCGGGCCGAGGCCTCGCTCGCCGTGCGGCGCTTCACCCTCGAGGTCCTCTCCGCCGGGGCGGCGGTGGCGCTGCTGCTGGCGCTCGCCGGCATCTACGGGGTCACCGCTTACGGGGTGGCACAGCGGACCCGGGAGCTGGGCGTGCGACTGGCGCTGGGAGCGACCCCGCGCCGCCTGGTGGAGATGGTGACGCGCGAGACGGTGGCGGTGGTCGGCGCGGGCTGCGTGATGGGGCTCGTCGCCGGCGCGCTGCTCTCGCGCGTGCTCTCCGGTCTGCTCTTTGGAGTGTCGCGGATCGACCCGCTGACCTTCCTGGGGTGGCCGCTGGTCCTGACCGCGGTGGCCGCCGGCGCCGCCTGGATCGCCGCCCACCGCGCCTCCGCGGTGGACCCTGCGGATGCGCTCCGGCACGAGTAGCGTCCTCCTGCGCGGACGGTGTGCCCGGCCGTGCGCATCGCGACTGGGCGGGAGCGGTCCTGCACCTTTTGCATCTGTGCAGCATCAGCGTCCCGGCCGGGGCAGACTTCGACCTGCCGCCCGTCCTCCGCCAGCTGTCGTCTTGACGACGCCGCGACCGTGCACGCTCCGAGCGCTCGATTGGCGAGCGGGCGTCTCCTGCGCAGCTTCGGGCCCGGGAGAGGTCCTCATTCACTCGTTCGCGCCGCCGATGCGTTCAGTGGTGCTCGCCGCCGTCCTCGTCGGGCTGGGCTGCAGCGAGCGCGTGTCCTGGATCGGCTTTCACGGCGACGCGCACCGGAGCGGCTGGAACCAGCGCGAGACCGAGCTGACCCCGAGCACGGTCCCCAGCGGCCGCTTCGGCAAGCGCTGGGATTCGCCTCGATTCGACGCCTTCAACGGGGTGCCGGCCCGCGCCTATGCCAGCCCCCTCTACCTCGAGGACGTCAAGCTGACCGGCGGCCCGTTCGCAGGTCAGACCGCGGACGTGGTCTTCGCGGGGACCAGCAACGCCGACGTCTACGCCGTGAGCGCGGCCCCGATCCGGGACATCCCCGCCGGCACCGTGTTGTGGAAGCAACACCTCGGCGACCCCGGCCACGGGATCGACGGACTGCGCATGGGGGTGCTGAGCACCCCGGTCCTGGACACGAACGCCCAGCCTGCGCGGCTCTACGTCGCGGCCGACGTCGCCGAGGGCGGAGCCGCCTGGCGCGTGTTCGCGCTCGACGTCGGCAGCGGCAATGTCCTCCCCGGCTGGCCGGTCCTCCTCGACCCGTCGACCGTCGTTCCGGTGAACCAGAACGGTCCGGCTGTCTTCCTCGATGCCAGCAAGCTCTCGCAGCGCGGGGGGCTGGCCACCAGCCCCGATGGCCGTCTGCTCTACGTCCCGTTCGGTGGCTACTTCAGTACGAGCGTCGGCTGGCTGGTGGCGATCGACACGGTGAACCCCCGGGTGGCCAGCTCGTTCTCCTCCGCCCCCGAGCTCGAGGGGAGGGCGAACGGAGGCATCTGGGCCTCGGGCGGCCCCGCGGTGGACACCGACGGAAGCGTGTGGGCCGTGACCGGCAACAGCCCCGCCGCCAATCTGGACCGGACCTGGGGCGTGTCCGTGCTGCGGTGGGCGCCGGGTCTTCCGCTTCAGCTGACCGGCACCTACACCCCCTGGAATCATTGCCAGCTCGACACCGGCGACATCGACCTCAGCGGGAGCGGCGTGACGCTGCTTCCGGACGTCCACGGCACGAGCACCCCGCGGCTCGCCGTCGTCGGTGGCAAGCAGGGCAACGTGTATCTCCTCGATCGCGCCCATCTTCCGGGCGCGCTCGACGTACGCCCGGACTGCAACTGGAGGTCGCCGATCGACTCGCCTGCGGACAGCTCGCTGTGGGACCCCGCCGCGCGTCGCCCGTACTACCGCAACGGCAGCCCCGGTCCCCTGAACGTCTTCGGTCCCTACAACGATGAGGACGGGTGGGCGCTGAAGGCCAAGGCACGCTCCACCCCGGCCATCTTCCAGGCTCAGGACGGAACGACCTACGTGGTGGTCACCGGCTCGACGAAGGACCCCCTGGACCTCATCACGCCCCGTCCACCGTCGGTGGCGCGGCTCCGCGTGGTCACACCCTCATCCAGCCGGCCGGCGTACCTAGAGCTCGAGGCCTACGAGATGACGCTCGTCTTCAAGAGCCCGGGCACGCCGGTGATCAGCAGCAACGGCGGACGGGACCCCATCGCCTGGATCGTCGAGCCCAACGTCGGCCGGCTCGACAATCTGCAGAACGCGCCGCCGGCCACGCTCTATGCGGTGGACGTGATGCGGATGCAGGCGCTGTGGAGCAGCCAGCCCGGAGATCTCTTCCCCGGCGCCAAGTACTTTCACCCGATCGTCGCCCGGGGGCAGGTCATCGTGGCCACCGACCGGGTGACGGGGTTCGGGTTCGATCGGTCGTCGCCCTAGGAGTCGTCGCCGCGGACCCGCGCCGTGAGCGCGCGCCCGGTGGGTGTCGTCGCCAGGCCGCCCTCGCCGGTCTCCCGCAGCTCGGGGGGGAGCATCCTGCCCACCGAGGCCATCGCGCCCACCACCTCGTCCGGAGGGATGAATGACTCGAGGCGGGCGAGAGCAAGCTGAGCGGCACACACCGCGTGCACGCTGAAGAAGGCGTTCCGGCTGACGCAGGGAACCTCGACGAAGCCCCCCACCGGGTCACAGACCAGGCCGATGCTGTTGGCCAGGGCGAGCGTGGCCGCGTGGACGCAGGCCCGGGCGTTCCCCCCGAGCACCTCGGTGACCGCGGCGGCGGCCATGGCCGCGCTCGAGCCGATCTCCGCCTGACAGCCTCCGGCGCTCCCCGAGATGTGCATCTGGCGAGAGATGGCCTGACCGATGCCCGCGGCGAGCACCAGGGGCATCACCAGGGCCTCGTCGCCGATCCCCAGGTGATCGGCCACGCCGAGGAGCGCGCCGGGAACGGTGCCGGCCGAGCCGGCGGTGGGCGCGGCGACGATGCGCCGCATCCGGGCGTTCTCCTCGTTGACCGCCATCGCATACGCCTGGACGCGGCGGAGCAGCGGGGCGTTCAGCACGTCGGGAGCGGACCAGAGCCCCTGCGCGTTCCAGCCCACCATCCCGGTGAGCGACTTCTCGGTGGAGGCGAGGCCGGCGGTGACCGAGGCCCGCATCAGCCCGAGCCGCTCGCGCATCGTGCGGCGGATGACCTCCGGGTCGGCGCCGGTCTCGGCGCAGTCGCGCTGGAGCACCCACTCCGATGCCCGTCCCGGGACTGCCTCCAGCTCGCGCAGCGTGAAGCCAGCCATCCGTTTACCCTCAGCCCTCGTCCATCACCGGGGGAAGCATGCGCACCCAGTTCATGCCGTGGATTCGGGCGATCCAGGCCAGGGCCTCGCTGGACAGGCGGGCATCCAGCTCGAGGCACATCACCGCCTCGCCCCCGCGGCGATCGCGGTTGCTCGAGAGGGCCGCGATGTTCACCCGATCGTCCGCCACCACCCGGGTCACGGTGGCGATGGCTCCGTAGAAGTCCTCGTGGCCGACCAGGAGCGTGTGCCGGGCGCCCCCGAAATGGACGGGCACCCCATCGATCTCGATGATCTCCACCACGCCCCCACCGATGCTCGAGCCCACCACTGTGGTGTGCCGGCCCCCGCCGTCCAGCGCAAGCCGGACCGAGTTGGGGTGGACGTTGCCGAGGTTTCCCTCCGACCAGCTGAGCGCCAGCCCCGCCTTCTCCGCCTCGGAGAGCGCGTGAGGGAGCCGGCCGTCGTCGGGACGCATCCCCAGGATTCCGGCGACGAGCGCGCGATCGGTCCCGTGTCCACGGCCCGTCTTGGCGAAGCTTCCGTGCAGGGTGATGGTCGCCGTCTCCGGGGTGGCGTCGAGGATCGCGCGGGCGAGCAGGCCGATCCGGCACGCACCGGCGGTGTGGCTGCTGCTGGGTCCGATCATCACCGGGCCGATCATGTCGAGGATGGACATCGGGGTCGCCCGCCCGCGTTCTGCCAGAGAGGGGCCGGGGGACGCCAGGCCTCCCTGGGCAATGTCCAGATCGCGCCTCGGATCGCGTGAGGGGATCAGGGCGAACCAGTTCTCCGGGGGCCCCAGGAGGCCGCCATGAACGTCACTCCCGTCCATCCCAGGGCGACCCAGGTCAGCCACCGACTTCGCCGCACCGTGTTCGGAGTCCTCGCTGTCGCGGGCACCGTCCTGGCAGCGGCCACCGTCCTCGCCCGGGCGCACCCGGTTGCTCCACCGTCGTCGCCGAAGAGCATCGCGCTGTCGCACACCGCCTCGGAGCCGATCGTGGGCCGGCTCGTGAACGCGGATGAGGACCTTGGCCCGGGCTTCGCCGAGTCCGAGGTGGCACGGCACCCCCAGCCCTGACGCGCGACGGCCACTGCACGGCGCGTGGGTCAGGCCGATGCCCGGGCCGTGTCGCCTCGCTGAAACTCGTCCACCAGGTCCTCCAGGGTGACCCGGCGATCGATGGGGCCCACGCGCTCCTCGAGGTGCTCCGCCCGGAGGATGTCCCGCACCGACGCGCGCGCGCCCACGAGGCGCACCGCGATTCCTGCGCGGGCGAGCTCCTCCTGCAGGGCGGCCAGCATGCGGGCGCCGGCGAGGTCCATCGCGGGAGAGGAGGAGAGGTCCAGGGCCACGAGCTTCAACGGCCTCGGTGCGCCGCGGATCCCCTCCCGGATCGCCTCCCGGACGTTCTCCACGTTGAAGTAGAACAGCGACGCCTCGACACGGATGATGAGCGCTCCGGGCACCGTCTCGTTTTCCGGATTCCGCTCCCGGTCCGAGTAGGTCCGGGTGCCGGGGACTCGCCCGAGGAACGCGACGTGGGGGTGCGCCGCGCGCCGGATCAGGAGCAGCAGCGAGATCACCACCGCCAGCATCACTCCCTTGAGCCGCCCGGAGCGCCGGCAGCGCGGAGGGCCGTGTGCGGTTCCCGGGGACGGAACGTCCCCGGCCCGGACGCCGTGCTGACGCCCTAGGTCGTCCGCGCCGTGCCGCGGTCAGCGTCCGGGGTGCGCCTGAGCAGCACCACGAAGGTGAGGTAGTGCGTGACCAGCAACAGCGGAACCCAGAAGGCGGGGATCCAGTAGGCCGGCCCCATGAACCGCTCCGCGCCGGTGACGTTCGAGAGGAAGATCGCGTTGAGAAAATCGAGCGTGCCCTCGATGTTGAAGATCCACACCAGGAGCCGGGCGAACCGGCTGCCGGCTCTCACCGCCCAGAGAGCGAGCAGGGCGAGCATCGCGGCGAGGAAGTCGCCGTAGGCCGACTGAACCGCGAACCGTTCCGGGATGCCCGGGAAGACCGCGCCCGCAGCGAGGAACATCAGCCCGAGGTGCCGGAACGCATGCAGCAGCAGGATCGGCGTCATCACGGTGCGGAAGTCGAGCTGCTCCAGCCTGGGAACGATGTAGATGCGCGCGGCGAGCCCGAAGATCAGGGTGCTGAACACCACGTTGATGGTGAGGATGCTCATCGCGCGCGACTAACGACCGCGAAGTCGCGAATCCTGCCGGAGTGGCGGATGGCCCCCCGGGCGCAGCGGGAACGTCGCGAAGGTGACGGCCAGCACAGCCCGTGTCAGCACGCGCGACGCCGTGTCGCGCTCGCCCGGAAAATCACGCGCGGCGCAAGGCTCGCCAGGCGTTACGGCACGTCGCCCCGGCCGGCCTCCGCCTTGAGCCGCTGGTACTCCTCCCAGTGGCGGCGGGCCTCGTCCAGGAGCCGGCGGATCTCCTTCTCCTCCGCGCTCCCGAGCGCGCCGCGCTGTCCGCCGGGCCCGGGCGTGGAGGTGGCCTTCCCCTCGACGATGCGCAGCTCGCGGGGCTCGACCTCGCCGTCCCAGGAGAGCAGGAGGTGCAGGTCGCCGCGGTGGCGCTGGAAGAGGGGAGCCAGCAGCCGCAAGGTGAAGGTGGCCTGCGGATCGTCCCGCACCACCAGGCTCTCTGCCTCCAGCCCCTCGGCCACCGCGCGGAACACGAGCCGCGAAGCACCGAACGTCACCTCTGCTCCCTGCTGTGTGGTGAGGCGAAGCCCGGGCAAGCTCGCATCCTCCACCGCCTGCGACAGGGCGCCCGGGGTGACGGTGAGGCGGAGGGCGACCACCTCCGCTGACGACAGCGTGGGCAACTGGCTCATGGCTTAGACCGAGTGGGTTGGTCGGATGATCGCGCCGTCATTTCGCGGACGAGGTCCGCCATCAGAGCTCCACCTTCTTCTCGGTCTGGTTCTGACCGTCGAAACGCAGGCACACACCCTTGCCATCCACCTTGGTGACGAGGTTGCAGGGTCGCCTCCAGACCGTCTGGAGGTTGCGGAGCGTCTCGCGGGCGTAGTCCGACTTGAGATCCTGCCCGTCGTGCTTGTGGGCCAGCAGCAGCTCGCCCCGGTTCTCGAAGTTCCCGTCCACCACCTCGATGATCGGCTGGCCGAAGTTGGTGAGCTGGCTCAGAAGCTTGTTCTTCACCTTGCGGAACTCGCGGTCGAGGATCTCCCAGCTGTTCCGCTTCTCGTTGAAGCCGTAGACGAACAGCTTCTGCTCCATCGCGAACTCGGGGGTGAGGAAGGTGTCGATGAAGGTGACGTCGTTGTAGTGCTTCCGCACCTCGAAGATCTTCTCCCGGCCCAGGCCCAGGTTCTTGTCCCAGGCGCGGCGAGCCTTGAGGTCGTCACACTCGTCCCACTCCTTGCCGAACCGCCCCTTGTTCCACCGCTCCTCGATGTCGCGGTACAGCTCGATGCCCAGCTTGTAGGGATTTAGCGCCCCGGGCCGGGTGCCGAGGGTGCCCGAGTGGTGGTCCGCGTAGTCGATGATCTCGTCGGCGGTGAGCGCCTTCCGGGTCATGATCGTCGAGTGCCAGTAGCTGGCCCAGCCCTCGTTCATGATCTTGGTCTGGCCCTGGGGCGCGAAGTAGTAGGCCTCCTCGCGGACGATGGCCAGGACGTCGAACTCCCACGGCTCGAGCGGGGCGTGCTCGAGGAGGAAGAGCAGGACGTCGCGCTGGGGGCGCTCGGGGAAGTGCTTCTTCTTCGCCTTCTCGTCCTCGACCTTCTTCCGCTGCGACTCGAGGAATTCGGTGGGGTTCACGTAGCCGCGCATGTACTCGCGGTCGACGCGGAAGCCCTCGACCCGCTCGTTGCTCTTCTCCTCCTGCTCGGCGCGCTTCGGGTCCGGCGAGCGGCGGATGTACGGCGAGTGGTAGTCGATGAGGTTCTCGAGGCTGAGCGTCCGGTCGATGAAGTCCTCGACCTTCTCGATGCCCACCTTGTCCACCCACCGGCGGACGCGGGTGGCGTGGTTCGCCATCTCGTCCATCATCCGGCGGTTGGTGTGCTGGAAGTAGAAGTTGTTCTTGAAGAAGTCGCAGTGCCCGTAGACGTGGGCCATCACCAGCTTCTGGTCCACCTCGGCGTTCGACTCGAGCAGGTACGCGTAGCAGGGGTCGTTGTTGATGACGAGCTCGTAGATCTTGCTGAGCCCGTACTCGTAACCCTTGCTGAGCTGCTCGTACTCCATGCCCCACCGCCAGTGAGGGTAGCGGTTGGGGAAGCCGCCGTAGGAGGCGACCATGTTCAGCTCGTCGTAGCCGAGCAGCTCGAAGACGGTCTCGAAGAAGTCGAGCCCGAACGCTCGGGCGTGCCCTTCGATCTCTTCCTTGAGCTGCGCCAGGCGGGGCGTGAGGCTCTTCGGCATCAGCGCCCCTTCCCGAGGAAGTCGCGGATGGACTGGTAGATGGCGTCCTTGTCGGCGATCTCCGAGAGGGCCACGTTCTCCGAGTCGCCCACCGTCTCGCGGAGGTCCTTGATGAACTGGCCGGAGCCGTAAGGGCTCTCCACCTGGCCGTAGGCGAACTGGTTCACTCCGGGAAGGATGTCGGTCCTCAGCATCTCGATGCAGTGCCGGGTGTCGTCGGCGCTCCAGTTGTCCCCGTCGCTGAAGTGGAAGGGGTAGATGTTCCAGCTCCCCGGCGGGTAGTCGGCGCGGATGATGTCCCGGCACAGCTTGTAGGCCGAGCTGATCATCGTGCCGCCCGACTCGCGGGTGTGGAAGAAGGTCTCCCGGTCCACCTCACGAGCAACCGCGTCGTGGATGATGTAGCGGCACTCCAGGCCCTTGTACTGGTGACGAAGCCACGTATCGAGCCAGAAGCTCTCGATGCGGACGATCTCCTTCTGCTCGTCGCCCATCGAGCCGGACACGTCCATCATGTAGATGATGACCGCGTTCGTCTCCGGCAGGTTCTGCATCCGGTAGCTCCGGTAGCGGCGGTCTTCCCGGGTGGGGATGATCACCGGGCGCTGCGGATCGTAGGTGCCGAGCGCGATCTGCCGCCGCAGGGCCTGCTTGAAGGTGCGCTTGAAGTGGCGCAGCGACTCGGGGCCGGTGGTGTTGACGCCGGTGTACTTGATCTTCTGGGCGACCACCTGCTCCTTGCCGCGACGCTCGATGTTGGGGAGCTGCAGCTCCTCGCCGAGGATCGAGGCGAGCTCGTCGAGGCTGACGTCCACCTCGAGCGCGTGGTCCCCCTCGCCCTGACCCGCCTTGTGGCCGTCCCCGGGCTGCACCGACCCGGGGGAGAGCTGCTGCCCGACCTCGCCGTCCCCCTGGCCGACGCCGCCCTGCTCCTTGTGGCCGTACTTGAAGTGGGGAATGTCGATGAAGGGGATGGGGATGGAGATGGTGTCCTTCCCCTTCTTCCCGAGCATCTCGCCCTTCTGCACGTAGCGGCGGAGGTTCGCCTTGATCTTCCCGCGGACGATCTGTTTGAAG
>Ga0081540_1002143_pt1 | contig 16411 bp, 11 predicted proteins | sample TabmetS2T1R1_FD_71024 | JGI IMG/M metagenome (GOLD analysis project Ga0081540, IMG submission 71024) | Tabebuia heterophylla rhizosphere microbial communities from the University of Puerto Rico - S2T1R1 | ecosystem: Host-associated > Plants > Roots > Rhizosphere ... | reverse complement strand
CGAACCTTTATTACGGCTCGGTGCGCAATGATCCGCCGCCGCTGCCGACCGGACAGAAGCTCTCCGACTACAAGCTGATCTTCCCGACCGATTGGGACGATTACGGCAAGCAGCGCGAGGTCTTCAACAAGGAATGGAACGCGATGTTCGGGCTGTAGCGCGTGATCCCGAAAAGTGGTTACCGGTTTTCGGAAAAGATCACGCGCCGCCAATAACGTGTCGCGTTGGCGTTCACCGCAGGCGCTCGCGGGCGTGCTCGTCGCGATCGCGCTCGTATTTGGTCTCGCCCAATACGGCGAGCTCTTCGTGGCCGCGCTCGCCGTATGGATCTGTTTCTGCAACGTTGCGGCCCGCGCGGCCCGCAATTTCGCGTCATATGGCTTCCAGCTCGCGGGCTACACGGTCGCAATCATCGGCATCCCGGCGGCCCTCAACCCGGCCGGAGCCTACCCGTTGGTGGTGGCGCGGTTCACGGAGATCTTGCTCGGCATCATCTGTGCGGCGCTTGTCAGTCGCTTGATCCTTGTGCGCGAGCTCTCGCCAAGGCTCGTCGAGCTCGTCCGTGCTCTGGCGCGCCGCGCCGAGCGCTTCACAACCGTCCTGCTCGATCCCGATGCCGATCGCGGGCGTGTCACCGCCGAGCGGATGGAGCTTGCCAAGGCTTATCTTGACGTCCAGGGCACGCAGCATTCCACGTATTTCGAGAGCGCCGAGGCACGTGTTCTCGACCAGCCACTGCGTCGATTGACCCAGGCCGCGGTAGAGCTTTGCGCGGTGGCGGAAGCAAACGCGAGCCATCGTGGCGGTTCGCTGCTGCATCCGGAAAGAATAACAACCATCGAAGATGGCCCGATGGTGTCTGCGCTGGTACGCGCAGCGGATGAGCGCGATCTAGGGCTTGCGCATGCGCAGCTTCGGGCGCGCATGGAGGCCCTCGACCGGGGTGAGGAATTGCCGGAGCCGAATATCGCGTGCGGGCTTTGGTCTGATCCCCTGCCAGCCGTTGTGATCGGCATCCGCTCTGCGCTCGCAGTCGGGATCACCTCCACCCTCTGGTTCGCGACGGCCTGGCCGAACGGTCCGGCCGCGGTCATCGTCGCCGCGGTCGTGTGCAGCCTGCTCGCCTCATTGGAGCAACCGGACAAGGTCAGCATGGCTGCCGCCGCGACCGTGCTCGTCGCGGCGGTCCCGGTTTTCGCGACCCAGTTCTATCTGATCCCGCTTGCCGTCGACTTTCCTTCGCTGGCGGTCGCGCTCGCACCGCTGATGCTGACGTGCGCTTTCGTCATGGCGCAGCCGCGCATCGGCACGCTCGGGCTGTTGTCTGCCGTGTATTTCGCCTTCGCATCGAACATCGACAATGTCATGACCTATGATGCCGCGGCGTTCCTCAACGCGTCGCTTGCCATCCTCGTCGGCATAGCGGTCGCGGTGGTGCTGTTTGCAACGTTCTTCCCCGAGACCCCCGCTTTCGCAGCTCGCCGCTTCCGCCGGCAGCTTCTCCTCCACCTGAGCTCCCTCACGCGCGCTTCCCCCTGCGGTCCTGGTCTTCGATGTTACCAACGCGCCCTGTTCGAAGCGCTCGGGACCACGCTGGCGCGCCTCAAAGAGGAACCGAAGGCCGCGCATGAATGCCTGACGAGTGCGCTGGCGGCGCTCTCGGCGGCGCAAGCCATCGGCCGTCTGAGAAGCTCCCTGGATGGGACGATGGTGGCGCCCGGAATCTCCGCCCAGGGCTCGCGTCTGCTCGCCCGGCTGTCGCGGACCCTGCGCAATCCATCCGTCTGGAAATTCAGCAGGCGGGCAGGGGAGGCGCGTGCGCTTGGTCGCCATGCGCTCGCGACAGCCCAGGGATCAGCCAAGCCGCAGGAAATCGAAGTACTGAACGGTGTCGTGGTGGGATCGGCAACGCTTGCCTTCGATCTCACGCGCGCGCGCATGATCTTGCAAGGACAGTCGAATGCAATCCCAGTTTGATCTCTTGGGCGCGTTTGTGCCGACGATCGCCGCCTGGTTCGTGCTCTCGCTGGCAATATTCGCTCCCGTCGACGCACTGCTGACCTGGCGCGGCTTTTACCGGCTGTTCTGGCACGCGCCACTCGCCCGCTTCGCCCTTTTCGTCTGTCTCTTTTGCGGCGGTGGGCTGGTCGTGACCAATTCCTGAAGGAGATACCAATGCAGGCCGTCCTACGTGTGCTGCTTACGCTCGTCTTGCTCTTCGCCGCTGGCTTGCTGAGCTACGATCTGGCGAGCTACTACCTCTATTCACCGTGGACGCGAGACGCTCGGGTCCGCGCGGAGGTGGTTACAGTCGCGCCGGATGTTTCCGGTTACGTCGATGACATTCGCGTGCACAATGATCAGTTCGTGCACAAGGGCGACGTGCTCTTCGTCATCGACCAGGATCGCTATCGATTGGCGCTCGCCGACGCCGAAGCTGCGGTCGCGGCGCGCCGCGCCCAGCACCTGATGGCGCTCGAGCAATATCACCGACGCTCCAAGCTGTCCCCCGGATACACCATCACGGTCGAGAATCTCGACGTCGCGCTTCGACAGTCGGAAACGGCAGCCGCGAGCTACCAGCAGGCGGTCGCGGCGCGCGACACCGCTGCTCTGAACCTGAAGCGAACCGAAGTGCGCGCGTCGGTCAATGGTTTCATCACCAATCTCAATCTTGCAAAGGGTGCATTTGCCTCGCAGGGGAAGCCGGTGATGGCGCTGATCGACAGCGATTCATACCGGGTGGATGCGTATTTCGAGGAAACCAAAATTCGGCACATCAGACCCGGCGCCAGCGCCGAGATTCATCTCATGGACGGCTCCCCGGCGCTGCAGGGAACCGTCTTGGGCATAGCCAGAGGCATCACGGATCAGGACAACAGGGATGGTCCGGAGCTCCTCTCGTCCGTCAATCCGACATTCACCTGGGTGCGACTGGCACAGCGCATTCCTGTCCGCATCCAGCTTACCGACATACCGCCGGACGTCTTGATCAGCGCCGGAATGACCTGCACCGTCGTGATGAAGGAAGGGGCGGGGCCGGAAATCGGGGCCAGCTTCAGGAAAGTCGTGACAGCTTTTTTTGGAGCACCTTCGAGCTAGTCCTTAAGCCCTCGGCTCTGCTGCGGATATTGCACTGCGCTATAGGACAGGGCGACGCGGCGGCGCGATTTGGTCCACGACACTGCTGTGTCGCAGGCGGCCGGACTCTCACCGCTTTGCCGGCTCGAATGGAACTCGAAAATCGCCCGATCTGAATTGCGGCGGGTACAGGATCACGGCCTTGCCGGCCTGCTTGAACTGCTGCACGTCGTTTCCCTGGATGCCCCGATACTGCACCACGATGATGCGCGGCTCGGCCCACTCGCCGCGCGCGCCGAACTTGATCTTGCCCACCACGGTGTCGAACGTCGTATCGCGGATGTGCTGCGCCAGTCTGCCGTCGTCGAGCGAGCCTACTGCTTGCACGGCCTCTGCGAAAATCTGCATCTCGGCATAGGCGTAGGGCGGAATATACAGTCCCAGCGGATCGACGCCGGCGCCGGCTGCGCGTTGGCGGTAGCGCGTCAGGAACTGCTCGATGCCCGGAAAGTTCATGGTCGGCTCGGGCGCGTAGAGATCATAAGCCACCACGCCGTTGAGCAGCGCCCCGAGCTGCGCCTTCAGCTCTGCGAATTGCAGCCCGATCATGCCGCCGCCCAGCATCTTGGCGCCGAGCCCGAGTTCGTGGGCGGAGCGGATGATGCCCGCCGAGTCGGGCGGATAAGACGCGATATAGACGAGATCGGGACTGGCAGCCTTGATGGCGCGCACCACCGCGCCGAATTCCACCGTGTTGGGCGGATAGGTGCGGTCGTAGATGATGCGGAAGCCGTGCTTCTTAGCGTTCGCCCGCGCTCCTTCCAGGGCCAGTAACGAGAACTCGGCGTCGGCGCCGACGATCGCGGCCGTCTGCGGCTTCGGGTCGAGCGCGGCCGCGAGCTCGAAATAACCGCGGGAGAATTCAGTCTTGGCGTCCGGCCCGGTCGGCAGCACCTGGAAATAGCGGTCATAACCGAACTGGTCGTTGGCAGCGAGCGCGAACAACGAGAGGAACAGCTTCTGATGCTGGATGACGGTCGGCATCGCGGCCGCCGTCACGGCCGTGCCGTAGCCGGAAAGCACGGCGTCGACCTTGTCGACGTCCAACAGCTTTGAATAGATGCCCGGCACCGTCGATGGGCTGGACTGGTCGTCGTACTTGATCAATTCGACCTTGCGGCCGAGCAGGCCCCCGCGCGCGTTCACGTCCTCGGCCCACAGATCGTACACGAGAGCCGCCTGCTTGCCTCCCGCGGCGATGCCGCCGGTCAGCGCCATTCCGAAGCCGATCCTGATGGGCGGCACGGATTGCGCCGACGCATTGCGGGCCGCCGCAAGCGCAACCAGGATCGTAACGATCAGGCCGGCAACGCGCTTTACCGCGCCCATTCGTCCCTCCCTGGCTCCGTAATCCAGCCCCAATATGACGTGTAACGCCGGATTATAACCTTTCCGCAATCCACGATACACATTACAGCAGCGTCGCGGCCGTTACACGTTACAAGAGCGTCGCGCGCGAAAGGCTGCCAGACATCCCCGTTCCATCTGCCTCGAGCAACGCGCCAAGACCCCGACCCTTGATTCAGATCAACTGCCCTACGACCGTTAGACCTTATTAGCTCGGCCGTTACCGCTCCAGGTCTTGGGCGTCCGTGGACCCGGCCGGATGGCCCACCTCGGCGGATATGCTAGGTTGGATCGAGAAGATCCGCGAATGGGGGACTGATGCCTCAGGCTGGCTCACGGCAGCATCCGGCCGCCATGCTGCTTCCCATCGCGACCGCCGCCATGGCGGCGGGAATCTTCGTCGCCGACACCGTCCTGGCGCAAGACATCGCCGTCGGCGCGGCCTACATCGTCATTGTACTGATGGCTTCCCGCTTCTGCACGGGGCGGACTCTCGTGCTGGTCGCGGTCGGGTGCGTGGCTCTCTTGCTCTTGAGCTACTTCTTGTCCCCGCCGATGACGCCGACCGGGCACGCGCTCTTGAACGTGGCGCTGAGGAGCGCAGGGATCGGAGTGGCGACGTTGCTCGCCTGGCAGAGCCAATCGGCACAGGCCGCCGCGCGCGAGCGCGAGAGCCTGCTCGACCTGACGCACGACACGATTTTCGTGCGTAGCATGGATGACGTCATCACCTACTGGAATCGCGGCGCTGAGGCCCTGTACGGCTGGACGCGAGACGACGCGATCGGAAAAGTCACGCATGTGTTGCTGCACACGGTCTTTCCGGCTGCGCGCGAGGGGATCAACGCCGAGCTGCTCCGCACCGGCCGTTGGGAAGGAGAGCTCATCCACAGCAAACGCGACGGTAGGCGCATCACGGTGGCCAGCCGGTGGGCCCTGGAGCGCGACGAAAAGGGGCGCCCCACGAGAATCCTCGAGACCAATAACGACCTGACCGAGCGCAAGCGTGGCGAGCAAGTGCTGCGCGAGAGCGAAGCCAAGCTGGAGGAGGCGCAGCGTATCGCGCGGATCGGCTGGTGGGAACGCGACTTCCGCACGAAGCATGTTGCTTTATCGGATGAAGTCTGCCGGATCTTCGGCGTGCAGCCGGTGGAGTTGCCGCAGTGGCAGGGACGCTGGCTGGAAGTGATTCACCCGGAGGACCGCGCGAGAGTCGCCGAAGCCAGCGCAGCCGCGGTGCGCGGCGGCCCGCGCTACGACGTCGAATACCGGGTCGTGCGGCCAGACGGTACGGTGCGCGTCGTCCACAGCCAGGGAAACGTGACATGGGACGAGTCGGGTCAGCCGGTGCGCCAGTTCGGCGTGCTGCAGGACATCACGGAGCTGAGGCGGGCAGAGGAAGAGCTGCGGGAGAGCGAGGAGCGCTTCCGCACTTTCGTGGACCACGCGACCGATGCTTTTTTCCTGCATGATGATCAGTCAATCGTGCTCGACGTCAATCGCCAGGCCTGCGAGAGCCTGGGCTACAACCGGGAAGAACTGATCGGGATGCACCCGCGCGATTTCGATGCCGGCCTCGATGAGCAATCGATCAGGCGGCTGGCGGAACGGGTTGGCGCTGGCGAAACCGTCGGCTTCGAGAGTGTCCATCGGCGCAAGGATGGGGCCGTATTCCCGGTCGAGGTTCGTGCCCGTCGGTTCGAGCACGGAGAAAATCGGTTGCGGCTTTCCCTGGTGCGCGACATTACCGAGCGCAAGCGGGCGGAGCGACGGGTGCTCGCGCAACATACCGTCGCGCGGATCCTGGCGGAAGCAGCGACTGTCGAGGAAGCCACGCCGAGGATCCTGGAGGCCTTGTGCGAATGCCTGGATTATGACCTGGGCACACTGTGGCGCATCGACCGGGAGGCGGGCGTCCTGCGCTGCGCTGAAATGTGGCGCAAGCCAACGGTCGAAGCCGCGCAATTCGAGGCGATTAGCCGGGCGAGCACATTCGGGCCTGGGAGCGGACTGCCAGGCCAGGCTTGGGCGACCGGTGTGCCTGCTTGCATTTCGGATGTCACGCACGACCCGACGTTCCTCCGCGCGAGCATTGCCGCGCGCGAGGGGCTGCATGCGGCCTTTGCGTTCCCCATTCTGCTTGGCGGCGAAGTCATCGGGGTGATTGATTTGTTGAGCCGTGACGTTCGTCACCCTGACCAGACCCTGCTCGACATGATGGCCGCCATCGGGAGCCAGATCGGCCAGTTCATCGAGCGCAAGCGTGCGGAAGAGGCGTTACGGAATGTGCAGGCGGAACTTGCGCATGTGAGTCGGGTGATGGCGATGGGTGAACTCACCGCCTCGATCGCTCACGAAATCAACCAGCCGCTAACCGGGGTGGTGAGCAACGGAAACGCCTGTCTGCGGTACCTCGCAGGTAGTGCTCCCAATGCTGGAGCGGCACGCCAGGCGATCGAGAGCATGATCAGCGATGCCTTCCGCGCGACCGAGGTGGTCAAGCGAATCCGCACTTTGGTCAGCAAATCGACTCCAAGAGAGGAGCCGCTGAGCATCAGGGAGGTCGTGCTGGAGACGGCTTCGCTGGTCCGCACCGAGCTCCAGCGGAACAATATATTGCTGCGGATCGACCTCGCGGACGCACTCCCGCTTCTGCTCGGAGATCACATCCAGCTACAGCAGGTTCTTCTGAATCTCGTCATCAACGCGAAAGAAGCGATGAGTGCAGTCGCCGAGGGCCCGCGTGAACTGGCAATCCGCGCCGAGCAGACGGCGCCGGACGAGATCCTGGTCAGCGTTCGCGATACCGGGCCAGGATTTGACGAAACAAAACTCGAGGAGATGTTCGAGGCCTTTCACAGCACCAAGCCCACCGGCATGGGCATGGGGCTGGCAATCAGCCGCTCGATCGTGGAAGCCCACGGCGGTCGGCTGTGGGCTTCGCCGAACCGGCCGCGTGGTGCCGTCTTCCAGTTTGCGCTTCCCGTGGAGCAGGAGCGCACATGAGAGGTGCATGTTGTCGTCGATCTGAACAGGTGACCCGAGTCGCAGCGGGATCTTCGTGAAATGAGCGAACCGCAGGCCGTCGTATTCATCATCGATGACGATGCGTCGGTACGCCGGGGACTGGCTGAGCTCTTCGGCTCAGTCGGGCTTGGCGTGCAGGCATTCGAATCGGCGCAGGAATTCCAGGACAGAAAGCCCCCCGATGGTCCCGGTTGCATCATCCTCGACGTCAGGCTTCGCGGGGCGAGCGGACTGGAATTTCAAAATACGCTGCGTAGGCAGGGCATTCTACTGCCGGTCATTTTCATCAGTGGACACAGCGACATTCCCATCTCGGTGCGCGCGATGAAATCGGGCGCCTTCGAGTTCCTGACGAAGCCGCTGCGCGAGCAGGAGCTGCTCGACGCGATCCATGCCGCGATCGAGCGCGACCGCGCTCGCCGGCAGGAGGCCGCTCTTGTCGCGGAGCTTCAGGAACGCTTCGACTCGTTGACGCTCCGGGAACGCGAAGTCATGACCCTGGTCGTGGCGAGCAGCGGGAACAAGGAGATCGCCGCTCAATTGGGCGTCAGCGAGATGACGGTGAAAGTCCATCGCAGTCACGTCATGCAGAAGATGCGGGCGAGATCCGTCGTCGACCTGGTGCGAATAGGGGACAAGCTCGGTATTCCCGGAAAGCCAATCACGACACCTAAACCGAAGGCGTAGTTTGGTAGTGCGCGGGACTGCCCGGGATATTGGTTTCTATGAATTGATTTAGGTGTTGAACCGACCGGTCAATTGCTGCGGCAGCTAGCCCCCCCTAGGTTTGCGATCCAAGAGGCGGGTCTCAGATGCTTGACAGGCCAGTGATCGCGATTGTCGAGGACGACCGGTCCGTTCGCGAATCGATTGTGAACCTCGTCACAGCGATGGGGTTTGACGCCGAGTCATTCGAGCATGCCTCTGATTTTCTCCAATCCGACCGGGTTGCGGCAATGTCATGCCTGATTGCCGACGTCAGGATGCCCGGCATGACCGGGCTCGAGATGCTCGATCGTCTGCTCGCGTCGGGGAGGTCCATCCCCTCCATCGTGATCACCGCGTTTCCGCGAGACCGCGATCGTCGACGCGCCATGCAGGCTGGAGCGATCTGCTATCTGGCCAAGCCTTTCACCGACAACGAGCTGCTCAAGTGCCTTCGCTGCGCGCTGTCTGCCGGCCACCGATCACGGGGCAGATCATGAGCATCGGAGAGCGTACGACCGCTCTGGCAGGGGGGCTTCTTGATGCTCCGCACCATCAAGCTGAACAGGTCTCGCTGGTTGATCTTGATCAATGCGGAACGTCCCGGCGGCAGTCATCGTGCGCAGCCGCGCCGCCCGAATCCAACCGAGCCTTCGCTCGTAATGATCGGAACCACCGGCCGATGGCAGGTGGACTCAACTTCGAAGCCAAGAATCACATCGCGTAGTCCGACACTATCGCGTGGTTGTTGAAAATGGAGGCGACTGTGTTGCGCGAGCAGATGATCAAGTTTTTCCTGGCTGCGAACGCCGTCGGGCCGAATCTAGCCGCCATGCGAAGAGGCGCGGTGCGCAGGCCGCCATCGTTCTTGCGAACGATAAGCCCGACGCCAGTGCTGCTTGCAGCGGTGTTCTTGGTTTTCATGGTCTTGGCCGCCCCTCATGCGACCGCACAACCTGCGCTATCCGGTCCGCCGGCCGTCGGAGTGATCAAGGTGGAACGTCGGCCGATGACCGACAGCTACGAATTCAACGGCCGTATTCAGGCGATCAACAGCGTCAACATCGTCGCGCGCGTGAGCGCCTTCTTGGACCAGCAGCTTTTCACGGAAGGGATCGACGTCAAGAAGGGCGATCTCCTTTACGTGCTCGAGCGACCGCCGTATCAGGCGACGGTCGATGTCCAGAAGGCGGCGGTCGCGCAAGCCAAGGCGCAGCTCGAGAACGGAAACATCGAGCTCTGGCGCAAGCGGGATCTGGTGCAGAAGAATGCCGGGACCCAGCAGGCCGTCGACACCGCGCTGGCAACGCAGCGTACTCAGACGGCGCAGGTGCAGGCGGCCGAGGCCCAGCTCGAGAGCGCGACGATCAATCTCGACTATACGGAGATTCGCTCCCCGATCGATGGCCGTATCGGCCGTACGTCGGTGACGATTGGCAACGTCGTCAGCCCGGCATCCGGTACATTGACGACGGTTGTCAGCCAGGACCCGATGTATGTGGTCTTTCCGGTGCCGACGCGCCGCGCCATCGAGTTGCGCGAGGAATATGCAAAGGTCGGCGGATTCGATGCGGTGAAGATCCGACTTCGCCTGCCGGACGGCAGGATCTACGCCCAGACCGGCAAGCTCGACTTCATCAACAACGCGATCGCACAGGACACCGACACGTTGACCGTCCGCGGCGTGATTCCGAACCCGGTCCTTGGGGCGGAGACGGCGGGAGGCGTCAACCTGCGCGAGCTGATTGCCGACGAGTTCGTCACGGTCCTTCTGGAATCCGTCAAACCGAAGGAGGTCATCGCCATCCCGCGTGCCGCGATCCTCACCGATCAGGAGGGCAGCTACGTGTACGTGGTCGATGATCACAACATCGCCCGGCAGCGCCGTGTGCGCGTCGGCCAAATGACGCCCGAGACGGCCGCGATTGTTGAAGGCCTGAAGGAGGGAGAGCAAGTCATTGTCGAGGGCGTCCAGCGGGCGCGACCCAACGCGCCGGTGACACCCGCGCCGGTATCGACCGTCGCCAGCCGGAGCTGAAAGCCATGATCTCCTCGGTGTTCATCGACCGGCCGCGGCTCGCAATCGTTATCTCGATCGTCATTGCTCTGGGCGGGCTCCTGGCACTCTTCCGGATTCCGATCGCACAGCTGCCCGATATCGTGCCGCCCCAGGTCGAAGTCACCACCAGGTATCCCGGCGCGTCCGCGGAGGTGCTCGAGGCAACAGTGGCGCAGCCGCTGGAGTCGAAGATCATCGGGGTCGACAAGATGATCTACATGAAGAGCACGAGCGGCAATGACGGCTCGTACACGCTCACCGTAAGCTTCGAGCTCGGCACCGATCCCGACATCGACACGGTCAACGTGAACAATCGCGTGCAGACTGTCATCTCGCAGCTGCCGCAGGAGGTCCAGCTCCAAGGAATCAAGGTCCAGAAGAAATCGTCGTCGATATTGCAGTTCGTGAACCTCTATGACGAAAGCGGGAAATACGACCAGCTTTTCATCACCAATTTCGCCCTTATCAACGTCCTTGACGAGCTGTCACGCACGCCGGGCGTCGGCGAGGCCAAACTGTTTGGCGGGCTCAATTATTCGATGCGGGTCTGGTTCGACACCGCGCGCTTGACGAGCCTCAATGTCGCGCCATCCGACATCATCAAGGCCGTCCAAAGCCAGAATATTCAGGCGTCGGTAGGCCGCATCGGCGCACGTCCGGTGCCGGAAAATCAGCAAATTCAGCTGAACGTGCAGACACAAGGCCGGTTGATCACTCCCGAACAGTTCGGCGACATCGTGCTGCGCGCCAATCCCGACGGCTCTACGTTGCGTATCAAAGACGTGGCGCGGGTGGAACTGGGCGCCATGAACGACGACAACTTCAGCCGCCTCAACGGCAATTCGGCCGTGACGATCGGAATCTTCTTAGCTCCCGGTTCCAATGCGATCGCGACTGCCGCAGCCGTGAATGCAACGCTTGACAAGGTGCGCCCTCGCTTTCCGGAGGGACTGAAGGCGCGAGCGACCTACGATACGACGGCTTTCGTCAACGACACTATCCATGAGGTGCTGAAAACGTTGTTCGAGGCATTTGTCCTCGTCGCCATCGTGGTGTTCCTGTTCCTCGGCAACATGCGGGCCACCATCGTTCCGGTCATTGCGGTGCCGGTTAGTCTCATCGGCGGGTTCATGGCGCTGGTGGCGCTCGGTTATTCGGCCAACACCGTCTCGCTGCTGGCGATGGTGCTCGCAATCGGCATCGTGGTCGACGACGCCATCGTCGTTGTGGAGAACGTCGAGCGCGTGATGGAAGAAGAGCCGGACCTCTCTCCGGCGGACGCCGCCAAGAAGGCCATGGCGCAAGTCACGGCGCCGATCCTTGGCATCACCCTGGTGTTGCTGTCGGTTTTTGTTCCGGTCGCCTTTATTGCTGGCATTTCCGGCGTGCTGTTCCGGCAATTCGCCGTGACGATCATCGCAACGGTGCTGATCTCGGCGTTCAACGCGCTCACGCTGTCGCCAGCTTTGTGTGCGCTGTTCCTGCGGCACTCCGGCCCGCGCCGCGGCCTGATGGGCTACATCAGCCGGGCGATCGACGGGGTACGTGATGGTTATGCCCTGCTCGTCGGCAAGCTTGTGCGGTTCTCGGTGCTCGGCATCGCACTTGTCGTTGCGTTCGGGCTCGGTGTCGGCGGCTTGGCGCGCGTGACCCCCACGAGCTTCCTGCCCGAGGAGGACCAGGGCGCGTTCTTCGTCCAGGTGCAGCTGCCGGACGGTGTCTCCGTCGCGCGTACCAGCGAGGTCGTCGGGCAGGTCGAAGGAATCCTGAAGTCCATGCCGCAGGTCAAGGACACGGTAGCGATCATCGGCTACTCGTTCCTCGATTCCTTCTCGGCCAGCAACACCGCTTTCATGGTCGCCGTGCTGCAGCCGTTCGAAGACCGAAAGCAGGCCGCGGATTCGGCTCAGGCCCTGATCATGAAAACGTTCGGCGCCGGCCTGCAGGTCCGCACCGCGGCCGTCCTGCCGTTCAACCTGCCGCCGGTCATCGGCCTGGGCACGACCGGCGGCTTCGAATACCAGCTCGAGAGTTTCGAGGGGGCAGATCCAGCCACCCTGGGAAGCGTCGTCCTCGGACTGATCGACGCCGCAAAGCAGGATAGCCGCTTCGCCCAGGTGTTCACCACATATGGTGCAGCCGCGCCTTCGCTTTATCTCGACATCGACCGGGCAAAGGCCCAAGCGATGGGACTCACCATCAATGACGTATTTACCACCCTGCAGGCGACGCTCGGCAGTTTCTATGTGAACAACTTCAATTTGTTCGGCCGGACCTGGCAGGTCAACGTAGAGGGCGAGGCGGGGAACCGGCGCGACGTGCCGGATCTGTGGAAAATCTACATCCGCAACAGCAAGGGCAGCATGGTTCCGCTGCAAGCGATCGCTTCCCTGCGCACCATTACCGGTCCCCAGGTCATCACGCGCTACAACAACTATCGCTCGGTGACCGTCAACGGCATTCCGGTCCCGGGCGTCGCCTCCGGCACCGCGCTCGCCGCCATGGCGGATATCTCGGCGAAGACGCTGCCGGCCGGTTTTGGGTTTGAATGGACCGGCACGGCCTTTCAGGAACAGCGGGCCGGTGGGCAGACCGGCATGGTTCTCGGAATGGCTTTGCTGTTCGCCTTTCTGTTTCTCGTCGGCCTGTACGAAAGCTGGATGATCCCGGTGCCCGTTTTGTTGTCCGTGGTGACGGCCGTGCTGGGAGCATTCGCAGGCGTCCTGGCATTCAAGCTGACCCTCAATCTCTACGCCCAGATCGGCCTTGTCGTGCTGATCGCGATGGCGGCCAAGAACGCGATCCTGATCGTCGAGTTTGCACAGGAAGAACGCGAGCGGGGCCGGAGTATCAGGGAAGCGGCGGAAGTCGGCGCAAAGCTGCGCTTCCGCGCCGTCATGATGACCTCGATTGCGTTCATCGTCGGCCTGGCGCCGCTGGTATGGGCACACGGTGCTTCGGAAATTGCCCGCCGCAGCGTCAGCACTCCGGTCTTCGTCGGCATGCTGGCGGCGAGCACCGTCGGTATCCTCCTCATCCCGATGCTGTACGTCGCATTTCAAACGCTCCGGGAGAAGACGCAGAGGAAACCGCAAGGCAAGGTGTCGCCCCATGCGCAACCGGCCGAATGATCCGACGTGGCTTCATGCGGCTCACACGCAGCAGCGCCCTGATGACACCCGAGCTCGCGGAGCAGCCAAGGTGATGACAGCTTCAACGACATGGCGAGGATCGCATCATGGATGCGTCGGTCATTTCCGCTCTCTCGGCCCTGATTGGGGCGGTCATTGGCGCGCTCACGTCGGGGACCGCGTCGTGGCTCACCCAACGGACGCAAGTACGGGCTCAGTGGCTCACGCAGGAAAAGCTCTCGCGACAAGAGCTCTACAAACAGTTCATCGAGGACGCGGCGAAATGCTACGTCGATGCCCTGCAGCACGACAAGCCGGATCTCTCCGCCCTGGTCGGCCTCTACGCAAAGATCAGCAGAATGCGCGTCCTATCCTCGCCGAGGGTGGTCGAAAGCGCCGAACAAATCGGAAAAAAGATCGTCGATACCTATACCGAGCCGGACAAGACGTTCGGCGAATTACGCCACATGATCAACAGCGGGTCGATCGACGTTTTGCGCGACTTCGGCGAGGCCTGTCGCAGCGAATTCGAAAGGCTTCGCGCTCAACACTTGTGAAAGTGAAACGATGCAGCCGCGCCAATCAGACACACAGAGCAGAGAGCCATCGATCGACCTTCTGATCGTCGCCATTGCGCTCGTCACCGTGCTGCTCGTTTGGGCTCTGGCTGCCTGAACCAACGCCTCGGAGGCGTGCGATCGGCCGGCATCTCGACGCGAGACGCGAAAGGTTGAGGTAGGTCAACGACGCAGCCGTCATTCCAGCTCAGAGTCGTGCTGGCAGCGGGAAAAGGCAGAAAGGTGAGACTATGAACAGCGAGCAGCAAAAGTCGGACAGCAGCGCCGTACCCGCGCCCGGTCCGTGCGGGCCGGCAATGGAATACATGGTCGACGCCGCCCAACGCAGCGTCCTGTACTGGGACGTGATGCGCCAGCGCGGCAACCAGTACCGCGAGCATATGGCCCAGGCGGCGCCGCACGTGCTCAGCTACGCGGCAGAACTCGTCATCGATGGCCGCACGCTCGATCGGCCGGTCAATTACGCGCTGGCACGCGTCATCCCCCCGAAAGGCGTGCAGGTCGATCCGAGCCGACGGCCGTTCGTGATCGTCGATCCGCGCGCCGGCCATGGGCCTGGCATCGCTGGCTTCAAGGCCGACAGCGAGATCGGCGTCGCGTTCAAGGCCGGGCACCCGTGCTATTTCGTCGGCTTCCTGCCCGACCCGATGCCGGGCCAGACGCTCGAAGACATCGCCCGCGCGGAGGCGGTGTTCCTCGAGAAAGTCATCGCGCTGCATCCCGATGCCGACGGCAAGCCGTGCGTGATCGGCAACTGCCAGGCCGGCTGGGCCATCATGATGCTGGCGGCGATGCGCCCCGAGCTGTTCGGGCCGATCATCATCGCCGGCTCGCCGCTGTCCTATTGGGGCGGCGTGCACGGCAAGTATCCGATGCGCTACTCGGGCGGCCTGCTCGGCGGCAGCTGGCTGACCGCGCTCACCAGCGACCTCGGCCACGGCAAGTTCGACGGCGGCTGGCTGGTGCAGAATTTCGAGAACCAGAATCCCGCCAACACGCTGTGGACCAAGCAGTACAACCTCTACTCTCAGATCGACACCGAGGCGCCGCGCTATCTCGGGTTCGAACGCTGGTGGGGCGGCCATGTCAACCTGAATGGGGAGGAGATTCAGGCCATCGTCGACGAGCTGTTCATCGGCAACAAGCTCGCAGCGGGACTGATCAAGGCGTCGGACGGAACGACGATCGACTTGCGCAATATCCATTCACCGATCGTCGTGTTCTGCTCGAAGGGCGACAACGTCACGCCCCCACAGCAGGCGCTCGGGTGGATTCTCGACCTCTATGACGACGTCAATGACATTCGCTCGCATGGCCAGACCATCGTCTACACGATCCACGAGTCCGCCGGGCATCTCGGCATATTCGTGTCGACCGGCGTGGCGCGCAAGGAATACGGCGGGTTCTCCAGCAATATCGACCTGATCGATGTGCTGCCGCCCGGCCTCTACGAGGCGGTGTTCGAGAAGAGGACCGAGGACTCGGCCAGCCACGACCTGATCTCGGGCGATTGGATCATGACATGCGAGGCGCGCACCCTCGACGACATTCGCGCGCTCGGCGGCAATGATGCGGCCGACGAGCGCCGTTTTGCGACCGCCGCGCGGGTTTCGGAGATCAATCTCTCGCTCTACCGAACCTTCGCACAGCCTGTCGTCCGCGCCATGAGCTCGGCGCAGACGGCCGATTGGATGCGGCGGCTGCATCCGCTGCGCCTGCAGTACGAGCTGTTCTCCGACGCCAATCCGCTGATGGGCGTGGTGAAGAACGCGGCCGAGCGCGTCCGCGAGGATCGCCGACCGGCGAGCACGGACAATCCGTTCCTCGCGTGGCAGGAAACGATGTCCGAGCAGATCGTGGCGGGCCTCAACGCTTGGAAGGACATGACCGAGACATTGGCCGAGCGCACGTTCCTCACGGTCTATGGCAATCCGGTGCTGCAGGCCGCCGTCGGCATCGATCCGGCCGACACGCGGCCGCAGCGCAAGGCGGGCAAGAACCCGCTGCATCGCGAGCTGCTCAATGCGCGCATCGCCGAACTGAAATCGCGCATCCGCGAAGGCGGCCTGCGCGAAGCCCTGGTGCGCGGCATGATCTATGTCGGGATCGCGCGCGGCAGGGTCGACGAACGCGGGTTCGCCGCCATGCGCCGTCTGCGCGCGGCTCAGGACGATCTTCCGCGGCCGACGCTCCAGGAGTTCAAGGCGCTCCTGCGCGAGCAGTATTTCATGCTGCTGATCGACGAGGAGGCGACGCTCGCCGCCATTCCGGACATGCTGCCCGCCGACAAGGGCTTGCGCCGGAAGGCGTTTGCGGCGCTGCGCCAGGTGCTGGGTGCCGGCGGTGAACTCGCCGGCCCTGCGGCGGAGCGGCTGCGGCGGGGGGGGCAGGTGTTTGATGTGGGACTGGAGGGGGCGGGGGCA
>Ga0081540_1002142_pt1 | contig 16412 bp, 14 predicted proteins | sample TabmetS2T1R1_FD_71024 | JGI IMG/M metagenome (GOLD analysis project Ga0081540, IMG submission 71024) | Tabebuia heterophylla rhizosphere microbial communities from the University of Puerto Rico - S2T1R1 | ecosystem: Host-associated > Plants > Roots > Rhizosphere ... | reverse complement strand
CGACCCGCAAGTGAATGGGCTCGGCGGCCTGTGTCTGAATTGTCGATGCCAGAACTATCGATGCAATCAAAAAGCCGGAACCGGCAAGCGAACGCAGAGCCGAAGCCATATCTCCTCCCTGGGGGACATGTTGTTGTTTTCTGTAGCTGCGCATAAACGAAATTGGTCGTCAAGGATGCCGCTCGGCTGCGAATGACCGTGGCCACAACCGGGGAGCGCGAGGCCGGAGGTCGAGCGCAGCGCGTGCCGGGCGAATTGACTTTGGCGCTCGATCAGCCGCAAATGCAGCCAACAAATTCATGGAGGGAACTACCATGGTTGACGCGCTGATCATCGACGCCTGCAGGACGCCGCGAGGCATCGGCAAGGCCGGCAAGGGCGCCTTGTCGGGCATCCATCCGCAGCAACTCGGCGCGACGGTATTGCGCGCGCTGGCCGAGCGTACCGGCATCAACACCGCCGATGTCGACGACATCGTATGGGGCACCAGCTCGCAGCGCGGCCAGCAGAGCGGCGATCTCGGGCGGATGTCGGCGCTCGATGCCGGGTATGACGTCCGTGCCAGCGCCGTGACGCTCGACCGGTTCTGCGGCTCCGGCATCACCAGCGTCAACATGGCGGCCAATTCCATCATGTCGGGCTCGGAGGATCTGGTGATCGCCGGCGGCACCGAGATGATGTCGATGGAAGGCCGCCGCGGCGAAGGGCCGTTCATGATGGACAACGGCAATCTTCGCCTCCGCGCCAAGCATCCGCAATCGCACCAGGGCGTCTGTGCGGACGCGGTGGCGACGCTCGAAGGCATCACGCGGCAGGATGTCGACGAACTCGGCCTCGAAAGCCAGAAGCGGGCGGCCGCCGCCATCAAGGGCGGCTATTTCGACAAGAGCCTTGTGCCCGTCTATCGCGAAGATGGCAGCCTCGCCCTCGATCGCGAGGAATATCCGCGGCCACAGACCACGCTCGAAGGGCTGGCTGGGTTGAAGCCGGCATTTCCCGCGATTGCGGATTACGCGCTCGACGACAAGGGGACGACTTATCGCAAGCTCATCCTCGACAAATATCCCGACCTCGACATCAACTTCGTGCATCACGCCGGCAATTCCTCCGGCGTCGTCGACGGCTCGGCGGCGATCCTGTTGGCGTCACCGAGCTACGCCAAGGCCCATGGCCTCAAGCCGCGCGCCAAGGTCGTCGCCATAGCCAATATGGGCGACTCGCCGACCCTGATGCTGAACGCGCCGGTGCCGGCGGCGCGCAAGGTGCTGGCCAAGGCCGGCCTCACGCTCGACGATATCGACCTGTTCGAGATCAACGAGGCCTTTGCGGTCGTCGCCGAAAAGTTCATTCGCGATCTCAAGCTCGACCGCGACAAGGTCAACGTCAACGGCGGCTCGATCGCACTCGGCCATCCGATCGGTGCGACCGGATCGATCCTGATCGGTACCGTGCTCGACGAACTGGAGCGGCGTGATCTCAAGCGTGGCCTGGTGACAATGTGCGCTGCCGGTGGCATGGCCCCGGCGATCATCATTGAGCGCGTTTGACGTAATGAACTTTCAGGCCGCCGGAAACTGAAGCTCGAACGCGACGCCCTTGTCGGACGGCAATAGCCGGATCGATCCGCCATGGCTGGTCATGACCGCCTGGACGATCGATAGCCCCATTCCCGTGCCACCGGTGTCGCGGCGGGTGGTGAAGAAGGCATCGAAGATCTTTTCCCGGTTTGCCTCGGATATTGGATCGCCGTCGTTACTGACCGTCATCTTCACGGAAGCATCTTCCTCGACCGCTTCCAGCCGTACGGTCCTTGCGTTGTGACGGATCGCATTGTCGGTCAGGTGCGACAACACGATCAGTGCCTTTTCACTGGACATGCCGATCGAACGCTGGAGGCTCCCGGCGGCCTCGATCGCGCGCGTCGGGAACCGGCTCTTCAGGCCGCCGACCACCGCTGACAACTCGGTCTGCTCGTTCTGCGGCGCGGTTTCGGCGCGCGCCAGTTCACGCAGCCGCTGGGTCATGACTTCCAGGCGTCCGGCATCGCCCAGAATGTTCGACACGAAATTCCTCTGCTCCATCCGGGTCAGTGTGTCCGACTTGCTTTGCAGCGAGTCCAGCAGAAGCTCGGCGGCGCCCTTGATCGACGTCAACGGTGATTTCAGCTCGTGGGTGAGGTGGGAGGAGAAGGTTGCGATGTAGTCCGACCGGCGCGACAATTGCTCCGCCATGTCGAGGAAGCTGTGCGAGAGCTGAGCAAATTCACGCGTGCCGTAATGGGCGAGCGGCCGAAACGCGTCGCGGTCGCCGCGGCTGATGCGCGCGGCGCGTTCGACTAGTTCGCGCATCGGCTGGGTGATGGTGCGTGAGAATACCAGGCCGATAATGATGGTCGCGAAAACGACTGCAAGTCCGGCAAGGATGAATTTGCCGCGCTCCTGGTACAAATGATCGAAGATGTTGCTCGGTGTTCTCGACGTATAGATGACGCCCGCGACGCGGTTGTTGACGATGACCGGCATCGCCGAGAATACGTGCACGCCGACGCCTCGGCTGATCGAGTAGATCGGAGGAGGAGTTTTGTCAGGTTTGCGAATCCGCAACACGGCGCGGTATTGTCCCTGCAGCGCGGTGGCGACTTCCTCGATATGGGCAAGCGATTGGCCGACTTCGTCGCGACCGGCAATCACGACGCCGCGGGGATCGAGGATGCGAAAGCCCGCAAGCGTGACCTTCTGGGTTTCCCGGATGATCGGCGTCAGCCCCGCGCCGATCTCGACATATAGTTGCGACGCCGGCGCGTTAGCCGGCAGCGCATCGGGCCGCCGCAGTAGCAGGTCGGTGTGGGCGGCGAGATCGAGTGCGGGCCGGATCGGCGTGACCTGATCTTCGCGATCGGGGCGGGCCTCGGGCGGAATTTCAGCGCCGAGAACAATCCCGGCGCCGAGGCGGGTTTCCACTTCCCGCGCGTAAACCGCAGCCAGGACCCGGCTTTGCGCGATCAGCTCGGCCTGGGTCTGGTGAATGAGTTGATTGTCGTAGAGGCGGAAGAAGAACAGTCCGACCAGCGGCAGTGCCGCCGCAGCGGCAAGTGCGGCAAAAATGACTTGTCCTACCGATGGCCGCCATTTCTCACCGGTGCGGGATATCATGCCTGCGGCTCGCATCGCCCGAGCTTGAAGCCGACACCGTGAATGGTTTCGATGACATTGTCGCAATTCACCGCCGACAGTTTGGCGCGGATATTGCGAATATGGCTGTCGATGGTGCGGTCCGAGACCTGGATGTTGAGCTGATAGGCCGCGCTCATGATTTGCTCGCGGCTGAAAACCAGCGTGGGGCGCGTGAGAAATGCCCTCAGGATTCCGAATTCGATGGCCGTCAGTTCGAAGCGGCGAACCCGCGAACTCGGCGACATGCTGTTCGGGATCGACGGACAGCTTTCCCTGCGAAAGCGCGGTCGTGGATGCTTTTGCGTCCAGCGCGCGAGACGCCATGCGGCGCAGGATGACGTTCACCCGAGCGACGAGTTCGCGCGGACTGAAGGGCTTGGTGACGTAATCGTCGCCACCGATTTCCAACCCCAGCACACGGTCGATTTCGTCGTCGCGCGCCGAGAGAAACAGGATCGGCACGTTCGAAGATTTGCGGATTTCCCGGCAGACGTCCAGGCCGTCGAATTCCGGCATGCCAATATCCAGAATAATGAGGTCCGGTCTGTCGCCGGTAAAGCGGGTCAACCCCTCCTTGCCATCGCGCGCCTCGAAAACGGTCATGCCGGCCTTCTTCAATGCAACACGAATGACCTCGCGAATATGCAGGTCGTCATCGACGATGAGAATGCGGTGCGTCAAACGTCTCTCCGGGGAATGATCCTGACTTAACATGCGGTCGAATTCATCTGTTGTGCGTCCAGCGTGCGCTGCAGCCGCCAGCTCCGAAAGCTCCAGGCGCGCCAGGATGCCATATCCCTTTGCTGCTGTTCTACAAGGCAACCACGACGGGAAACAAGGGTCAGCTCTCCCGCGCCGAGGGCAATGGCCCGGTCGATGGCGGGTAGCGCCTGCGGCCCGAGGCTAAGCAGATAATTCGTGTCGAGCCGGACTCCCTTGCCAGCAGCTTCGGCGCTGTGCCTGACATTGTAGTCCGCAATCAGAGGGGCGAGGTTGATGAGCGAGCAGAAGTAGAGCGTGGCCGTCAGCGTGATGAGGTTCATGCGGATCAGCCAGGCGTCGGAGCGGTTCAGCGCAATGCGGGCAACGATGAGAAGCAGCCCGATCATCACCAGCAGCATCCAGACAAAGGCCGCGACGCGCCACCAGGTCAGCAGATAGGTCTGCACATAGAGATCGAGACGCAGGATCGATGAGGCGACCAGCAATACGTTCTGCGCCACCCAGAGATGCACCAGCGGCCGGATGATCCTCGACCGGTCGGCGGGACCACCGGGCGTCATGGTAGCCAGAACGAAGCCCGCGGCCAGCAGCGCCGTGAGGATGAGAGGATAGGCGCCTCGATGGGCGTAGTCCGCGTAGGTGATGTCGGCCGGTAGTGCCGTGTTTCCCCAGAGATAGACCGCATCGAGAATGGTCTGAACGGCAAACAGCAGGTTGAACAGGATCAGCGAACGCAACACCGTTGCAGGGCCGAAGAAGCTGATGCTGCCAGATCGTGTCTCCGGCGCCTGCGTGGTTGTTTCGGGATTGATCGCCACGCTCGGCCGCTTTCGCCACCGGATATGGATGAAGGGCCAGACCAGCGACAGCGCCACGACCCAGAATATCGTCCTGCCGACATTCACGTAAGAGGGGGTGCTTTCGGGTGTTACGAGGCTGATCCATTTCTCGATCATCGGATTGGCGGATGCGAACAGAAATACGAAGACACCGCCGAGAGCCACGGGAATCGACCAGGCTACGATGCCGGCCAATATCGCCGGCAGGTGGAACATGCCGGGAGCCTCCCGAAAGAATCTGAACGGGCCGATCAGGTACAGGTCGCGAAGGGCCGCCGCTCGCTGTCCCAGCCGTTCAAATCCAGGCTTTCCTGCCAATTGGATGCTGACGCCGAGCGTCAGGATGATGAAGCCCAGTGAGATCGCGTTGAAGTCCTCGAACGCCGGCAACAGGCCGAGCAGTACCAGGGCGCCTGCCAGCAACGCCTGTTTCTTTCCCCACCTCGCGAAATTGGCGAACAACGAACCAAGGATCAGGGCCAGCGCAAACAGGACGGCGGAAATGCCGACCCGCTGGTCGTAGAACAGCCAGTCGGCCAGTGCCGCCAGCGCGACGGCAATCGCCGGCTTGAGCGGAAATGCGCTTAACTGAACGGAGCCTGCATTGGATGCCGGCGTGGTGAAATCAGCCATCATTGCACTACCTGTCTGGAGAGGAAAATCGCAAACCAGCGCCGTGGCTGGGCGTTCGCGCAGCCACCACCCGTCGTTAGCTAGTCTTGTGGGAGTTGGCATTCGATGATCGCCACTGGTTTGCAGGACGGACTGTCGATGGTTCGTGTGCAATTGCCAGGAAAGCCGTCTGCAAGAGTTCAGGATTTTTATGCAGTTTCCGTGCAGGCGCGCTTATGCGCTCGCGAGCTCGGGGCAAATTTGATACGGGCGATGGTCCTTTCGATTTCGCAAGCTCCGTCCCATTCATGAAAATCCTCAAACGTATCGGCATCATCCTGCTCTGGCTCGCCGGGCCCCTGTTCGTTTTCGCCGCGGCCAACAAGAACGACCCCTATCTGATTGCGCTGAGAGGCCCAGGAAACATTGCTGTTGCCGCTGTCAGCGTCATCGCCGTCTTTTTCCTGACCCGCTTCGGCTATTGGAGGCGGGGCGTTGCCGGAAGGTTGCTCATTCTGCTCTTGTGCCTGCCGTCACTATCGATGCTCGGAGCACACACTTCGTTTGAGTTGCGCAAGCGAAACGTGCTGCAAACCGACGTCGCGCAGGCGCGAAGCCTGGCGGCATTTTGTCGTGGGATACTCGTCATTCCCCGAGGTGGCGGTCCTGGCCGAGAAGGGCTTGATCGCCGGCGTCTACATCACCAGGCACAATGTCGTGGGATCGACGGCGGAGAAACTGAAATACGAAATTTCGGCGCTTCAGGCCAGGCGGCGTGCCGCCGGCCTGCCGCCGCTGATCGTCGCCGCCGACCAGGAGGGTGGCATCGTATCGCATCTCGCGCCGCCTCTGACCAAGCTGCCGGCACTATCGACGCTTGCGGGCCTCGCGCCTGATGTCAGGGCGGCGAAGGCGGAGGCCGCGGGACGTGTTCACGGCCAGGAATTGGCGGCGCTCGGTGTCAACCTGAATCTGGCGCCGGTGCTGGATCTGCGGCCGGAGCTGAGGCGCAACCGGTTCGATTTCAACACACTGATCGGCCAGCGGGCGATTTCCGACGATCCAGCCATCGTGGCCGACATCGCACGATCCTACATCCACGGCCTGGAAGCGTCAGGCGTCGGCGCGACCGTAAAGCATTTTCCGGGGCTGGGACGCGTCCGCTCCGACACCCATCATTTCAGCGCCAGGTTGGATACGCCGCTTCAGGACCTGGAAGCGTCCGATTGGATCCCGTTCAGGCAGGTGCTGGCCGGTTCGAAAGCCCAGTTGATGATCGGCCATGTGACGCTGACATCGGTCGATCCGGACCGCGCCGCGTCGCATTCCCGGCGCATCGTCGATGGGATCATTCGCAAGCAATGGAATTATCAGGGCGTCGTCATGACGGACGATCTGGTGATGGGCGCAATCTATCAAAATAGTGTCTGCACCGCGGTGGTCGAGGCGCTCAATGCCGGCGTCGATCTGCTGCTGGTCGCTTTCGACGGAGCCCAGTTCTACCGCATCTTCACCTGCGCCTCCGCTGTCGCAGCCGAGGGAAAGCTCGACGCCACCATGTTGCGTGATAGCGAGGCCCGATTGAGGACTGCGTTCCCGGCGGACTGAACGACGGACCAGGGAAGGAAACCGGCGCGAACTACTTCGCGAGCCGGCCCTCTTCAGGCAGGCCTGCGACTGACTTGGCCCGGATTGTGGGCCTGGAGTCCTGCCGCTTGGACCACGATACATAATAGGCGACGCAAGTCATGATCGAAATCCCGGCGAAGCTGACGAGGACGTGCATGGCGAGCGAATCCGGGCCGGTGATCAGGACGAGGTGCGCGGCAAAGGAGAGGAACACCCCGGCGCAGAACACAGAGAGCCATTCCCGGCCGCACGTCATGATCGGCTGCAGCGTCTGCCATTCGAAGCCGCGCCAGCTCTTGGGCACCATGTAAGTAAAGAGAAAAGCCAACGCGAGAAAATGCAGGACCCGGTAGGGCGCAAGGTTTTCCTTGTCGTTGGGAAGGAACGCGTTGAGCACGTAATCGGGAACGATGCCACTCTGCGGGAATTTTCCTGCAACCGTTAAAGCCAGTGCGAATAGCAGATACAGCCACGCCGCAGCGCGAAGGATCGGCAGGCCCTGCAGCGTGCTTATGGCGCGCATCTGTTTCGCGGGGCCTAGCGCGAGCCAGGCGCCAAACACAAACAGCAGTTGCCAGCAGAACGGGTTGAAGTACCAGCGCCCGTCCGGAAACGCAGACAGATTCCAGTCGAGTTGACGGGCGGCGAGGTACAGCCCGACCGAACCCGCCATGGTGAGGTTCGGCCGACGCATCATTCCGAACAGCACGACAGGGAAGAACGCCGTCAGCACGATGAATAATTGCAGCACATCGAGGTTGAGCGGCTTGGCTCGGAGCAGCAGGCCGTGAATCAGCGTGCGGACCGTATGGTCGACAATGCCGATAACGTTGAACTCGCCAATGAGTTCGGCAGCGCCGGACGTGCGCGCGACATAGCCGATGAGATCGATATAGACCACGAACAGGACGACATAGGCGACATAGAGCTGCCACAGGCGCTTGAAAATACGGGTAGCCGCCACCACAAATCCGCGTTCGAGCGTCATCTTGCCGTAGAGGATCGCGGCAGTGTAGCCGCCGACGAACACGAACAGGTCGGCAGCGCCGCTGAATCCGAAATTCCGCATGGTCAGTTGGCTGACCACATTATGCGGGACGTGGTCCAGAAAGAGAAACCAGGTCGCGACACCAAGCAGGAGGCAGAGTCGGAGATCGCCGTCGCGTGTGGCGAGCTCAGCCTTCATTGACGGAAACATTGGCAGTTAAGAACTTTGCAAGTCGGAGGAATCGAATCGCAGCGTAGCGCGATTGTCCGCAGCGTCTGAATACACTTTGCGTAAAGTATATTTAATCAGGCTCTCGGCGATTAAAGCTTGCCGGCAATCACATTATTTTGACGGGGGAAGCTACCCAATGCATTCACGCGCGCTCGTGCTTGCGCAAATCGCGGATGTGATCGAAGTGGCTGGCTTGCAGATCGGCGCCGGTCACGGCGACCTCGGGCAGGGCCGCCTCGCTCAGGATATCGGCGGTGATATCTTCAACCGAAGCGTCCACGATTTCGTGAACGAAGCTGATATTCCTGTATTCGCCCGACGCGATCCGGGAGATGACCTCGCGTCGGGTGATTTCGGGGTCAACGATGGCCTCGCGGCCGCGCCGGCCGTAATCGATCATCACGACAAAATACTGCATGCGGGCAATCGGCCTCACTGCGCAAACTGGAATCGATGCTTGGTAGCATTTCTGAAAATCAGAAATTGGTCAAGTCGCAATTCCGAAAAACAGAAATTTGTGGTTGCAAAGTGCCGTTTGCAATTAAAGATAGAATGCAGATCGGGCGCAGCCACTGCTTGGCGATCTATTCGGTACTCGGCCGGCCGGCGCCTTTCGCGGCCTTGCGGGACCGGGCGGCCGCCCGGTTGCGCAGCCGCTGGATCTGGCCTCGGGGCAGGGTGACACAGATTTCACCGATCCATTCCAGTTTGACGCCATTGATCGGCTTGGCATTAAAACTCGTCAGGTTGACCGAGGTTGCTGATTTGCCCCGCTCGATCGTTTTCAGATAACGCTCGCCGGTCTTCAGGCGGACGGCAGCCTCCTCGCCGTAGAAGCTCGAGAGCGGATGGCGCTGCTCGCGATAGACCACGATAATGTCGCCGTTCTCGTATTTGGGCAGCATGGAATCGCCGGCGACCTCGAACGCGATGGTCTCTTCGGCAATCGGGAACGGCAATTCGACCTCGCCGAGACCTTCCGGCGGCACCTGCTCATACTCCGGCTCGATCGATGCGCCGGCGCCAACGCGGCCCATGATCGGCACCGAGTTGAGTTCAAGATACTCGATGATGGGTGCGATTTCCGACGCCTTGATCAGGCGAATCCCGGACAGGATTTCGGAGACCGCGCCGGGACGAACGCCCATCGCCGTCGCCAGTCCGCCCTTGGTCTTGCCCGGCTTTTCCAGGCCCCGTTCGATCAATCGGATATCCAGCATGGTGTGACCCTTTCCGAATTTCAGAAACAATAGCAATTCCGATTATCCGAAATCAACCTTGACTTTCATTTCGGAATATCAGAAATTGGAGGTGTCGGGCGCCGAAAGGAATTGGACCAAGAAATGGAAACTACGAACTGGGCGCCCGAACATTCGGACGCGCTGCGGGAGCTTCTCGCCAAAGGCCTATCGTTTTCGCAAATCGTGGAAGCGATCAATTCAAGATTCAACACTTCCTATTCGCGCAATGCGGCGCTCGGCCGGGCAAGGCGGATGGGGTTGACGCGGGAGGATCGTCCGAAGCCGTCGCTGCCCGCCGAGCCTGCAAACCCGCAGTGCGTTGGCGAATCGTGTTGCAGCGAATCCAGGACGTCTGCGCTTCTCAGGCCTGCGCGCGTGTTCGAGAGGGCCAGGCCGACGAAGCTGCGTTGCGTCGAGGTCACGCCGCGGCATCTCTCGGTGACTGAACTGGAGCATGGCGACTGCCGCTATCCCTACGGCGGCGACGAGGAGGGCGAAGCCATCACCTTCTGCGGTCATCCGCGCCAGCTGGGTTCGAGCTATTGCACGCCGCATTTTCATTTGAGTCGTGAGCCGGTCGAGCCACCGGAGGGCGTAGTGAGCTCCGCCGCGCTGCGCGTGGTGGATGCGACGGAGGGCATCGCAGCCTCGCACATGGCCGTCAGGCTGATGCCTTTGCCGCGCGGCCATCGGATCGCTCATCTGCGCGCGCTGATCGGATTCGAGCCGGCCGAGTCGGTCCGCCGTGACGAATTGTCCGAACTGCTGCGCGACGAGTTATCCGGCGTATTGGCCGTATCGGTGGAATAGGCCTGCCAGGCGCGACCCAAATCCCACTGTTTTACAGGAGAGCACGACATGCCCAGAGCCAGGCGCAGGAAGCCGCACGACCCCGCCACGGCGCACGACCGGCAGACCCGGGATTTGCCACGCAATGCCGAAGTCGCGACTGTAGAGGTCGACAATCCGCTTGCGCTGGAACCGGGCGAGAAGATCGTCGCGCTGCGTTCGATCCGCAACGATCCGCTCGGGCGCCTGCATTCACACCGCCAGATCGACGAGGCTCAGTATCAGGCCGGCCGCGCGTTCCAGAGCGATTGGGAGATGGCCGAGCGCGGCCCCCGCGCCGTCGACCCGGCAAGGGACTATGTCGATGGCGGGCAAGGGCGTGAGCCGATCACCGAGGGCCAGCGCAAGGCAGTATTGCGGCTGAACCGGGCGGAGCGCGAACTCGGCGCCGACGGATCGGCGCTGGTGCACGATGTCTTGGTCCACGGTCTTACGATGGAGCAGGTCGGGCAGCGGCGAGGCCTGCACACCCAGCGCTGGAACGACTATTTTTCCAAGCGCTTCCGTGAATGCCTCGACCGGCTGGCGCTGCTCTACGGCTTCGCGACGCCGCATCCGATCCCGGTCAAAAACCTCCCGCGCTGAAGCGCAGCGGCTGCACGACGTCATAGGCGGCCTTGGTCAGCGGCACGGCGTAGTCCACGGTCAATGCGCCGAACGGAGAGGCCCACGTCAGGCCAGCGCCGACGGAAGAGCGCACCACGTTCTTGTTGGCGACCTGCAGCGAGGCGGTCGATCCGCTGGAGCGGAACACGCTGCCGGCATCGACGAAGGCGCTGGCGCGTAGGCCATACTCGTTGGGTATGCCGGGGATCGCGCTTTGCAGTTCGGCGGTCGTAGCCCAATACATGCTGCCGCCGACATTATCCATGGTGGTGCCGGGCGTCAGATCGCGCGGACCAAAGCCGTTGGGTGCGAACCCCCGCACCATGGTCGGGCCGCCGAAGAAATTGTTCATGAGCGGCACCTGCTGGCCGCCCCAGCCGGTGATGTAGCCGCCTTGGGCGCGGACCATGCCGACCAGATCGCTGTTGATCGATTTGTAGTAGCGGACGTCTTCGGTGGTGCGCAGGAATTTCACATCGCCGCCGAGCCCGGCGAGATCCTGGCTGAGCTGCGACTTGATTCCGCTGGTCGGGCTCTTCGTGTTGTCCAACGTACTGTAGGTCACGGTGCTGCCGGGAGAGGAGACCCAGGTCGGGCCGGCCGCTGCCGCTTCGCGGACTGCCAGCGAAGGCGTCAGGCCCGAGCTGTTCGGCGCGAGCGTGATATTCTGGTTATAGAGCGAGTAGCGCCATTGCACGCCGATTTGCTCGGTGATCGGCGTGCCCAGTTGCAGCATCCCACCATAGGTGGTGCTGCCGTAGGATTGGTAGCTGCTGGCATCGGTTTGGCGAGCGAACAGCTGGATCCCGGCCGCGACCTTTGTCCCGAGAAAATATGGCTCGGAGGCCGACAGATCGATCCCGCGGCCATATTGGCCGAGCGTGAAGGCAGCCTGGACGGTCTTGCCCGTGCCGTAGAAATTGCGTTCGCTCACCTTGACCTCGACGAGTGCGCCATCGACGGTCGAATAACCTCCGGAGACGAAGAAATCGCCGGTCGCCTGATCGACCGCTTCGACGTCGAGGATGATATGGTCCGGCGTGGTGCCGGGGCGGTTCGAGATCTTGACCGTCTTGAAGTAGTTCAAATTCTTCAGGCGCCGCTCGGCCCGATCGACGAGCGTCTTGTTGTAGGCGTCGCCTTCGGCGATGTCGAATTCGCGCCGGATCACGTAGTCGCGGGTCTTCATATTGCCGTGAATTTCGATCCGCTCGATATAGGTGCGAGGACCCTGATTGATCACAAAGGCAACGTCCATGCGGCCGGAATCGGGGTTGCCGAGTGTGCGGGGGATGGCCTCGGCGAAGGGGAAGCCGAGCTTCGACATCTCGATCGCCAAGGCCTCGCTGCTTTTGTCCAGCGCGCTGCCGTCGAATGTGGCGCCGCCGTTGATGAGCAGGAAAGGGCGAAGCTTTTCCGCTTCCAGGCCGGGCACGTTGCAGATGACGCTGATGTCGCCGAAGCGGTAGCGCGGGCCTTCCTCGATCGCAAAGGTCAGCGTAAATCCCTTGGTAGTGGGGTCGTATTCGGCATTGGCCGAGGCAATGCGGACGTCCGCATAGCCCTTGCTGCGATAGTAGAGCCTGAGCTGTTCGCGGTCCTGCTCGACACGATCGGGATCGTAGACGTCGCCGCCGGTCAGGAAGCTGAGCATATGCGTGGCTGATGTCTTGATCACAGCGCTGAGCTGCCGCGCTCCGAAAGCCTTGTTGCCGGTGAAGTTGATCTGCCGCACCGGGGTCTTGGCGCCCTCGGTTATGGCGTAGACGAGATCGACGCGGCCGTTGCCGCGCTCGATAATCTGCGGCGCCACGTTGACTTCGCTGCGGCCGACACGCCGATAGGCCTCGATGATGCGGCCAACGTCGGCTTGCACCGTGGTACGCTGGAGCGGTCCGCGCGGCTTGGATTCGATCGCCGCAGCAAGATCCGCGTCTTTGACCTTCTTGTTGCCTTCGAATGCGACGCGGTCGAGTACGGGCGCCTCGGAAACGCGGACCACAAGCCGCTCGCCGGCGCGATCAATGGAAACGCTTTCGAACAGGCGTGTTGCGATCAGTGCTTTCAACGCCGCGTCGCGCGCAGCTTCATCGAAACGTCCATCGGGTGCGGCGCGAAAATACGACCGAACTGTTTCGGCGTCGATGCGACGGTTACCCTCGACAATGATCAAATCGCGCGATCGCGGTGCGGTCTCGGCTGCTGCCGCGCTCGCCAACATCAGTCCGAGCACGCCGCCAAGGCAACAGGCGACAATGCCCGATTTAGGCGGCCGCCTGCGTTGCGTGATGCGCCTGGTCTTCACGTGTTGCCGGTAGTCCCATCTGACCGGATGCGATCGAATTGCCAGTGCAGGGCAGAAAAATGTCTTGGATAAGGTGAGTTGCGGGCCAACCTCGCGGGATCTGCCACAATTTCGGCGCCTTGTTTAATCCGGGAACTCTCAGAATTGTCGCAATGCCCGCCTCATGCTTCGCCATCGAGAGAGCCGGGACTTCCGCGCGCCCCAAGCGCGCAGGCGTTTCCGCTCGCCAGGAGCATCACATGCGTTATGCAGCTTGTCTCGCCGCAGCGCTCATGCTGGTCCAGCCCGCGTACGCGGAGAAGACGCCGGAAATCGATCCGCGCGCGTCGCTCGGCGTGGTGCAGCAATGGATCTACAACTACCGGGCCAAGCCGGATTACGCACATGTGCCGGCCGCGGTGCGTGTGCTGTTTCATTCGCAGACGTTCAAGGAGCCGGAAAATGCCGGAATCTATCTCGGCTTTATCGCCGGTGCGATCGGCTCGAACCCAGCCAAGGCCGAGCAGTTGGTCACCAGTTTCTTTCCGGTGCGGCCGGAAGACGAATGGGTGATCATTCGCGCCATCGCCTATTCGGGATTGCCTGAGTGGAGAAACCTCCTGCGCCGGGTCGCACCGCGAATGCCGGGCCGGCGGGTCATGATCGACAGCTATCTCGCGGGCAAGCTGCCGACCCTGACCGACATTCCGCTGGAAGAAACAAAGCCCGGCATGATGGACAAGCTGCGCGGCGCCTTCACCAAGAATCCCTTTGCCAAGGACGAGCGCAAGCTGAACACGACGGTGACATTCGCCGCCAACCAGGATCTTCTGGATACGCTGTGGGGCTACTATTTCGCCACCGGTTCGTATCTTCCGATCCAGCGCATCGTTCAGATGCTGCCGTGGAGCAAAAGCCGCGACACCGTCGACAAGCTCACCGTCGGAAGCATGGCCCGCTACACGCTGGCAAGCTACGCGATCCGCGATGCCAGCTTGCGTGAATATCTCCGCAGCGAACTGGCGACGCAGCCGGCGGCGGTAAAGGCGCCGCTCGCCGAGGTGGTCGAGGCCGCCGACACGGTGCAAATCGCGGCGCTACGCAAGGATGCGCTTGCCGCCGTGGACGAACTCAAGACCAAGGGCTCCGATAGCCGGCGCGATCTCTCTTTCTGGGGCCAGGTCGGCGTCGGCGCGGTCGCGCTCGGGTGTGTCTCCGCGGCGGCGCTGGGGCAGGTGGCTGTCGGCATTCCCTGCGTGATCGGAGGCTCGGCCTCGCAGGGTCTCTTGTCCTTCTGGGAGAAGCAGCAGTAACTCTCCGCAACACCTATTCCAGCCCGGCGCGGCGAAAGCCTTCCAGGTAATGCTCGCGATCGGCGTCGAGCTTCCAGGGTAACTGGGTCGCGATCCAGGCAAGCGAAATATTGGGCTGGGTGCGGCGCAACTCCTGAAGCGCGGTCCCGGCGAGTTCGATCTGGCCAGTCATGCCGGCTGCGACCGTCAGCACCCGGTAGGCGCCGGTGAGGTCGCCGCGTTGACGGGTCGCCTCGCGCGCCAGTGCAATCGCTTCCTGATAATTCCTCCCGACGAACTGGGCGTACGCGGCAACGCCGTAATAGATCGCGGATGAGGGATCGCGAGGGCTTTGGCGGATGGCGCGCTGCGTCGCCGCAAAGGCATCCTCCCATCGTCCGCTATAGCACAAGGCCAGGGCATAATATCCCTGCGCCAGGGAGAAGTTCGGGTTGAGCTGCAGCGCCAGTTCGAACTCGGCCAGCGATTGATCGAGACGGCGTGTGGAAAAATAGACGCTGCCGAGGGCCGTATGCGCCCAGGCATCCTCGCTGTCGGCGGCGATGGCGGCCAATGCCGCTTGCTCCGCAACGGGCGCCGCAGTTGCAATATCCCTCCAGCCCAGATGCACGCCGAACATATGGTTGGTTGCGAGAAGGGCCAGCGCCTGGCCGTAGTTCGGATCGATTGAAATCGCTCTTTCCAGCAGCGCCTGCGCGGCGAGGCTGTCCGGCCTCGTCACCCGCCAATGGTGGGACAGCGCCCGCATCACCAGATCCCACGCGTCCACGCTGCTGGGAGGCTTGCGCCGGCTGTGAAAATTCTCCGCGGCATAGATCTGCGGCTCGATCGCGGCGACGATGGCATCGGTGATCTCGTCCTGCACGGCGAACACGTCGGTCAGATCGCGGTCGTAGTGCTCCGCCCAGATGTGGCTGCCGCTTGCGGTGTCGTTGAGCTGCGCGGTGATGCGCACGCGATCGCCGCTCCGTCTCACGCTGCCTTCGACCACATAGCGAACGCCGAGTTCACGCGCGACCCGCTTTACGTCCACCGATTTGCCCTTGAAGGTAAAGGCAGTGTTGTGTGCGATCACGAAGGAGCCGGCGAGTCGTGAGAGCTCCGTGGTGAGGTCCTCGGTGACGCCATCTACGAAATAGTCCTGCCCTGGATCGCCGCTGAGATTGGCAAACGGCAGTACGACCATGGAAAGGCGCGGCACGCTCGGTACAGCGGGTATGCCGCTGCTTGACGCGAGCGAGGCCTGCGCACCGATCTTGATCGCATAGGCACGCACTGGCCTAGCGATGTTCTTGAGCCGTCGCTCGCCTACGTCCTCGAAGGGAATCTCGACTTGGCCTCGTACGTACTCCTGAACACGAGCCGAAACGCAGATGCCGCCCGGCTCCGCTATTCCTTCCAGACGTACCGCTACGTTCACTCCATCACCAAAAATGTCACCGCGATCGATGATAACATCGCCAACATTGATGCCAATGCGGAACTCGATTCTCCCGTCCTGCGGCAGGCTGGCATTGCGTTCAGCCATGCCGTGCTGCACGTCGATGGCGCAGCGCACGGCGTCGACCACGCTGCTGAACTCAGCCAACACTCCATCGCCGGTGTTCTTGACAACATGTCCGCGGTATTCGCTGATCTTGGGATCGACGAGGGCTTGCAGATGTTCCTTTAGCTGAAGGTGCGTGCCCTCCTCGTCCAAGCTGGTTAGCCTAGTATAGCCCGCAACATCAGCGGCAAGGATGGTTGTGAGCCGTCGCTCTAGGCGCTTCGTGGCCATGACTTAGCTCCGGGATGGATAGAGGACAGTTTACGCGCCTAGGGTAGCTGGCGCTAGCGGCGGGGCTTAAGGCAGGGCAGCTGCGGCTAGATCAAACGCATCCCCCTCAAAATCGCCTGCCCCTTCTTTCCGCCGATGATGTGGTCG
>Ga0081540_1002141_pt1 | contig 16431 bp, 13 predicted proteins | sample TabmetS2T1R1_FD_71024 | JGI IMG/M metagenome (GOLD analysis project Ga0081540, IMG submission 71024) | Tabebuia heterophylla rhizosphere microbial communities from the University of Puerto Rico - S2T1R1 | ecosystem: Host-associated > Plants > Roots > Rhizosphere ... | reverse complement strand
TTCATACCGCGATGACCATCACTGCACCCCCGCAGCCGAACCCGGACGAGCTCGAGGCTCTGATCGAGGAGGCGCGCGAGCGAACGCGGCGTAGGCGGCTGCGGAACGCAGTTGCCGCGGTCGCCACGGCCGCGATCGCCGTCGGTGTGGTGTCCGCGTTTGTCGTCGCCGCTGGCGGCCCGGGGACTGATGGCGTGCCCAACGGCTTCTCGCTCGTGCACGCGCGTGGGCCGGTCGAGCACGCCCAGATCGAGTGGCACTCGACCGGCCAGACGGCGCAGCGGGTGATCGACGTCAGGACGGGCGCGCAGCGCGAGGCTCCGGTCGTCTTCGACGTCTGGTGGGACCGTGGGCGCGACCTGTTCCGAGCGATCGCGCGCGTGGACGGGCGCGTTCAGTCCGACGTATCCGGCCGACCCTGCCAGACGGCGATCGGCTTCGGCCGGAAATGCCTACCTCCGAAGCCGTTCGACCTGCGCCACCAAGGCTACGCGTGGCCGATCGACCCGCGCGTCGCCCGGGTCGTCGGGAGAGGGGTCTTTCGAGGTCGGGACGTGATCTGGGTCCAGAGGCTTGCGCGGGTGCCCAACGGGCTCGGCGGGACGAGGGAGCCGCCGGTCGCCCTCGACGCGCGCACGCATCGGCCGGTCGGGACTCGCTCCGTCGTCGGCGGCAAGGTCTACGACGAGCAGGTCTACCGTTTCCTCGGGCCTGTTCCGGCCGACAAGGTGTCGTTTCTCGTACCCGAGGCCAAGGTGCCGCGCGAGGAGTTGAGCTACCTAGGCTCATTCCCGTTCGGGTTCTTCGGGCCGCGAGTCGCTGCAGAGAACGCTGTCAGGGCGAGCCTTCGACAGGCACGCGACGTCCTCGGCAAGAGCCCGCTCTGGCTCGGCCCGAGCTTCCAGGGCCATCCGCTCCGTCTTGTCCAGACCGTCACCGAAGGCAAGTGGGCCGAAGGGCGCCTCCCCGGCGGGAGTGCCCGGGCCGTGATCCTCGATTACGGCATCGTCATGCTCGAGGAGTTCGGCCGTCAGCGGCCGTCCTCGGAGCACGGACCTCGATCCGGACGATTGCTTGTCACGGGCCTCCCGCCGGTCGCGTCGCTCAACCGAAGCGGCCTGCTCGTGCATGCCGACCTCACGCAGTTCGCGGACTGGCACTTCAACTCCGGATTCGAGGCGCACGACAGCGCAAACGCGCAAGCCGAGGCGCTCGCGGTCGCACGCGGCCTGCGGCGCCTTCCGCCGAGTGGTGGCAAGGCTCTGCAGGATCTCAAGACCCCGACGGCCTCGTTCACCGACCCGGCCGGGGATGCCGGGCGCCCACCCGACATCGTGCGGGTGGCGGTCGAGCCGGCCGCCGGTGACCAGCTCGAGTTCTCGATCACCGTCGCCGGGAAGCGCTGTCTCGGGTTCGGTGGTTCCGGTGGCCCGATGATCGCCATCGACCGCGATCAGAATCCCGACACGGGCACCGGCTACTACGGCACCGAGGTCGCGATCACGACCAACAACGGGTCACAGCTGCTTCGCGCGAACGGCTGGGACTTCCGGAAGGCGCCGGGACCTGGCTTCAACATCCTGCGTGCGCGAGCCTACGGGTCCTGCAAGGGCAGGCACTTCGAGCTCTACGTGCCGCGCAAGGTCATCGGGGTCGCGCCGCCATCGGGCTTCAACTTCGTCATCGCCGCTCTCCGGACGCGAACCGATTCCGCGCCAGACACCGGCACGTTCAACTACCAGCAGGTGCGCGGCAAGGCGCCGCCGAAGCTGGGGCCGGACACAAGGCCGCCACATGTCGCCGGCTTCTACGCCGAACGCCCGAGCTCCAGGACCGTGCGGCTCGGCTACTGGGTTCTCGACGGCCGAGGGCGGATCGCAGAGACGATCCGCGTCTACCGCGGCCGCCGTTTGCTCGGGACCATCCGAAGGCCGGTCCACGAGTTGCAGCCCTTTGGCTTTGCCTACCTGGACTGGCGGGTGCCGCGCGGCGTGCGTGGGCCGCTGCGCTTCACTTTCCGCGCGGTGGACGCCGCCGGAAACCGCAGCACCTTGAGCTCGGCGACGGGCTAGCGCAGCAGCCGCGAAAGCCGCCGGTCCTTGAGCAGCCGACCGCCCGTCTGGCACTGCGGGCAGTAGAAGATCGTGTGCTCCTCGAAGTCGACGCGCTCGATCGGCGTGCCGCAGACGTAACACGGCTCGTGCAGCCGTTTGTGGACGCGGTAGACCTTGGCGTCCTTCGCGCCGCGCTCGCGTAGCTCGAGGCCGCGCTCCAGCTCGGAGTCGATCGCGGAGGCGAGCTCCGAGACCTGTCCGGGGGACAGTCCCTGGGCCGGGGCGAACGGAGACAGTCGCGCGGTGTGCAGGATCTCGTTCGCCCACGCGCGGCCGATCCCGGAGATCAGGCGCTGGTCACGCAGGAGCGAGTGCAGCCGCCGCGGCTGCTCGGCGAGGATCTCGCCCAGCCGCTCGGCGCCCAGCCCCAGTGCCTCGGGCCCGAGGTGCTCGAGCTCCGCCTCGGCTGCCTCCGGCGTCAGCAGCCAGACCCCGGCGCGCTTCTTCGCGCCCGCCTCGGTCAGCACGAGCTCACCGCCGCCCTGGAAGGTCAGCTGGAAGGCCGGCGACTTCGGGCCCTTCTCACTCGCCAGCAGGTAGCGCACCCGCCCCGCCGACATGAGGTGGATCAGCAGCACGAGCTCGCCGTCCTCGGTCGGGAAGAGCAGCCGCTTGGCGCGCCGCTCGGCCCCGGCGAAGCGGCGACCCTCGAGTGTCGAGAGCGGTGGGTCGAACGTCTTCAGCGTCGCGATGTGCGCAGGCCCGGCCTTCTCGACCGGGAACGCGCTGACGGGGTCGTTCAAGGCGCGCCGCCACGCTTCGACCTCCGGTAACTCAGGCATTTACCGTTCCAGCCATGGCTGAGGCGCTCAGGGTAGCCGTGCGGCGCGGCGAGTTCGTCGAGTGCGTCCACGAGGTGCACGCGGTTGCGATCCGCGGGGGCGACGTGGTCGTCTCGGCCGGGGACCCGTTGCTCGTGACCTCACTACGCTCGTCGGCGAAGCCGCTGCAGGCACTCCCACTCGCGCGCGCCTACCCGGAGCTCGGCGACGAGGAGCTCGCGATCGCCGCCGCCTCGCACTACGGCACGCCGCGCCACGTCGAGGCGGTCCGCAAGCTGCTCGCCGCAACGGGCGGAAGCGAGGACGAGCTCGACTGCGGCCTACAGGAGGGCCGGGCGCAGGAGCCGATCTACGACAACTGCTCGGGCAAGCACGCCGGGATGATCGCCACCTGCCGCGCGCACGGCTGGCCGGTCGAGGGCTACCGCCTCCCCGGCCACCCGCTGCAGAGCCTGCTGCTGGCCGAGGTCGCGGCGGCCACCGGGCTCGAGCCCGAGGAGGTCGCAACAGGGATCGACGGCTGCGGCGTCGTGGCCTTCGCCGTCCCGCTCGACCGCACCGCGCTCGCCTACTCGCGGCTGGACGAGCTCGACGGCGGCGCGAGGGTCGCCGCCGCGATGCGCGCGCACCCCGAGCTCGTCGGCGGCGAGGGCGCGACGGACACCGTGTTCATGCAGGCCCACGCCGGGATCGTGGCCAAGGGTGGGGCCGAGGGCCTGCTCTGCGCGAGCGGCAGCGGAATGGGCCTGGCGCTGAAGGTCGCCGACGGCAACTCGCGGGCGCTGCGCCCAGCCCTGGCGGCAGTCGCGACGCAGGTCGGCGTCCCCTTTCCGGAGTTCGAGCAGGTGTCGGTGCCCAACCGTCACGGCGACTCCGCCGCGACCGTTTCGATCCTGTGAAAATTGTGTTTCGATTTTGCGAGTTCCCGTGTAACATCCGTGGCCGCTAGAGGGTGAGCCGGGGGAGATCCATGACGCCGGCTCTTGTCGTTTCTAGGTAGTCCGCAAGCAGGCGCAGCAGACAAGCCGGGAGGTCAAGTGCTCACCGTCGACATCTCTCTTCCCGACGTCGAAGAGCTTCACAAGCTGGTACAGGACGGTCTGGAGAAGGGGTTTCTCACCTACGACGAAATCGTGTCGGGCCTCGAGGAGGTCGAGCTCACCAAGGAGCAGATCGAGGACTTCTACACGTACCTGATCGACCACTCCATCGAGCTGATGGAGGGCGTGACACACAAGCATCCACCGCACGAGCAGCCGGCCCTGGCCGAGGAGGAGAAGGGCCCGAAGCTCGACCTGACGGTGGAGCCGTCGCTCGACTCGCTGCGGCTCTACCTGCGCGAGATCGGGAAGGTGCCGCTGCTCACCGCCGACCAGGAGGTCTACCTGGCCAAGCGGATCGAGCGCGGCGACATGAGCGCGAAGACCCAGATGATCGAGGCCAACCTGCGGCTGGTGGTCTCGATCGCGAAGTCGTACCTCGGGCGCGGCCTGAGCTTCCTCGACCTGATCCAGGAGGGCTCGCTCGGCCTGATCCGCGCGGTCGAGAAGTTCGACTACCGCAAGGGCTACAAGTTCTCGACCTACGCGACCTGGTGGATCCGCCAGGCCGTGACGCGGGCGATCGCCGACAAGGCGCGCACGATCCGCATCCCGGTGCACATGGTCGAGAAGCTGAACAAGGTCGTGCACATCGAGCGCCAGCTGGTGCAGCGCCTCGGCCGCGAGCCGCGGCCCGACGAGATCGCGACCGAGCTCGAGATGACGACGGCGGAGGTACGCGACATCCTGCGCATGGCGCAGCACCCGGTCTCGCTGGAGAAGCCGATCGGCGAGGAGGAGGAGTCCGAGCTCGGCGACTTCGTCGAGGACGAGCAGGCCGAGTCGCCGTTCGACACGGCGCAGGTCTCGCTGCGGCGGGAGGACATCGAGAACGCGCTGGCCTCGCTCCCCGAGCGCGACCGCAAGGTGATCGAGCTCCGCTTCGGTCTCTGCGGAACGCAGCCGTGCACGCTGGAGGAGGTCGGCCGCGCCTTCGGCGTCACGCGCGAGCGCATCCGCCAGATCGAGAACAACACGCTGAAGAAGCTCGAGTCCCTGCCCGAAGCGCAGGGCCTCAAGGACTGCGTCTAACGGCACGGGGGAACCCCTGGTTCCCCCGTGAGCCCCCTCCTTTCGAGACGCGCATGGCATTCGCGAGCGCACCCATGCCGTCGACTGTGGACGGGGTCCAACTGTTCTTGGCGCGCTGAGCCTCCCGCCGGGCAAAGCCCGGCTCCGGCGTCGCCTGTGGGCGCCCCTAGAATGCTCAGGCGTGAGCTTGAGGCTCTATCGGTGGTGGAAGGAGCGGCGCAAGCTCGCCCGCGACAGCTACGCGGAGATGAGTGACGAGCAGCGAGAGGCGATCAATCGCTACCACCGCCCCAGGCATCGGTTCCCGGCTTCTGGCCCCGTCCCGCGCGAGTTTCGCGATCCGTAGCGGCCATGGCTCGATGCTACGAGGTGGCGGGCCGCCGAGCTAGGCGCTGGAGGTCGGCGCGGAACTGCCGCGGTAGCCGCCGCTGAACGTCGGCGTTGCCGAGCGCACGCTGACCGGTGTGTCGTCCGGCTGCAGGTAGCCGATCCGGCTCGAGTGGAAGCTCAGCGTCCACGGGCCGCGGTAGTCGACGGCGATCGTCACGACGCGGTTCTGCTCCGGCGAGACGGCGACGCGCCGGTCGACGCCCGGGCCTTCGAGGTGCAGCACCGTTCGCTTCGTTCCGGCCGGGAGGGAGAGTGGCACGCGCAGCGTTCCCTCGACGCGGCCGTTCCGCGCCGGCCATACCGTCACGTGGCCCGCGGGGGCCAGCCAGCCCGTGTGGTAGAGGCCGCCGACGAAGAGCGCCATCCGCGGCGTCCCCTGCGGCCGCCAGAGCTCGTAGTCGGCCCCGCGCGCGACCATTTCCGCGCCCGTCAGCTGCGCCCGGACGGCGAAGTTCGAGATCGCTAGCGCGCCACGCATGGTTTTCCCGCCGAGCACGAGCCGGCCGTCGTCGGCCACCGTCACGTGCGGGTGGCCGAACGCGTCGATCGGCGAGGCCTGGTCGAGGAACGCGAGTCGGGTCAGCGAGCGGTTCCAGAAGAGCTGCTCGTGCGCGCGGGCGTGGGGAGTGGCCGGGGTCTGGATCAGCGTTGTGTCGCCCACGCGGGCGTGGTCGACCCAGCGTGCGTCGGGGGGGAGGAAGGTCGAGCGAACGTTCGCGGCCACGCGGTGGTCGAACGAGACCGCGCCGACGGAGACGGCGCACGAGGCGACGAGCGTCGCGCCGACGGCGACCCAGGCGAGCCGGGCGCGGAAAGCAGCGCCGGCGGCGAGGCAGGCGAGCACGGCCGCGGCCAGGGCGATGAAGAGCGACCCGTCGCCGACGCCGACCGCCTTCTCGAGCCGGAAGACGCCCATCAGGAACGGGGAGTCCTGCTTCGCATCGCTGACTGTGTAGCCGGACAGGGGCACGCGAGCCGACAACGCGATCAGCGCGACCGCGATCAGCGCGACGGCGTGCTTCGCCGGCCGCCCGCGTTGCAGCCAGAGCCAGAACGCGGGGAAGGCGAGCGGCAGGAGCACCATCAGGTAGCGCTCCTGGAAGCGGCCGGAGCCGTTGGTCGCGTAGAGGGCAGCCTCGGCGAAGAGGCCGAGCAGGAGGCCGACAGCTAGCGCCGCGAACCCGCATTCCTCCCGCGAGCGTGGGCGTCCAAGTGCGTAGGCGATCCCGACGATCGCCGCGGGCACGAGCGCGAACGACGCCGCGTACGCGAGCAGCATCGCGTCGGTGCCGAGCCAGTGGACGATCTCGCCCGGCTTCACGTGCAGGTCGGCGACGCCCGAGTAGTAGCCGAGCAGACGTCTCGGCCCGAGCGCCGCGGCAAGCGCGAGTGGCGCCGCGTACAGCAGGAGCGACAGGCGGAACCGCCGCCAGGTCGCCCGCACGGAGCCGCGCTCGACGACGAGGGCGGCCGCGACGAACACCGCGGGCAGGAGCACGTACTGGACGCGGGCGAAGGTCGCGAGCACGGCGAGCGCCGCGAAGGCGAGCTGCAGCCGGCGCGTCGGCTCGGCCAGCGCGCAGACGCCGACGAAGACGGCACCGAGCACGAGCGGGTACGCGATCGCATCGGCGAGCACGAACGACGCGAAGAAGAGGTCGGGCGAGGCCACGGTCAGCGCCGCCGCCGCAAGCGCGGGCCAGGCACCGCCGCCGAGCCTTCGCACGAGCAGGTACATCGGGATCGCCGCCAGCGACATCGCGAGCGCGTTCTCCGCCTGGGTCAGCCGGTAGGCGAGCGCGGGATCGTGCGTGAGCCAGAACGGGGCCGCGAGCAGCGGCTCCAGCATCGCCGGGAAGTGCGCCGAGGAGCCGCGGATCAGCGGCTTGCCGCTCTCGGCCAGCGAGCGCGCGATCCCCGAGTAGATGTATTCGTCCGGGAAGTAGAGGGGCGTCGTGTGCCAGAGGGCCGCGACGAAGCGCAGCAGGAAGCTCGCGGCCACAATCCCGCCGAGCAGCAGGCGTGCCGGAACCGCGGTCGCGCGAGAGACCGCCGCAGGGCGTGGTACGGAGACGTCGACCGCCACGGGGTCGCTATCGGCACCCGGCCGCCATCCCTTGAACGAGGGATACTTTGGGGCGATGGCAGTCGCAGACGTGCAGCTTTCGCGCGTCGCGTGGAGGGGTCGGTTGGGCGTTCCCGCAGCACGCGGTGCACAGCTCCTGGCCGCGTCCGGCTTCGCGCTGGCGCAGCCGCTATTCGACCTGCTCGGCAAGAACGCCGAGTTTTTCGCCGTGCGCGGCTCGACGCCGTCCGACATCCTGCTTTTCGCGCTCGTCGTCACGTTCGGGCCGGCGCTCGTGCTGCTCGCGGTCGAGGTCCTGGTTGCGCTTGTGAGCGAGGCGGCCGCAAAGGTGTTGCACCTGGTCTTCCTGGGCTTCCTCGGCGCGGTCTTCGGCGTGCAGGCGCTGAAGCGATCGGGCGTCGACGGGACGACCGTGCTGATCGCCGGCTCGGTGCTGATCGGCGTCGGGATCGCCGTCGCGGCCTGGCGCTGGCGCGCGGCGCGCTCGTTCCTGACCGTGCTCGGCGCGGCACCGCTCCTCTTTCTGGCGCTCTTCTTGTTCGACTCGCCGACGTCGAAGCTCGTGATCTCGAGCGGTGACGCACAGGCGGCGGCGATTCGCGTGCGCGCGACCACGCCTGTGGTCTTCCTGCTCTTCGACGAGTTCTCGGTGATCGACCTCCAGCAGCGCGACGGCGCGATCGACGCCAAGCGCTTCCCGAACTTCGCCAAGCTCGCCGCCGGCTCGACCTGGTTCCGCAACACGACGACCCTGTCGGCGTCGACGACGGTCGCGGTGCCGGCGATCCTCACCGGCCAGAAGCCGAAGAAGGGCGCGCTGCCGATCTTCCGCGACCACCCGAACAACCTCTTCACGCTGCTCGGGCGGCGCTATCGCATGCGCGTGACCGAGTCGCAGACACGGCTCTGCCCGCAGAAGCTGTGCAAGCGCAAGGACGCGAGCACGGAGTCGCGGCTCTCGTCTCTGTACTCGGACGTGAAGGTCGTCTACCTGCACCTGATCGTGCCGCCGGAAATGGAGGACCGGCTGCCCGTGATCGACGAGTCGTGGGGGAACTTCGGCTCGAGCTCGCCCGAGGCGGAGCTCGATTCGGCCGGCTCGGGCTCGGGGGTGCCGAAGGTGAACCTGAAGACCTTCTACCTCGGGCGGGTCAGAGACTTCAACCGCTTCGTCGCGTCGTTCCGGAAGCCCGGCAACGGGCCGCCGACGCTCTACTTCATCCACGTGCTGCTTCCGCACACGCCGTGGCTCTACCTCCCGGACGGGCGCGCGCGGGCGGTGGCGGCACCGAACGCGCCCGGCCGCGACGGGGAGCTTTGGTTCAACGGGCAGCTCGCGGTGCAGGCGTGGCAGCGGCACCTCCTGCAGGTCGGGTTCACCGACCGCCTCGTGGGCAAGTTCCTGCGGCGGCTGCATCAGACCGGGCTCTGGGACAAGGCGCTCGTGGTCGTCACCGCCGACCACGGAGTCAGCTTCCGCGGTGGCGACCTGCGCCGACGGCCGACCAGAACGAACCTCGCGGAGCTCGCGTTCACGCCGCTCTTCATGAAGCTCCCCGGCGAGGATCAGGGCCGCGTCGTCGACACGCACGTCCGGACAGTCGACATCCTCCCGACCATGGCCGCAGCGCTCGGGGTCAAGATCCCGTGGAAGACGGACGGACGCTCCGTGCTGACGGGAACGCGACCGCCCACGCGCGTGAACGTTGCGGGGGTGGGCTCGTCGTACGCACACGCATTGGCGCAACGGCGTGCTTCACTCGCGCGCCAGCTCGGGCTCTTCGGCAGCGGCTCCTGGGGACCGCAGTTCGCCGGCACCGGGGCGTACCGGCGGCTCGTCGGGACGAGCGTCTCGACGCTGGCTGCGACCTCTGCGTCAGGTGAGGCCGCCCACGTGGATGCGGTCGGCAGCAGACTGCTCCTGAACTACCCGCGAGGGTCGGCGCTCGTGCCCTCGCCCCTCGAAGGGACGCTCTCGGGCGTCCACCCCGGCCAGGCGGTAGCGGTTGCGCTGAACGGCCGCATCGCCGCGGTCAGCGTCGCCTACCGCAACCCGGGCGGAGGTCCGGTGCGGTTTGCCTTGCTCGCGCCGGAGTCGGCGTTCCGGACAGGCAGGAACTCCGCGCGCGTCTTCGTGCTGGGCGGCAGCCCCGCGCATGCTCGCCTCGCCGCGCTTCAGACTTCGCTCGTTGGACAATAATTTCGCAATTTGATAACTATTGCGAACGATGACAACCGAGCTCGCTCCGGTACTCACAGCGCTCGCCGATCCGACGCGACGCCGGGTCGTCCAGCTCCTGCGCGAGCGGCCGTACCGGGCCGGAGAGCTCGCCGCCGCCTCGGGAACGTCCGCGCCGACGATGAGCCGCCATCTCCGCGTCCTGCTCGAGGCCGGCGTCGTCGCCGACGAACGTCCGTCGGACGACGCGCGGGCACGGGTGTTCTGGCTCAGGCCCGAGTCGATCGCGCCGCTGCGCGACTGGCTCGACGAGCTCCACGCGGCGAGCGAGGAGCAGCTTGCGTCGTTCAAGCGGTACGTCGAAGGGAGGAGCGAATGAGCGAGCCGCGGACACGCGAGTCGACCGTCCAGGTGTCGGTGGATCCGCAAACCGCGTTCACGGCGTTCACCGACGAGCTCGACCTCTGGTGGGTGCGCGGCCCGATCAACGCGTACGACTCGGGCCGGCTCGTCGAGATGCGCTGCGAGCCCGGCGTCGGCGGGCGCATCCTCGAGGTCTACGAAGGCGACGCGCTGGAGCTCGCGCGCATCACGGCCTGGGAGCCGGGCGAGCGCGTCGCGTGGAAGAGCTCACTCGACGACGTCTCGATCGACGTCCGCTTCGAGCCGACCGCTGCCGGGACGCTCGTCCGGCTCGAGGCGTCGCTTGCCGAGAGCGGCGAGGACCGAGGAGGCTCGTCGTTCGTCGCGGTGACGCCGGCGTGGCTCGGCGCCTGGATCCGGCAGCGTGACACCGCTCCGCGCCAGCCACGCGAGCTGGCGCGGCTGGGGCTCACGCTCGGCTACGCGCGTCCCGCGGCCGCCGCGCGCTGGCTGGTCGACGCGTTCGGCTTCGAGTCGCCGAGCGCCTTGCCCGAAGGAGACGATCCGTTGACCGACGAGGAGCACGGCTTTCCGTGGATCGAGCTCCACGCGGGCAACGCGTCAGTCGTGATCGAGCCCCTCGCCGGGGCCGCGGACCTCACCCAGTTCACGCACGTGCCCTGGGTCTTCGTCGACGACCTCGGAGATCACCTCACGCGCGCGCGAGAACAGGGAGCGGAGATCGCCCAGGAGATCACGCAGACCGGCTTCACGTCGTATGTCGCGCTCGACCTCGAGGGCCGGCGCTGGCGCTTCGCCCAGGCGCGCCCGACCCAGCGAGGCTAGGCAGCCGGCTCTTCGGGCTGCGTGGCGGCGCGGTCGAACGGGACGAACAGGCGGCAGTGCGGGCACTTGAAGCCGCGCGGGCCCGAACCTGAGGGCGCCTCGAGCAGCTCCGCCTCGAACGTCTTCGAGCAGTGCGGGCAGACGACTTCGTAACGCTCGGCCACTAGGCCACGCTAGCAAAGGCTCAGCGTGCGGTTGGGAGGTCCAGGCGCTCCAGGAGCTCGCCCGTGCGGGTTGCGAAGCGTGCGGCGAGGTCGGCGTCCTCCTCGCCGAACCGCCCGTGCTCCGAGTAGACCTCGACCAGGCCCCAGCAGCCCTCGCTCGTCGGCAGGCAGACCATCAGCAGCGAGTCGAAGCCGAGCTTGGCCAGCAGCGCGGACTCGTTCTCCTCGGCGTTGTCGTCGAACCGGGAGAGCCAGCGGGGCTCGCCGCTCTCGACGACGTCGCGCGTCAGCGGGAAGTCCGAGATCAGGTACTCGTGGCCGTGGGCGAGCGGCCGCCCACCCATCGTGTGCTCGTCGAGGCCGACCAGCAGGTCGCCGATCACACGCGAGATCGCACACGCCGTCGCCCCGGTCAGCTCGACCAGCTCGCGGCACGCCGTGCCGAGCAGCCCGCGGACGGTCGTCTCCGACTCCAGGGCCGCCGAGCTGCGGGCGAACGAATCCGTCGTCATGACCGGTCAAGCCTAGGGCCTGCGCCGCCGTTCGGCGATGATGCGCCGACGTGAACGGCCTGAGCTCACTTCGCGAGACGTTCGCCGGCGAGATCGTCCTGCCGGCCGACCCCGGGTACGACCAGGCTCGCGCCGTCTGGAATCGGGTGTTCGACCGCCGACCCGCGGTCGTCGCCCGCCCGGCCGGCGTCGACGACGTCGCCGCGGCCCTTCGCTTCGCACGCGAGCAGGAGCTCGTGGTCGCGGTCAGGTGCGGCGGCCACAGCATCCCCGGGCTCTCGACCTGCGACGACGGGATCGTGATCGACCTCTCCGCGATGCGGGGAGCCGAGGTCGACCCGGAACGGCGGACGGCGCGAGTGAACGGCGGCGCCCTCCTCGCTGAGTTGGACGAAGCGGCCCAGGCCCACGGGCTGGTCTGTCCCGTCGGCGTCGTCTCGCACACGGGAGTCGCCGGGTTGACGCTCGGAGGCGGGATGGGGCGACTGCAGCGGAAGTTCGGCCTCACGATCGACAACCTCGCCTCGGTCGAGCTCGTGACCGCCGACGGACAGCTCGTTCGCGCTTCCGAGGACGAGCACCCGGAGCTCTTCTGGGGCCTGCGCGGCGCCGGGCCGAACTTCGGGATCGTGACCTCGTTCGAGTACCGGCTCCATCCGCTCGACCACGCCATCACCTTCGGGAGAGTGACCCATCCGCTGGAGCGCGCCCGCGAGCTGGCCGCGCTGTTCCGAGAGCTCGCCGAAAGCGGCCCGGACGAGATCTTCCTGTCCTTCGGCACCGTGAAGGAACGTTCGCAAGACGACGCCCACGCCTTCCTCACCGTCCTGCACTGCGGCCCGCCCGCAGAGGCCGAGCGTGACCTCGCGCCCGTGCGTGCGTTCGGGCCGCCTCTCACGGACTCGATCGGTGCGATGCCGCATCTCGCGGCCCAGCACCTGAACGACGAGACGCAGGACTGGGGGCATCGCTTCTACATGAAGAGCGCCTTCCTGCCGTCGTTCCCGGACGAGGCGGTCGACCTCTGTGCCGAGTACGCGTCACGCGCCCCGGGCGGCGCCGACTGCGAGTTCTCGGTGTGGGCGTGGGGCCGCGCGATCGCAGACGTCCCCGAGGACGCGACCGCCTTCACGGGTCGTGACGCTTCGGTGTGGCTCGCAGCCGAGGCGCTGTGGGACGACGACGCTCTCGACGACCGGTGCCGTTCGTGGGGTCGCGACGCCCTGGCCGACCTGGCGCGGTTCGCGTCGGCCGGCCGCTACGTGAACGACGTTGCCGAGGTCGGCGCGGACCTGGCTCGCACGGTCTACGGCGATGCGAAGTACGAGCGGCTCGTCGCGCTGAAGCGCGAGTGGGACCCGGACAACGTCTTCCGGCTCAACCAGAACGTCCGGCCGTAGCGGCCGGGGCTAGCCGTTCAGCGCTTCTTCGAGGATCCCGAGCCCACGCTCGAGCTCCTCGTCGGTGGCCGTCACCGGCGGGAGCAGGCGGATGACGTTGCCGTAGAGGCCGCAGGACAAAAGCAGCAGGCCCTGCTCGCGGGCGGCGACCGTGATCTCCCGGGCGCGGTCCGGCGAGCGCTCCGACAGCTCGAGCGCGAGCATCGAACCGAGGCCGCGAACCTCGCCGATGTCCTCGTGGCGCGAGGCGATCTCGTCGAGCCGCGAGCGCATCAGCTGCGCGACGGCCTCCGCTCGCTCGCGGAAGCCGGGCTCGGCCAGCTCGTCCAGGACGGCGCACGCCGCCGCGCACGAGACGGGATTGCCGCCGAAGGTGCCGCCGAGGCCGCCGGGATGCGGTGCGTCCATGAGCTCCGCCTTGCCGGTGACGGCAGCGAGCGGAAGGCCGCCCCCGAGGGTCTTGCCCGAGACGATCAGGTCGGGCTCGACGCCAGAGTGCTCGATCGCCCAGACCATGCCGGTGCGGCCGCAGCCCGACTGCACCTCGTCGGCGACGTAGACGATCCCGTGCCGGTCGCAGAGCTCCCTGAGCGCCCGGATGAACTCCGGCGGCATCGGGATGAAGCCACCCTCTCCCTGCACGGTCTCCAGCACGACGCAGGCGACGGCGTCCGGCGAGACGTCTTGCTTGAAGAGCAGCTCGAGGCCCGCGAGCGCGTCCTCGACGGACACGCCGCGGTACGGATACGGCGCGGGTGCCCGGTAGACCTCCGGCGCGAGCGGCCCGAAGCCCTGCTTGTAGACGAGCTTCGAGGTCATCGCCATGGTCAGGTTCGTGCGCCCGTGGAAGGCGCGGTCGAAGACGACGACTCCGGGCCGCCCGGTCGACGCGCGCGCGATCTTGACCGCGTTCTCGATCGCCTCCGCGCCCGAGTTGACGAGCAGCGTCTTCGTCGCCGACTCACCCGGCCAGAGCTCGTCCAGCCGCCGCGCCACCTCGACGTATGGCTCGTACATCCCGACCATGAAGCACTGGTGCAGGTAGTGGTCGACCTGGTCGTGCACCGCCCGCACGACGGCCTCGGGGTTGTGCCCGAGGTTCTGGCAGGCGATCCCGCCCGCGAAGTCGAGCAGCTCGTTCCCGTCGGCGTCCCACAGCGTCGCGCCCTCGGCGCGCGTGACGACCAGGTCGGTGGTCGCGACGCCGCGCGGCACCAGCCGCTCGCGCGCCTCGCGGACGGCCGCCGTGTCGTGCAGCTGCTCGGTCGCCACGACGAAAGCCTACTTCGCCCATTTGCGTCGTGACGGCGGACGGACGAAGATTCCGGGCTCCCGACCGGGAGGGCGACAATGGCTTCCGCACCTGCGGCCGTCGAGCGCCGGGACGCGCTCGCGGAACGACTGTTCCTGAACGCGATCGGCGCGTTCGACCTCTTCTCCGTCTACCTCGGCGATCGGCTCGGCCTCTACCGTGCGCTGGCCGACCACGGCGCGATGACTTCGTCGGAGCTCGCGGCTGTCGCCGGAATCCACGAGCGCTACGCACGCGAGTGGCTCGAGCACCAGGCCGCGAGCGAGCTCCTCAACGTCGAGGGCGACGCCCATGAGCGGCGGTTCAGTCTCCCCGCCGGGCACGACGAGGTCCTGCTCGACCAGACGAGCCTGAACTACGGCGCCCCGCTCGCCCGCGCGGTGCTGGCCTCGATCCGGCCGGTCGACGCGGTCATGGAGGCGTTCCGGACCGGAGGCGGCGTCCCGTACGCCGACTACGGCGCGGACCTGCACGAGTCGCAGGCCGCGTTCACGCGCCCGCTGTTCGAGCGCCAGCTCGGCAAGGAGTGGCTTCCCGCGGTGCCGGAGATCCACGAGCGGCTCAGCTCCCCCGAGCCCGCGCGCGTGGCCGACGTCGCCTGTGGCCAGGGCCGGTCGAGCATCGAGCTCGCGCGCGCGTACCCGAACGTGCGGGTCGACGGCATCGACTCCGACCGCGCCTCGATCGAGGCCGCGCGCACGAACCTCGAGGGGAGCGGCGTCGAGGACCGGGTCACGTTCCACGAGCGCAACGCGGCCGACGCCGGCCTGGCGGGCCGGTACGACCTGGTGACGATCTTCGAGGCTCTGCACGACATGTCGTATCCGGTCGAGGCGCTGAAGGCGGCACGCGCCCTGCTCGGCGACGGCGGCCTCGTCTTCATCGGGGACGAGCGCACCGCGGAGGAGTTCACCGCGCCCGCGAGCGAGGCCGAGCGGCTGTTCTACGGCTTCAGTGTCTTCCACTGCCTGCCGGTCGGGATGGTGGGGGAGAGCGCGGCCGGAACCGGCACAGTCATCCGCCCGCAGACGGTGAAGGACTACGCACGGCAGGCGGGCTTCGCTTCCTGCGAGGTGCTGCCGATCGAACACGACTCCTGGCGCTTCTACCTGCTGCGGCCGTAAGGAAGGGCGGCCGGATGGCCGCCCCTCTTTGGTGTTCTAGTAGCCCGGTGCGCCGCCTCCGCCACCGCCGGCGAAGATCGCGATCAGCACGATTCCGACGATCACAGCCGCAGCGACTCCGAGGACGACGAGCCAGCGCGTTCGGCTCCAGGAGCCGATGCCGCCTCGCTCTATCTGCCGCTCATGGAGGGTGGCCACTAGCACCACCTCCTTTCTGGTCGCGTCTACTCAGTTACTACGGACACACCGCCGTCGCGGTTCACGACGCAGGGTGTCGCCGAAGGACTACGCTCTTCACCTGCGACCGCGTCTAGGGAGGCACAACATGGCGTTGCAACTCGGTGACACCGCACCTGACTTCCAGGCCCAGACGACCGAAGGGCCGATCAGCTTTCACGAGTGGATCGGCGACTCCTGGGCCATCCTCTTCTCGCATCCGAAGGACTTCACGCCCGTCTGCACGACCGAGCTCGGCTACATGGCGAAGATCGCGCCGGAGTTCGAGAAGCGCGGCGTGAAGATCATCGGCCTCTCCGTCGACCCGATGGAGAACCACGAGGGCTGGGTGAAGGACATCGAGGAGACGCAGGGCCATGCGCCCGAGTACCCGATCATCGCGGACGCCGACTTCAGCGTCTCGAAGGCGTACGGCATGCTCGGCAGCGACGTCTCCGGCGATCCCGGCGAGCGGACGCCGGCCGACAACCAGACCGTCCGCAACGTCTTCGTGGTCGGTCCGGACAAGAAGATCAAGCTGATCCTCGTCTACCCGATGACCACCGGCCGCAACTTCGACGAGGTGCTGCGCGTGATCGACTCGCTGCAGCTCACGGCGAACCACAAGGTCGCCACGCCGGTGAACTGGCAGCAGGGCGAGGACGTGATCATCGCGGGCTCGGTCTCGGACGACGAGGCCAGGGAGATCTTCGGCGAGTGGGAGTCGCCGAAGCCCTACATCCGGCTCGTCCCGCAGCCCTAGAGAACAGAAGGCGGGAGGACCCGTCGGTCCCCCCGCCTCCCTTGGCTC
>Ga0081540_1002140_pt1 | contig 16438 bp, 9 predicted proteins | sample TabmetS2T1R1_FD_71024 | JGI IMG/M metagenome (GOLD analysis project Ga0081540, IMG submission 71024) | Tabebuia heterophylla rhizosphere microbial communities from the University of Puerto Rico - S2T1R1 | ecosystem: Host-associated > Plants > Roots > Rhizosphere ... | reverse complement strand
GCGTGCACGCAGGCGGCGATCCTCGGCAGCGGGCTCGGCACCGTCGGCATCGCCGCGCTCGAGCTCGTGGCCGGCGCGTGCGTGGCGCTGTTCTTCACGCTCTGGGACCTGAGCATCCAGGAGCAGATTCCCGCGCGCGCGGTCTCGCGCGTCAGCGCCTACGACTTCAGCGTCTCGCTGGGGCTCATGCCGCTGGGCATGGCGGTCTGCGGGCCGATCGCCGCGGCGCTCGGGCTGCACGCGACGCTGCGCTGGATGAGCGTGATCGGCATCGCCGTCGCGCTCGCCTGGCTCGTGCAGCCGTCGGTGCGGGCTGCCCGCCGGCCGGCGCGCGAGCCACAGGACCGCGCGCACGCCGACGCGCCGGTCGCCGCCGCCCGCTCCTGACTAAGCCGCGCGCGCGTCCTGGTCGCCCATGAGCCGCCGCGCGCGGTAGAGGCGGACGGGGCCGTCGACGCCCTTCAGCGAGCGCGCGCCCGCCGACGACCAGCGGTAGCCGCTGCCGCCCGCGTCGCGAACCTCGCGCGTGGCGAGCACGCTGCCGGGCCGGGCGATCGTGGTGATCCGGCTGGCGATGTTCACCGGCCGCCCGTACCAGTCGCCGGCGCGGCTCAGCGCGGCGCCGCTGGCCAGGCCGATGCGCAGCTGCGGGAAGTCCCGGCCCTCGGCGTCGGCGGCATCGACGAGGTCCAGGGCGACCGCGAGCATCGAGGCAGTGTCGGGGGAGACGAGCATCGCCGCGTCGCCGATGGTCTTGACCAGCCGGACTTCGCCGCGGAGGTTGTCCACGGTCAGGCGCACCAGCTGCTGGGCGACACGGCCGAGCTCTGCGGCCTCGACCTCCTCACCCAGGCGCGTGAAGCCGACCAGATCGGCGAAGGCCACGGTCACGTCGCGGGCGCCCGGGAGCGTCCCGTCGGCGCGCTCGGCGGCGCTGATCGCCTCGGTGCGGACCATGTGGCGCAGATGCAGCCGCGCCATCTGCTCGAGCATCGGGCCGATCATCGGCATGAAGTCGTCGATGCGCTCGGCGATGCGCCGCGCGAGCTCGGCCTCGCTGGCGCCGGGCTCGAGCACGAGCTCGAGGACCGTCGCGCGCATGACCTCGGCCGCCTGGGCCAGGCCCCGGCCGAGGACGCGGACGACGGCCAGCTGCTGCTCCTCGCTGACCCCGGCCTCGAGGAAGCGGCGCGCGAGCACGGCCGCGTCGAGGTCGGCCTCCGAGCACACGATCGCGTCGCCGTCAGGCACCGGCAGGCCGTTGGCGCGGCGCAGGGCCATGATGAAGTCGGCGCTGACGCCGGCGCGCTCGGCGATCTGGCGGGTGGAGTAGCGCGGGATGCCGCTGACCATGCGCTCGGCGCCCACGAACAGCAGCCGCCCGTCGTGCGTGGCGGCGCGCAGCTCCTCGAGCGAGATGCCCTCGGCCGACAGCTGGCGCAGGAGCTCCAGCCGGGCGGCGCGCTCCTCGCCCTCCAGCCCTTCCAGGAGCCCCTCGGCAGCGAAGTCGATCCCCACGGTCTGAGAAGCTTAGGCTGAAGTCATGGCCACGCCTGCCCGTCGCCGCCGCATGCCTGCTCCCCTGCGACGCGAGGCCCTCCTGGCCGCAGCCGAGGAGATCTTCGCGCGCAAGGGCTACCACGGTGCCTCGCTCGATGACATCGCGCAGGCCGCCGGCGTCTCGAAGGCGCTGATCTACGAGCACTTTGCGTCCAAGCGCGAGCTGCACGCCTCGCTGGTGACCGCGCACGTCGAGGAGATCTTCCGGCGCCTGGAGGCCAACGCGCAGACCGGCGGGTCGGCGGAGGAGCGCCTGCGCGGCGGCATCGACGCGTTCCTGTCGTTCGTCGAGGAGCATCGCGAGGCGTGGCGCGCGCTCTTCCGCGACGCCGCCGATCCCGAGGTCGGCGACTTCATGGACCGCGTCCAGGCGCAGGGCACCGCCGTCGTAGCCGCGCTCATCACCGCCGACCCCGAGACGCCGGGCGATCAGCCGCAGGCGATCGAGATGCACGCCGCGTTGCTTTCGGGCGGCGTGCAGTCGCTGGCCAACTGGTGGCACGACCACCAGGACGTCCCGCGCGTCGTCCTCGTCAACCGCGCGATGGAGTTCAGCTGGGTGGGGATCGAGCGCCTGCGGGTCAGCGCGTCGCTGTGAAGCGCCGGTCGCCCGCGAGGTAGCCGACGAGGGCGGCGACGATGCGCGGGTCGAACTGCGAGCCGGCGCCGCGGGCGAGCTCGGCGATCGCCTCGTCCTGGTCCATCGCGCCGCGGTAGGCGCGATCGGAGGTCATCGCGTGGTAGGCGTCGCAGGCGAGGACGATGCGGCTGCCGATCGGGATCTCGTCGCCGTGCAGCCCGTCGGGATAGCCGTGCCCGTCGAAGCGCTCGTGCTCGTGGCGGACCATCCGCGCGACGTCCCCGAGGCCTGGGATCGCTCCGAGGATGCGCTCGCCGATGAGCGGGTGCTCGCGCATGACCTCCCACTCGTCGCCGGCCAGTGCGCCGGACTTGTGCAGGATGCGGTCGGGCACGCCGACCTTGCCGATGTCGTGCAGCAGCGCTGCGTGGCCGACGCGCTCGATCTCGAGCTCGTCGAGGCCCAGTGCCCGGGCGACGCTGCGGGCCGACTCGACGACCGAGGCCGAGTGCGCGCCGGTGTAGCTGTCGCGCTCGGCGAGGGCGGCGGCGAGCGCGTCGATGACGTGGGCGTCGGCTCGTTCGAGGCCGGCGGCGGCCGCGGCCAGCAGCGCCTCGATCGTCATCCCGGGCTCGCAGGCGATGGCGCTGGCCGAGACGGTGACGATGCCGGCGCCGGGGATGTCGAGGCTGCGCAGCTCCTCGATGAGGCGGTCACAGCACGCGCGCGCGCCCGCGAGCGTGGTGTCGGGCATGAGCACGGCGAGCTCATCGGCGCCGGTGCGCCCGAGGACGTCGGTGGTCCGGGTCAGGGAACGGAGGCGGCCGGCGACCGTGAGGAGGGCCGAATCGCCGGCCGCTGTTCCGCACCTGGCGTTGAGGGACCGGAAGTCGTCGATGTCGACGAGCGCCAGCGAGGCCGGCTGCTCGGCGTGGGCTGCGTGTGCGAGGACCGCCTCCGCGTCGCCTCGGAAGGCGTCGACGGTGAGCAGCTCCGTGCGGGGATCCATGCGCGAGCGGTCGGCGAGCTGCGCCTCGAGGCCGGCGAGACGCTCGTTGGCCTCGGCGAGGGCGCGACGCAGTTCGTGATGATCCCCCCACAGGAACACGCACTGCCTCATCGACGGCATGGAGGTTGCGATTGAGGGGGTGGACGGATGACCGGCGAGGCGTTCCGCCCCGCGGGAAGGCATCCGGTCGGGCACGGAGAATGCCGTTCGGATGGTGGTCCTCGGCATCGACCCGGGCTTGGCGAACTGTGGCTTCGGCGTTGTCTTTCGCCGTGGGAATCGGCTGCTTGCGGCCGACGGAGGCGTGATCGAGACGCCGTCCGGGCTGGCGGCGGAGCGCCGGCTGGCCGCGCTGCACTCGCGCGTGGTCGAGCTCCTCGAGGAGCACCGGCCCGACGCCGTCGCCCTCGAAGCACTGTATTTCGGTCAGAACGTTCGCACAGCTTTCGCCGTCGGACAGGCGCGCGGCGCGGTCCTGCTGGCCGCGGGGCAGCGCGGCGTGGCGTGCGTCGACTACACGCCGCAGCAGGTCAAGGGCGCGGTCTGCGGAGCGGGGCGGGCGGACAAGGGGCAGGTGGCGCGGATGGTCCAGGCGCTGCTCTCGCTGGCCGAGCCGCCGCGGCCCGACCATGCGGCCGACGCCCTGGCCGTGGCGATCTGCCACGCCAACCATGCGCCGATGGCGATGGCGGTGGCCGGGTGATCGCGCTCGTCGCGGGCGAGGTCGTCGTGCGCCGGCCCGACCACGTCGTCATCGAGACGGCCGGGGGCGTCGGGTACCGGCTGGCGGTCTCGACCGAGACCCTGCGCCACGTGCCCGGCGTCGGGCGACCGGTCTCGTTGCACACGCACCTCGTCGTCCGCGACGACGCGCTGCTGCTCTACGGCTTCGCGACCGAGGAGGAGCGCGACCTGTTCCTGCTGCTGATCGGGGTGCAGTCCGTCGGGCCGAAGGTGGCGCTGGCGGTGCTGAGCGGCGGGACGCCGCGCGAGCTCGTCGCGGCGCTGGTCGCGGGCGACGTGGCGCGTCTGCAGGCGGTGCCGGGCATCGGCAAGCGAACGGCCGAGCGGATCGTGGTCGAGCTGCGCGAGAAGGTCGGCGTCGAGGCCGAGCTCACCGAGCAGCCGATCACGGTGACGCGCGGCGACGATCCGCGCCACGTCGCCCGCGAGGGCCTGCTCGAGCTCGGGTTCGCGCCGGCCGAGGCGCAGGCGCTGCTCGAGTCCGCCGAGGGCGACACGGCCGAGGAGCTGCTGGCCAGCGCGCTGAAGGGGGCGCGGGCGTGAGCGTGGACCGCATCCAGTCGCCGGGCATCGATCGCATCCACACGCCGGGCGTGCTCGACGGCGAGGACGAGCTCGACCGCTCGCTGAGGCCGCGCACGCTCGAGGAGTTCGTCGGGCAGGACGGCCTGCGCGAGCAGCTCTCGGTCTCGATCCAGGCCGCGGCGGCCCGCGGCGAGGCGCTCGACCACGTGCTGCTGGCCGGTCCGCCTGGGCTGGGGAAGACGTCGCTGGCCCAGATCGTGGCCGCCGAGCTCGAGGTGCCCTTCGTGCAGACCGCGGGGCCGGCGCTCGAGCGCAAGGGCGACATCGCCGCCCTGCTGACTGCGCTGGAGCCGCGGTCGGTGTTCTTCGTGGACGAGGTCCACCGCCTGAACCGCGCGCTGGAGGAGACCTTCTATCCGGCGATGGAGGACCGGCGGCTGCCGATCACCATCGGGCAGGGCGCGGGGGCGAAGGTGGTCACGCTCGACCTGCCGCCGTTCACGCTGATCGGCGCGACGACGCGGGCCGGACTGCTGACGACCCCGCTGCGCGACCGCTTCGGGATCCAGCATCGCTTCGAGCCCTACGGCATCGAGGACCTCGCCCGCATCGTCCGCAGATCGGCGGCGATCCTCGAGGTGACGCTCGATGACGGGGGCGCCTGGGCGATCGCGGCGCGATCGCGCGGCACGCCGCGGGTGGCGAACCGGCTGCTCAAGCGGGTGCGCGACTGGGCCGAGGTGCGCGGCACCGGCGTCGTCGACGACGCCGCGGCCGACGCGGCGCTCGCCCTGCTCGAGGTCGACGAGCTCGGCCTCGATCGCCTCGACCGCGAGATCCTCGGCGTCATCTGCGGCCAGTTCGCCGGCGGCCCGGTCGGCCTCTCGACCCTCGCGATCGCGGTCAACGAGGAGCCCGACACCCTCGAGGACGTCTACGAGCCCTACCTGCTGCAGACCGGGCTGCTGCAGCGAACGCCCCGCGGCCGGGCGGCGACCCGCCGCGCCTACGCGCACCTGGGCCTCGAGCCACCGGACGCGGCGGCGCTGTTCTAGGCGCCGTTGCTGCGGTCGCGAATGGGCGGCGACGGAGGGGAGGGGGAGGCCTGTTGCGACGCTTGCGCGGGCGTCTTGCCACATCCTGTACGCGTTTCGCACCACGTTCCCTCCGGTTGGGCCGAACTGCCCCGGATCGCTTTCGGAAACCGAAGGCGATCCGGGGAGGTTCGGCTCGAAACTACGAGGCGCTGCTCGTCGACGGCACCGCGGCGCGCCAGCGGCGGGGGTGCAGGCGCGCGGGGACCAGGCGGCGGGTGAAGCCGGCGAGGTCGCTCCAGACGGCGGGGAAGCCGGTGCGCAGGACCGCGACGTGGGCCATGAGGCCGGCGATGCCGACCAGGGCGATGAGGATCGGGGCGGGCGTGTCGGCGCTGCGCAGGAGCTCGGCGAGCGGGAAGCCGATCGCCAGCACGCCGAGGCCCCCGGCGACGGCCGGGCCGAGGTCGCCGACCATGCGGCCGACGGAGATGCCGACGACGCGGCGGAAGAGGATCCCGTAGACCGCGACGAGCATCGCGAGGTAGACGACGACGACCGCTCCGGCCACCACGGTGATCCCGTGCGGCGCGGCGACCCACACCGCGCCCGCGTAGACCGCGAGGACGCACACGTTGAAGCGGAACAGCGCCTTCGGGCGCCCGGCGGCGAGCAGGACCTGGGGGAAGCCGGTCAGCACCGCGGCGACCATGCCGGCGACCGACAGCAGCTGCGCGGGGAGGACCGCGTCGACCCAGGCGTCGCCGAACAGCCACGGCACGAGCGTCGGCTCGACCACGATCCCGATCGCCAGCAGCGGGACGATCACCGCCGCGTGCACGCGGGTGGCGCGCTCGTGCAGCTGGCGCAGCTGGTCGAGGTCGCGGGTGCGCGAGTAGACCGGGAAGGCCAGGCGCATCATCACGCCGCTGATCTTGTCCTGGTAGACGACGCCGAGCTGGAAGGCGCGCCAGTAGAGCCCGACCTGCGTCGCGCTCAGCCGCGCCGCGAGGATCGTGTAGTCGGCGTTGGTGATCGCCACGTGCAGCAGGCCGGCCGCCGAGGCGGGGCCGCCGAAGCCGAGGATCTCGCGCAGCTCGGTCGCGTGCCATCGCGGCCGCGCCGGGCGCGCCAGCAGGAACAGGAGCGCCGTCGCGATCGCCGTGCCGCAGACCTGTCCGAGGACGATCGCCTCGCCGTCGAGCCCGGCCAGCGCGAACACCACCGAGAGGATCGCCCCGGCCAGCAGCGAGGTCATCTCGATCATGCTCACCGCCCGGAACTCCAGCCGCCGCCACAGCAGCGACCGCGAGACCGCGCTGATCCCCGTGAGCATGAACAACGGCGCCGCGACCTGGACGAGATCGGCCGTGCGCGGGCCGAAGATCGGCCCGGCGACGTAGGGCGCGCCGAAGTAGGTGATGACGGTCAGCAGCGCACCCGCCACGAGGCTGGCGAGCGTCGCGGTCTCGATGTGCCGGCGGGTGACCGTCTTGCGCTGCACCAGCGCGCTGCCGAAGCCCTCGAAGGTGAGGATTGCCGAGAGCGGCACCAGGATGAGCGCGATCGCCGAATGGCCGAACTCGGCCGGCGTGATCATCCGCGCGAGGACGACGGCCGAGACGAACTGCACCGAATCCGAGGCAGCGCGCGCGGCGGCCAACCAGCGCGCGCCGGTGACCGCCGCGTCGAGGAGACCCTCCTCGCTCGGCTCGTCGGTGTCGTGATCGTGCTGGCTCATCGCTCTGGGATGAACGCTCCGCGGCCCGGCGGGCTTGCGCGCGAAGACGTGCGGATCGCCGCAAGCGCAGCCAGCACCCGCGCGTTGATCCGGCGTGAGCACTGCGCTGAGGCTCGTGCCTGCCCCCGACCCGACGCCCGTCGCCGCCCGCGACGTCGCGATGATCTTCGGCTACACGACGTGGGGCGGAGCGGTCCGCCGCGGCATGGTCCACTCCGAGGACCGGCTGACCCTCGAGCTCATGGGCTCCTCGCGCGTCGCGCGCCTGCTCGTGTGCAACCCATACCGCTCGGCGCTCGCCACCGCGGTGCGTTCGGTCGTCGGCCCGCACGAGGCCGACTTCCCCGCGACGGACACCCGCCACCTCTACCAGCCCCTGCGCCTGCGCCGCAGCGACCCGACGAGGCTGCACGCCATCGAGCGCGCCTGCGCCGCCTACGAGGCGCGCGTGCGCCGCGCGGCCGAGCGGCTCGGCCTCCACAAGCCCGCCATCATCACCACCCACCCGCTGCTCGCCGGGTTCGCCGACTTCGACTGGGCCGGCCCGGTCACCTACTACGCGACCGACGACCTCGCCGCCCACCCGCCGCTGCGCGACTGGTGGCCCGCCTACGCCGTGGCGTACGCGCGGGTGCGCGAGCTCGGCCGCCGCGTCGTCGGCGTGAGCGCCAAGGCCGCGGGCAGCGTCGACCCGATCGCCGGCGCGGTGGTCCCCAACGGGATCGAGCCCGACGAGTGGCTTGCCCGTAGCCTCCCGCCCGCCTGGTTCACCGCGCTGCCCGGCCCGCGACTGCTCTACGTGGGAACCCTTGACCCTCGGGTTGAGGTTGAGGCATTGGCAGCTTTGGCCAGGTCCTACCCGACCGCCTCGATCGTCCTCGTCGGGCGCTGCCCCGACCCCGAGCACTACGCCGCGCTGCGCGCCCATCGCAACGTGACGATCGCCCCGCCCGTGCAACGCAGCGAGCTCACCGCGCTCGTCGCTGCGGCCGACGTGGGCCTGATCCCGCACGTCCGCGACGAGCAGACCGAGGCGATGAGCCCGCTCAAGCTCTACGAGTACCTCGCCGCCGGCGTCCCGGTCGCCGCCACCGACCTGCCGCCGATCGCGCCGGTCTGGCCCGAGCGCACCGCGCTGGCGCGCACGCCTTCGGACTTCCCCGCGGCCGTCGCCCGCGCGCTCCAGACCGGGCGCTGCGCCGAGCGCGACCGCATCCGCTTCATCCACGCCAACGCCTGGGAGCGGCGGTTCGAGCGCCTGCTCGACATCGCCCTGGAGGACTGACATGCGACCGCTGCAAACACCGCAGATCTGGCGTGCCCGAACTGAACTTTCGGATGGCGGCCGCCCGCCCGAGAGGGCGTTGTATTCGCACATCTCTATGCCCGCGACCACCCCTGGAGCCAGAACGGTGAGAGCAACGGCCGTCGACCCGGTCCATCCCCCCGCACGACCGACCGGGCGCCTGCGCGCCCGCACGGCGATCCTGCTGAGCGCGCTCGCCTTCGTGGTGCTCCTCGTCGCAGCGCCGCACGCGAACGCCGCGGTCAGCTGCCCGAACTCGAACCCGGTGGTCAACGAGAACAACTGCAAGGGCGCCGGCACCGAGGCCTGGAACATCAGCGACTACAGCCCCGACCTCGGCGGCTTCACGACCAAGACGAGCTACAACCTCGGCGAGGCCGTCACCCTGAAGATCGGTCGCAACGCGCCGACGACGCCCTCCATGAGCGCCTCGGTCTCGGTGTACCGCATGGGGTGGTACGGCGGGCTCGGCGGGCGACTCGTCCACACCTCGCCCAACTTCACCATCAACAACAGCTTCACGTGTCTGCCGATGGACAACACCACCGGCAAGGTCGACTGCGGCAACTGGCAGAACTCGTACACCATCCCCGCGTCGGCCTTCCCGATGTCGGGCGTGTACCTGGCCGTCATCACCGCGTTCAACGGGGCAAAGAACTCGGTCGTCTTCGAGATCCGCGAGGACAGCCGCGCCTCGCGGGTGCTCTACATGCTCCCGCAGTCCACCTACCAGGCCTACAACCTGTTCGGCGGCAAGTCGCTGTACTACGGCACGGCGGGCCCCGACACGATCGCGGGCACGAGCCGCGCGGTGAAGGTCTCCTTCAACCGGCCCATCACCCAGGCCGGCACCCTGCAGAACTGGTACCTCGGCCCGGACCAGGACCTCCTGATGTGGATGGAGCGCGAGGGCTACGACGTCACCTACACCGACGATGTGCGCGTCGCGCAGGACCCGACCTCGATCCGCTCGCACAACACCTTCGTGGTCTCGGGCCACTCGGAGTACTGGACGCTCGAGCTCTTCAACGCGGTGAAGTCCGCGCGCGACCTCGGCGTGAACATCGCCTCGTTCAGCGCCAACACCGCGTACTGGAAGGTCCGCCTCGAGGACGGCGGCCAGACCCTCGTCTGCTACAAGACCGTCGAAGGTGGCGGCGCCGGCGGCTCCGGCCAGGTCAGCGCCAACGACTGGGGGCCGGACGGCCTGCAGGGCACCGCTGACGACGCCCTCGGCGCCGACGGCGTCGCGGGCACCGGGGACGACCATCCCGAGAACTCGACGACGACCTTCCGCGACGACGGCGCGCCCAACGGCGACCCCGGCGCGCCGCCGGGCGGGCGCGTCGGCCCGAACATGCCGGAGAACCAGCTCTTCGGGAACATGTACGTGGGCGACAACGACGCGCGAACCTTCCCGGTCACCGTGCCAGCCGCCGACGCCAACGGCCAGTACGCCGGCGATCGCATCTGGCGCAACACCGGCATCTCGACGAACACGACCACGAACATCGGCGACTTCGTCAACTGGGAGTGGGACGCCGTCCCGACCCAGGCGCAGTACCTCTCCAAGCAGCCGGCCAACGTCAAGAAGCTGACGGCCACCAACGTCCAGGCCGTCTCGGACAACAGCTGGATCCAGGACGAGGGCCGCCTGCGTGCCACGACACCGCCACCCGGCCAGCCGGGCACCGTCGGCGCGGTCAAGTACACGGCGCCGAGCGGCGCGATCGTCTTCGCCTCTGGCACGATGCACTGGTCGTTCGGCCTCAGCGAGGACGCCGACGCCCGCATCCAGCAGGCGACCTACAACATTCTGTCCGACATGGGCGCCCAGCCCGGCTCGCCCGACGGTGTGACCGTCGACCCGGGCGGCACGAACAAGGCGCCGGTCGCGAGCTTCACCATCTCGTCGAACCCGACGAAGACCCGCACCAACGTCACCTTCAACGCCTCGAGCTCCACCGACAGCGACGGAACGATCGTCAAGTACGAGTGGGACTTCGACGGCGACGGCACCTTCGAGACCAACAGCGGCACCAACCCGTCGGTCACGAAGCAGTTCACCGCCGAGGGCTCCTACGACGTGCGCCTGCGCGTCACCGACAACGGCGGCGCCACCGACCTCTCGGTCAAGACCCTCACCGTCATCGACAACCAGCCGCCCACCGCGGCCTTCACGGTGAACCCGAACCCGGTCGTCGCGGGCGCCACCGCGACCTTCAACGGCGCGAGCTCCACCGACCCCGACGGCACGATCACCAAGTACGAGTGGGACTTCGACGGCAACGGCACCTATGAGACGAACGCCGGCGCCACCGCGTCGACCACGCATTCGTTCACCACGGCCGGCACCGTCAACGTCGGCCTGCGCGTCACCGACAACGGCGGCAAGACGGCGACCACGACCCTGCCCGTCACCGTCAGCCGCGGAGGCCTGAGCAACTACGGCGACGAGATCCTCGACACGCCCGGCCTCGTCAGCTACTGGCGCATGGGCGAGTCGTCGGGCACCACGCTCGCCGACAGCAAGGGCACCAACAACGCCACGACCTTCGGCGGCGTCACGCTCGGCGTGCCCGGCGGCGTGGCCGGCGACCCGAACACCGCCGCGCGCTTCGACGGCTCCAACGACAACGCCCAGGCCAACCTCAACCTCTCCGGCACGAGCAAGCTGACGGTCGAGTTCTGGATGAACTGGACGACGTTCGCCAACGACGACCGCCTGGCGATGGAGTTCACGCCGAGCTACCACGACAACGCCGGCGGCTTCCTCATCGATCCCGACGCCCCGCAGAACGGCGGCACCTTCGCCGTCGGCCTGGGCATGAACGCCTCGCGCAACACCGCGTACTTCACCCGGCCGAGCACGGCCGGCTGGCACCACTACGCCTTCGTGTTCGACACGACGGCGCCCGCGGCCCAGCAGATCACGCCGTACGTCGACGGGCAGCCGGTCGCGTACACCAAGCTGGACAGCGGCACCGGCGCCGGCCCGTTCGCGAACTCGACGCTGTACATGATGTCGCGCGCCGGCTCGCAGCTCTTCGGCCTCGGCGACCTGGACGAGCTGGCGGTCTACAACCGCGCCCTGGACTCGGCGACGATCGACGAGCACTTCGCCAGCTACGGCACGAACCGGCGCCCGATCGCCGCGTTCACCAACTCGCCGGCCACGCCGAAGCCGAACCAGTCGGTCACGTTCAACGCCTCGAGCTCGCACGACCCCGACGGCTCCATCGTCAAGTACGAGTGGGATCTCGACGGCAACGGCAGCTACGAGACGAACACCGGCTCCACCCCGACGGCGACGAAGACCTATACCACCGAGGGCTCGGTCAACGTCAGCCTGCGGGTGACCGACAACCAGACCGGCATCGACACCGAGACCCACGCGGTCAACGTGCTGGCCAACCAGACGCCGAGCGCGTCGTTCACGGCGACGCCGAACCCGGCGGTCCTCGGCCAGACGACGCAGTTCGACGCCTCCGCGTCCAACGATCCTGACGGCTCGATCGCCAAGTACGAATGGGATCTCGACGGGAACGGCACCTACGAGACCGACACCGGGACGACCAAGACCGTCACCAAGACGTACGCCGGCGTGGGCACGACCTCGGTCGGCCTGCGGGTCACCGACGACGGCGGCAAGACGGCAACGACGACGCTCCCGGTCACCGTCAACAGCGGCGGCGTGAGCAACTACGGCGACGCCGTGATGGACACGCCGGGCCTCGTGAGCTACTGGCGCATGGGCGAGACCACCGGTCCGAACATGGCCGACAGCACGGGCACGAACCTCGCGACCGCGTTCAACGGCACGACGTTCGGCGTCCCTGGCGGTCCCGCCGGCGATCCGAACACGGCGACGCGCTATGACGGCGTCGACGACTACAGCAAGGCCAACGTCGACCTCTCGAGCACGAGCAAGGCCACGGTCGAGTTCTGGCTGAAGTGGAACGCGTACGCGAGCGACGATCGCCTGGCGATGGAGTTCACCCCGAACTTCAACGACAACGCGGGCGGCTTCCTCGTCGATCCCAACGCACCGCAGAACGGCGGCACGTTCGGTGTCGGCATCGGCAGCCAGGGCACGCGCAACAGCATCTTCTTCGCGCGCCCGTCGGCCGGCCAGTGGCACCACTACGCCTTCGTGTTCGACACGACGGCGGCGGCCGACCAGCAGATCACGCCGTACGTCGACGGCCAGGCCGTCGCGCACACCCAGCTCGACAGCGGCATCGGCTCCGGCGCGTTCGCCAACTCGACCCTCTACATGATGTCCCGCGGCGGAGCGGCGCTGTTCGGCACCGGCGACCTCGACGAGGTCGCGGTCTACAACCGCGCGCTGGACCCGACGACCATCGAGGGCCACTACGAGAGCAACGGCACCAACCGTCGCCCGGTCGCCCGGTTCACCGTGTCGCCGACGCGTGTGCGCTCCGGCCAGACGGTGACCTACGACGCCTCGACGTCCAGCGATCCCGACGGCTCGATCGTCAAGTACGAGTGGGACCTCGACGGCAACGGCAGCTACGAGACCAACACCGCCAGCAACCCGGTGGCGACGAAGAGCTACGCCTCCGACGGCCCGGTCGACGTGCACCTGCGCGTCTACGACAACCAGAACGGCACGGACACCGAGGTCCACACCGTGACGGTCGGAAACGACCCGCCGACGGCGTCGTTCACCGCCAGCCCGAATCCGGTCGTGACCGGCAACCAGGTCAGCTTCGACGCCTCCGCGTCGTCGGATCCGGACGACTCGATCGCCAAGTACGAGTGGGACCTCGACGGCGACGGCACCTACGAGACCGACACCGGCACCACCAAGACCACGACGAAGACCTACACCACGGCCGGCACGGTCACGGTGAAGCTCCGCGTCACCGATCAGGGTGGGCTGACCGCGACGGACACCAAGACGGTCCAGGTCGTGCCGCCGCAGCAGCCGCCGACGGCCTCGTTCACCGCCACGCCGAACCCGGCGACCACCGGCGCCACCGTGACCTTCGACGCCTCCGCGTCGTCGGACCCGGATGGCTCGATCGCCAAGTACGAGTGGGACCTCGACGGCAACGGCAGCTACGAGACCGACACCGGGACCACCAAGACGACGACCAAGAGCTACAGCTCGGCGGGCACGGTCAACGTGGGTCTGCGCGTGACCGACGGCGACGGCATGACCGCGACGAAGACCGTCGCGGTGTACGTCAACGGCGCCGGCACCACGTACACCCAGAAGGTCCTCGCCACCGGCGGCCTGGAGCACTACTGGCGCATGGGTGAGACGACCGGCACCTCCCTGGCGGACTCCAAGGGCACCAGCACCGCGACGACCGCCGGCGGGGTGACCCTGGGCGGCGCCGGAGCGGTGGACAGCAACGGGGCGCCGACGTTCGACGGCACGAGCGGCTACGCGTCGGCTCCGGTCGACCTGTCCTCGGCGTCGAAGGTGACGCTCGAGTTCTGGCTGAAGTGGAACGCGTTCGCCAACGACGACGACCTCGCACTCGAGTTCACGCCGAACTTCAACGACAACAACGGCGGCTTCCTGGTCGACCCGAACTCCCCGCAGGCCAGCGGCAGGTTCGGCATCGGCTTCGGCAACAACGCCACCCGCAACGACGCGTACTTCACGCGGCCGACCGCGGGCGCCTGGCACTACTACGCGATCGTCATGGACCCGACGGCGCCGGCGGCCCAGCAGATCACGCCGTACGTCGACGGCCAGCCGGTGTCGATCACGAAGACGGCCAGCGGCACCGGCGCCACGTTCGCCAACTCCACGCTGTACTTCATGTCGCGAGCCGGCTCGGCCCTGTTCGGCGGCGGCAGCATGGACGAGCTGGCGGTCTACAGCCGGGCGCTGACCGCGGCCGAGGTGTCCTCGCACTACGCGTCCGGGGTCAACAACCCGCCGACGGCGTCCTTCACCGCCACGCCGACGACGGCCAACCCGGGCCAGACCGTGTCGCTCGACGCCAGCGCCTCGGCTGACACCGACGGCACGATCGCCAAGTACGAGTGGGATCTCGACGGCAACGGCACCTACGAGACCGACACCGGCACGACCAAGACGACGACCAAGAGCTACACGACTCCGGGGACCGTCGCGGTGAAGCTGCGCGTCACCGACGACAAGGGCGCGCAGGCGACGTTCACGCGCAACGTGGTCGTCCAACAGCCGCCGACGGCAGCGTTCACGCTGACGCCCAACCCGGCCAACGCGGGCCAGACGGTGACGTTCAACGGCTCGACCTCGAGCGACCCGGACGGCACGATCGCCAAGTACGAGTGGGACCTCGACGGCAACGGGACCTACGAGACGGTCACCAACACGACCCCGACGACGACCAAGAGCTACACCACCGGCGGCACCGTCAACGTGGGCCTGCGCGTGACCGACAACAGCGGCGCCACCGCCACGGTGACCCACGCGCTGACGGTGAACGGCGCGCCGACCGCGTCCTTCACCATCAGCCCGACGACCGCCCAGACGCGGGGGACGGTGACCTTCAACGGCTCCGGCTCCACCGCGCCCGGCGGCACGATCACCAAGTACGAGTGGGACCTCGACGGCAACGGCACCTACGAGACCGTCACCAACGCCACGCCGACGACGACGAAGGTCTACGACACCGAGTCGACGATCAACGTCGGCCTGCGGGTGACGAGCTCCAACGGGCTGACCGGGACGACGACGAAGTCGCTGCCGATCCAGAGCCTGTATGCGCAGGCGGTGCGGACCACCGCGGGCCTGCGTGCCTACTGGCGCCTGGCGGAGACGTCGGGGACGACCGCGCAGGACGAGACCGCCAACAACCTCGACGGGACCTACGAGAACACGCCGACGCTCGGCGCTGCCGGCCTGCTCGTGGGCGACTCGAACAAGGCGATCGACCTGACGAGCTCGCAGTCCGAACGCGTCACGGTGGCCGACAACACGCTGCTGGACCCGACCAACCTCACGCTCGAGGCCTGGGTGCGGCCTGACTCCTCGCTGAGCTTCGGCCAGTCGCGGACGATCTTCGCCAAGACCAACTCGAGCGGCAGCGACTTCTCCTACTCGCTGCAGTACGCGCGGTCGGGGCTCACCACCAACCAGCTGCAGTTCTCGATCACCACGACGAGCAACACCACCTACACGGTCAACACGACGCTCACCTCCGGAACGAAGTACTACGTCGCGGCCACCTACGACGGCTCGCGGATGCGGATCTACGTCAACGGGGCCGAGGTCGGCAGCGGCCAGGCCAAGACCGGCAGCATCCGCAACTCCGCGCAGCCGCTGCGCATCGGCTCGTACTGGACGTCGGACTTCTGGGACGGCGCCGTCGACGAGGCGGCGGTCTACAGCAGCGCGCTGTCGGCCGCGACGATCCTCGCGCACTACAACAACGGCAAGTAGCCGAGGGACGCGAGTCCTCCACATTCGGGCGGGCGGGCAGCAAGGAATGGGCCCGTCCGCCCGTTGATCGGACATGAGCGCCACCACCGTCGCGCAGCCGATGCGCGCCACCGAGGACGCGCCCGCCGACAGCGGCCACAAGGACGCGCTGCGGGCCAAGCACGCACACGCAGGAATGGCCATGGCCGTCGCGACGTTCGCGATGGCGGCGGCGTCCGGGATCCAGGCCGTCCTGTACCTGAGCTCGTTCGGGGTCGACGGGCGCACGGACGGCTTCTTCGTGGCCTTCGCGCTCTACGCGACCTTCGGCGTCTTCAGCCAGAGCATCCGCGTCACCTCGGCGCCGATGCTCGTCGGCGACCGCCCGCGGATGACCGCCCGCGACCTCGGCGTCGCGCTGGTGCTCATCGCGCTGCCGGTGGCGATCGTGACCATCCCGCTCGCCGGGCCCTTCGCGCACCTGCTCGCCCCGGGCCTCGACGACGCCGCGCGCGCGGTTACCCAGGAGGCGCTGCCGGGCCTGGGCCT
>Ga0081540_1002139_pt1 | contig 16440 bp, 13 predicted proteins | sample TabmetS2T1R1_FD_71024 | JGI IMG/M metagenome (GOLD analysis project Ga0081540, IMG submission 71024) | Tabebuia heterophylla rhizosphere microbial communities from the University of Puerto Rico - S2T1R1 | ecosystem: Host-associated > Plants > Roots > Rhizosphere ... | reverse complement strand
CACCAAGGTCGGGGCCTTGTCGGGCGGCGGTCCATGCCACGCCGTCTCGATACGGCGACCGTCGATCACGACACTCAAGTCCATGCTCAGCCGTCGCTGTCCTGCTGGCGCAGCACGAAGCGCTGGATCTTGCCGGTGGCGGTCTTGGGCAGGTCGAGGCGCACGTCGATCCAGCGTGGATATTTCCACGGGCCGGCCTTCTCCTTGACGTGGTTCTTCAACGCGTCGAACAGCCGGTCGTCGGCGGTGTAGCCCTGCTTGAGCACGATGAACGCCTTCGGCTTGATCAGGCCGTCCTGGTCGGCCTTGCCGATCACGGCGGCCTCGAGCACCGCCTCGTGCGATACCAGCGCGGCCTCGACCTCGAACGGCGACAGCCACGACCCGCTCACCTTGAACATGTCGTCGGTGCGGCCGCAGTAGTGGTAATAGCCCTCGGCATCGCGCACGTATTTGTCGCCCGTATACGTCCATTCGCCCGCAAAGGTGTGCCGGCTCTTGGCGCGCTGGTTCCAATAGCCTTCGGCGGCCGATGGTCCGCGCACGACCAGCTCGCCCACCTCGTCGCTGCCCACCTCGTCGCCGGCCTCGTCGAGAATGCGCGCGTCATAGCCGGCGACCGGCTTGCCGGACGAGCCGTAGCGGATGTCGCCCGGCCGGTTGCTGAGGAAGATGTGCAGCATTTCGGTCGAGCCGATGCCGTCGAGGATGTCGGCGCCGACGCGCTCGCGCCATTGCGTCCCGATATGCGCCGGCAAGGCTTCGCCGGCGGAGACGCAGGCGCGCAGCCGGTTCGATCCGGCACCGCGCGGCAGGTCGTTGCGGCTGAGCATCGCGGCGTAGAGCGTCGGCACGCCGTAGAAGATCGTGGGCTGCTCCCGCTGCATCACCTCGATCATGGAGTCCGGTGTCGGCCGGCCGGGATAGAGCGCGGTGGTGGCGCCGACCGACATCGGGAACGACATGGCGTTGCCGAGCCCGTAGGCGAAGAACAGCTTGGCGGCGGAAAACACCACGTCGTCGCCGCGAATGCCGAGCACGCCCTGTCCATACAGCTTGGCGGTGGCGATCAGGCTGATGTGCACATGCTTGGTGCCCTTCGGGACCCCGGTGGAGCCCGACGAGTAGAGCCAGAACGCCACCTCATCGCTCACCGTGTCGGCGGTCTCGCCGTCCTCTGCGGCGTTCGCCAGGATGTCCTGGAACAGATGGGTCTTGTGCGAGGCGAACGTCGCCTGGTCGTCGGCACTGCCGCCGGCGATCACGATGGCCTGCAGGTGCGGCAGACGGTCGACGATCGGCGCGATCGTCTTGGCGAGCGCCGCCGACACGATCAGCGCCTCGGCCCGGCTGTCGTCGAGCATATAGGCGTATTGCTCACTGTTGAGCAGCGTGTTGAGCGGGATGCACACCACGCCGGCGCGCAGCGAGCCCCAGAAGGCGACCGGAAAATCGACCGTATCCAGCATAACCAGCGCGACCCGCGATTCCTGCCGCAGCCCCAGCGCGCGGAACGCCGCGGCGCAGCGGTAGGTGGCGCGCTGCAGCTCGCCATAGGTCAGCGTGCGGGAGCCGTCGCTGAAGGCGCGCTTGTCGCCGCGGCCCTCGCTGACATTGGCATCGACGAAGTCGCTGACCGCGTTGTAGCGCCGCCGCTGCGAAAACTCCTCGGCCGAGATCGCCATGCATCCTCCCGGCGCGCCTTAAGCGCGCGCATTGGCTTATTGTGCCGCCGCGCCCGGCGATTGGAAACCGTCAAATCCCCGGGGTCTTCAAATCCCGAGGTAGCGGTGCTGGATATCCGGAGCGGCCGCGAGCTCGGGCGACGTCCCGCTCCACACGATGCGGCCGCGCTCGATCAGGTAATGGCGGTCGGCGATGCGGGTGAGCGCCTCGACATTCTTGTCGATCACCAGGATGGCGAGCCGGTCCGCCTTGAGCCGCTCCAGGCAGCGCCAGATTTCGGCGCGGATCAGCGGCGCGAGCCCTTCGGTGGCCTCGTCGAGGATGAGGAGGCGCGGATTGGTCATCAGGGCGCGACCGATAGCGAGCATCTGCTGCTCGCCGCCGGAGAGCTGGTTGCCCATGCTGCTCTGCCGCTCGGCGAGGCGGGGAAACAGCTCGTAGACACGCGCGAGCGTCCAGGCGGTGCCGCTGGCGGTGCCGTTATCCTGGCGCGTGACCGCGGTGGCGACCAGGTTCTCGTAGGTGGAAAGATTGGGAAAGATCTGGCGCCCCTCCGGCACCAGCCCGATGCCGAGCTGGGCGATGCGATACGAGGGCAGCGCGCGGATGGCCTGGCCGGCGAAGCGGATCGAGCCGGCGATCGCCGGCGTCAGCCCCATGATCGAGCGCACGGTCGTGGTCTTGCCCATGCCGTTGCGCCCCATCAGCGTCACCATCTCGCCCGGCGCGATCGCCAGCGTGATGCCGAACAGCACCTTCGAGAGGCCGTAGCAGGTCTCGATGTTCTCCACCTCGAGAAGCCGCGCCTCAGCCATGGGCGACCACCTGCTGCTCGCCGAGATAGGCTTCGCGCACCTCCGCATTGGCGCGGATGGCGTCCGGCGTCCCGGAGGCGATCACGCGGCCATAGACCAGCACGGTGATGCGGTCGGCGAGCGCGAACACTGCCTCCATGTCGTGCTCGATCAACAGAATGGTGAGCTCCTGCTTGAGCTCGCGCAGCATGGCGACCATGCGGGCGGATTCCTCCGGCCCCATGCCGGCCATCGGCTCGTCGAGCAGCAGCATGCGCGGCCGGGTGGCGAGCGCCATGGCGATCTCCAGCTGGCGGTGCTCGCCGTGGCTGAGATTGGCGACGCGCACGTCGGCGCGCCGGGTCAATCCGACGCGGTCGAGAGCCGCGCGCGCCGGCTCGCGCAATTCCGGCTCGCGCCGCGCATCGTGCCAGAAGCGGAACGAATGGCCGGCATGTGCCTGCACGGCCAGCGCCACATTGTCGAGCGCGGTGAAATCGAGAAACAGCGACGTGATCTGGAACGAGCGGGCGAGGCCGAGCTGGCTGCGGCGATAGACCGGAAGCGCGGTGATGTCCTGCCCGTCGAAGCGGATATGACCGGAATTGGGAGCAAGCTCGCCGGTGAGCTGCCCGATCAGCGTGGTCTTGCCGGCGCCGTTGGGGCCGATGATGGCGTGCAACTCGCCGCGCCAGATGTCGAGCGTGATGTGGTCGGAAGCGGTGACGCCGCCGAAGCGCTTGGTCAGATCCGCGATCTGCAACAGGGCGTCAGGCACGGCGGCCTCCCGCCAGCAAACCGTCGATGCCGCCGCGCGCGAACAGGACGACGAGCAGCAGCAACGGGCCGAGGATGATCTGCCAGTATTCGGTCACGCCGGAGAGCGTCTCCTCCAGCACCAGCAGCGCCACCGCGCCGATCAACGGGCCGAAGGAGGACGCCATGCCGCCCAGCACCACCATGACGATGAGGTCGCCCGAGCGCGTCCAGTGCATCATCGCCGGGCTGACGAAATCCGTGTGATTGGCGAGCAGCGCGCCGGCGAGGCCGCACAGGACGCCGGCGATCACGAAGCAGGTGAGGCGGTAGCGGAAGGTCGGGAATCCGAGCGAGCGCATGCGCCGGTCGTTGGAGCGCGCGCCCTGCACGACGAGGCCGAAGCGCGAATTGACCAGCCGCCAGCAGACATAGATCACCGCCATCAGCAGGATCAGGCAGACGTAATAGAACACCGTCTTGTTCGACAGGTTGAGGAGTCCGGCGAACTGGCTGCGGCGATAGATCGTCAGCCCGTCGTCGCCGCCGTAGCGGTCGAGCCCGACGGCCACGTAGTAGATCATCTGCGCGAAGGCGAGCGTGATCATGATGAAATAGACGCCGCGCGTGCGCAGCGATAGCGCCCCCACCACCAGCGCGAACAGGCCCGAGACGACGAGTGCCAGCGGCCACTGCACGAAGCCGGAGGTGATCCCCTCCTTGGCCAGGATGCCGATGACGTAGCCGCCGACGCCGAGATAGGCGGCATGCCCGAAGCTCACGAGGCCGCCGTAGCCCATGATCAGGTTGAGGCTGGTCGCCGCGATGGCCAGGATGACGATGCGCGTGAACAGCGTAAGCAGGAAGGCATTGCCGCTCGCCGCCGCGTAGACCGGCAGCAGCGCCAGGAAGATCAGCAGGACGGCAACCACCATGCCGCGCGGGGTCGCCAGCGCCTTCATTTGCTCGACACCGGGAACAGGCCCTCGGGCCGCAGCACCAGGACAACCGCCATCACCACGTAAATGAGCATCGACGACAGCGCCGCGCCCGCGGTCGAAGCCGCATTCTGGCTGAACACGACGCGCAAGAGGTCGATGAGGAAGGCGCGCCCGACGGTATCGAGCAGGCCGACGAAGATCGACGCGATGAAGGCGCCGCGGATCGAGCCGATGCCGCCGATGATGATCACCACGAAGGCGAGGATCAGCACGTTCTCGCCCATGCCGATCTGCACCGTCAGGATCGGCGCCTGCATCAGGCCGGCAAGGCCGGCGAGCGCTGCGCCGAGCCCGAACACCAGCGTGTACAGGAGCTTGATGTTGATGCCGAGCGCGCCGACCATCTCGCGGTTGGACGCGCCGGCGCGGATCAGCATGCCGATGCGCGTGCGCATCACCAGGAGATACAGGAAGATCGCCACCGCCAGCGTCACCACGATGATGGCGAAGCGGTAGGTCGGATAGTAGAGGCCGGGCACGATCTCCAAGGCGGTGTTGAGCCAGGACGGCAACGGCAGCGTCCGGCCCGCCGGCCCCCACACGAGCCGCACCAGCTCATTGAAGAACAGGATGAGGCCGAACGTGCCGAGCACGTGGTCGAGATGATCGCGTCCGTAGAGCCGGCGCAGCGCGATCACCTCGACGGCCATGCCCACCAGCAAGGTCGCGACCAGCGCCAGCACCGCGCCGATGAGAAAGCTTCCGGTCAGGGCCGCGAAGGTGGCGGCGAAATACGCGCCCACCATGTACAGCGAGCCGTGCGCCAGGTTCACCAGGTCCATGATGCCGAAGACCAGCGTCAGACCGGCGGCGAGCAGGAACAGCAGCAGCCCGAACTGCAAGCCGTTCAGGCACTGTTCGGCAATCAGCAGCATCGAACGGTCGGATTAAAGCATCTTCCGGAAAAAGCCTGCCCCGGACTCGATCCGGGGTGGACGCCGGTTTTCCGTAAGAAAATGCGACTGAACACAAAGCCTAGACCGCTTTCCGATTCAGCCCAATTGGAAAGCGGTCCAGGGCCCCGCTCAGGGACAACGAACGACGGAGAGTCTTCCCGTTCCCTCCGCCGTTCGGGGGCGGTCGCGCTCACCACTTCATCGTGCACTTGTCGTGGTGCTTGTCCTGGCTGTCCTTGACGATGGTCGCCGCCGTCTTGAGCGTCAGGTTGCCGTCCGCATCCTTCACCACGTCCTGCAGGTAGAAGTTCTGGATCGGCATGTGGTTGTTGCCGTACTTGTACGGTCCGCGCGTCGAGGCGTAGTTCGCCTTGCGCATCTCGTCGCGCATCTCGTCCTTCTTGCTCGTGTCGCCCTTCACGGCGACCACCGCGCTGTTGACGAGGTTGGCAGCGTCGTAGCTCTGGGCACCATAGAAGCTCGGATACGCCTTGTGCTTGGCGCGGAAGTCGGCGACGAACTTCTTGTTGGCGTCGTTGGGCAAATCGTTGACCCATTGCTGGGTGCCGGGGACGCCGAGGGCGAGATCCTTCTGCAGCGGCAGGCTGAGCGAGTCGATGGTGAACGCCGTGTAAAGCGGGATCTGGTTCTTCAGGCCGGACTGCGCGTACTGGGTGAGGAACTGCACGCCGGCGGCGCCTGGATAGAACACGAACACGGCGTCGGGCTTGGCAGCCCGCACCTTCGACAGCTCGGCCGAGAAATCGAGCTGGTCGGGCCACTTGGTCAGCTCCTGGCCGATCACCTGGCCTTTGAAGGTCGAGGCCACGCCGGCCAGCATGTCCTTGCCGGCGGCGTAGTTGGGGCCGATCAGGAAGGCGGTCTTCACACCCTTCTGATTCATGTACTCGCCCATGGCCTGCGGCGTCTGATCGTTCTGCCACGACGTCGAGAACACGTAGGGCGAGCACAGCTCGCCGGCGAGCTGGGACGGTCCGGCATTGGCGGTGATCAGGAACGTCTTGGAATCCACTGCCGACTTCAGCGACGCCAGGAGCACGTTCGACCAGATGTACCCGACGATGAAATCGACCTTGTCGGATTCGATCAGCTTGTCGGTCTTCTGCTTGCCGACCTCCGGCTTCTGCTGGTCGTCCTCGTAGATGACCTCCACCGGCAGGCCGCCCATCTTGCGGCCGAGATGATCCAGCGCCAGCTCGAAGGAGTTGCGCATGTCGTTGCCGATCACGGCGGTCGGGCCACTGAACGTGCTGATGAAGCCGATCTTGATGGACTTCTGCTGGGCGCTCAGCGGGCCCGCCGACAGCGCAACGATGGCGACCGCGGCGGTGCCGGCGGCGAGCATCGGCAGCCTGCGAGCCAGCAAACCTGTAAGATTGAGCATCCCATCCCTCCTCTGTTCTGTTGCCCCAGCCGGGTGCGGCCGGCCCGCGGACCTGTCGAGCGGCCCGGCGATCTTGGTTAAGGATGGGTATCTTAACCACACCGGGCGAGCAAGCGCGCGCCGTTTGCAAATGCGCCGCCTGAATTAACGCAATCTACAAGGTCGACCCTTACGCTCCGCACGCTGACCAAGGCCCATTTTCCGTGGCCTGACACAAAACGTAGCAAGAACCGAGGGGGCGATGGTGGCCGACACCGTCTGCAACGAGAACCGAGCTGCGGCAACGGTCAACGTGACACTGGGACACATCCTGTCGGTCAGCGGCTCGCGCGCCAGCGTCGGAATTCTCGCGGCGAGTCAGGCCGATGCCGACGATCCGCGGGTGACGGTCGGACAGTTCGTCGTGGTGCGCAGCGGCGCGTCGCGCCTGATCGGCGTCATCACCGACGTTTCGTTGACCACGATCGCAATTGCCCGCGAGCAGGGCTACTACGCCACCGCCGAGCTCGATCTCATGGGCGAGATCAAGAACGATGCGAGCGGCGCGCCGTACTTCCAGCGCGGCGTGACCGGCTACCCGGCCATTGGCGATCCGGGGGCCCTTATCACCAGCGCCGAGCTGCGGCTCGTCTATGACATTTCCGGGCCGGATACGATCGACATCGGACGCCTGCTGCAGGACAACGAGATCGGCGCCTACGTCAACATCGACGACATGCTGAGCAAGCATTTCGCGGTGCTCGGAACCACCGGTGTCGGCAAATCCAGCGGCGTTGCCGTGATCGTGCAGCAGATCCTGCAGGCGCGGCCGGACCTGCGCATTTTCCTGCTCGACGGCCACAACGAGTATGCCCGCTGCTTCGACGACCGGGCGATCACGCTCAACCCCCGCAATCTCAAGTTGCCGTTCTGGCTGTTCAATTTCGAAGAGATCGTCGACGTGATCTTCGGCCCGCGGCCGGGCGTCGACGAAGAGGTGGAGATCCTGTCCGAGGTCATCCCGTTGGCCAAGGGCGCCTACACCCAATACAAGGGAGGCAACGACCGCCTCACCCTGAAGAAGACCGACCCCAAGAGCACGGGCTACACGGCCGACACGCCGGTGCCTTACCGGCTGGCGGACCTCATCTCGCTGATCGACGAGCGGATGGGACGCCTGGAGAACCGCTCGTCGCGGATGAAGTACCACCGGCTCATCAGCCGGCTGGAGACCGTCCGCAACGACCCGCGCTACGGCTTCATGTTCGAGAACGCCAATGTCGGCGGCGACACCATGGCGGAGGTCCTCGGGCAGCTGTTCCGCATGCCGCACAACGGCAAGCCGATGACCATCATGCAGCTCGCCGGCTTCCCGTCCGAGGTGGTGGACGCGGTGGTGTCGGTGCTCTGCCGCATGGCGTTCGATTTCGGCCTGTGGAGCGATGGCGCCTTCCCGCTCCTGTTCGTGTGCGAGGAAGCGCATCGCTACGCCTCGGCCGACCGCGCCGTCGGCTTCGGTCCGACCCGCAAGGCGATCTCGCGCATCGCCAAGGAAGGCCGCAAATACGGCGTGTTCCTCGGCTTGGTGACGCAACGGCCGGCCGAGCTCGATCCCACCATCATCTCCCAGTGCAGCACCGTGTTCGCCATGCGCATGGCGAACGATCGTGACCAGGCCCTGCTGCGTGCCGCGGTATCCGACGCCGCCGCCAACCTGCTCGACTTCGTGCCGTCGCTCGGCACCCGTGAGGTGGTTGCCTTCGGCGAAGGCGTTGCGCTGCCGACGCGGCTGAAGTTCAAGGAACTGCCGGCGAACTTCATTCCGCGTGGCGAGGCGGTGACCAATGCCCGCATCGACATGGGCGGGACGATCGCCGACGGCGTCCTCGAGTCGGTGATCGAGCGCTGGCGCGGCGCCACCATGAGTCACCGGGCGCGGGCGGAGGACGGCTACATGGACAGCGAGGCGGCATCGCCGCAGCCCGGCCAGGGCAGCCTCGATCCCGACCGGTTCCGGCTCTTGAAGCGACCGGGCGAGATGGGCGACGCGATGGGCGGCGGCTCCGCCAATGGCGCCGGCTCTCACAATGGCGCCAGCTCCCATAATGGGGCCGGATCCCCAAATGGGGCCGGATCGTTCGTGCGCGCCCCGATCAAGTAAACATCCGGACAGACTAAAAACGTCGAAGCGTGTCGGCCATGCGGCCGGCGTCCTTCGGCGTCCTCAATCCTGGCGCAGTCGAATAGGCCGCTTCGGCGCAATCCGCTATATATTGCAGCGGGTTGACCGCCGAAGGGGGAGAGGGTGCGCGCCAATGCATTGAAATGCCTGATTTTCTTTGCAATCTCCGGGGTCGTTCAAGGCAACTGGGCGGCTTCGGCTCGCGACTTCCGCGCCGCCGACACGCAAGCCGAAGACTACCCCACCGTCCAGGCCCTGACCTTCATGGACCGGCGCGTGAGCGAGAAGACCGGCGGCCGCCACCGCATCCGCGTGTTCCATTCACGCCAGCTTGGCGAGGAGAAAGAGACGATCGAGCAGACGCGCGCCGGCGCCATCGACCTGAACCGCACCAACGTGGCTCCCATCGGCAGCTTCGTGCCGGAGGCCAATGTGCTGGCGCTGCCGTTCCTGTTCCGCTCGATGGACCACCTCTACAAGGTGCTCGACGGGCAGATCGGCGCCGACGTGCTGGCGAGCTTCGAGGCGCATGGCTTCGTGGGGCTGACCTTCTACGATTCCGGCGCGCGCTCGATCTACAACAGCGCGCGCTCGGTCAACACGCTGAAGGATCTCCGCGGCATGCGCCTGCGCGTGCAGCAATCGGACCTGATGATGGCCATGATCAAGGCGCTGGGCGCCGAGCCCGTGGCCTTGCCGTATGGGCAGGTTCTCACCGGCCTCACCACCGGGCTGATCGACGGGGCGGAGAACAACTGGCCGTCCTACGTCACCACCAACCACTATATGGCGGCCCGCTATTACACCGTCACCGAGCACACCATGAGCCCGGAAGTGCTGGTGATGTCGCGCAAGGCGTGGGACAGCCTGTCTCCCGAAGACCAGGTGATCTTCCGCGCCGCTGCCCAGGAATCGGGTGCCTTCATGCGGCAGCAATGGCAGGCCTGGGAAGAACGCGCCCGTGACCAGGCACGCCGCGCTGGAGTCGTGATCGTCAGCGAGTTCGACAAAAAGCCGTTCGTGGACGCGATGGCGGGCATTTATGCTAAGGCGTTGGCCGATCCCAAGCTCCGCGGGCTGATCGATCGCATTCGCCAAGTACAGTGAGGCTTGCCACGGTGGTGGCGCTGGAACAAAGACCGACCGTGATGCCGCAAGCCGCGGCCGAGCGCATGAGCACCTTCGGCCTCGAGGGGCTCATCCGCAGGCTGCCCATCCGCTGGCGGATTTTTCTTATCGCGGCGCTGAACACGGCGGTTGCCATCATCCTGGCGTTCCTGATTTGGGACGGGGCCAAGAGCCTCAGCTCCGCCTGGACCGACCTGCGGCAGGTCCGCGAATCCGACCGGCTGCTGGCCCTGCTCGAGAGCGAGGCCGGGCGGCTGCAGAACCTGATCCATCGCTACTTCAACCAGCCCAATCCGGAAGTCTTCGCCGAGATCACGCTCCTGCGCGAAGCGCTGCTGACCACGCTGCGCAACCGCGCCTCGGTCGATCCGATGCTCGCCGGATCGGTGGAAGGGCTGGTGGAGGCGACCGAGCGGTTCCTGGCCGGGTTCGGCGATCTGCGCGCCACCCAGGCCCGCATCGCCCGCACTTACGAGAACGAGGTGCTGAAACCCGCACGCGACATTGCCGGCCTCTACGCCATTATCGACGGCGCCTCCGGCTCGCGCGACGCCCTGATCTGGCCGGCGCTCAGCAAATCGCGCGAGGCCTTCTCGGCCACCGTGGTGGCGTCGAACGCCTTCTATCTTTCGCTCGCTTCCTCGGCGGCCGAGGACGCCAACAAGAACCTCGAGACCATCGAGCGCACCATTCCGGTGATGCTCGACCTCGCCGACAACGATCTGCAGCGGGCGGCGCTGGCCAAGCTGCGCGAGCACGCGCAGGTGCTGCGCCAGGGCATGAGCAACCTCACGACCCATTTCCAGACCCAGGTGCGGCTGCTGCGTGAAGCGATCGACGGCAACCAGGGGGCCATGGCCCAGGCCATCGACCAGCTGTCGGCGCAGATGCGACAGCGCGAGCGGTTTGCCCAGGAGCGGTTCGACCGTACCCTTGCCGGCGTCTACAAGAAGGTCGCGGTGGTGGCGCTGGTGTTCCTGACGCTGATCGTGGTGATGGGGCTGGCTATCACCCGCAGCATCAGCTCTCCGCTGCGCGAGCTCATGACGGCGATGCGGGCGATCGTGTCCGGCAACTATGAAAGCCGGCTGCGCGGCCTCAAGGCCCGCGACGAAATCGGCGACATGGCGCGCGCCGTGGAGGTGTTCCGCGAGAACGCCATCGACAAGCGCAAGGCGGAAGAGGAGCTGCGCACCTCCAAGGAGCGCGCCGAGCAGGCATTGACCGAGCTGCGCAACACCCAGGACAGCCTGATCGAGGCGGAGAAGCTCGCCGCCCTCGGCGGCCTCGTCGCCGGCGTCGCGCACGAGGTCAACAATCCGGTGGGCATCAGCATGACGGTGGCGTCCAGCCTGTCCCGCCGCTGCGAAAGCTTCGCCGCCGAGCTCGACCAGGGTCAGATGCGGCGGTCCCGCCTGGTGGAGTTCATCGAGGGCAATCGCGAAGCCGCCAATCAGCTCGTCGCCAACCTCCAGCGCGCCGGCGAGCTGATCCAGTCGTTCAAGCAGGTCGCCGTCGACCGCAGTCACGCCGAGCGGCGAAAATTCGATTTGCGGAACTCGACCGAGCAGATCCTGGCCAGCCTGCGTCCCGGCCTGAAGAAGTCGCACATCGAGCTGGTGACCGAAATCCCCGACGGTATCGTCATGGACAGCTACCCGGGCCATTACGGCCAGGTGCTGACCAACCTGTTCCTCAACGCGGTCAAGCATGGCTTCGACGGGGTGCCCGAAGGCACCATCCACATCGAAGCCCGCCAGATCGGCAGCCAGGTCGAAATCAACTTCTACGACGACGGCAAGGGGATGACCGAGGACGTGCAGCGACGGGCGTTCGACCCGTTCTTCACCACCCGCCGCAGCGAAGGGGGCACGGGCCTCGGCCTGCATATCGTGTACAATCTGGTGACTCGTCGCCTCGGCGGCCGCATCATGGTCTCGTCGGCTCCCTGGCGCGGCACTACATTCCGCATCACGCTTCCCCTCGCGGCCCCGCGCCAGGAGCCCGAGGCCGTCCAAGGCGCCGGTTGATCGGATTCAAAAATGGCCAATGACGACGATCTGCTGACGCTGATCGAAGACGAAGAACCCGCCGTCGGCCCGCACTACGGGGCGCCGTGGAAAGTGGCGGTCATCGACGACGATCCGGCGGTCCACGACGGCACCCGCTATGCCCTCTACGACTATGTCCTCAACGGGCAGAAGCTCGACATCCTCTCGGCCTATTCGGCCGACGAGGGGCGCCACCTGCTGCGCAACCATCCCGACATCGCGGTCGTCCTTCTCGACGTGGTGATGGAGACCGATTCCGCCGGACTGGACCTCGTCGGCTTCATCCGCAACGAGCTCAAGAACGAGACGGTGCGCATCATCCTGCGCACCGGTCAGCCGGGCCAGGCGCCCGAGCGCCGCGTCATCGTCGATTACGACATCAACGACTACAAGGCGAAGACCGAGCTCACCGCCGACCGCCTGTTCACCGCCATGACGGCGGCGCTGCGCAGCTACCAGCAGATCCAGCGCATGGTGGAGACGCGGCGCGGGCTGGAAATCATCATCGACGCGGCCGCCCGGCTGTTCGACTTCCGCTCCATGCAGAAGCTCGCCGAAGGCGTGCTGATGCAGATCGGCTCCCTGCTCAACGTCGACTGCGCCGGCATCCTGGTGTTGCGCGACGAAGGCAACAACGGCGAAAGCTTTTCGGTGCTGGCGGGGTCGGGCTGCTACAGCCAGTTCACCGGCCTGCGCAAGGTCGACGCCCTGAAGACCGAGCTGCGCGAGGTGGTGCGCGAGGCGTTCGTGCGGCGCCAGCACGAGTTCCGTCCGGAGCGCTCGGTGCTCTACATGAAGACCGGCAGCGGGCGCGAGATCGTCGCGTTGCTCGAGGCCGCCAAGGACCTGTCGGATACCGATCGCACGCTGGTCGAGGTGTTCTGCAGCCGCCTCTCCGTCGCCTTCGACAACGTCATCCTGTACGAGCAGATTCAGGAGGCGAACGCGCGGTTGGAGCAGCGCGTGGCCGAGCGCACGCGCGAGCTCACCCATGCCAACCGCCGCCTGTCCACCCAGTGGGAGCGGCTGCGCGGCGCCAATGCGTTCAAGAGCGAGATCCTCGGCAAGGTCGCGCACGACCTGAAAAATCCCCTCGGCGTCATCACCGGCCGCACCGAGATGATGATGGACATCCTCGAGATGATGCCGGTGGCGGCCGACAAGCTGACCTCGCAGGTGAAGCATATCCGCGAGTCGGCGCAGCGCCTCATCAGCATGGTGGACAGCCTGCTCGCCGAGGCCATGGCGGACGCGCTCAACATCAGCATCCGGCACGAGCCGATCGAAATCCCCGACCTGGTGCGGGAAGTCGTCGAGGCGAGCCGGCCGCTGGTGGAGAAGAAAGAGCAGCGCGTCGAGGTGGATGCCCCGGAAAACCTGGCGGTGAGCGGCGATCCGGATCGCCTGCGCGAGGCGATCGACAACCTCGTCAGCAATGCCGTCAAGTATTCTCCCATCGGCGGCCGCATCGCGATCGCGGTGCGCCGCGAGGATGACGAGGTTCTGATCTCGGTCAGCGACAACGGGCCCGGCCTGTCGCCCGAGGACATGACGCGGCTGTTCGGCCGCTTTCAGCGCCTGTCGGCAAAGCCGACGGCCGGCGAAAGCTCGACCGGGCTCGGGCTCTCCATCGTCAAGAGGATCGTAGAGCTGCACGGCGGACAGGTGACAGCCGATAGCCCGGGCGGCGGCCGCGGCACCACCTTCACGGTGGCGCTGCCGGCGCGGCGGGAGGCTGCATGACTCAAGTCCAGCACATCGTCGTCGTCGACGACGAGGCGTCCACGCGTGAAATGGTCGGAGAGTACCTCGCCACCCACGGCTTCCAGGTGAGCCAATGCGATGGCGGCGCCGCGCTGCGCGAGCTGCTGAAGAAGACCTCGGCCGACCTCATCGTCCTCGATCTCAACATGCCGGAGGAGGATGGCCTCTCCATCGTGCGCGACCTCAAGCAGAGCTCGCGCGTGCCGGTCATCATGCTCACCGCGACGGCGAGCGCGATCGACAGGGTCGTCGGCCTCGAGCTCGGCGCCGACGATTACCTCGCCAAGCCGTGCGAGCTGCGGGAGCTGGTCGCCCGCATCCGCTCGGTGCTGCGCCGCAGCCAGGTCGCCGCCGCGAGCGCGCCGGCAGCGGCGGAAGGACCGGCGGCCCGCACGGTCCGGTTCGGCACCAAGTGGCTCGACCTCGACGCCCATGTGCTGCGTGACGAGGATGGCACCGAGCACCCGCTCACCACGTCCGAGTTCACCCTGCTGAAGGCCTTCGCGGACAATCCGAAGCGGGTGCTGTCGCGGGAGCGGCTGCTCGACCTCGCCAATGCGCGCGATCCCGAAGCCTTCGACCGCGCCATCGACGTGCGCATCACCCGCATCCGCCGCAAGATCGAGCCCGATCCGGACCGCCCGACCATCATCCGCACCGTGCGCGGCGCCGGCTACGTGTTCTCCCCGGACGGCCGCGAGCGCTGATCGCTCCGATCCTCCGGTAGGGGGCGATGGCCCCCGAATCGGTCCGCAATCAACCGGATTGTCACCGGCAGGTTGAGTCGCGGGATTCGACGGCTGTCCTCCAAATTGCGCCCGAATTGTTTCGTCCGGCGCCCGGCGACGAAACAATCGAGGCTGTTTTCGACGTCAATGTTTCGTCGCGCGCCGCGCCGCGAAACATGACGCCTGCGCGCGAAACCATTTTCCAGCGATGTCGCAAAAGTACGGAAAAGTCCGACCTCTACTGTTCGGCCCTAGAGACAAGCGCCCCACAAACGGGGCCGATAGGAGAGGGTCATGATCACCATCACCAAGAGCATGGTTGCTCTGTCGGCGCTGATCGCAGCCGGTCTGGTCGGCGTCTTCGATCCGGCCGCCCCGCGCGCCGAGGATCCGTCCGCGAACGTCGTGGTTGCCCAGCGCTCCCCGATGAGCAGCGAGATGTTCACGCCGGTCTCCATCGCCTACTTCGTGTCGCAGAGGTTCATCGAGCAGCAGCAGCTGGCCCAGCAGGAGCAGCAGCAGCAGGTGAACGGCGGCAAGAGCAACAAGCTCGACTGCTCGCATGAGGGCTGGCCCTACATGTCGCGCAACTGCCTCGTTGCCTCTGACGGCAGCGAGATCCGCCAGGCGACCCGCGTCGTCACCGTCGAGCGCCGCGTCAGCGACAATGAGTCGGAGCTGATGCGGATGCCGGCTGACCTGGCCCAGCGCTGAGCTTCCGGCGCGTCCGCGCCTTACCTGATCCCCTGACCTTTCAAAATTTGGAGAAGTCCCATGCGTCGCCACGCCACCCTGGCGCTCGCCTTGAGCGTATTTGCTTTTGCCGGTGTCTCCGCTGCCTCCGCCAATCCTCTCGAGGCCCTGTTCGGCGGCCTGTTCGGTCAGCAGCGGTCGCAGCAGGTCAGCACGCCCTATGGCTCGCCCTACGGCGCGCAGGCGTCGGCCTACGCGCCTGACTCGGCCTATTCGCCCAACTTCTACGGCCAGACCGCGAACCCCATTCCGCGCCAGACCGTCTACTTCGCCGGCAATTACGCGCCCGGCACGGTGATCGTGAACACCTCCGAGCGCCGCCTCTACTTCGTGCTGCCCGGCAACCAGGCGATCAAGTACGGCATCGGCGTCGGCCGCCAGGGCTTCGCCTGGTCCGGCCAGCAGACGATCACCCGCAAGCAGGAATGGCCGGATTGGGTCCCGCCGGCCGAGATGCTGCAGCGCCGTCCCGACCTGCCGCGCTACATGGCTGGCGGCCCGGAGAACCCGCTCGGCGCGCGCGCCCTGTATCTCGGCGCCACCCTTTACCGCATCCACGGCTCGAACGAGCCGGAGACGATCGGCACGGCGGTGTCCTCGGGCTGCATCCGCATGCTCAACGACGACGTGGTTGACCTCTACAACCGCGTCAAGGTCGGCACCAAGGTCGTCGTCCTGCGGTAAGTGCCGCAGCCACTCGGCAAAAATAAAAGCAGCGCCGGCATCGCCGGCGCTGCTTGCGTTTTGGGTTTAGTCTCCCCTGAAGTTGGGTATGCGCGCCTTCAGCTTGGCGATGCTGTGGCGCTTCACCTGCGCGGCCCACTGCGAGTCGACGGTCTGCGGTCCGCCCACCGTCCGCAGGTCGAGGTCGAGATTGCTCACGAACAGCGACTTGCCGTCCTTGCTGAAGGCGGGGCTTGCCGGGAACAGCAGGCCGCGGGTCACCCCGTCCCTGGTGAGGCCGTCGAAATCGCCGAGCTTGGCGATGGCCTTGCCGGTCGGGTCGACCACGACGATTTCGTCCGCCTGGTTGGCCGCCACCCAGATGTTGTCGTCCTGGTCGAGGACGATGCCGTCGGCGCCGTTGATGCTGTTGGTCAGCACCGAGACGACGTCAGCGTCGCCGTTGCTTTTCACGGTGATCTTCACCAGCGTGTCATTGCCGGTATTGGCCACGAACAGGGCGCTGCGCGCCTTGTTGAACCCGAGGCCGTTGGCGCCGAAGGGCGGCACGCCGGTGGTCGTTAGGAAGTCGTTCTGCACCCACTTGGTGGCGACGCCGCCGGCGGCTCCCACCCTCCAGATGATCCCCTGGAA
>Ga0081540_1002138_pt1 | contig 16440 bp, 11 predicted proteins | sample TabmetS2T1R1_FD_71024 | JGI IMG/M metagenome (GOLD analysis project Ga0081540, IMG submission 71024) | Tabebuia heterophylla rhizosphere microbial communities from the University of Puerto Rico - S2T1R1 | ecosystem: Host-associated > Plants > Roots > Rhizosphere ... | reverse complement strand
TCCGCGCGCCACGTCCTCGGCCGTGACGACGACCTGGAAGACGTCGATGTCCCCCGCGCGCATGACGGCCTCGACCTCGGAGCGCGCCGCGCCGGAGACGATCGCGAGCCGAGCGGTCTCGGCTGCGCGGCGGACCGCCTCGCGGACGTGCGGCTTGACGCTGGAGCCGTCCGCGATCCGTTCGCCGACGAGCCGCGTGCGTCCCTCCAACAGCTCGCCCGCAGCCGGATGGCCCGCGCCGAGCCAGCGCTCGATGATCTCCGCGTCGGAGAGACCGGCGAGCTCGGCGAAGTACTCGTCCTCGGTCAGCGGCCGGTACGGGGCGAAGAGCTCGCGGTAGACGCCGCACTGCACGCGCTCGTCGTCGGACAGCGTGCCGTTGAAGTCGAAGAGGAGCGCCTCCACCGGTCTAGGATCGCGCATGCGCGTCGAGGAGGCGGTGGAGCGGCTCTGGCCCGGACAACGGGTCGACGTGGAGCCGCTCGGCGGCGGGATCACGAACCACAACTTCAAGGTCGTCGCCGGCGGCGAGACACTGGTGCTGCGGATCGGCGGCAAGGACACAGGGCTCCTCGGCATCGACCGTGAGCACGAGCACGAAGCTGCTGTGCTGGCGGCCGAGCTCGGGATCGGCCCCGAGGTGGTGCGGTTCGAGGGCGGCGTCCTCGTCACGAGGTTCGTCGAGGGCGAGGTCGGCAAGGCGGATCCGGACGTCGTCGGCGGGCTGCTCCGCCGGCTGCATTCGGCGCGGCCGGTCGCAGGCCGGTTCGACTCGTTCCGTGTCGTCGAGACGTACGCTGCAACGGCCGCCGAGCACGGTGTCCCGCTCCCGGGCGCGTTCGAGCAAGCGCACGAGCTCGCGCGGGCAATCGAGGCGCGGCGCTCCGGCGCCCCGGTGCTCACCTGTCACAACGACCTGCTCGGCGCCAACTTCATCGACGACGGGGACCGTGTCTGGATCGTCGACTGGGAGTACGCGGGGATGGGCGACCCGTTCTTCGACCTCGGCAACTTCGCGGTCAACAACGGGCTCGACGAGGAGGGCGAGCGGGCGCTCCTCGCCGCCTACGGGTCGGACGACGTCCCCGCGCTGATCCTCATGCGGTTCATGTCCGACTTCCGGGAGGCGATGTGGGGCGTCGTCCAGCAGGCGATCTCCGAGCTCGACTTCGACTTCGTCGCCTACGCGGACGAGCACTTCGAGCGACTGATGATCACCGCCTCGGAGCCGCGCTTTGGGGAGGCACTCGCGTGAGGGGCCGCGCGCGGGCGGTCGTGATCGGCGGCGGCGTCGGCGGCTGCGCCGTCGCCTACTGGCTGACGCGGCTCGGGTGGGACGACGTCGTCCTCTGCGAGCGGGCCGACCTGACGAGCGGCTCGACCTTCCACTCCGCGGGGCTCGTCGGGCAGCTGCGCGGGTCGCTCCCGCTGACGCGGATGATGATGGCGTCGGTCGACCTGTACCGGACGCTCGGCGACGAGGTCGACCTCGAGACCGGCTGGCACGAGGTCGGCTCCCTGCGCCTGGCCTCGTCGGAGGAGCGGATGGAGGAGCTGCGGCGGCAGGCGGGCTGGGCCAAGACGTTCGGCCTGCCACTCGACCTGATCTCGGCCGAAGAGGCTCAGGAGCTCTTTCCACCCATGTCCACCGACAGCGTGCTCGGCGCGGCGTACCTGCCCACGGACGGTTACATCGACCCGAGCCAGCTGACGCTCGCGCTGGCCGAAGGCGCGAGGAGGGGCGGCGCGGAGGTCGCGACCCACACGCGCGTAACCGGGATCGAGGTCGCGCGCGGCCGCGTCGCGGGCGTCCGAACCGACAAGGGCGAGATCGAGACGGCGATCGTCGTCAACGCGGGCGGGATGTTCGCGGCCGAGCTCGCCGCGCTCGCGGGCGTCACCGTGCCGACCGTCCCGATGGCCCACGAGTACCTGATCACGAAGCCGCACGGGGTCCCGCTCGAGGTACCGACGCTGCGCGACCCCTCGCTGCTCGTCTACTTCCGCGGCGAGTCGGGCGGGCTCGTCATGGGCGGCTACGAGCGCAACCCCGCGCCGTGGGGCCTGGACGGGATCCCGCCCGACTTCAACGGCAAGCTGCTCGCCGAGGACTGGGACCGCTTCGAGGAGCTGATGACCAACGCGCTCGTGCGCGTCCCGGAGCTCGCCGACGCGGAGGTGATCCGGCTCGTCAACGGCCCGGAGGCGTTCACGCCCGACGGCGAGTTCATCCTCGGGCCGACCGAGCTGCCCGGCTTCTGGGTCGCGGCCGGTTTCTGCGCACACGGGCTCGCGGGCGCCGGCGGGATGGGGAAGCTCGTCGCCGAGTGGATCGTCGAAGGCATTCCCGGCCTCGACGTCTGGGAGATGGACTCACGCCGTTTCGGCGCGCACTACGCGAGCCGCGACTACACGCTCGCGCGCACGCTCGAGGTCTACTCGACCTACTACGACGTCAAGTATCCCGGACACGAACGAACTGCCGGGCGCCCCCTTCGGCTCTCTCCCGCGTATCCGCGCCTCCTCGAGCTGGGCGCCGCATTCGGCGAGAAGTCCGGGTGGGAGCGCGCGAACTGGTTCGAGCCGAACGCGGCGGCAGGAGACGAGTCGCTGAGGCCGCGCGGCTGGGCCGGGCGGCTCTGGTCGCCCGCGATCGGCGCCGAGCACCTCGCCTGCCGCGAGACTGCGGCCCTCTTCGACGAGACGAGCTTCGCCAAGATCGAGGTCTCGGGCGAGGGAGCGGCCGCCTTCCTCGAGCGCCTCTGCGACAACCGCGTCGCCCGCGAGGTCGGCCAGATCACGTACACGTCGATGCTCAACGCGCGCGCCGGGATCGAGTGCGACTTCACGGTCACGCGCCTCGCCGAGGACCGCTTCCGGATCGTCACAGGAACCGCCTTCGGCCGCCACGACCTCGCCTGGATCCGCGAGCACGCGCCCGAGGACGGGTCGGTCGCTGTCGAGGACATCACGTCGAAGCTCGCCTGCCTCGGGATCTGGGGGCCGGCGTCCCGCGCGATCCTGCAGAGCGTCACGACCGGCGATCTCGCCTTCGGGTACATGCGCGCACGCGAGCTCGCGGTCGGCCCCGTGCCATGCCTCGCGCTCCGCGTCACGTACGTGGGCGAGCTCGGCTGGGAGCTCTACTGCCCGAGCGAGTTCGGGCTTGCGCTCTGGGACGTCCTCTGGGAGGCGGGGCGCGACCACGGCCTCGTCGCCGGCGGGTACAAGGCGATCGACTCGATGCGGCTCGAGAAGGGCTACCGCGTCTGGGGCTCCGACATCACGCCCGACGACACGCCGTACGAGGCCGGCCTCGGGTTCGCGGTCAAGCTCGACAAGGGCGACTTCATCGGCCGTGACGCCCTCCTCGACGCGGATGAGCCTGAACGCCGTCTCGCCTGCCTCGTGCTCTCCGATCCGCGCGCGGTCGCGCTGGGGTCGGAGCCCGTCCGCATCGACGGCGAGATCGTCGGCCGCGTGACGAGCGGCGGCTACGGCTACACGGTCGAGCGCTCGCTCGCCTACGCGTACGTCCCCGCCACACGCTCGGAGCCCGGCCGGCCGGTCGAGGTCGAGGTCTTCGGAGAGTGGATCGCGGGCGAGGTCGCCCCCGAGCCGCTCTTCGATCCAGCCGGAGAGCGGCTCAGGGGCTGAGCCTGCGTTACGGGCTTGCGGGAGCCGGTGCGGTCTCGCCGCCGGACTCGCCGAACTCGCGCTCGATCGCCGCGAGCTCCGCATCGTCGCCCTGGCGGATCGGCCCCTTGAACCACTTGCGGGCCGAGATCACGTACCAGCCTCCGAAGAGGAGGAAGGCGGTGCCGACCGCGATCGGCGTGTAGTTGAGCAGGTTCCAGTCGTAGGAGGCGTCCCAGGGCGCGCCCGCCTTGTACGCCGGAAGCATGAACACGATGCAGATGAAGACGATCCACAAGATCGCGATCGCGTCGATCCACTTGTAGTGGCGTCCGAGATGCCACGCGCCGCGCTCGAAGCTCTCGCCGGCACGGAGCCGCAGGATGATCGGCAGCATGAACGCGATGTAGAGCCCGATCACAGCGACCGCGGTCGAGGCTGCGTACCCGGTGTAGTCGAACCACCACGCGGGAAGCGGAGTCAGGAACGCGAGCACAGTGATCGCCCAGACCGTGTAGATCGGGATCCGGTCGCCCTTGGAGACGCGGCTCCAGAGCTGATGCCCAGGGACGGCCCGGTCACGCGAGAACGCGAACATCATGCGCGAGGCCGACGTCGTCGAGGCGATGGTGCAGAACGTCTGGGCGACGACCGCGACGAACAGCAGCACCTCGGCCCAGTGCGTGCTCATCGACGTCTGCCAGATGTAGGTGACCACGTACGTTCCGGCCGCAGCCGCGGCCTTGTCGTCCGGGACGACGAACGTGACCGCGACGAGGAGCAGGAATCCGAAGATCACCGATACGACGACGGACATGACCATGCCCCACGCCGCGCCGATCGACGCCTGGCGCGTCTCCTCGCTCATGTGGGCCGACGCGTCGTAGCCCGTGATCGTGTACTGGGCCATCAGCAGGCCCGTGAGGAAGACGTAGAAGAAGATGAGCCCGGACGTCGTTCCTCCGCCGAAGCCGGTGTTGTTGATCGTCTGGCCGAAGACGTAGCCGACCGACCGGTGGTGATCCGGGATCGCGATCAGCACCACGACGATGAACAGCACCCCGATCATGTGCCACCAGGCCGAGAATGCGTTCAGCGTGGCCGTGATCGAGACCTTGAACATGTTGATCAGGCCGGCCGCGAGCATGATCCCCGCGTACGTGAGGTAGATCCAGTGGTACGTGTTGCCGTAGCTCCCGTCCGTGATCAGGTTGAGCCACGACGTCATGAAGATGGCGCAGCCGAACCCGATCGCTGCTGTGACGGCGATCTGGCCGACCAGGTTGAACCAGCCGGTGAACCAGCCCCACGCCGGGCTGCCGAGCTTCGACGACCAGAAGTACAGACCCCCCGCCGTGGGATACGTCGAGGCGATCTCGCCCATCGCCAGCGAGACGATGATGCAGAAGAACCCCACGATCAGCCATCCCCACGTGATCGCCACCGGGCCGCCCTGGTTGAACGCGATCGCGTACGACGTCAGGCACCCGGCGAGGATCGAGATGATCGTGAACGAGATGGCGAAGTTCTGGAACCCGCCCATCGACCTGAACAGCTCCTGGGCATAGCCGAGCTTGTGCAGCTGCGCTCGGTCGTCGAGGGCGACGCTCTGCGAAACCTCAGGTTCGCTACTCATCCGACCTCCTGAGTTGGGGGCGCCTATTACCCGCCTTCGACGAGCTCCTGTCAAGGGGATGGGTTTTTGTAGAGGATTGCCCCGTGCTCTCCGTCGACGAGCTGCGGAACGACGTCGCGACCGGCGAGATCGACACGGTCGTCGTCGCGTTCACGGACATGCAGGGCCGGCTCATGGGCAAGCGGGTCGACGCGGAGTTCTTCGTCGACGAGCTCGATGCGGGGCATCCGGTGGAGGGCTGCAACTACCTGCTCGCCCTCGAGATGGAGATGGATCCCGTCCCGGGCTACGAGATCGCGAGCTGGGAGCGCGGGTACGGCGACTTCGGGATGAGCCCGGACCTCGGGACGCTCCGTCGCGTCCCGTGGCTCGAAGGGACGGCGCTCGTCCTCTGCGACGTGCTGTGGCACGACGGCTCGCCGGTCGAGCCCTCGCCGCGCCAGGTGCTCCGGGCGCAGATCGAGAAGGCGGAGTCGCTCGGGCTCGCCGCCATGTTCGGCTCGGAGCTCGAGTTCTTCCTCTTCCGCGAGACCTACGCGGAGGCGCACGCCAAGCACTACCACGACCTGACGCCGTCGGTGCCGTACATCCTCGACTACCACATCCTCGCCACGACCTACGACGAGGGGTTGATCCGCGGGATCCGCAACGCGATGAAGGGCGCGGGCCTCGTGGTCGAGAACTCGAAGGGCGAGGCCGGCCCGGGCCAGCACGAGATCAACTTTCGATACGCGGACGCGCTGCGCACCGCCGATAACCACGCCGTCTTCAAGAACGGCGCGAAGGAGATCGCTCACCAGAGCGGCTGCTCAATCACCTTCATGTCCAAGCCGTACCACACCGAGGTCGGGTCCTCGTGCCACATCCACGCGAGCCTCTGGCGCGGCGAGGAGAACGCGTTCTCCGGGGAGACGGACGAGTTCCGCCACTTCCTCGCGGGGCAGATCGCGTGCGCGCGCGAGCTGGCGATCTTCCTCGCGCCGACGATCAACTCGTACAAGCGGTTCATGGCCGGCAGCTGGGCGCCGACGTCGCTCGCCTGGGGCCGTGACAACCGGACGTGCGGGTTCCGGGTCGTCGGCCACGGCTCCGCGCTGCGCCTGGAGACGCGGATCCCCGGTGCGGACGTGAACCCGTATCTCGCCTTCGCGGCGGTGATCGCGGCCGGCCTGCACGGGATCGAGCACGGGCTCGAGCCGCCGCCCGAGCTCGAGGGGAACGCCTACGAGTCCGACGTCGAGCGCTTCCCGTCGACGATGAACGAGGCGATCGGGGCGCTCGAGTCGGGCACGATGGCGCGCGCGGCGTTCGGCGACGAGGTCGTCGACCACTACCTCAACTACGCGCGCACGGAGCAGCGTCTGTTCGACCAGGTCGTCACGGGCTACGAGCGCGAGCGCCTCTTCGAGCGCGGATGAGCCTCACCGTCGTCAACCCGGCGACCGAGGAGCCGATCGCGGAGCTTCAGCAGGCGGGCGCGGAGGAGACGGATGAGGCGGTCGCGCGGGCGAAGGCCGCGTACCCCGGCTGGAGCGACGTGGCCCCGCACGACCGCGCGCGGCTGCTGCGGAACCTGGCCGGGCTCGTCGAGGAGCACTCGGAGGAGCTGGCGCGCATCGAGTCGGAGAACGTCGGCAAGCCGATCGCGGGCGCCCGCGGCGAGGTCGGGATGGTGGCGCAGGTCTTCCACTTCTACGCGGGCGCGGTCGACAAGCACGGCGGGGACACGATCCCCGTCGCCGGCGGCGTCGCGGCCACCTTCCGCGAGCCGCTCGGAGTGGTCGGCCTGATCGTGCCCTGGAACTTCCCGCTCAACATCGCGAGCTGGAAGCTCGGGCCTGCGCTGGCCTGCGGGAACACCGTCGTCCTCAAGCCCGCGGAGCTGACGCCGTTGTCCGCGCTGCGGCTCGGCGAGCTCGCGCTCGAGGCCGGGATCCCGGAGGGAGTGGTCAATGTCGTCGTCGGGCCGGGCTCGGTCGTCGGCCGGCGGTTGGTCGAGCATCCGGACGTGGCCAAGATCGGCTTCACGGGCTCGACCGAGGTCGGTGCGGAGGTCATGCGCGGCGCGGCGGATCGGATCAAGCGCGTCACGCTCGAGCTCGGCGGCAAGTCGGCGAACGTCGTCTTCGAGGACGCCGACCTGGAACAGGCCGCTGCCGCGGCTCCGTACGCGGTGTTCGACAACGCGGGCCAGGACTGCTGCGCGCGCTCGCGGATCCTCGTCCAGCGCTCGGCGTACGACCGCTTCGTCGGGCTCCTGGTCGACGCGACGGAGTCGGTTCGGGTCGGCGACCCGACCGACGAAGCGACCGAGATGGGCCCACTGATCTCGGCGCAGCACCGCGAGACGGTCGCGTCGTTCGTGAACGGCGAGCCGCTCTTCCGCGGGAGCGCCCCCGACGGCCCCGGCTACTGGTTCCCGTGCACGCTGGTCGAGGCGACGAACGCTGACCGGGTGGCGCGCGAGGAGGTGTTCGGGCCGGTCGCAGCGGTGATCCCGTTCACGGACGAGGCCGAGGCGGTCGCGATCGCGAACGACACGCCGTACGGGCTCTCGGGCTCGATCTGGACGCGTGACGGCCCGCGTGCCCTGCGCGTGGCCCGGGCGCTCGAGACGGGCGTCCTCTCTGTGAACTCGAACAGCTCGGTCCGCGTCCAGACGCCGTTCGGCGGGTTCAAGCAATCGGGCTTCGGCCGCGAGCTCGGCCTGCAGGCGATGGACGGCTACTCGGAGGTCAAGACGGTGTTCATCTCGACGGAGGGCTGATGGGACGACTCGACGACAAGGTCGCGGTGATCACCGGAGCGGGCGGCGGCATGGGCCGCGAGGCCGCGATCCTCTTCACGGAGGAGGGAGCGCGCGTCTGCGTCGCGGACGTGGACGCCGAGGCGGCCGAGGAGACCGTGGCGCTCTGCCCGGGCGAGGCGTTCGCGGTCGAAGTCGACGTCGCGGACGACATGCAGGTGGCCTCGATGTACGAGCAGACGGCCTCGCGCTTCGACGGCGTGGATGTGCTCTACAACAACGCGGGCATCTCGCCGGCCGACGACGCGTCCGTGTTGGAGACGAGCGTCGATGCCTGGCAGCGCGTCCAGGACGTGAACACGAAAGGCGTCTTCCTCTGCTGCAAGCACGGGATCCCCTACCTCCTCGGGCGCGGCGGCGGCTCGGTGATCAACGTCGCATCGTTCGTCGCCATCGTCGGCGCGGCCACGTCGCAGATCTCGTACACCGCGTCGAAGGGTGCCGTGCTCGCGATGAGCCGGGAGCTCGCCGTCGAGTTCGCCCGCCGAGGCGTCCGCGTGAACGCCCTCTGCCCGGGGCCCGTCGAGACGCCGCTGCTCCTGTCGATCTTCGGCGACGATCCGGCGGCATTCGAGCGGCGACGGGTCCACTGGCCGACGGGAAGGCTCGCGAAGCCGCGCGAGATCGTGCAGGCGGCGCTGTTCCTCGCCAGTGACGACTCGTCCTATGTGACCGGCGCCACCTTCCTCGTCGACGGAGGCCTCACCGCCTCGTACGTCACGCCCGAGTAGCTAGACCGGCTCGCGGGCCGGCGGGGCCTCGATGCCCGCCCGCGGCAGCCAGTCGAGAAAGCTCGGCAGGTACCAGTTCCGGTCGCCGAGGAGCTTCATCGTCGAGGGCAGGAGCACCGCTCGCACGATCGTCGCATCGATCAGCACGGCCGTCGCCAGCCCGACGCCGGCCTGCTTGAGCTCGAGCGACGACAGCGAGCCGAAGAGCGAGAAGACACCCACCATTACGAGCGCCGCGCTCGTGACGACGCCCGCGGTGACTGTGATCCCGTGGCGCACCGCCTGGTCCGTCGTCAGCCCCGAGTCGACCCCTTCGCGCACCCGGCTGAGGATGAACACGTGGTAGTCCATCGACAACCCGAAGAGGACGACGAACAGGAAGAGCGGCAGCCACGAGATGATCGAGCGGTTCGACGTGAAGCCGAGGATCGGCTCCGCCCAGCGGTGCTGGAAGACGAGCACGATCACGCCCATCGCGGCCGCGACCGAGAGGAGGTTGAGCACGATCGCCTTCAGCGGCACGACGATCGACCTGAAGGCGACGAGCAGCAGCAGGAACGCGAGCGCGAGCACGAACCCGATCACGTACGGGACGCCGTGCTTCATCTGGTGCGTGAAGTCGACGTCCTCGGCTGTCGGGCCCGTGACGGCGGTCTGCACGCCACGGATGCGGCCGAGCGTCTGCGGCACGAGCGCGTCGCGGAGGGTGTGGATCGCGCGGCGGCTGACGTCGTTGTCGCCGGCGCCCATTAGCGGCAGCTCGACCGAGCCGGACGCGCGGTCGGCGCCCTCGCTGACGGTGAACGGCGGGTGCGCGATCCCCCGTTCGCGTGCCAGCTGCTCGAGCCGGCCCACCGCGCTGCGGACCTCGGAGCGCGAGCCCGCAGGGCCGGCGACGACGACGAGCGCCGCCTCCGACGTGCTCGGGAAGCTGGCGCGGATCTCGTCGAACGTCTTCAGCGCGGGCTCGCTCTGCGAGGACAGCGACTCGTCCGACGGCTTCGAGACGTGGAGCCCGAGCGCGGGCAGCGCGAGCGCGACGAGCAGCGCGGTCGCGGCGACGCAGAAGAGCAGCGGCCTCGCCAGGACGCGGTCGATCACCGCGGGCCAGAAGCGCGACTCCGACGTGTCGGTCGTCAGGTGCGGCAGGAACGGGATCCGCCCCTTGTCGATCCGCGGCCCGAGCAGCCGGAGCACCGCGGGCAGCACCGTGACCGAGCCGGCGACCGCGCAGGCGATGACCGCGATCGTCCCCGCCGCGATGCCGTTGAAGATGTCGAGCCCGAGCACGAACATCCCGGCCATCGCGATCGCGACCGTCGTGCCCGAGATGAGCACCGTCCGCCCCGAGGTGCGCGCCGTGCGCTCGAGCGCTTCTTTCGACGACAGCCCACGGTGCCGTTCCTCGCGCGAGCGGATCACGTAGAAGAGCGCGTAGTCGACGCCGACGGCCATCCCGATCAGGACGACGACCGTCTTCACCGAGTCGTCGAGCGCGAACACCTGGCTGATTGGGCCGAGCAGGCCGAGCGTGGCGGCGACCGCGGTCAGGGCCAGCAGCACCGGGACAAGCGCCGCGACGATCGCGCCGAACGCAAACAGCAGGACGATCAGCGTGACCGGGATCGAGAGCAGCTCGGCGCGATGCAGATCGCGGTTGACGATGCGGTCGCGCGCGTCGCTCGCCGAGATGTCGCCGGTCTCCTCGATCGTCACTCCCGGATGCGCCGACGCGGCCCTGAGCACCGAGTCGCGAAAATCGGGCGAGAACCGGTGCACGACCCCTGTCAGCAGAACCGCGTGACCCGCGTCGGCGACCTGACGGCTCGGCGCGCTGCCCAGGCCGACCTGCATCCGTGACGTCACGTCGGCGAGCGCCGACCTGAACGCCGGGCTCGACGCGGTCAGCCGCCCGCTGTGCACGTAGGCGTACTCGCGCCCCGGAGGCCAGGCCTGGTGCCGGTCCATGAGCGAGTACCCGCGCGCCGACTCGCCGACCGCCCCGTTCTCCAGCGACTGCGTCCCGGTCAGCACGCCGGACGCCACGGCGACGACCACGAACGCGGCCCAGGCGCCGATCGCTCGCCACGGGCGCCGCATGCTCCAGCGGCCGATCGTCGCGACCGATCTCACGAAATCGAGTGTACGCCGGACTTCGGGTTAGCCCCAAGAGACAAGCGCAGCCACCACCAGGGCCAGACGCCTGGGCGCTCCATTGCCCGGCGCAACCCCCGCAGGCACCTTCGACTCATGACCTCGAAACGACTCCGGGAGGAAGTCATGAGAACGAATCTCGCAGCACGGGCGGGGCGGTGGAGCGCCTCGCACTGGAAGACCGCAACCTTCGGCTGGATCGCCTTCGTCGCCGCCGCAGTCGTCATCGGCGGCGCGGTCGGGACGAAGCAGCTCGATCCGAACACGACCTCCCCGGGCGAGTCCGGGAGGATGGAGAAGATCGTCGACCGCGAGTTCCACACGCGGGCGAGCGAGACGGTCCTCGTCCAGAGCCGAGCCGAGACCGTGGCGAGCCCGGCGTTCAAGGCCGCGACCGCCGACGTCGTGCGCCGGCTGTCGGCCATTCCGATTGTGACCGGGATCGAGAGCCCGCTCCAGCGCGGCAACACCGACCAAATCTCGCCCGATCGCCACTCGGCGATCGTCAACTTCCATATCCGCGGCGACCCCGACAAGGCCGCCGACAAGATCGGCCACGTGATGAAAGCCGTCGCGGACGCGCAGGCCGCCAACCCGACCCTCTCGATCGGCGGCTTCGGCGAGGCGACCGCCGACAAGCAGATCAACGACAGGGTCGCACAAGACCTCGGTCGTGCGGGATTGCTCTCGGTCCCCGTCACGATCGTGATCCTGATCGTCGCGTTCGGCGCGCTTGTCGCCGCGGGCATTCCGCTCTTGCTTGCACTCTCCGCGGTGGCGGCGACGATGGGGCTCCTGGCCCTGCCGAGCCACCTGCTGCCCGTGGACGACAACGTCAGCGCGGTCGTACTCCTGATCGGGCTCGCCGTCGGCGTGGATTACTCGCTCTTCTACTTGAAGCGCGAGAGGGAAGAGCGAGCGGCGGGACGCACCGAAGAAGCCGCGCTCCAGGCCGCCGCGGCGACCTCGGGGCGCTCCGTCCTGATCTCGGGCCTCACGGTGATGATCGCGATGGCCGGAATGTTCTTCACGGGCGACGAGGCGTTCGGCTCGTTCGCGATGGCCACGATCCTCGTCGTCGCGGTCGCCGTCCTGGGATCGCTCACGGTGCTGCCGGCACTGCTCTCGAAGCTGGGCGACCGCGTGAACAAGGTGCGCGTGCCGCTCTTGCGCAGGCTCCAGCGGCCGGAGGGCGGCCGGCTCTGGGGCTGGATCCTCGACCGCGTGCTCGCGCGCCCGGTCGTGTCCGTCGTGGCCTCGGTCGCGGTGCTGCTCGCGCTGGCCGCGCCGCTGGTCACGATCAAGACGGTGTCACCCGGCCCGGAAGCGCTCCCGCGCGACCTGAGCTCGATCCAGGTCTTCGACCGCATGCAGAAGGCCTTCCCGGGCGAGGCCGACCCTGCGGTCGCGGTCGTCAGGGCGCCCTCGATCGACGAGCCGCGTGTCGCGGCTGCGATCGAGGACCTGAAGCGACGCGCCCTCGCCACCGGCCGCGTGCACGAGCCGATCCGCGTCCGCGTCAATGAGCAGAGGACGGTCGCCAGGATCCTGCTTCCGATCGACGGCACCGGCAGCGACGCGGCCTCGTACGCGGCAATCGACGCGCTTCGCAGCGAGGTCGTCCCGCAGACGACGGGCCGCCTGACGGGCGTCGAGTCGGGAATCATGGGCGACGCGGCGAGCTCGAAGGACTTCAACGCGGCGATGCACCGCTCGGCGCCACTCGTGTTCGCCTTCGTCCTCGCCTTCGCATTCCTGCTCCTCCTCGCCGCCTTCAGGTCGATCGTGATCGCGCTCAAGGCGATCGCGCTCAACCTGCTCTCGGTGGCCGCTGCCTTCGGCGTCCTCGTCGCCGTCTTCCAGCACAGCTGGGCGAAGGGGATCCTCGACTTCGACTACTCGGGCGGGATCATGGCCTGGCTACCGGTGTTCCTGTTCGTCATCCTCTTCGGGCTCTCGATGGACTACCACGTGTTCATCCTCAGCCGGATCCGTGAGGCCTATGACGGCGGGATGAAGACCGAGGACGCGATCGCGCACGGAATCAAGTCGACCGCCGGCGTTGTGACGAGCGCCGCCGTGGTCATGGTGTTCGTGTTCTCGATCTTCGGAGCGCTCTCGCTGATCATGATGAAGCAGTTCGGCGTCGGGCTCGCGACCGCGGTGCTCGTGGACGCCACGATCGTCCGGGGCGTGCTCTTGCCGGCGACGATGAAGCTGCTCGGCGACTGGAACTGGTATCTCCCGCGTTGGCTCCGGTGGCTGCCGAGGCTCAAGCTCGAGGCTGGGCCCAAGCAGCCGGCGCACGAGCTCCGATGATGGGTACGACAGCGACAACGGACTCACAGGCAGAGCGGGGCGGCTCACGTTCGCCCCGCCTGCTGGCCCCGGTCTTCCGGCCGAGCACCTACCGGGCGGTCCTGTTCTTCCTCGGCGAGCTCGCATTGAGCCTTCTCGCGCTGATCGTGATCCCGATCAGCTGGGCGGTGATCATCGTCTTCGCGATCACGCCGCTCTCGGTGCCGTTCCTGATCGGCTTCCGAGCGCTGATCGGCGGGCTCGCGCAGGCGCAGGCGAAGCTGGCCGAGCTGATCGGCGTCCGGGTCAACCCTCCGCTCCTGTCGAGGGGAGACACGAGCTTCTGGGGCCGCGGGAAGAGCGTGCTCGTCGACCGGGCCTTCTGGCGGCAACAGCTCTACACGCTGGCCATGTTCCCGATCGCGCTCGTCCCGCTGTGCCTGCTCACGACCGCGCTCGAGGCGGCCGCCGTCCCCATCTACTACCGCTGGGACCAGGTCGACACGATCTTCAGCTGGAACGTGAACACGTTCGGCGAGGCGTTGCTCGTCGTGCCGATCGGACTGGCGCTCTTCGTCGTCGGAGCGCATGTGACGGGGGCGCTGGCAGGGGTCTCGCGGCGCCTCGCGTCGAGACTGCTCTCGGGCCAAGGCCCGGTCATGTCCGCGCGGGAGGTGCGCGACCTGCGGCTTCGCACCATGAGGATCAACGCGGCGATCACCGGCTTCGTCGTCCTGCTCCTGATCGCGATCTGGGCGCTCACGGGCGGCGGAACCTTCTGGCCGATCTGGGCGATCCTGTCCCTGGGGCTGGTTCTGGCGATCCACGCCTGGATCGTCCTCGTCCTCGAGTACCCCCAGGAAGTCAAGAGCCAGCCCCTCGCGATCCAGATCGGGATCTCGGTCGCGATCATCCTGTTCCTCGTCGCGATCTGGGCTGTCTCGGGGCGCGGCTACTTCTGGCCGGTGTGGCCCTTCCTCGGGCTCGGCTTCCTGGCCGCCCTACACGGGGTGTTCTCTTCGCACTGGAGCGGCAAGCGCATCGAGAAGCTCGAAACGAGCAGGGCTGGAGCCGTCGAGTCGCAGGAGGCAGAGCTGCGCCGGATCGAGCGCGACCTGCACGACGGCGCTCAGGCCCGCCTCGTCGCGGTAGGGATGAGCCTCGGCATGGCCGAGCAGAAGCTCGAGTCGGACCCCGAGGCCGTGCGCGAGCTCCTGCTCGAGGCCAGGCAGGGTGCGACCGAGGCGTTGGAGGAGCTGCGCGACCTCGCGCGCGGGATCCACCCGCCGATCCTCACCGACCGCGGGCTCGAGGCGGCGATCGCAGCGCTCGTCTCACGGAGCCCGATCCCGGTCAACCTGGACGTCGACGTCCCGACGAGGCCGAGCCCGCCGGTCGAGAGCGCCGCCTACTTCACGGTCTCGGAGGCGCTCGCGAACGCGATCAAGCACTCGCACGCGCACGCGGTCGAGATCAAGATCCGCCTCGGGCACAACGTGTTGGCGACGGAGATCTCGGACGACGGACGCGGCGGCGCTGATCCCGATGGCGGCGGGCTCAAAGGGCTGCGCCAGCGGATCGAGGCGCTCGACGGCACGCTGCGGGTGACGAGCCCCGATGGCGGCCCGACGACGGTGCGGGCGGTGATGCCGTGCGGGTCGTAATCGCCGAGGACCTCGCGCTCCTGCGGGACGGCCTGACGCGGCTCCTGCGCGACAACGGCTTCGAGGTCGTGGACGCGGTGCAGGACGGCGACGCGCTCTTCCACGCGGTGTCGCGGGAACGACCGGACATCGCGATCGTCGACATCCGCCTCCCGCCCACCTTTCGCGACGAGGGCGTGCGCGCTGCGCTCGAGCTCCGCGACAAAGCCCCCGAGACGGCGATCCTCGTCGTCTCGCAGTACGTCGAGCCGGCCTATGCAACCGAGCTCCTCGCGGACGGCCGCGGCGGGATCGGCTACCTGCTCAAGGACCGGATCATGGACGTGGCCGATTTCGTAGACGCTGTCCGGCGCGTGGCCGAAGGGGGCACCGCGCTCGACCCGGAGGTCGTCGCCGCGCTCCTCGGCTGGCGCAAGCCGGATGACCCGCTCGAGCGCCTGACGCCCCGCGAGCGCGAGGTGCTGGGCCTCATGGCCGAGGGCCGCTCGAACGCGGCGATCGCCGAGGAGCTGGTGCTGACCGTGGGCGCGGTCGAGAAGCACATCGCGAACATCTTCATGAAGCTCGGCCTCGCGCAGTCGGAGACCGACCACCGGCGCGTGCTCGCGGTCCTCGCCTACGTGCAGCAACAGCCGGACTAGGACGAGCCTCTGCGAGGGCCGCTAGCCGATGCGATCGGACTGGGTTGGGCCCAGCGTGCAGGAATGTCACCCGACTGGCCAATTGCGCCTAGCGGCCACCGAGCCTACGGTCAGTCGATGACGCTCCTCGTGCAGGAACTCGAAGTCGCGGCGGATTACGGCCAGATCTACATCTATGACCCGGAAACCCAACTCGCCGAAGGACACGTGACCGAGGAGGACTATCCGCCCCTGCAGGCGCTGGACGACGCGCACGACTCCCGTAGGTTCGTTGGCTGCGCCAGCGGCTTGATCGACGTGTGCACTCCGAGTCAGTACAACTGGAGCGCGCCCATGCGGCTCGAGGTCGGAGAGGAGCCACCGAGGCCTGACGCGGAACGTTGGGATCACGTGGTCGAGGTGGCGCTTCCGGTTCGCTCGGGGACACTCGTCTTTGAGGCCTCTGGCGGCGGCAAGCTAATCGAAACGCAGATCCCGCCCGGCAACTACCGTGCGCTTCTCGGGGCGTGGCTACTCAGCCATCGTCGGTGAGATCGAGGGCCACGAGAGTTACCGACTCCAGCTGTGGCCGTCCAACGACACGGCGTCTCGTCTCGTCAAGTACTGGGACGGCTACGACGTGCTGTCGCCCGCCGAGTAGATCCTCTCGGCTTGGCCAGTGTTCCGGAATGACCCCTGAGCCGCCCTGCTTGACGCGGGGAGCTATTCGGCCCCGAATCTCTAAGATCCTGACGATTGAGAACCGCTCCGGCGTGTGGATGATCCTGACCGCCGCCCGACGCGAGTAGCTCGATTCGGTCAGCCTCGGCCCATCTGAGGTCTTGGAATACTTGCGCCCGCAACGGTCGTTCTAGGCTCTGATGGACCCACACGA
>Ga0081540_1002137_pt1 | contig 16442 bp, 12 predicted proteins | sample TabmetS2T1R1_FD_71024 | JGI IMG/M metagenome (GOLD analysis project Ga0081540, IMG submission 71024) | Tabebuia heterophylla rhizosphere microbial communities from the University of Puerto Rico - S2T1R1 | ecosystem: Host-associated > Plants > Roots > Rhizosphere ... | reverse complement strand
CTATCTCTGGCGGTACGGGAAGGCCATCGACCTCCCCTCCCAGCCGGACCGGAAGCTCTACACCTCGCTCAACCCGAACGCGGGCAACCGCATCGACTTCGCCCAGGCTTCGGGTGGATACCCCAACACCAACATCCCCGGGGACCAGTCGGCGCTCGAGGGGTTCATCTCCACCGTCCCGGGAGAGGCAGACGCCACCATCGCCTTCCTGGCCAACAAGGGAGTGATCGGGGACCAGCCGCCCACCTACGGCTCGCCGGAGAAGTTCACGAACGGGGTCGCGAAGACCTCCCGGTCGTCGGACATCTACCACGCGACCCCGGCAGTCGTGGAAGGGGCGACCAACGGCCCCAACTGGCCCGACGCCACGGAGATCGTGGCCTATGGCGACTTCCGGACTGCGATCGCCTCCCGCAAGAAGACCGTGTACATCGGAGCAAACGACGGCATGCTCCACGCGGTCGAGGATGCGGTGACGGCCAAGGTGCCGGCACCCGAGGCGGGCCAGGAGCGCTGGGCCTACGTGCCGAAGCAGATCCTCGGCAACCTCCCGCTGATGCGTGCCGGGCACGAGTTCGGAGTGGACGGCAGCCTCGCCATCGCCGACGTCTGTGGACCCGAGTTCGGCGCCGGAAGCTGCACCACGCAGGCAGGATGGCTCACCTTGCTGATCGGCTCCTTCGGCAGGGGCGCGGGCGGTCTCTACGCCCTGGACGTCACCGACCCGTCCGATCCCAAGCCCAAGTGGGAGATCAACTCGGTGCTCGACGAAAACCTCTCCCGGCCCAACACCATCCGCCTCGGGTACACCACTGGCGCGCCGGTCCTCGCCCGGACGAAGCCGGGAGGCACGCCCAGGTGGTCGGTGTTCATGCCCGGCGGCATGCCTCCCAAGGCCGACTCCCTGGGCACTCCCTGGGGGAACGTCCTCTACGTCCTCGACGCCAGCAACGGCACGCTCCTCACCGACGGAGCAACCCCGGCGAGGATCGTCATCCCCGACGACACGACCGACCCCCGTCCCAACGGCCTCATCTCTCGGCCGACGCTCTACCGACCCGGGGACCGGAGCTTCGTCGAGCGGGCGTTCTTCACCGACCTGGAAGGTAAGATCTGGAAGCTGGACGTCACCAGCAACAACATCATCGACTGGAAGAACCAGATCACCACCACCACCGATCCATTCTTCGACCCCGCGGCGAGCAACCTCGTCTGCACACTGGACGTGAGCGGCGCTCCGATGCAGATCCGCGACGCCACCACCGGGCTACCGGTGACCACCGGTACCACCACGCTCCCGATCGCCAAGCCCCGGCCGACCATCTTCAACCGCCCGTACCTGGCCGTCGACAATCTCACCGGTCTGCTCAACGTCTATGTCGGGACCGGCGACTCCGAGCACCCCAACACCCCGAGCGTCGGTGGGTACGACTACTTCTACGGCGTGACGGACGTGCTCTCCGGCTGTGGCCGGCCCCTCTTCGCGTTGCGCTTCTCCCAGAACGAGAAGATGCTGAGTGACCCGGCCTTCGACAAGAACGTGGTCTACGTCACCACCTACCAGGCGCCGCCCGCCACGTCGCTCTGCACCGACCTGGGGCGCGGGTTCCTCTACGCGTTCGACGCCCGCACCGGCCTTCCGATCAAGGCGATCACCGACTACCTCGGGGTGAAGCAGTCCAAGATCGACCTGGGAGTGGTTCCGGGCGGCTCGGGGATTCCGAGCTCTCCCATCGTGCGAAATGGGAAGCTCTTCTTCACCCTCGAGACCGACCCGTCGCACGGCCGGCAGTTCACGGTGGGAGACAATCCCCCCACGCAGATCAAGGTCGAGGGATGGCAGCGCGTCAAATAGCTCCAGCACGCAGGGGGTACAGCCTCCTGGAGATGATGATGGCGGTCGCGGTGATCGGCTTCCTGCTCGCACTGGGGATCAACGCCATGACCCTCGGAAACCGCAGCGCGCGGGTCACCGGAGAGGCGCGAGCGCTGGTTCGCCAGCTCCAGTCGGTGCGCACCCGGGCGGTGGCGGAAGGGAACTCGCAGGGGCTCCTCATGGGCCCCATCGCCAACGCCTCTCTCGATCCCAACGGCAACCAGGTGCTCCTCTTCGTGAAGCCGATCGCCACCGCTGTCCCGACCTTCGCCACCGGCGTCGACCGCATACGCGACCGGAGCTGGCTGCCCCGGGCGGGGGTGAACCCCATGCTGGAGGTGACCGGGACGGGCATCGTCCAGCCGACGGCGTTCTCCATCGGCTTCGACATCAACGGTCAGCCGACCATCGCCACCTACGACGCGGCGTACGCCCCCACGATCGTCGCCCCCGTCTGGCCCTTCTGCCTGCGAATCCGCGACATGGTCGACCAGACGCTCCGGCGATCGGTCATCCTCTTCAACGATGGAACCGTGAAGGTGCAGCGTGACGAGACCTACTGTCCGTGATGCGGGGGGGTTCACCCTGCTCGAGGCGCTGGTCGCCGGAGGGATCTTCTTCATCTCGGTGATCGCGATCTCGTTGCTGTCGGTGCATGGGATGAACAATGCCTCGAAGGGCATGCGGTACTCCCAGGCCTCCCGGGTGGCGACCCAGGAGCTCGAGAACTGGAGCATGCGCCGCTACGCAGGGATCCAGCTCTTCCTCGGCGCCAACCCCACTCCGTTCGCCGTTCCCCAGTACCCGGTGACCGAGGGAATCGCCGGGAGCCGCAAGCAATACCTGGTGAACGTGACCATCTACGACACCAGCGGCGTGCCCGGGACCGGGCCCCTCCTCCCGGGAGGGTTCCCCTCGCCGAACATCGGAGCGCCCTCCTACTTCCTGCTCGTTCAGGTCAGCTCGCTCATCCCGAATTCACCCGTGCCGGTCACGGTGACCCAGTCGACCTATGTCAGCAACTGACCGCGCTGCCCAGGCGGGCTTCACCTTCATCGAGATGATGGCCGCGAGCGCCGTGGGAATGGTCATCATCATGGCCTGCCTCGCGGCCTTCGACCTGCAGACCCAGCTGATGCGCAACACCGAGCGACTGCTCTCGGCTCAGGCCTCCGCAGGGCTGTCGATGACCATGATGCAGCGGGACCTCGAGAATTCGGGGATCCGCTTCCGTGGAGGTCCGGACGGCTCCGGAGGCGCGGCGTTCGCCGCCGTGGTCCGTCCCTACGACAACCTCGGGGTGAACATCACCAGCCTCGCCAACGACATGGGAGCAACCGACCTCGTCAACGAGGTCGCCGGCCCGACGGGCGGGTTCATCCGGGGGACCGACGCCTTCGAGGTCCTGCTCGGCACCCAGAGCACCAACCCCACCCGGATCGGGGCGCAGGTGTCGGTCGCCACGCCGAGTGGAGTCTCGGCGGTGGCGGTGCTGATCGCGCCGAGCCCCTTCGTCGCCGGCGAGGTCGATCCGCTGCCGGTTGGAGAGTCGGCCCCGGTGGTCATGTTCTCCAGTGACACCTCCCACTGCATGGGCCGGGTCACCTCGGCGTCGCTCGTCGGGACGGCGATCAACATCACCGTCCAGAGCGTCGACGAGCGCCTGGCGCCGACCGGCACCCCATGGCCGGCGGGCTGCCCGGGCTCGCTGCACCGGGTGGGCATCCTCGAGCAGCGGCGCCGATACCTCGTCTACCGGTCGGACGACGTCGCCGGCCAGCCTGCGCGGCTGGGGCTCCATGTCCAGAGCAACGCGCAGTGCAACCCGATGGTCACCGGTCTCCCGTGCTCGACCCGGCTCCTGCCGCCCGCCATGGCCTCAGAGGGAGTCGATGATCTGCAGGTCGCCTGGAGAGTCCCGAACGCCATGACAGCCGACCCCCTAGGCTGGTGCCAGTCGGCCGGCTTCTCGTGTGGGTTCGACGTTCCTGGGAACGCGATCGGGAACACCGCGGCGAACATCTATGGCGCGCAGATCTTCCTCGCCAGCCGCGGCAACGAGGCCTACCGCAGGGCCGGCGAGCCCGTGCCGATCCTCCTGAATCACGTCCCGGCCCCGGCGGTGGATGGCATCGTCCGGGCAGTGATGCAGACCAGCTTCTTCTTCCGGAACACGCTCACCCCATGAGACCCTCCCCCGCCCGTGGTTTCGTCCTCCTGGTGATCCTGGCCGCGATCGCGGCGCTGGCCCTGGTCGCCGCGTTCATCTACAGCCAGACCGAGGACCAGCTCCTGCTGAGCGTGGCCTCCCGCGGCCAGAGCATCGCCGCCTCGCGGGCGACCCTGGCCGCGCAGCGGACCCTCGCCATCTACCGGGCGAACTACCCCGCGGCGGCGATCAACGCGCTGAATGCGCAAGCAACGTACGCAGACGCGAAAGCATCTGGTGACACGCTGAGCCTGGTCGCCTCCACCCCTCCTGCTCCGGCGGACCGGGCCGTGGACCTGACCGCAGGGGGCGGGGCGCAGTGGTGCATCGAGGTCTGGCGGATGAAGCGCGGCGTCCTCCTGCCGTGGACCGTGGTGGAGGCCTTCGGGTACTACGGCTACACCGGAGCTGCAGTTCCGCAGTTCGTGAACTGCATCGCGCAGCCGGCGAACTCGGGCATCTTCAGCTCGCAGGTGACGGTCTACCTGGACGCGACGAATCCGGGCGTGAGCGGGCCGAACCCCAACGACGCTGCACCGGGAACCTGTGCCGCCGGGGCCTGCTAGAGAGACCGAGCCGCCAGCCGCTCGCGGATGACGCGCTCCAGCTGCTGCACCACCTCGGAGAGGGGCAGCGAGGAGCTGTCCACCCGGACCGCATCCGCCGCCGCCTTGAGTGGGGCCACGGCCCGGGACGCATCGTCTCGATCCCGCTTGGTCTGGTCGGTGAGCACCGCGTCCAGCGTGCTCTCGCTCCCCTTCTGGAACAGCTCCTCGTAGCGGCGGCGGGCGCGCACGTCGGGGCTGGCCTCGAGGAAGAACTTCAGATCCGCATCCGGGAACACCACTGTCCCGATGTCCCGCCCCTCCAGCACCGCACCGATCGGCGCCTCGAGGGCCAGACGGCGCTGGAGGCCGAGCAGACCGTCGCGCACCACGCGCCTCGCCGAGACGGCGCTGGCCAGAAGCGAGATGTCCGGGGTGCGGATCTCCGCCGAGACGTCCTCGCCGTCCAGGAACACCCGGTTCTCGTCCCCGGCGGCCCGGAAGGAGATGCGGATCCTCGTCAGGAGGTCACCCAGCGCCGCGTCGTCCTCGGTGGCAATCGCCTGTCGCCGCGCGGAGAGCGCCACCGCCCGGTACAGCGCGCCGGTGTCGACGAAGGTCAGCCCCAGCCGCCGGGCGAGCAGCTTGGAGACGGTGCTCTTCCCCGCTCCGGCCGGCCCGTCGATGGCGACGATGAGGGGGCGCACGTGTGTCAGCCGCCGCGGGTGAAGGGCCCCATCGCCCGAAACTTCCGGTACCGGTCCGCGACCAGCGCCGGTCCATCCATGGCGAGGAGCGCGTGGAGGTGCTTCCGCAGCACCCGGCCCACCGCCTCCGCTGCCCGGGCCGGGTCGCGGTGGGCGCCCCCCTCGGGCTCGGGAACCAGCTCGTCCACCACCTCGAGCTCGAGCAGGTCTCGCGCGGTGAGCTTCAGCGCGTCGGCTGCCTTCTCCGCCTTGGTGGTGTCCCGGTAGAGGATGCTGGAGCACGACTCGGGAGAGATGACCGAGTAGATGCTGTTCTCCAGCATCAGCACCCGGTTGGCCACGGCGATCGCCAGCGCTCCACCGGAGCCGCCCTCGCCGATGACCACGCTCAGCACGGGGACCTGGAGCCGGCTCATCACCTCGAGGTTGACGGCGATGGCTTCCGCCTGTCCGCGCTCCTCCGCGCCGATGCCGGGGTAGGCGCCGGGCGTGTCCACGAACGTGAGCACCGGGCGTCCGAAGCGGTCCGCCAGCTCCATCAGCCGCCGCGCCTTCCGGTAGCCCTCGGGCCTCGGCATCCCGAAGTTCCGGACCATGTTCTCCTTGGTGTTCCGGCCCTTCTGGTGCCCGAGCACCATCACCGGACGGCCGTCGAGGCGGGCCCAGCCGCCGACGATGGAGGGGTCCTCTCCGTAGGAGCGGTCACCTGCGAGCTCGAAGAAATCGGTGAAGAGCAGCTGGACGTAGTCCAGGAAGTAGGGCCGGGCCGGATGCCGCGACAGCTGCGTCACCTGCCAGCGCGAGAGGTCGGAGAAGATCTCCGATTGCAGCCGCCGGGCCTTCTTCTCCAGCTTCTGGATCTCGGCGCTGAACTCGCCCGGGGCCGTGCCCGAGAGCGACTTCAGCTCGTCGATCTTCCGCTCGAGCTCCAGCAGCGGCCGCTCGAAGTCCAGAGCGAACGATGGGGCTGCCACGGGATTTATGCGGCCCGCGTCTTGGCCTGGGTGGCGGTGAGCGCGTACCAGGCAGTGCGGAAGGACTTCAGCTCGCGGAGGCCCGCGGGGTAGCGGCCCAGGGCCGGAGCCACGGTGACGATGAGGCCGAGCTTCTTCTCCAGGGCCTTGGCCACGTTGTGCTCCTGCCGGCGGCGCTCCTCGGCGGCCGGGTCGGTCGTCTTCGGAAGCACCCGGTTCACCAGCACCCGCTCCACGGCCAGCTTCTTGCCCTGGAGCTCCTCGACGATGCGCTCGGTGCGGGCCGCCGCCAGCTCCTCGCCGCGGGTCACCACGACGAAGCGGGCCTCGGCCGGATTCACCACCGCCTCCTCGAAGCGCTTGACGTGCTTCAGGAGCGCGGAGGCCTCGTCGGCCAGCTCACCCAGCCCCTTGGAGCGGTACTTCACCAGCACCGACAGCAGATTCGTCAGCCAGGTCCGGGCGAGCTCCGGCACCTCCAGCAGGCGCACGCCGGTGGACGAGGCCACCGGGTCGACGACGATGCGCTTGAATCGCTCCTGGACCAGCGCGTCGGTCAGCACGCTCACCGCCGCCAGATCCTCCAGGCCGGCCGGGACCACGTCGAGCAGGTTGCGGAGCACCTCGCGATCGGTGCCCTCCTGCTTGCCGAAGGACTCGAAGACCTTCTCCGCCTTCTCCCGCCAGCGCTTGCGGAGCGCATTGAACCAGCCGGGCACGTCCAGCTCGCGGGCGTAGAGGCCCTTCGTGCCCTTCACCTGGGTCTCGGTGTCGGTCAGCCGGCTCTGGAGCACGTCGGAGAGCCCGTGCGCCGGGTCCACGCTGATCAGCAGCACCGGCCCCTCCTTCTCGGTGAGGGTCACGGCAGCCGCGGCGGCACAGGACGACTTCCCCACTCCGCCCTGGCCCACGAAGAAGATGAGCCGCGTGGGCGGCAGCGGCGGCGCGGCGATGGGCGGCATCGACGGAGCACGGACCAGGGCCGGCGGGCCCTCGGCGGCGCCGAACTCCAGCGCCTTGGTCTCGCGGCCGCCGGCGATCTCCTTGGCGAACGGGCGCAGCCCCTCGAGGCCGCGCGGCGCCTCGACCCGGCGCTGCACCAGGTGCACCGGGATGGCCTTGTCCAAGGTCTGGAACTTGCGGACGTGCGGAGCCTGCAGGCCGCGGCGGCCGGCGAAGGCCGGAGAGCTGGCCCGCTCCTCCACCGCGTTGACCACGATCTCCGAGACCGGAATGCCCCGCTCGCGCAGGCCGCTGAAGAGCGCCTTCGCCTGGGCCTCGCCGACCGGCTCGGCCTGGGCGACGAGGTGGAAGGCGGTGCGCTGCGGGTCCTTCACCAGCGCCCAGAAGCGGTCGAGCTCGGCGACCAGCTGGTCCAGCGGGGTGTCCCCGGGAACGGCGACGTCCTTCTTCTTCCCGGCCGGCTTCTCACCTCGGGCGAGAGCCACTGCCCGGCGGAGGATGACCGCGGTGTCGAAGAGGCGGAGGGTGGGCCCGGTGCCCGCCATGTCGACGACGGCCCGGTCGAGCTTGCCCGACTCGAGCTGCGCCACGACATCCAGGAGGCCGAGCAGCGGCTCGAGGCCGGGTACCACTCCGGACACCAGCTTCCCCACATCCTCGTCGGACAGGAGCAGGCCCTTCACCGCCCCGGTCAGGAGCGCCGCGCGGATGGCCTCCGCCCGGGTCTGGACCGACTCGGCCTCGAACTCGTAGGCGGACAGGCCGCCCTCGCCCTTGCCGGGGACCAGCTTGGTGGGTTTGCCAGTGAGGCGCCTCTTCCAGACGTCGGAGAGGGCCTTGGTGGGGTCGCTGCTGCAGAGGAGGACCGACTCCTTGGGAGCGGCGTCGGTCAGGGTGAGAGAGAAGGCAGAGGCCAGGGTGCTCTTGCCTGCGCCTCCCTTTCCTCCGAACAGGTGCAGAACGGGTCCGTCACGCATGGGTAGATGTGTGCTGTCCTTGCAGCAGCGAAGCCGTAATCCCGCTGCCGCCGCCGTACGACATGTAGCGGGGGGGCGGTGGCCGTTCAGCCAAACACGGGAGTGACCCCCAAGAATCCTCCGTTCGGGGGGAAAAAGTCAATGTCCGCCGGACGCGTGTGACGCGCCGTGCTATTGACGATTCGTCAACGATTCTGCGCGCTTGCCGGCTGAGTGAGCGGGGGCTGGGACGGCCCGGCGGCCTCGGCGGCGGCGGCCGCGGCGCGTGCCTCGGCGGAGTACCGATTGAGCTTGTTGTACAGCGTCTTCTCGCTCACCCCGAGGATCTCCGCGGTCCGCGCCTTGTTGTTCGCGTTCCGCTGGAGGCTGCCCAGGATGTACTCCTTCTCCACCGCGTCCAGGGTGAGCCCGTAGGCGATGCGGAAGACATGTCGCTCGGGGCCCTTCCCCGCCATGTCCGGCGGGAGGTGGTCGCGGGTGATGAGCTCTCCGTCGCAGAGGATCACCGCCCGCTCCACCGCGTTCTTGAGCTCGCGGATGTTCCCCGGCCAGTCGTAGGCCCGGAGCACCTCCATGGCCTGCGGGTGCACCCCGGTCACGTGCTTGCCCGAGTCCTGGTTGAACTTCTCCACGAAGTGCTGGACCAGCATCGGGACGTCCTCGCGCCGCTCGCGCAAGGGAGGAAGGGCGATCTGGAAGACGTTGAGGCGGAAGAACAGGTCCTCGCGGAAGCGTCCGGCGCGGATCTCCGCCTTGAGATCGCGGTTGGTGGCGCAGAGCACGCGGACGTCGACCTCGATCTCCGTCTTGCCCCCGAGCCGCCGGAGGCGCCCCTCCTCGAGCACCCGGAGCAGCTTGGCCTGCAGCTCGAAGGGAATCTCTCCCACCTCGTCGAGGAACAGCGTGCCGCCGTGGGCCAGCTCGAACACGCCGGGCCGCCGCTGGTCGGCGCCGGTGAACGCACCGCGCTCGTGGCCGAGCAGCTCGCTCTCCATGAGCGTCGCGGGAATGGAGGCGCAGTTGATGGCGATGAACGGCTTGTCGCGGCGCGGGGAGAGGTTGTGGATGCTCCGGGCCACCATCTCCTTGCCGGTGCCCGACTCGCCGGTGATGGCCACGCTGGCCTTGGCCGGCGCCACCTTCTCGATGAGCTCGAACACCCGGCGCATCGCCGTGGAGGCACCGATGAAGTCGGTGGCCCCCATCTGCTTCAGCTTCCGGCGGAGCACCTGCACCTCGCGCAGGGTCTCCTTCTTCTCCAGCGCCCGGTCGATGCAGACCTTGAGGCGGGCGGGGTCCACCGGCTTCTCGATGAAGTCGTAGGCGCCTTCGCGGATGGCGGCCACCGCCGCGTCGATGGTGGCCCGGCCAGTGAGGAAGATGACCGGGCAGTCCGGCAGGTCGTCCTTCAGCGCACGCAGCAGCCACAGCCCGTCGGTCTCGGGCATCGCCAGGTCGGAGAGCACCACGTCGGGCCGGAACTCCGCCGCCTTCTTCAGGGCGTCGGTTCCGTCGCCGGCGGTCTCCACCTTGTGGCCCCAGAGGGCCAGCATCTCCGCCAGTGCCTGGGCGGTGCTGGTCTCATCGTCGACGGCCAGGATGCGTGCGCTGCTCACGTGATTCGAATCCCTTCGTGGGTGTTCAGACCGGCGCGTGGCCGGCCGGGAAAGAGAGCCGCAGCTGCGACCCTCGGACATGGAACTCGGCGCCGCACTCCTGCGCCGCCGCGGTGAGCGCCTGCTCGACCTCGGTCTCCTCGCTCTCCTCCCGCCCACCGTCCTGCACCAGCAGGGCCACCCGGCCGCCCTCGTCGCGCACCGACACTCGCACCTGTCCCTCCTCCGGCGTGCGCTCGATCGCCCGGAGCACGGGGATGAGCACGAGGAACCCGAGCGCCGATGGATCCATCGGCTCCAGCGCCGTCAGACCCTCGGGCACGTCCAGGGTTAGCTTCACGCGTGCGCGCCGGCCGGCGTGGCCGAGGATCGCGACCGCCTCCCTCACCACTGCGGGCAGCGAGAGCACCGCTGGAGCGCCGGGTGACGGGGCGAGGAAGCGAGCAAAATCTCCGAGCATTCCGTTGACCCGGACGATCTGGTCGCGCATCGCCTGGAGGTTCTTCGCCTGCGCGGGCGGGACCTGGCCTCCGGCGGCCCGCGCCAGCTTCTCCTGGAGGATCTCCACGTTGATCGCCAGCGCGTTCAGCGGGTTCCGGACGTCGTGGACGAGGCTGTCCATCAGGCGGACTGCCACGGACCAGCGGACGGAACGGATGAGCGAAGAGACGCCGGAGTCGGAGGACGGGGCGAGCGAGGGACGTGCGTTCGGGGCCACGCGGGCGACAGGTAGGGGGCTCGGGGGGGGTGCGTCAACGCAGGCCCCGTAACTTTTGCCGGTCCGGGGACACCTGGCCGTTCCCGGGGGAGCCTCCGTGTTGGCGGCTGGACGGTCGCTCCCCCCGGCCGATCCAGCCGGAGCGTTCTGGGGGCGCCTCAGCCCCCGCTCAGCCCGTCTTCGAGGCCCCCGGCTCGTCGGCCTCGAGACCCACGAGCTCCAGCTTGAGCTCTGTGGCGACGTCGAAGATGCGCCGGTCCCGATAGAACTCTCCGTAAACGATCCGTACACACCCCGCGTTGGCGACGAGCTTGAAGCAGGGCCAGCAGGGGCTGGCAGTGGTGTAGAGCGTCGCCCCGTCGATGCGGACGCCGTTCTTGGCTGCCTGGAGGATGGCGTTGGCCTCGGCGTGCACCGTCGCCACGCAGTGCCCGTTCTCCATGAGGTGCCCCACCTCGTCGCAATGGGGCATCCCCCGGATGCTGCCGTTGTAACCGGTGGAGAGGATGGTGCGGTCGCGCACCAGGACCGCGCCCACGTGCTTGCGGTCACAGGTCGCGCGGGTGGCGACCTGCCGGGCGATGTCCATGAAGTACTGGTCCCACGAGCTCCTGGCCATGGAGAGACTTAACCATCCCCCGCCGACTCAGGGGGGCGAATTCCCCGTCAGGTGCCGTACCGCTTGCGGACCAGGAAGAGGATCGCCTCCTTGGCGCAGACGTCGCAGTAGCCGTGGCGCTCGCGCATCGCGGCAAGCGTCTGATTCACCTGCTCCAGCTCGCGAGCGCTGAGGGTGTTCCGCTCGTCGGAGAGCGCCTTGAGCACGTTCTCCGCTCCGCGACTCAGCGCTCGCTTGCGCTCCTCGAAGAAGTGCGCCCGCAGGCGGCGGAACAGGTCGGGGAAGATGCGGGCGTAGTCCATCGCCCCCTCGGGGTTCTCGAGCCGGTGCGCTCCGATCTGCCCGATGAACCCGCGGCGGAACTCGCCCGGGTCGTCCCCCCGGGGCATGACGATGCCTTCCATCTCCGCCATGCGCTTCTCGTCCGGGCGCTCCATCTCTCCGGTGAGCCGGTTGCGCATCTTCTCGTTCTTCACCCAGTGCCGCACGTGCTGCACGTAGGTCTCGAAGAGCGAGGCGTACTGCTCGTCCGAGACCAGCCGCATCGACTCGCGCACCTCGGCATCCACCGACTCGAGGTACTGCTGCTCCACGGTGCGGACGAACTCCTCGTGGTCGTGGTAGCCGTCGACCACCTCCTCCTGGAGGAACTCGTAGACGCTCTTGTCCTTGGTGAGCGCGGTCAGCTCCTCGATGACCGCCAGGGGGCTCAGGCAGGGGCGGTCCGGGTTCTGCGCGGCGTTGAAGAGCGCGGTCTTGATCTCCCGGGCCGAGGCGCCGGTGCGGCCCTCGTAGTTCGGGTACGCGTCCGACTCCTGATACAGCGAGGGGAGCCACTTCTTCAGCTCGCGGGCCTGGGCGAGGCTGAGCCGGTCCGGGGCGGTTCCGTCCTCGTAGAGCCACATCTTCTCCAGCGGGGTCAGCCCCTCGAGGATCTCCCGGACGTCGGCCGGGTAGCGCTCCCGGACCGGCTTCTTCAACCGGGTGAGCACCCCCCACTGCGCAGCGACCTCGGTCGCGTGGGGCGCGACGTGCTTGCCCACCGTGCGGGTGGTGACCTGCGCGTCGTAGATCTCCTTCTCCGACCTCCACCGGCGGAGGTACGGCACGCGCACCAGCTCGATGCGGCCCTTGAAGCTGGCGAAGTCGGGGAGCTCCTTGAAGGCGGCGAGGTGCTTCTCGTTGCTGGAGGCGACCAGCACCTCGTCGAGCTGGAGCACGAAGTGCTCCATCGGCACCTCGCCGGTCTCACTGAAGCCGAGCAGGTACTTGAACGCCTCCAGCGGCCGCTTGAGGAGATCGGCGTACTCCATGATGCCGCGGTTGGCGTTCACCAGCGGCCCGTGCGGCTCGAAGAGCACCAGGTTCTGCAGAGCGGCCGGAAGGTTGGCCTGGCTCCGATCCGCCGACACCTGGTGGTAGGCGGCGTCCACGCTGAGGTGAGGCTCCACCGTGACCGCGCCCACCAGGTAGCGCCGGGAGAGGTAGAAGCGACGCACCTGCACGTGGCGCAGGACGCGGAGCCAGTCGCCGTTGGATGCCGCGAGCAGCGCGCTGTAGATGCGCCGGCACTTGTGGCAGAGCTCACCGTCGACGATCCAGTCGGCGAGCAACGCCTCCCCGTCCGCACCACCGGCACGGGCGGGAACCTTGAGGGCCCGCTCCAGCAGCTTTCGCCGCTCGCTCCGCGGCATCGCGAAGAGCGGGTGGTCCCGCATCTCGCACTGGACCCGGACCTCCACGCTCTCCTCGTCGAGGTGCGCAAAGGTGGTCAGCTCGCCACCGCCGGTGCGGTCCCCGAAGCCGATGCTCCCCTTCACCAGCTTCTCCGAGGGGAAGATCCAGGCGACCTCGTAGAGCGCGCCCTGGGGCTCGCGCGAGTAGAGCTCCATCCCGCGCTTCAGGGCGTCCACGATCGTGGACTTGGCCGAGCCGTTCGGGCCATGGAGCATGAGGAGCTTGTTCACCGTCCCGGCGCGGACGAAGTTGCCCAGCAGCCGGTACAGCGAGTTCTGCACCTCCTCCTGTCCGGCCACCCGGCCGGCACGCTCGCCGTCGGTGAGGTCGAAGAGCTTGAAGCGCCGCATCGGCCCCGCCGGATGGTGCTGGACCGGCGCGGTCCCGAAGTGGTCGAGCACGTCGTGGAGATACTGCGCGGAGTTGCGGACCTGGGCGTGTGGGCCCTGGAGGAACAGCTCCAGATATTCCTCGAAGGAGAGGATGCTGCGGTCCTGGAGGAAGTCGCGGCTCACCACCGCGCCCACCTCCGTGAGGAGGTCCTTCGCGCTCACGTTCGGCTGCTCCTGACGCCGGCGCGGGTCCCCGGCGGGCCCACATCGGCACCCCGCAGTCTCGCTCCTCTTCCGACCGCTGCGCCACTGGTGCCCCGCAAGGCAGCCCGGCTTGCTAACGTACGGCGCTCACGCGCATGCAGAAGCCGCCCATCATCGGCATCGACCTCGGTACGACCAACTCCTGCGCCGCCATCGTCACCGAGGATGGCTCGGTCAAGCTCATCCCCTACAAGGGCGGCGACTACACCGTGCCCTCGGTGTTCGCCATCGACGAGAAGGGGAACGAGCTCATCGGCCACGAGGCCAAACGCCAGTGGCAGCTCAATCCGAAGAACACCGTCTATGGCAGCAAGCGACTGGTGGGCCGCAGCTGGTCGAGCGAGATCGTCGAGACGATGCGCAAGTCGGTGGGCTACGAGGTCCGCCCCGGCGACCGGAACGACGTGGTCATCGACGTCGCTCGCCGCGAGTTCCACCTCCAGGAAATTGCCGCGCGCATCCTGAACAAGATCCGTGACGTGGCCTCCAACTACCTCCGGGTGCCCATCAACCGCGCGGTGGTGACCGTGCCCGCCTACTTCAACGACCGGCAGCGCCAGGCGGTGAAGGACGCCGGCAAGCTGGTGGGAATCGAGGTGGTGCGAATCATCAACGAGCCCACCGCCGCCGCGCTGGCCTACGGCATCGGGAAGAAGCTGCACGAGACGACGCTGGTCTACGACCTCGGCGGCGGCACCTTCGACGTGAGCATCATCGAGATCCGCGATCGCGTCTTCGAGGTGAAGGCCACCGGAGGCGACATCTTCCTCGGCGGGCTGGACTTCGACAACACGATGATCCACCACGTCCTGACCGAGTTCGCGGCCAAGACCGGCATCGACCTCTCCCAGGATCCGGTGGCGATGCAACGGATCAAGGACCTGGCCGAGCGGACCAAGTGTGACCTCAGCACCCGCGAGCAAGCGCCGTTCAACATTCCGTTCATCACGATGACCGCCCAGGGCCAGCCCCTGAACATCGAGATGACCTTCACCCGGAAAAAGCTGGAGGAGCTCACCCAGCACCTGGTGGACCGGACGCTGCAGATGGTGGCCCGGGTGCTGGTGGACGCCGGGGTGAGCACCAAGCAGATCGACGAGGTGATGCTCGTCGGCGGTCAGACCCGCATGCCGGTCATCCAGGAACGGCTGACCAAGTTCTTCGGCAAGCAGCCCTCCAAGGGTGTGCATCCCGACGAGGCGGTGGCCATCGGCGCGGCGCTCTACGCCCACTCGCTGGAGGACGACACCAACCTCCGGCTCCAGCTGCTCGACGTCATCCCGATGGCCATCGGGCTGGAAAGGGCCGGGGGCGACTTCCACATCGTCTTTCCGCGGAACGCGGCCATCCCCAACGCGAAGCAGATCCAGGCCACCACCAGCTTCGACGGACAGACCGAGCTGGCGATGCGCATCTACCAGGGCGACAACGAGGCGGCGAAGAAGAACGAGCTCCTCGGCGACTTCGTCTTCTCCGGCATCAACCCCGGGAAGGCCGGCGAGGCGCAGGTGGAGGTCACCTTCGACGTGAACGTCGAGGGGATCCTCACCATGAGCGCGCTGGACCCTGCGACCGGACGGAAGATGAAGACCACCGTCCGGGTCACCCAGAGCTGAGCCGCGACGCGGTCGGGCTAACGTCTCCGGTCCAGACGCCGACGGCTCAACCTCCCATCAGGCGGTCTTCTTCTCCTTCTCCAGCACCAGCTGCGGCGGCTCGTGCTTGGTCACCACTTCCTGGGTGATCTTGCACTCCCGCACGCCCTCCCGGTACGGAACGTCGTACATGATGTCCAGCATCGCGTCCTCCATGATGGCGCGGAGGCCGCGGGCGCCGGAGCTCCTTCGCATCGCCTCGCGGGCGATGGCCCGGAGCGCTTCCTTGGTGAAGGAGAGCTTCACCTTCTCGATCTCGAAGAGCTTCTGGTACTGCTTCACCAGCGCGTTCTTCGGCTGGGTGAGGATGGTGACCAGGTCGTCCTCGCGGAGGTCGTTGAGCGTCGCGACCACGGGGAGCCGGCCCACGAACTCGGGGATCATCCCGAACTTCATGAGGTCCTCGGGCTCCACCAGCTTCAGCAGCTCGCCCACGGTGCGCTCGTCCTTGTGGACGATCTTCGCGCCGAAGCCGAGCCCCTTCTCCCCCACCCGGCGGCGGATGATCGAGTCGATGCCGTGGAAGGCGCCGCCGCAGATGAAGAGGATGTTCGAGGTGTCGACCTGGACGTACTCCTGCTGGTTGTACTTCTTGCCGCCCCGCGGGGTGACGTTGGCGCGGGTGCCCTCGATGATCTTGAGGAGGGCCTGCTGCACGCCCTCGCCGCCGACGTCGCGGGTGACGCTGGGGGTGTCTCCCTTGCGGGCGATCTTGTCGATCTCGTCGATGTAGACGATGCCCCGGGCGGCCTTCTCCACGTCGTAGTCGGCGTTGTGGAGCAGGTTCTGGATGATGTTCTCGACGTCCTCACCCACGTAGCCCGCCTCGGTGAGGCTCGTGGCGTCGGCGATGGTGAAGGGGACGTTGAGGAACCGGGCCAGGCTCTGGGCGAGGAGCGTCTTGCCGCTGCCCGTGGGACCGATGAGAAGGATGTTGCTCTTGCTGAGCTCGACGTCCTCGTGCCCCGCGGCCTTCACCCCCGGTCGGGGCCGGGCCGTCGGCTTCTTCTGATAGATGCGCTTGTAGTGGTTGTAGACGGCGACGGCGAGGACCTTCTTCGCGTGGTCCTGGCCGATGACGTAGTCGTCGAGGAACGACTTGATCTCGGTGGGCGTCGGCAGGGAGACCTGGGGCTTGCCCTCTTCCCGGTCATGCTCCTCGGCGATGATGTCGTTGCAGAGCTTGATGCACTCGTCGCAGATGTAGACCGTCGGCCCGGCGATGAGCTTCCGCACCTCGCGCTGCGACT
>Ga0081540_1002136_pt1 | contig 16449 bp, 14 predicted proteins | sample TabmetS2T1R1_FD_71024 | JGI IMG/M metagenome (GOLD analysis project Ga0081540, IMG submission 71024) | Tabebuia heterophylla rhizosphere microbial communities from the University of Puerto Rico - S2T1R1 | ecosystem: Host-associated > Plants > Roots > Rhizosphere ... | reverse complement strand
CCAGATCCTGAGCTTCGACACCCGCGAGGGCTGGAGCGGCTGGGATTGCGTCCGCGCCACCATGCCGGAAGCGGAGATCGGCGATCTCATCGTCGAACTGCGTTCGGCGACGGCCGGCGCCGGCAGTTTTACCCGGCAGTTCGACCGCATGGCCGAAGTCACCGGCCGCGACGCCGACAAGATCATCGCCGCACATCGCGACGCGGCGTGATATTTTCGCGGCCACGGACCTTTTGCAGGCTCGTGGCCGCTGATTTTTTCCCCGAGCTGAACCGCCATGGACGTAAACGACCTGGCGCTGAAGATGATACGGCTCGAGATCTGGCTGGGCGAGGGCCCCCAGCCGGAGAGTTTTATCTGCCATCAGTTCGACGCGCCGCCGTTCGGCTATTGCTACCTCACCATCGATCCCGAGCGGCAAGGCGAGACAGCCTCCGGCAACTACAACCGCGTCTATCTCTGCGGGCGTGAAGCCGGCGTGGACGCTGCGAGCGTCGCGCACTGGACAAGGCTGTTCAAGCAGCACGGCGTGAAGAAATTCTTCGTCTGGCTCAGCCCCGGGCCCGACATGGCGACGATGGGCCGCTGGCTCGAGGCGAGCGGCCTCGCGCGCGTTCCCTTTGTTCGCTATCTGACGCTGCTGCGGGTTGGCAACGCGCCCGTGCGATTCAGGACCGATCTCGACATCCGCGAGGTGACGCCGCAGGAAATCGCCGCCGCGCGCGAGCCGCTCGGCAAGGCGCTGTGGCCGGAATATGTGCGCTCGGCGGGCAGGGAAGGTTTTTTCCACTACATGGCCTTCCACGGCGCGCGCCCTGTGGCGATCGCCTCGCTCGCCGTCTTCGAGGACATGGCCTATCTGCTGTCAGCATCCACCCGCGAGGAGGATCGGCGTCGCGGCGCCCAACAGGCCTTGATCGCGGCCCGGCTGGCGCGGGCCGAACAACTCGGCTGCGCCATCCAGGTCTCCGAAACCCTCAACATTCTCGAACACTCCCTGCGTAATTTGCAACGCGCCGGCTTTCGCGAGGTTTACGAGAAGGAGGTCTATGCTTGGACGGCGTGACCCGCTTCCGCTGCGCTTGCCGGGCAGGCAAGATGCACCTCGCATGCTCGATTCCCGCGCCAACATCCTGCTCGCCTGTGCGCTCAGCGCGCTGGCCGGCTATGTCGACGGCATCGGCTTCCTGCATCTCGGCGGGCTCTTTGTCTCCTTCATGAGCGGCAATTCGACCCGGATGGGCGTCAGCCTCGCCGACGGGCAATGGTTGAGCGCGCTGGAAGCGCTGGGGCTGATCGCGCTGTTCGTCGCCGGTGCGGCGGTCGGCAGCCTGATCGTGCTCGGCCGCTCCGCGCAGCGGCAGGCCGGGCTGCTGCTCACCGAGGCGCTGCTGCTCGTGGCCGCCGCGCTCGCCCATCACCTCGGCCAGCCGGCTCTGGCGGTTGCGGCCATCGTGCTGGCGATGGGGCTGGAGAACGCCGTGTTCCAGATCGACGGCGGTGGTGGCCTCGGCCTCACCTATGTCACGGGCGCGCTGGTCAAGGTCGGTCAGCTGCTGGCCGCCGCCATGACCGGCGGTTCGCGCTGGGGCTGGCTGCCCAATCTCCTGCTGTGGGCCGCCCTGGTCGCCGGCGCCGTGCTCGGCGCGCTGGCCTATAGCAGGTTCAATCTCGGCGCGATCTGGGTCGCAGCCTTCGTCGCGTTGGCGCTGGCGGCCGTGATCGCTGCGGGCGCGAAGCATGTGGATTGACAGCGCGAGCGGCTTGTTCGAAGCAGGGCGCATGACCCCGGGAGCAAAACCCTCCGCCGCCTGCCTGATCGGATGGCCCGCCGCGCATTCGCGCTCGCCGCTGATCCATCGCTACTGGCTGCGTACGCTCGGCATCGCGGGCGGCTATGTCATCGAGGCGGTGCCGCCGGACGAGTTCAAGGATTTTGTGCTGCGGCTGTCGCTGCGCGGCTTTGTCGGCGCCAATGTCACCATTCCACACAAGGAGCAGGCGCTTGCTTTGTCGAAGCCGGACGCGCGCGCGCAGGCCGTCGGAGCCGCCAACACGCTGTGGTTTGAGAACGGCGAGCTTTGCTCCACCAACACCGACGTCGAAGGCTTTATCAACAATCTCGACGCCAGCGCGCCCGGCTGGGACAAGGCGGAAGAAGCGCTGGTGTTAGGGGCCGGCGGCTCGGCCCGCGCGGTGGTGTTCGGCCTGATCGAGCGCGGCATCAAGACCGTGCATCTCGCCAACCGCACCGTCGAACGCGCGCGGGCGCTGGCTGACAAATTCGGCGCGAGCGTGCAGCCCGCGGGCTGGGATAAGATCACTGAACTGATGCCGCGCGCAAAACTGCTGGTGAACACCACCTCGCTCGGCATGCACGGCCAACCGCGTCTCGAGGTCGATGTCGGGCTACTGTCTGACAGTGCCGTCGTCGCCGATCTCGTCTATGTGCCGCTGCAGACGGAACTCCTGGCGGCCGCGCAGACGCGCGGGCTGAAGACCGCCGACGGCCTCGGCATGCTCCTGCACCAGGCGGTGCGCGGCTTTGAGCTATGGTTCGGCCGCCGTCCGCAGGTGACGCCGGAACTCCGCGCCCTGGTGGAAGCCGATCTCAAGCACGCGTGATCAATCCAGCTCTGCAGACTCGCATCCTTGTGAGGCGGAATATCGTTGTTGCTTCGGGGTGAATGGTTACGTCAGTGCCGTCCCGGAGCCCGCCTATGTCCGACCATCCTCTAAACCTCATTCGTCCGCTATTTGCGCTCGCGATGGTGGCCGCCTCGACCATCTATGCCATCGCCCAGCAGCCGCCGGTACCGACGCGCGTCCGCGGCAGCATCGAAGGCGTCAGCGGCGACGTGCTGGCGGTGAAGTCGCGTGGCGGCGAGGACTTTTCGCTGCGCATGACGCCGGATATCCGCATTGTCGGCATCACCAAGATCGCGCTTGCCGATATCAAGGTCGGCTCCTTCATCGGCACCACCACGGTGCCCGGCCCGGACGGCGTGCAGAATGCGGTGGAGGTGCATGTGTTTCCGGAGGACATGCGCGGCACCGGCGAGGGCTCGCGGCCCTATGATCTGCGCCCAAACAGCAGCATGACCAATGCGACGGTCCACGAATCCGTGGTCAGCAATGACGGCCACACGCTGTTGATCAAGTACAGGGATGGCGAGAAGAAAGTGCTGGTCGCGCCGGAGACGCCCGTCGTCACCTACGTCCCCGCCGACAAGGGCGATTTGAAACCCGGCGCAAAAGTGATCGCCTTCATGAAGAAGCTGCCCGACGGCTCCTTCGAGACCAACCGCGTCAGCGTCGGCCGCGACGGGCTGACGCCACCGATGTGAGGCGAAGCCCACTTCTGCCAGCCAGGGATTTCGCGCACTCGTCGTCGAAATCCGCTCACGGGCGATGATCCAAGGCAGCGCCGTCCGCCTCTCTGGGCACGCGGAACATAAGATCGTACAATAGTGACCCAATTGCAGCTTGGGCGTCGCGCCAAGTCTAGAGCGAGATGACTTTTCTTCGAATCGTCATCTCACTCTAGCTCTTTGTTGGAGCATGATCTTTTCGGAAAACCGCTTCACACTTTTCCGGACCATGCTCTAGGTGAGAATGTCCCGTTTTTGAGCCGTTTCAGCGGTCGGGGTCAGTCTTGGACATTGGCTTTATGTTGGCGTTGCTGGTGGCGGTCGTCATCGGGTTGTTTGTCGCGTACAACTTGCTTCACTACGTGCTTTTTCTTTTGGTGACCAAACCGAGGGACGCGAGCAAGATCGGCCACCAGCTGAATGAATTCGAGCAGCGCCAGCTGGTCGAATGGGCGCCGAAGCCGAACGACTTTCTCAAGCACGATGACGAGAATCGTACCTATGATGACGTGTTCGGCACGTATCGCGACGAGCAAGCGAACTACAGCACGTGTGTGTTCCCCCGATTTCCATTTTCGCGCCCTTACGAAGCCGAATACACACTCTTGAAGCCGACGGCCGGGATGCGGCTCCTCGATCTCGGGTGCGGATCCGGCGCGGCAGCCGAATACCTTGCGACGCGATGCAATATCGAGATTGTGTGCGTAACCAATTCGTCCGTGCAAGCGGACATCTGCCGGCGGAAATTTGCCGGACTTGGCGGGCGTGGACGAGTGATCGTCGCCGACTTCGACAACCTCGATCTCCCGAGTGAACACTTTGATGCGATCTATTCACTCGAATCGATCGGCTACACCAGAGATCTGGACGCGTGGCTGGCGAGGTGCTGGCGGATGCTGAGGCCGGGCGGACGCCTGCTGATCCGTTCGCCGGGGTCGCTGGATCATTGCCGCAGCAACGAGGACTACCTGAGCGTCACCGCCTTCTTCGAGAATTGGCGCTACAATTTTGTTGGCGCCAATCTCCTCGTCTACAAGATGCGCCGTCTCGGCTTCGGTCCAATCCACTATCGTCGACTGCCATTCTGGGCCTGGGGACTAACCTGGAACTTCATTCAACATCTGGTGTTGTGGAAGTACCGGCTGAAAATGCGCACATTCGTGGAATTGGAATGGATCATCTGGCGCACTTCGAAGGCATTTGTGTTCGGCAACCCATACAACACAGTGCTGGCCACCAAGCCCCAAACGGCACCAGCGGTTGAATAGAGGTCGGCTTGGCGAAGACGGGTCGCCGGGACGACAGCGGAGTGTGAGGCCGCATTTTTCGCCAATCTTCGCGTTTGACCTCGAGCCGGACTATCGAAGCTGACAAGCGTCATCGCAGCCGATAAGCTCACCACGGCTATTGCGGGCCGGCACACCGCCGAGGACGAACTGCCGCCGCACCGAGCAGCGAGGCGGCGACATGGACATCCGCGCTCCCGACCAGAGATATAATCCCTACCGGATTTTTTCGCGCGAGCAGTGGGCGGAATTGCGCAACGACACGCCGATGACGCTGGAACGGGGCGAGTTCTCGCAGCTGCGCTCGTTGCACGACCGCCTCGACATCAAGGAGGTCGAGGAGATCTACCTGCCGCTGTCGCGTTTGCTGTCGATCCATGTCGATGCGGCGCAGCGGCTCTATTATGCGCAGCGTCAGTTTCTCGGGATCCGCGACCGCAAGGTCCCCTACATCATCGGTATCGCCGGCTCGCCTGCGGTGGGCAAGTCGACCAGCGCGCGCGTCCTGCAGGCGCTGCTCGCGCGATGGTCGCCGCGACCCAAAGTCGATCTGGTGACAACCGACGGCTTTCTCTATCCCAAAGCGGTGCTGGAGCGCGAAGGGCTGATGCAGAAGAAGGGATTTCCGGAAAGCTACGATCGGGCGCGGTTGTTGTCGTTTCTGAGCGACATCAAGGCCGGACGAAGCCCGGTGCGGGCGCCGGTCTATTCGCATTTGACCTACGACATCGTTCCGAAGCAGTGGCAGGACGTCGACCGGCCCGACATCCTCATTGTCGAGGGCGTCAAAGTCCTGCAGACCGCCCCGTTGCCGCGTGACGGCGAGGCCGTGCCCGTTGTCTCCGACTTCTTCGACTTCTCCATTTATATCGACGCTGACGCCTCGGTGATGCGTGATTGGTACGTGGAGCGCTTTCTGATCTTCCGCGACACCGCATTCCACGATCCGAAGTCGCACTTCCACCGCTATTCGCTGCTGTCGGACGATGAAGCGGTCGCCACCGCAACGGCGATCTGGGAGCGCACCAATCTCGCCAATCTCGAGGAAAACATCCTGCCCACGCGGCCACGCGCGACGCTGATCCTCACCAAGGGCGCCGATCACGTCGTCGAGACGGTGGCGCTGCGACGGCTTTAGCGCCGCGGGTGCTGGCCGTCCACAGCACGAGATCGCGGGAAACGCTACTGTTCTTTGGAGGGCACTACAGTGCTAGGTCTTCAGCCGAACCGCTCGCTTGCGGTTGAGTCTCTTGACGTGAAAAACTTCACAGACAGAGGAATTCAAGTTTGATAACATCCTGTTTGACAGCAATTCTTGATCGTGACGGGGACTAATAAGCAGGCCGCGAAGCCTGGAGCCTTGGCGCATTGCACACTTGAACCAGGTGTTCGAATGAACCGTCGCGATTTCCTCACTGCGATGTTCGGAATTGGCGCTGCGGTGACGAGTTCGGCCGAAGCGCAGACCGTCCGCCGCAGAAAACTTGGCTACTTGTCGGGGGGAAGCCCGGGGTTGGGTGAGCATTCGATCGACATTTTCAAGGCATCGCTGCGCGACCTTGGCTGGCGTGCCAACGAAACAATCGACATCGATGTACGCTGGGCCGACGGCGATGCCTCGCGCCTGGCTCTGCTGGCGAGCGAGCTGGTTGCACTTCGCCCCGACGTGATTGCTTGCACAGGCACCAGTGAAGCCAAAGCGCTGCAGTCCGCCACCTCGGAGATTCCTGTCCTCTTTCTCCAGGTGGCTGATCCTATATCGAGCCGTTTAGTCGCTAGCATATCTCGCCCGGGCGGAAACATTACTGGCTTCGCGCAGGGGCCTCAGATCCTCTGGAGCAAGCGGCTCGAGTTGTTGACGGAAATGATCGGGCGGCAACCGCGCCATCTGGCATGGCTTGGCAATCCCGAGAATTCCGGAAGCGTACCGAACTGGGCGGATGCGAAGGAAGCGGCGGCGCGCGCGGGTGTCGAGCTCGCCAGGATCGACGTGAGCCGAGCAGAACAGCTTGAGGGAGCCTTCACGAGCATCAAAGGTTTGGATGGGCTACTGGTTCAATTTGATTTCCTGTTTGCCGTCATGCGCAGCCGGATTGCCGAACTTGTTGCGCAAGAACATGTTCCCGCCATTTATGAGAACCGTATGCAGGTATTGGCAGGCGGTTTGATGTCGTATGGCGGCGACTTGCGGGAAAACTATCGGCAGGGAGCGATATATGTCGATCGCATCCTGAAGGGCGCTCGTCCGGGCGACTTGCCGGTCGTCCGGGCCAGCCGATTTGAACTGGTCCTGAATGCCGGCGCGGCCAAGGCGCTTGGACTGACGATTCCCGCCAACCTTCTCGCTCGTGCCGATGAGGTCATTCAGTAATGTCGAGTAGCACGTCCGCCTATTTGGTGCCTTAAGTTGGGAACTATTCGTTCGGAACGTGTTCGGTTTCGGAAGACTTGAAACCTGGTGACGGCCGCGCTGCGGCCTCATCGACCCCCGCGGACTGCCTTCGCCAATGCTGCTTCATTGGATCGAACGAACAAGAAGCGCGACGCCACGGGTATTTCTGCGTCGGCGCTGCCATCTCGGCCGATAAGGGCTAATCCTGCTCCGCCATTAGCCACGGTTAGAATGACCGGCTCGCCCGTCCAGGTTTTGATCGGCTCCATTCCGATGAGAAATTCACCCATCGGCTGGTCAGAATATTGCAGCCTGAGTTGTGGAGCGACTTCTGCCGTCGCAAGTCGGAAACCTAATTGTTGAGCGCGCGCATAAATGTCCGCCAGGCGCGCAGTGTCGGTCTGAAAGCCGAGTTCGGCCGCCGACACCGCAAAAAGCTCCACTGTTGTTTTCATAGTGCCGACGGTAAATGCCGGCCGAGCGAGAATTTCCTCAGCCGATTCTCCGATGCCGCAGCCTGCTGCGTCCAATGCGTTCAGGAGGGCAAACGAATTTGCAAACGTCCCTACCGTAATCGTTCTCCACACCGGAACAGCGAAGGCGGACTTGATTAGAACCGGCGGAGTATGAGCTGAGGGAGTCGTCTTGAACGTCAAGTGGTTCTGCAGGACGTCTCGCGCCGTACATTGAGCACTGGCTTCGCTCGCGAAGAGGACGATGCACGCGGTGCAGACTATCGCAATGAGGCTGCCGCCCCTTTGTCTTCGTATCGGACAATGCGGTATGGCGTGGTAACCGCTTTCCTTGCCAGCAGTTCGATCCATGGAGACCTACCTGCGCACGCTATTGCGCGTGCCAATACAATCCAACAATTCCTTCAGCATGATCCGCGCGGATGGTCCGCGGCATGCAAGGCTGTTATTCAGAAACAGGCGTTTGGCGCTGCAATCTGAGTTGTCCAACGACCAGGTTGAGAACAGCGCCGCTTTCAAAATGGCTGCGGAACCTACGAGATATCGGATCAAAGCATACTGCGCTGGCGCGTTGCGGTATGTGAACTGCTTTACATCCACTCAAAACGTTTTCTTGAGCGGCCGTGCGGCCTACGCTCGGCCGTGCTGCGTCTCACCACCGTTGCATCGGATAGCCCTGCTGCATCGGATAGCCTTGTTGCACCGGATAGCCCGGTTGCGCGCGGTAATAGGGCTGGCCGCCGCGCGGCTGGCGTGGGTTGCCCGGCGGATTGCTGGGTTGGGGATTCCAAGGCTGAAAAAAGAAGCCGGCGCTCTCGCCGCCCCAGAAACTGCCGTCCGCAATGTCCATGGGCGGCGTGGGTTTGCGCGTGATGAAGCCGCCCTGGGGCTGGTTGCTCAGCACCGCGACGAACTCGGTGCGATAATTGGTCTCGCGGCTCAGCGGCTCGTCGGAGACGACGAGCGAGGATCGCGGCAATGCGGTCGGCCCGATGCGATCGAGCACATCCTGCGGGATCGTGATGCGGTCGAGCGCGCTCCTGGCGTCGTCGGCATTGTCGATGGTAACCGCGCTCCAGCGCAGGCCCGCGTCGCTCTTCGCCATTGCCGTGAAGATATGCGTGCCGATCTTCTTGGCCGGATCGCGAATCGTAACCGGAACCTCGATGGACGTATCGAATACCTCGCCGCCCCCGTCCGGCGCCGGCTTGTGCGTATTGCGACGCACGTACAGTTTCTGCGTCGCGCGGCTGATGTAGATCGAGACCGGCTCAAGCGCGAGCTTCGCATCGGCTGCCGCCCTGGCAAGGTCGGCCTTCCTCTTGTCGGCCGCCTTGGTCGCGTCTTTTGCGGCCGCGGCGGCGTCGAGCTTCGACTTTGCGTCGGCCTTGGCGGTATCGAGCTGTGTCGCCGCTTCCTCGGCCTTGGGGGCGGCCTTCTGCTTGCGGTCTTCGGCCTGCGCCCTGGCCTGGTCCGTCTTGGCGGCGGCGAGCGCCTTGTCGGCGAGGGCGAGCTCGGCCTCAGTGCTCTTCTTTAGTCCTTCCAGCTTGCGCAGCGATGCGTTAAGCGCTGCTGTGTCGCGCGCCGCCGTCGCGGCGGCCTTCTTCGCCTCGTCGGCCGCTTTGATGGCCTCGGCGGCCTCGCGGGCCAGCGTCTCGGCCCGCGACGGCGCAGCAGCGACGGCCTCCGCCTTCGGCATGAACAGTGCCGGATGGGAAAACTCGACCGGGGCCGCGTCGTTCGGCGAGATGATCACCCGCATCCCGATCCGCGTCTTGTCGAACAGTTTTTCCGCAAAGCCAAAGGGCATCCGCACGCAGCCGTGTGAGGCCGCATAGCCGGGCAGCGGCCCGCCATGCAGCGCGATGCCGTTCCAGGTGATGCGCTGCATGTTGGGCATCTCGGCATCGTCATACATGGTTGAGCGGTGGTCCTTGTCCTTCTCGACAACGGCGAAGACGCCGGCGGGCGTCTCGCGTCCCGTGGTGCCGGTCGAGACCGGCGCGCGCAGGATCCAGCCGTCGGCGTCGTAGAAGGTGACCTGCTGGCTCTTGATCGACACGATCGCCATGATCGGCTCGCCTGCCTCGCGCGGCGCCGCGGCCTCCGTGGGTTGCGCGGCCTGTCGCGCCGCGGCGCCGGCGGTCAGCGCCGCCAGTGCGACCATCGCCGCGAGCATCACGCGGGCGGGGGGCCGTCTGCACCGCATCGCCACGATGGGTTGCGCCGTCGCCAATCGATTTGCCATGCCACGCCTCGGTTGCAATGCCTGTCCGCGCTCGTGTCGAATCAAGGGCAGATCGCGTGTTCCGCCAACAAATCTCTCATATACGACAGCCCGGATCGGAGGAAGGGTGGCAAATTGGCACAAAGCCGACGGCCGCCTATTTTTATAGGGAGCGGATGGGCGATGGGGCGTGATTGACCTGGAACCGAAAGGACTCGCAATGGCAAAGAGCGCGATCGCAAAGAACACGATTTGCCTGTGGTACGACAAGGACGCCGAGGCTGCTGCCCGCTTTTACGCCGAGACATTCCCCGACAGCGCCGTGGGCGCCGTCCACCGCGCACCCGGTGACTTCCCGTCCGGCAAGGCGGGTGATGTGCTGACGGTCGAATTCACGGTTGTCGGCGTGCCTTGTCTCGGCCTCAATGGGGGTCCCGCGTTCAAGCATAACGAAGCCTTCTCGTTCCAGATCGCCACCGACGATCAGGCCGAGACCGACCGCTACTGGAACGCCATCGTCGGCAATGGCGGGCGGGAGAGCGCTTGCGGCTGGTGCAAGGACAAATGGGGCATTTCCTGGCAAATCACGCCGCGCGTGCTGACCGAGGCAATGGCGGCGGGTGGCGCCGAAGCCAAGCGCGCATTTGAGGCGATGATGAGCATGAAGAAAATCGACGTCGCCGCCATCAAGGCCGCGCGGCGTGGGTGATGTTTGCGGATGTGGCGCGCAAAACCCTCTCCCACAACAAGGGGAAGGAAACGGGCAAACTCTGGCAGCATTTTCCCACTGTCCTCCCGGAATACCGCCGGGGCTGTGGTGTTGCTCCCTCGGGCGCAAGAAAAACCCGAGAGGACAGCCATGCCGAAACTCGCCTCACTGCTCGCCTCATTCGCCCTTGCGGCGCTCGCAACGCAAGCGATCGCGCAGCAGCCGCCGGCGCCGACGGTGCGCATCCGCGGCACCATCGAAGCCGTCGACGGCCCGATGCTGTCGATCAAGTCGCGCGAGGGGACCGACATGAAGGTGAAGATGACCGACAATGTCGTGGTCTTCGCCGTCGTGAAGACCGACCTCTCCGAGGTCAAGCCGAACTCCTATATCGGCGTCGCCGCGATGCCCGACCCCGACGGCACGCAGCGGGCGATCGCCGTGCACATCTTCCCGGAAACCCAGCGCGGCGCCGCCGAAGGCTTTCGTCCCTGGGACGTCCGGCCCAACAGCACCATGACCAACGCGACGGTCGCGGAAACCGTCAAGGGCACCGACGGCCAGAACATCCTTGTCAAATACAAGGACGGCGAGAAGAAGGTCGTGGTGCCGCCGGAGACGCCGATCGTCACCTTCGTCGCCAGCGACAAGTCTGAGATCAAGCCGGGCGCGAAGCTGATCATCTTCGGCGCGACGAAAAAGGAAGACGGCAGCCTCGAAGCCGCCCGCGTCAATGTCGGCCGCGATGGCGTGACGCCACCGATGTGAATGAGAAAACCCTCTCCCACAGGGGAGAAGGAAGAGGAGCGTCCGGAGTAGCGACCCGGCCCTATTCAGCCTTGATGCCCGCGAACTTGATCACCTTCGCCCACTTCTCGATGGCCTCCGAGAGGATCGTTCCGAATTCCGCGGGCGTGCCGCCAAGCACGGTGCCGCCGAGCTCGACGATCCGGCCCTTGATCTTGCTGTCGGCGAGGCCGGCATTGAGCTCCTTGTTCAGCATACCGATGATTTCGGCCGGGGTGTTCGTGGGCGCGCCCATGCCCGCAAAGCCGCTGGCCTCGTAACCAGGCACGAAGTCTGCCACCGTTGGAACGTCCGGCAACACGTCCAATCGAGTCTTGGTCGTCACCGCCAGGACGCGCAGCTTGCCGGCCTTGACGTGTTCGATCGACTCCGACACCGGACTGAAAATCACCTGCAGGTGGCCGCCGACCAGATCGCTGGTCGCAGGCGCGCCGCCCCGATACGGGATGTGAACCAGATTCACCCCGGTCATCATCTTGAAGAGTTCGCAACAAATGTTTTGCGGGGTGCCGTGGCCGGCCGACCCGTAGTTGATCTTGCCCGGGTTGGCCTTGGCATAGGCGATGAACTCGGGGATGGTCGTGGCGGGGACCGACGGATGCACCACGACCATATATGCCAGCCGTGCGGCGCAGATGATCGGCGCGATGTCCCTCATGAAGTCGAAATTGAGGTTGGTGTAGAGCGCGGCATTGATCACGTTCGGCGTTACGACTTGCAGCAGCGTGTAGCCATCCGCAGTCGCCTTGGCGACCGCCTCGGTTCCGATGTTGCCGCTGGCGCCGGAGCGGTTCTCAACGATGAATTGCTGGCCGAGGCGATCCGACAGCCATTGACCCATCAGGCGCGCCTGGATGTCGGTAGCCCCGCCGGCGGGAAAGCCGACGATGATGCGCACCGGCCGCGACGGATAGGCTTGCGCGCGCGCAATGCGGGACACGGCCGGCAGCGCCGCGACACCCGCGGCCAGATGCAAGAATGTGCGGCGGGGAAATTTCATGATGCTCCCTCCACAGTCTGCGCAAACGCCGCGGAAATGCAATCCAGCCGAACGCGCTGCGGGAACAGACTACACCCGCCTTGTGAGGATGCGGAAGAGCCAACGTCTCCTCTTGGCCAGAAGCGGTTGTGCGAGGCAACCGTTTCCAAAGGCCGGTCTTGACCCCCTTGTCATCCATCTATCCAGTCAATCCCGGGAGATGTGAAGTAGCCAACGTCCCGCTGGTTCAAACGTGCTATATTTGCATGGCGTGACGCACCGGTTGGAGCAGCCACGCTGACGAAAAGCTGCGATCAGATCGCCCGATATTTTCACGAGTTCGGAGCGAAGATGGAGAATCCGGTCAGGTACGCCCGCAACGGCGATGTTTCGATCGCGTATCGCATTTTTGGCCAAGGTCTCCGCGACATTGTGCTGATACCGGGTACCCTCTCGCACGTTGAGCTGCTGTGGGAGGTCCCCAGCCATGAGCATCTTCTAAAGAGGCTCGCCGCTTTCGCAAGAGTGATTGTCTTCGACAAGCGCGGGCAGGGGCTTTCGGATCGCGTGGCCGAACAGACCATCGAAGAACGAATTGGCGATGTGCGGGCTGTGATGGATGCGGCAGGTTCCGACCGCGCCGCAATCTATGGCTGGTCCGAAGGCGGCCCCATGTGCCTGATGTTTGCTGCGACTTATCCGGAGCGAACCGCTGCGCTGATACTTTATGGGACCTGTGCATCGATCAAGGATGAGCCTTGGGGCGTGACTCCCGAAGCGTTCGCAAAAGCTGTTCGCCGACTGGATAAGCATTGGGGTGAAGGGGTTTTGGTGGCCGTGAATGCCCCAAGCCGGCGCAATGACATGGCGTTCGTGGAATGGTTTGCCAGAATTGAGCGCGCAGCAGCCAGTCCAGGCTCCATACGAGACTTGATGAAGGCGAACTACGAAATCGATGTGCGCCATGTGCTGGCGACCATTCAGGCGCCCACCCTGATACTTCACCGGGCGGGAGATGAGCTCGTTCCGGTCAGAGCGGGTCGGTATTTGGCTGAGCACATCCCTGGGGCAAAATACGTGGAACTTCCCGGCACCGATCACATGGTGCTCGATCAGGAGACGCAGGACATCATCGCCGACGAGATCGAAGAATTCATTACCGGTTCACGTCGGCATCTCGAGTCTGACCGGGTTCTCGCAACCATCATGTTTACCGACATCGTCAGTTCGACCCGACGCGCCGCCGAAATCGGAGACGCGCGGTGGCGCGAGCTGCTCGGCAACTTTTATGCGCTGTTGCGCAGGGAGTTGGACGTGTTCCGCGGCCACGAGGTGCGTACCGCAGGTGATGGTCTGCTTGCCACCTTCGACGGACCGGCGCGGGCGATAAGATGTGCGTGCTCCATGCGCGAGAAGATACGTTCGCTCGGGCTGCAGGTTCGCACTGGATTGCACACTGGGGAGTGTGAGCTCATCGAGGACGATATCGGCGGCATCGCCGTGCATATCGCGGCCCGCGTCGCTGCCTTGGCGGGGACGGACGAAGTGCTCGTTTCGAGCACGGTCAAGGATCTGGTTGCGGGCTCCGGGCTTCAGTTCCTGGATCGAGGCGCGCACAACCTCAAGGGCGTGCCAGGAGACTGGCGGCTGTTCGTCGTTCAGTAGTCGCTTCCCCGGCCTAGGCTTGGTAGGCTCTCCGTTTGGGTTGATCGAGGCAAGCCTGCAAGATCCGGTTGCGCCAAGCTCTAATAGGTGCAATCCTAACGAGCATAGTAGATGCGAAACGTTGCTGCTATGCCACTCGAATACTCCTGCTTTATTAGCTACCGCAATCACGAACAAAGCGAACTAGCCGAGAAGTTCATTGACGACCTTGCCTCGGCATTGCGCAGTGAGTTGGCTGTGCGAATTGAAGAAGACTTGTTCGTAGATCGCGCTGGCATCCCTGGGGGTGCTTTCTATAACCCAGTGCTTGCGCGTGCGCTGTGCAAGAGCGCCTGCATGATTGCAGTTTATACTCCGACCTACTTCAGCCGAAAGCACCTCTATTGTGCTCGTGAGTATTACGCGATGGAAACCTTAGAGCGACTGAGACTGTCGAGACTAAAGCAACAACTCAGCAAACAATGCGGGCTCATCATACCGATCGTGCTGCGGGGCGGGGAATACCTGCCGGCTGCCATCAAGAACAAGCGCCAATGTTACACGTTCGAGCGCTTTTCGTTGACCTCCCGGAGACTTTCGCACAACACCACTTTCGAAGGACAGATACGCGCGATTGCGGATGATGTGCATACTCGCTGGCGGATGTTTGCGCATGCCGGCGCTGACCTCACGAGCGATTGCGAAAACTTCAAGCTGCCCAGCGAAACCAAAATTCAGGCTTGGTTGGATGGGATGATTCAGCCGATGAGCCCATTTCCATTTCGGGCGAGCTGAGATGGTGGTCGCCGCGAAAGAACCTGGCAAGGTAGTCTCCTTCTATTCCTTCAAGGGAGGCACCGGACGCAGCATGGCGCTGGCCAATGTTGGTTGCGTCCTCGCGCAGGACCGAAAGATTGGCGGTCCCGTTCTCCTAGTGGATTGGGACCTGGAGGCACCCGGTCTTCACCACTATTTTCGCAATCATCTTCTTAACGCGTTTCGAGGCAAAGAGGAGGCGCAAGAAGCTCAGCCGGGCTTAATCGAACTCTTTATCGAGATGCGTGATCGCATCAATGAATTGAAGCCAGATGCCGAGCAAGATTTCGAGTCAACCGCGACGTTGGTCGCGAGACTTCCTATGAGGAAATACATCACCAAGACAGATATTCCGGGCCTACATCTCATGACAGCGGGCCGCTTTGATCCTGAGTACGCCCAGAAGGTTGCGACTTTCGAATGGCAAGAGCTCTACGCACGATCACCCTCTTTGCTCAAGAACTTTGCTGCCCGTTTAACGTCAGAATATCAGTATGTCTTGATAGACTCGCGAACTGGGCTGACTGACACAAGTGGTATCTGCACTATGTTGCTGCCCGAAATCCTAGTGTGCGTTTTTACTCCAAACCGACAAAGTCTAGCTGGCGTCATCAACCTCGTTCGAGAAGCAGGAAAATACAGATCTCGGTCTGACGATCTGCGCCCATTGGTTGTGTATCCACTGCCATCAAGAATCGAAGCCTCCGAACCCGCACTAAGACAGTTGTGGCGCTTGGGTGACGAGAAAAATGACCTGAGGGGATTTCAACAAGAGTTCGAAGGGGTCTTCAAAGAAATCTATGGGTTAGAGAACTGCAGGCTAGGAGCGTATTTTGATGACATCCAAATTCAACAGATTCCGAAGTACGCTTACGGAGAGGAAATCGCAGTCCTTGGGGAGGAGTCGAGGGATCGATTCTCCCTGACACAGAGTTTCCAGCGATTTAGTATGAAGCTAATGAGTGGCCAACTACCTTGGGCCCCTCCGGGCGCTCCCGATCAGGCCACGGACGTGCGGCGACAACCGGACGTCTATCGGCAAACGCTGTATCGTCTCTTAGAAAACGCGCGCCCTGGCGATCCGGAGTTTGTCACTACCTATGAAAGACTGGCGGGCGTGTTGCGCGAGCAGGGTGACTTGCCTGAAGCCGCCCGCATCTATCGGGACGCATTGTATCGTCTGGAAAGGTTCGGTCGACCAGGCGATCCCGCGCTCATTACGATCTCAAGCAATCTAGCCGATGTTCTAAGCGAGGTAGGCGATTTAACGAGCGTTGAGTTCGTCTATCGAGACCTGCTGGGATGGCTTAGCGAAAATCGCCCGAGTGACCCGGCCGTCGCTGCCACATATAGTAAGCTTGGCTCATTGCTTACCAAATTGGGGCGGCTCGAAGAGGCCAAGGAGGCATACGGTTACGCTAGAAAAAATCAAAAGGACGATGCGAGCAAGAAGATTCCAGCCTCGACTAGAACTTTTGGCGTTGCCGTTGCATTCTGCAACAACGATATTGCCGTCGTCGCCTGGACATTCGATAAACACATTGATGGCTGTCTCGGCTTTGCCATTCACCAGATCGACGTCACCGCCGGTAACAAGGAGACGGTGTTGCCGGCGCTGGCGGGCTTCGAAAATCAGGACAAGGAACAGAAACTCACCACCGAGCAGGCTCCGGTCCAGAAGTTCTGGTGGAAGGACCTGTTTGCCAAGCGCGGCAACACCTACAAGTACCGGATTGTGCCGATGG
>Ga0081540_1002135_pt1 | contig 16449 bp, 15 predicted proteins | sample TabmetS2T1R1_FD_71024 | JGI IMG/M metagenome (GOLD analysis project Ga0081540, IMG submission 71024) | Tabebuia heterophylla rhizosphere microbial communities from the University of Puerto Rico - S2T1R1 | ecosystem: Host-associated > Plants > Roots > Rhizosphere ... | reverse complement strand
GGACCGGCGATGCAGTCGCAAAGCTCGTCGCGAGCGATGATGCGCTGCGGCCGCGGATTCGCGTCATCGCCGACGACCGCCTGACCGGCGGTGCGCGCGAAAAGGTGCAGGCAAGGCTCGACCTGTGGCTGAAGACGCATGTCGAAAAGCTGCTCGGGCCGCTGTTCGAGCTGCAGAAGGCCGAGGACGTCACCGGGATAGCGCGCGGCATTGCCTTCCAGCTGATCGAGGCGCTCGGCGTGATCGAGCGGGGCAGGATCGCGAACGAGCTGAAGGATCTCGACCAGCCCTCGCGCGCCACCTTGCGCAAATACGGCGTGCGCTTCGGCGCCTACCACGTCTATTTTTCCGCGCTGCTGAAACCGGCGGCGCGCGCGCTGGCATCGCTGCTCTGGGCCGAGAAGCAGAACAATGTCGATCTCGCCGCGCTGTCGGGCGCGCAGCATCTGGCAAGTTCGGGGCGCACCTCGTTCCCGGTCGACAAGCAGCTCGCCCGCGATGCCTATCGCGTGCTCGGCTATCGGCAATGCGGCGAACGCGCGGTGCGCGTCGACATTCTGGAGCGCCTCGCCGATCTGATCCGCCCGGCGCTGGCCTGGCGCGAGAACTCGCCCGGCGAAAAGCCCGCCGGCGCGTTCGACGGCCGCAGCTTTGTGGTGACGCAGGCGATGACGTCGCTCACCGGCTCGGCTGGCGAGGATTTCGCCTCGGTGCTGCGCGCGCTCGGCTATCGCATGGAGAAGCGTTCGCCGCTGCCGGTGAAGCCGGCTGCGCCTGCTGCAGAGACCGTTGCGGCCGAGACGCCGCCCACTGAAGGCAGCGCGGAGATCTCGACCGAGACCGCCGCTGAAGCCGTCGCCGGTCTGCCGGCCGAGGCCGCCGCTTCTGATACGCCCGCTGTTGAAGCCGTCACCGTCGAAGACGCGCCCGGCATGGAGCAGCACGACGAGCCCGCGCAGGAAGAGCCGGCGCTGGAAGCCTCACCCGAGGCTCCCGTCACGCCCGAGGACGCTCCGGGCATCGCTCCGCCGGCGGAAGAAGCCGCGGCGCCCACGGAGGCTGCCGGTCTTGAAGCCGCGCCTGCCGAGGCCGCTGCAACGGAAGCCGCTGCATCGGCCGATGCTGCCGCGCCTGTGGAAGCTGCGGCTGCGCCCGCCGAGCCAGAGCTGGTCGAGGTCTGGCGTCCCGGTGGCCGTCATGAGGATCGCAAGCCGCGCCACGAGCGCCATCGCCACCAGCGCCATCACAACCAGCCGCGTCCGCAGGCCGGTGCTGAAGCCGGCAGTGCGCCCGCGGAGGCTACGGCCGTCGAAGCCGCCGACGGCGCCAAGCCGGGCGAGCGCCATCGTCACGGCGGCGGTCATCGCCGGGATGGCAGGGATTTCCGCAAGGGCCGCGAAGAGGGTGGTGGCGAGCGCCGCGAGCAGCGCAGCGGCAGGAGCGGGGCTCATCCGCCTACCTCGTAGCGAAACCGGAACGGCCGCGCCCGCAGCAGCACGTTCGGGTCACCGCTGAGCGACAGCTTCACCGGAGCTCCCGGCGACGCAGGGCCCGAGAACTCGAGCCGCGCCGACGTTCGGCCCGGCGAGACCTCGATCACGTCGACGTCACTCGCAGCCATTCCCACGCCTTCCGGAACAACCGTCGCGTGCAGCCGCCGCGCGAGCGCGCGCACGGAAGGCTCGTCCGAGGTGACGATCACCGTCCGCCGCCGCTTCCCGTCGTAGCCGTTCTGGAACGGCTGCGGGAACGCGCCGACGACGAGCGGGTCGTCCGCCGGGTTCCGCCACTTGCGGAAGTCCCACCAGGCGAGGTCGCCGGCGCCGAGCCGATACTCGGCCGCGCTGCGGTCGGCGAGGTAGCCGTTGACGTAGTAGAACCACGAGGTGCGGCCGTGCTCCTCGAGCCCGTCGATCGCGCGGACGTAGCGGCCGCTGAACCGCGTCTTCACGTCCGCGACGCGGTCGAGCGCCTGGATCACCGACATCCCCGCGGGAACGCTGGCGGCGTGGAGCACGTGTGCGCCACGGTCGCGGGTAACCCAGATCGTCGCGCGGCCGGCCGAGGTCGTCGTCGAGGAGGACGACCCGCAGCCGGCCAGCGCGACCGCAATAGCCGCGAGCGCGGCGAATCTCAGCGCAACGCGTTCGACCGGATCGCTCCCTTGAGCGTCGCAGTCACCAGGCCGCGGTGCTTCCCGACGCACGCGGAGCCGCTCCGAGCGCGGACGGTCCGCCCGTCGACGCGTAGCAGCGCCCCGCGCGCCGCGGAAGTCGTGCCCGCGTCGTTCTGCGAGACCACGCGGTAGCAACCGCGCTTCGCGCCCGCACGCAGCGTGAGCGTCGGCGGCCCGCCCTTGGCCCCGAAGGTCGCCCAGTACCAGAGCACGCGGTCGCCGTCCTTCAGCTGCACGGCGTCGGCGCCGACCGGCGGCGAGACCCCGTTCACCTTGAAGACCCAGCCCGTCGACGCGCCGGCGACGTACCGGCCGATCTGGTCGACGTAGGGGCCGAACGACGTCGCCGTGACGTGGTAGTAGAACTCGCCGGCCGCGCTGGCCGACTCGAGCGCGTCGAGCGCGTTCGTGCCTACCTGGAGCGAGGGCTCGGCGGAGCCGTAGATGGTACGGGTCTTGCCCTCCACGCGCACGTGTACGCGCAGGGCGAAGGCCGCGGGGACGACGAGCAGCGCCGCCACGAGAACGGCCACGAGGGTGCAGAGACGCCTTGACACGAATCCTCCTTCCGCGAGGGGTTCGGGTTCGGTGGCGGGCAGCAGGTCTTCTGACTCGGGGCTCCCTCCGGCGCCGCCTTCCCGGCCCTGAGGCCAGTGGCACTTCGGCGCGGGAGCGTCTCCCCTCACAGCGGCGGGACCGTCCCGGACTCACACCGGGTTCCCTTACCGCTCGCCTATCGCGCCGGAGCCTACCATTGGCCTCGTGCGACTCCAACGCGCGCTCTGGCTGTGGGGGCCCGTCGTCCTGTGGGCGGCGGCGATCTTCGCGCTCTCGGCGGTTCCGGACCTCGGCACCGGCCTCGGCGGCTGGGACGTCGTCCTGCGGAAGCTCGCCCACGCCTCCGAGTACGCGGTGCTGGCCCTGCTGCTCTACCGCGCGCTGGGCCGCGAGCTGGAGGCGTTCGTGGTCGGCTTCGCCTACGCGGTCACGGACGAGGTGCACCAGGCGTTCGTGACCGGCCGCCACGCGTCCCCGTTCGACGTCGCGATGGACGCGGCCGGGCTCGCGTTCGGTCTGCTCCTGCTGCACGCTGCAAGGCGGTCCGTAGAATCGCAGCGTGGCTGACGGCAAGGCTTTCGACGACCGGCAGTTCGACGCCGTGCTGGAGCGGCTGGACGCCCTCCGCGCCGAGCTGCAGCAGCTGAACCGCCGGCTCGACCACACCGAGGGGTACCTCGCCCTCGCGCAGGAGCTGCGCTCGCTGAACGAGTCGCTCCAGGCGCTCGCGTACGCCGCACTCGGGCAGCAAGGCCCGCAGGTGCGGCGCCGCCGAACGGGCTAAGACGGGCGCACGGGCAAAGCCCGCACGCCCTCTACGTCGGCATCGCAAGCGACGCCTCAGCGCGAGAGCTTGTAGATCCGTCCGAGCCGGGGCGAGGCGGCATAGAGCTCGCCGCGGGCGTCCTCGCCGAAGGTCGACAGCCCCGGCAGCACGTTCGCCTCGCGCCGCACGTCCGTTGCCCGACCGCCGCGGACCCGCATGCTCCAGACCTCGCCCGTATAGGCGTCGCCGTAGACGTAGCGGCCGCGGGCTGCCGGCACCGCGCTGCCGCGGTAGACGAAGCCGCCGGTGACGAGGCATGCCTCGAGCGGGTCGTCCTCGCGGTGCGGATGGACGTAGACCGGGAAGACGAGCTCCCCGCGCGGATTCAGGCGCGTCTGCTTGTAGGACACGTCGCCCTCGTAGCGCGACCAGCCGTAGTTGGCGAGGCGGCCCAGCTCGGCGCGCGACCGGAAGTCGAGCTCCTCCCAGCGGTGCTCACCGCGGTCGGCGAGATAGAGGTCGCCGGTCGTCCGGTCGAACGAGAAGCGCCAGGGAAAGCGCAGCCCGTAGCCGACGACCTGCCACCGGGCCCCACGCTTGTCGACGTCGAGGCGAAGCAGCTTGGCCTGCCTCGTCGCGAGCTTCTGGCCGCGGTTCCCCGGGTCCCCGGAGTTCCCGCCGTCGCCGATGCTCACCCACAGCCTGCCGTCCGGCCCGAACTGGAGCTGGCCGGCGCTGTGCCGGTCGTACGGCTGGCGGACGTACAGCAGTTGCCGCAGCCGGCGAACGGTGCGCGACCCGTCGGAGCGGTACTCGACCACGTGCGTGTCGCCGCGGTTGTCCGAGTAGGCCGCGTAGAAGCGGTGGTTCGCCGCGTAGCGCGGGTGGAAGGCGAGCGAGAAGAGCCCCTGCTCCGGCCCGTTGCTGCCGACGAGCCGCTGGATGTCGAGGAACGGCTGGCGGCGAAGTTGGCCGCCGTTCAGGACACGCACGATCCCGCGCTTCTGGGCCACGTACAGGCGGCCGGGCTCGCTCCGCGGCGCACCGATCCACCAGGCGCCGCGAACTCCCGAGGCGAACGGCCTGAAGCCAAGCGGGTCCCGGTCGGCCTTCGCGGCTGCGAGGGGCACCGCGACCGCGCACGCTGCGAGCACCGCGGCGGCGACTCTCACGCCGCACACGGTAGCGCGGCCTACGGCAGCAGTTTGTAAACCGTGCCGTTGTCGACCGAGGTCGCGTAGATCTCGCCCGCGGCGTCCTCGCCGAACGACGACAGGCCCGGAACCGTGAACGGCTCGCGGCGCGGCCCGGAGCTGAGCTTGCCGCGGCTCGAGCGCAGGCTCCAGATCGTCCCCTCGCAGTAGTCGCCGTAGATGTAGCGGCCGCGGAAGGACGGGATCGCCTTCCCGCGGTAGACGTAGCCGCCGGTGATCGAGCAGCCCTGCGAGTGGCTGTAGGTGGCGATCGGGAAGACGAGCGTCCCGCGCGGGTTCACCCGCTGGCCGTCGGTGTAGCGCGAGCGGCCCTCCCACACCCGCCAGCCGTAGTTGTTCAGCCCGCGCTGCTGGCGCGGCGTGCGCACGTCGACCTCCTCGACCGAGCCCTGGCCGACGTCGCCGATGTAGAGGTTGCGCGTCGCGCGATCCCAGGAGAAGCGCCACGGATTCCGCAGCCCGTACCCGGCGATCTGCCAGCGGGCACCGCGCTTGTTGACGTTGATGCGCAGCAGCTTCCCGAGCCGGGAGCCCAGGTTCTGGGCGTGGTTGTGCGGGTCGCCGCCCGAGCCGCCGTCGCCCGTGCCGGCGTAGAGGCGGCCGTCAGGCCCGAACTGCAGCTGGCCGCCGTCGTGGTTGCTGAACTCGCGGTGGTTGACGCGGAGCAGCGATTTGCCCGTCGAGGGCAGGCCGACGGTGCCGTTGGAACGAAACTCGTAGACGCGCACGTCGCCCGTGTTGTCGTTGAAGTAGACGAAGAAGCGGTGGTTGCTCGCGTACCGCGGGTGGAACGCGACCGACAGCAGCCCCTGCTCGCCCCCGCTGCGGACGCGGCTGCGGATGTCGAGGAACGGCTGCGCGCGCAGCCTCCCGTTCACGACCACGCGAATCACGCCCGCCTGCTCGACGACGTACAGCCTCCCGGGCTCGCTGCGCGGTTGGGCGACATAGACCGGCGAGTCGAGCCCGGAGACGAACGAGCGCATGCGCAGCTGCTCGCGCTGTGGTTTGGCGGGCGAGGAGCTCTGGCCGCACGCGGCGCCCGGCAGCGCCACCGCGGCAAGCGCGGCGATGACCCCGAGCGCGCGCATCAACTCTTGAGCAAGACCCTCCGCAACTCGTCTTCCTTACCGGGCTGCAGTATGGCCAACACCTGATCGCCGGGCAGCAGTTCGGTCGAGCCGACGGCGATCTCCGAGCGGCCGTTGCGCATGATCGAGATCAGGCGAGAGCCCTCCGGCAGGTCGAGCTTCTCGACGGTCTTGCCGGCGGCGGGCGCGCCGTTGTCGATCTGCACCTCGACGATCTCGAGATTCTCCTTGCGCAGCTCGAGCAGGTGCACGAGGTCGTGCTCCGGAACCTCGTGCTCGATGAGCGCCATCAGGCCGCGGGTCGCGGAGACCGTCGGCGAGATCCCGAGCAGGTCGAAGTGCGCCTGGTTGCGTGGGTCGTTCACGCGCGCGATCACCTTCTGCACGCCGTACTTCTCCTTGGAGAGCTGGCAGATGATCAGGTTGTCCTCGTCGTCGCCGGTCAGGGCCGCCACGATGTCGGGCGGCCGTGCGACGCCGGCGCGCTCGAGCACGAAGATCTCCGTCGCGTCGCCGAGCAGCACCTGGTGCTCGAACTCGTGCTCGAGGCGCTCGAAGCGGTCGCGCCGCTGCTCGATCAGCGTCACCTCGTGCTTCCCCTGGGCGAGCAGCACGCGGGCGAGGTTGGCGCCGACCTTCCCCCCACCAGCGATGAGGATGTACATCAGCTCGGGGCGGGTTCCTTGGGCCGGACCTCGCAGGCGCGCACCGAGTCGAGCAGGACGTCGATCGCGACCGAGGTCGGGCAGACCGTCCGCAGGCCACGCTTGCGGTAGAACTCGGCGCGCGCGGGGTCGAGCACGCGCACGACGACACACTGGTTGTCGAAGCGCTCCTGCGCCACCTGGCCGATGACGATGTTCGTGTTGTCGCCGTCCGTTGCGACCACTACGGCGTCGGCGTCCTCGATCCCGGCGTCGCGGAGCACCTGGATGTCCATCCCGTGGCCCAGCACGAACGCGCCGGGCCAGTCGTCGCCGAGACGGCCCAGTGCCTCCTCCTTCTCGTCGACCGCGGTCACCTCCCAGCCCTCTTTGTCGAGCTGGAGGGCGATATTCGAGCCGACCCGGCCGCAGCCGATTACCAGCGCCTTCATGCGCTCACCTTAGCTCAGCGCCGTATCCGCGCCGTCCTCCTCCATCACGCCTTCCGGGAAGGCGACGACGAGCACCTCACACGGTGCCTTGCGCAGCACGAACTCGACCGTCGGCGAGAAGAAGCGGGACTGCCGCCGCCAGCGCGGCGCCGAGCCGAGGACGATCAGGTCGTTGCCGCGGCGTGTCGCCTCCTGCACGATCGCGTCGCCGATCGAGCGCGCCCTGATCGTCTCGCCCTCCACGTCGACGCCGTGGTCGGCCCCGAGGATGCGGGCCTCCGCGAGCGACGCGGCGGCGGCCTCCTCCTGGTCGTGGAGCTCCGCCTCGAGCGGCTGGTCGAGCGGCACGCGGATCACGTAGAGCGCCTCGACGTGCGCGCGGCGGTCCTCGGCGAGCTTGACGGCGGTGGCGATCATCTCCTCGCCGATCGCGCCCAGCTTCATCGGCACGAGGATGCTCGTGAACTGCGCTTCCGGCAGCGCTTCGGCCGGCGCCGCGACGTGCTCGAGCAGGCCTTCCCCGCGGCCGCGACGGACGAGGAAGTAGACGACGACACCCACGGCGAGCCAGGCCGGGCCGCCGTAGCGCGCGCCCGCGTGAGTGGCGAGTGCGATCACCCAGATCGTGAACGTGGCCGCGGCGCCGACGATCGCCGGGAGCGGCACCTCCGCGCCTCGGATCCGGACGTTCCCCGGCGCGCGGTAGGGTCGCGGCAGCTCCGGCTCGCTGAAACGGAGCTTGATCACGGCGAGCTGGGCGGCCGTGAAGGCGGCCAGCACGCCGAAGCTGTACAGGCTGGCGAGGAAGGCGATGTCCTCGTTCACGAACGAGGTGCCGATCATCAGCGCGATCGAGATCAGGGCCGCGGAGACGATCGCCTGCGGCGAGACGAGTGTGCGGCGGTTGAGCCGGCCGAAGGCACGCGGGAGTTGTCCGTGCTCGCCGAGCGAGTGGGCGAGTCGCGTGAAGCCGGAGATCGACGTCGTGACCGCCACGAGCAGGATCACGGCGCCGGTGAGGCCGACGTAGACGCGCAGCGCGTCCGCGGCCACGTTCGGCAGCGGGTCGCCGAGCGCGTCGACGATTCCCATCAGGGGCGCGCCAAGCCAGTCCGTGCCCAGCGCGGTCGTCCCGCCGGTCGCCGGGAACGCGCTGAGTGCGACGAGTGCGATCGCGACGTAGATCAGGACGACGAGCCCGATCCCCGAGAAGAGGCTGCGCGGGAGGTCGCGCCCGGGCTCGCGCGTCTCCTCGGCGAGGTTGGCGACCGTTTCGAGACCGGTGTACGCAAGCATCGCCAGCGGCAACGCGAAGAGGATCTGGTGCCAGCTCGGGTGCGTCCCGATCGAGACGTCGCTGCTGAGCGCCTCGCCGGAGAAGAGGAACGCGAAGCCGAGCACGACGAGCAGCAGCTGCGTGAGCAGGTCGAGGACGGCGACGACGATCCCGTAGCGGTAGAACGCCGAGCGGCGCACCAGGCGCACGGCGGCGATCCCGAGCACGACCGCGACGCCGACCACGACGTCCCACGGGTTGTGCTCGAGCGACTCGATCTTCAGCGCCGCCCCCAGGTAGTGCGGCATGAAGAGCGCCGACAGCGCGATCACGATCAGGTAGTCGAGGAACAGCGCCCAGCCGGTGAGGAAGCCGACGAAGTCGTTGAACGCGCGGCGGACGAACGTGGCGGCGCCGCCGGTCTCCGGGATCGCGGTCGTGCCCTCCGCGTAGGAGAGGGCGACCACGATGAAGAGCGCGCCGACGAGGGCGAGCACCTCGGGGGTGAGGCCCAGCGCGTGGAGGGCGATGATCCCGAGGGCGACGTAGATCGAGGAGGCGATCTCGCCGTACGCGACCGAGAAGAGCGCGGGCGCGTCGAGAACCCGCTGCAGCCCCGAAATCTTCCTCGCCACGGCGGGAGGTTACTCCCGAACAGTGACTGTCACTGTGACTGTCACCGGTGTTTCAGCAGGTACAGCCGGCCGGCGCCCAGGGCGACGAACAGGACGCCGATCAGATAGCCGACGCCTCCGCCGTGGCGGGCGGTCTGGACCAGGATCGCGAGCCCGAGCACGACGGCGACGATGCCGAAGACCAGGGTCGCATTTCTGTAGCCGGTTTTCACCTCGCACTCTCCTGACGGTCGACGTCGAGGTTGGCGATCTCAGACGGTCGGCCGAGCGAAGCCCGGGCGACCTGACGTCGACACCGCAAGCGGCGTCTCACCGCGCGCACTCCTCGCGACCGGCATCGAGGTTGGCGATCTCAGACGGTCGGCCGAGCGAAGCCCGGCCGACCTGACGTCGACACCGCAAGCGGCGTCTCACGCTGCACGTGGCGCGGCCGCTACCATCACGCGGCACGGCGCGTTCTTGAGAACGAAGTCGACGGTGCCGCCGAAGATCCGCCCGCGGCGGCGGTCCCGGTCGCGGCGCGGCGACCCCATGACGATGATCTCGCTGTTGCGCCGCCCCGCCTCGTCGACGATCGCGCGGCCGGCCCGCCGGGCGCGCACCAGCCGCCCGATCACGTTCACGCCGTAGGCGTCGCCGATCGCACGCGCCTCGTCGAGCAGCGAGTATGCGCGCTCGAGTGTCGCGTCGTCGAGCGGCGCGTCCAACGGCAGCTCCAGCGGAACCTCGACCACGGTGATCGCCATGATCGAGGCTCGGCGCTCGGTGGCGAGCCGACAGGCGAGGTCGACGGCCGCCTCCGATTCGCGGCGCCACACAACGGGGACGAGCACGTTCCGGTACTCCAGCGCGACGGCCGGCCCGATCACGATCGGCGCGCGCACGGTCTCCCTCAGCGGGACGTGGAGAACACGCCGCCGGTAGACGACGTAGAAGACGAAGCCGACGAGTAGCCAGGCGATGCCGGTGTAGCGGATCGACGGCGACTGGACCACGATCACCAGCCACGAGAGCCCGGTGCCGAGCCCGCCGAGGATTGCGAACAGCGGCCAGTCGACGCCGCGCAACCGCAGGTTGAAGCGCGAGCGGTACGAGATCTCGCTGCCACGCTCGGCCTGCTGCATCCGCATCCGAACGATCGCCGCGTGAGCGACGGTGAACGAGAACGTCGCGCCGAACGCGTAGATGGCCCCGAGGAACGACGTCTTCCCGGAAAGGGTCAATGCGATCGGGATCGCGCCACCGAAGACAACCAGCGCGAGCCAAGGCGTCTTGAAGCGCGGGTGGATCTTCCGGAACGCCAGCGGAAGCTGGCGGTAGCTCGCCATGGCGTATGTGATCCGGGACGCGCCGATCACGCCCGCGTTGGCGCCGATGAAGAGGATCGTCGACGCGAGGATGCCGAGGTAGATCTGCAGCACGTGCGTGAGCCCGTGCTCGAGGCCCAGGTTGTTCACCAGCCCCAGCACCGGGTCGTTCTGGTAGCCATGCTGGCCCTGGAACGTCTCGGTCGGCGGCAGCGCGAGCAGCGTCTTGTACTCGCCCGCCACGTGCTCCACCGGCATCGCGGACAGCGCCACCCACGGCAGCGTGAAGTAGATCGCGAAGACGGCGATGGCAACGAACAGCACCGCGCGCGGGATCGTCCGCAAGGGGTCGCGCGCCTCCTCGCTCAGGTTCGACACCGTCTCGATGCCGGTGTAGGCGAGCATCGCGATCGGGATCGAGAGGAAGAACTGGCTCCAGGTCGGCGCGACGCCGAGGTGGACGTTCGTTTTCAGGATCTCCGGCGAGAAGACGAGCACGAAGCCGAGCAGGACGAGCAGCAGCTGGGTCGCGAAGTCCGCGATCGCGAGGAAGATGTTGATCCGCGCCGACTCCTGGATCCCGACGATGTTCAGCACCACCAGGAACGCGATCACGCCGATCCCGAAGACGATGTCCCAGGGGTTCTGCCGCAGCGGGTCCCAGAAGACCGACAGGTAGTGCGGAACGAAGAACGCGGAGACCGCGATCGTCGCGATGTAGTTGAGCATCTGCGCCCAGGCGGCCTCGAACGAGACGAGCTCGTTGAAGGCGTGGCGCGCGAAGCTCGAGGAGCCGCCCGCCTCGGGGTAGTGCACCGTGCCCTCGGCGTAGGTTGCGGCCGTGCACGCGAAGATCAGCCCGGCGATGATGAAGACGACCGGCGTCAGGCCGAGCGCGTAGACCGCGACGACGCCGAGCGCGTAGTAGATCGACGAGCCGACGTTGCCGTAGGCGGTCGAGAACAGCGCCGGGGTGCCGAGCACACGCTCGAGCCGCTGCTGGCGCCGCCTGCGTGACACGGGCGGACTCTAGGGGTCTGTGCGGCTAGCCGTGAATGGAGACGATCAGGGGGATGATCAGGATCGCGACCAGGTTCGTGATCTTGATCATCGGGTTGATCGCGGGCCCCGCGGTGTCCTTGTAGGGATCGCCGACGGTGTCGCCCGTGACCGCGGCGGCGTGGGCCTCCGACCCCTTGCCGCCGAAGGCGCCGTCCTCGATCAGCTTCTTCGCGTTGTCCCAGGCGCCGCCGCCCGAGGTCATCGCGATCGCGAGGAAGAGGCCCGTCACGATCGTCCCGATCAGCAGGCCGCCGAGCAGCTTGGCGCTGATCACCCCCGCCACGATCGGGAAGACGATCGGGATCAGGGCCGGTAAGAGCATGCTCTTGATCGCCGAGCCGGTGACGATGTCGATCGCACGGCCGTACTCCGGCCGCGCCGTGCCCTCCATGATCCCGGGGATCTCGCGGAACTGCCGCCGCACCTCCGTCACGACCTGACCGCCGACGCGACCAACCGCCTCCATCGCCAGCGAGGCGAACAGGAACGGCATCAGGCCGCCGATGAAGAGGCCGGCGATCACCCACGCGTCGTCGAGCCTGAACACCGTGGTGAAGTTGTTCACCTCGAGGCCGTTCGTGTAGCCGTCGAAGAGGATCAGCGCCGCCAGCGCGGCCGAGCCGATCGCGTAGCCCTTGGTGACCGCCTTCGTCGTGTTGCCGACCGCGTCGAGCGGGTCGGTGATCGCCCGCACCGACTCGTCGAGGTCCGCCATCTCGGCGATTCCGCCCGCGTTGTCGGTCACCGGGCCGTACGCGTCCAGCGCGACGATCAGGCCGGTCATCGAGAGCTGCGCCATCACCGCGACGCCGATCCCGTAGAGGCCCGCAAAGTGGTTCGCGAGCAGGATTCCGACCGCGATCACGATCACGGGCGCCGCGGTCGCCTGCATCCCGACGGCGAGCCCCTCGATGATGTTCGTCGCGTGGCCCGTCCGCGACGCGGACGAGATCTGCTTCACGGGCCGCCAGCGAGTGCCCGTGTAGTACTCGGTGATGGCTACGAGCAGGAACGTGACGACCAGGCCGACGAGCGCCGAGCCGTAGAGCTCCCAGAAGGTGAAGGTGCTGGTGTCGTACGCCAGCGTGACGGGGATGAAGCCGATCGCCGAGAGCACGACCGCGACCAGGATCGCCTTGTAGAGCGCGTTCATGATCGAGCCGCCGCGCCCGACGCGGGCGAAGAAGGTGCCGATCACGGACGCGAGGATCGAGATTCCGCCGAGGGCGAGCGGATAGAGCTCGAGGTGCTGGGCCGGGAAACGCTGCGAGGCGAGCAGCATCACGGCCACGGCGGTCACGGCGTACGTCTCGAACAGGTCGGCCGCCATGCCGGCGCAGTCGCCGACGTTGTCGCCGACGTTGTCCGCGATCACGGCCGGGTTGCGCGGGTCGTCCTCGGGGATCCCGGCCTCGATCTTCCCGACGAGGTCGGCGCCGACGTCCGCGGCCTTCGTGTAGATGCCGCCGCCGAGGCGGGCGAACACCGAGATCAGCGAGCCTCCGAAGGCGAGGCCGACGAGGTCGTCGATCGCCGAGGAACTCGTGTGGTCGAGCCAGCCGGTGAGGATCCAGTAGTAGCCGGCGACCCCGAGCAGGCCGAGGCCGACCACGAGCATACCGGTGACCGAGCCGGCGCGGAACGCGACGTTCAGCGCAGGCTTGAGGCCGTGCTTGGCGGCCTCCGCGGTGCGCACGTTCGAGCGCACGGCGACGTTCATCCCGATGAAGCCGGCGGCTGCCGAGAGCGTGGCGCCGATCAGGAAGCCCACGGCCGTCCCCCAGCCGAGCTTGTTGTAGAAGCCGAGCAGGAGGAAGGGCACGATCGCGACGATTGCGATCGTCGTGTACTGCCGCCGCAGGTAGGCCGCGGCGCCTTCCTGCACCGCGCGCCCGATCTCCTGCATCCGCTCGCTCCCCGCCGGCTGCGCCAGCAGCCAGTAGGTCAGCCCGATCCCGTAGGCGATCGCCACGCCCGAGCAGATCAGGGCGAAGAGCACCGCGTGGTCACTGAAGAAATCCATGTCCTCCTGCTCTCACAAAGTCGGCCGCGCGGCGCTTGGCGACGCGGTTGGGGGTATCACAAAGCCTGCGGTGCGGCAGGGTAACGGAAAGGGCTGACGACCGTGCGGGAAGGCGGCTAGAACCGTGCGCCGCGCAGCGCATTGGCGCAGAGGTGCTCCTCCGGCTGCGGCGGGATCTTCGGAACGACCGCGAAGAGCAGCTCGCGCAGGCGCTCGTTGTTCTCGTTGAACACCGTCACCACCTGCTCGTGCGAGACAGGGTCCGTGCCCTCGACGCCGACGTCGTGGTCGGTGACCATCGAGATGTTCGCGTAGCAGAGCTCGAGCTCCCTCGCGAGAAAGCCCTCGGGGTACGCCGTCATGTTGATCACGTCCCAGCCGGCGTCCTGGAACCAGCGCGACTCGGCGCGTGTGGAGAAGCGCGGGCCCTGGATCGTGACGACCGTGCCGCCGTCGCGAACCGGGATCCCGAGCTCCCGGGCGGTCTCGACGAGCAGCGCCCGCAGGTCGGGGCAGTACGGGTCGGCGGCCGAGACGTGCGTCGTCTCCGGGCCGTCGTAGAACGTGTCCTTGCGCCCGCTGGTGCGGTCGACGAACTGGTCGCAGACGACGAACTCGCCGAGCTGCAGCTCCGCCTTCAGCGCACCCGACGCGTTCGGCCCGATGATCCGGCGGACGCCGAGCTCCTTCATCCCCCACACGTTGGCGCGGTACGGGATCGCGTGCGGCGGCAGCTCGTGGTTGCGCCCGTGGCGGGGCAGGAAGGCGACCCGTGCGCCCTCGATCTCGCCGACCACGTAGCGAGCCGAGGGCTTGCCGTAGGGCGTGTCGAGCTCGACCTCCTCGACGTCCTCGAGGAACGAGTAAAAGCCCGACCCGCCGAAGATCCCGATGTCAGCGCGCGCCATCGCGGCGCGAGACTAGCGGCCGCGGCCGAGCCAGAGGTTGATCTTCGTGCTGTTGCCGAGCCGCTTCCCGGCCCGCGGGCTCTCGCGGAGGACCTTGCCCTTCTTCTTCCTGGTCGACTTGGCGTAGCGCACGTGGCCGACCTTGCAGTGGCGCTTCACGATCGAGGCACGCGCCTTCGCCAGCTTCTTCCCGACCACGTTCGGCACGAGGCACGGCGGCTTGAAGACGGCACTGCCGCAGCCGCCGAGCGCCTTGCACGCGTCCAGGCGGCCGCCGGTGGCGACCCTGCCGTACAGGGAGCCGAGCGAGTCGACGCCGCCGAGGACCGAAGCCTTGAGCTGCGCCACCGTGAAGGACGGGTGCGCCGCCTTGACGAGCGCGGCCACTCCGGAGACGTGCGGGGTCGCCATCGAGGTGCCGCTGATCGTGTTGTAGTCCTCGCCCGAGGCCCGCAGGCAGCGCAGCGAGAGGTCGTCGAGGTAGCCACCGTCGTCCACGTTGGCGTCGCTGTTCGCCGTCAGGCGCAGGGCCGCGTAGAACGTCGCAGCGCCGTCGTACGCTGATACGTCGGTCGAGAGCCCGACGAACGCTCCGCCCGTCGAGCCCGTCCAGCTGCTCCCGCCGAAGCTCGTTCCGTCCGCCGACCCGCGGACCTCGAAGTAGTCGTTCCGCTGCGTGTCGAGGCGCAGGCTGTAGAACAGCCGGCAGCCGATCCGCCCCGCGAGGCTCGCCATGGACGATGTGCGGACGAGCGACGTGTCGCTGCCGGGCTGATAGGCGCCGGCCGGCGAGTCGGCGGCGCTGTAAAGGCCGCTCGCATGCGTCGTCGACAGCCCGAACGGCAACCCGGCGAACCGCGAGCCCGTCCAGCTCGCGAGCGACTCGAAGCCCTCGCTGACAAGCGTGTCGTAGGCGGGCCACGTGCTCTGGATCTCCACGCCCGGGGCGGCGAGGTCGACGCTCTGCCCGTAGTTCGAGAAGCTCGCGAGCGCGTCGTTGGAGTCGGTCGCCGCGACGCAGATCACGTTCGGCAGGTTGTCGGGCGCGGAACCGTAGTTGCAGGGGTAATGCGGGGTCTTGTCGTCGCTGAGGCCGTCGTTGCCGGCCGCGAAGACGAACAGCGTGCTCGGGCAGGAGGCGATCGCGTCGCGCATCGCAATCGAGTAGCCCGTCCCGCCGAGGCTGGCGTTCACGATGCTCGCGCCGTGCGTGCACGCGTAGGCGAGCCCGGCCGTGACATTGGCGTTCGAGCCGCTGCCGTTCCCGTCGAGCACCCGCACGGGCATCAGGCCGACCTGCCAGTCGACGCCGGCGAGGCCGCGGCCGTTGTTGCCGCGCGCTCCGATCGTCCCCGCGACGTGCGTGCCGTGGCCGTTGAAGTCCCGGGGGTCGCTGTCGCCCTGGACGAAGTCGTGGCCCGCGACGACGTTCGCGGCGAGGTCGAGATGGTCGGTCGAGATCCCGGTGTCGACGACCCCGACCGTCACCGCCGCGCTGCCCGTGGTGATGTTCCAGGCGGCGGGCGCCCTGATCCTGGCGAGCCCCCACAGCTGCGGGTAGCGCGGGTCGTTCGGCGCCGCGTCGGCGTGGTAGAGGTAGTTCGGCTCCGCGTAGGCGACCGCGGGGTTGCCGCGGAACGAGGCGACGGCGTCCTGAACGGGGCCGCGGACGTGCACGAGCTGCAGGCCCGGCACGACGAGCCGCTTCACCGTCGTCGCGGACTCGGTGGAGAGCGCTTCCCTGCGCGAGAGGGGATCCGCGTTCGGGCGGAACCGCACGACGACCTCACCCGGGACGTACGGGCGATTCGCACCCTTCAGCGTCAGCGTCACAGCGTTGCGCGCCGTCCCCGCGCCGCCGGCGGATGCCGCCGTTGCAGCCGTGAGCAGCGCAACGACGACGGCGCCGCAGACCCTCGACCTACCCACCAAGTCCCCTCCCGATCGACCCGCTCTCCAAGAGTCGTTATAGGTCGCCAACTGGACGGATTCAAGCCTGCGGTTCTTCCGCGGCGGCCGACGCGTAGGCGAGCTGGAGGTTCGCGAGCACCTGGTTGAAGTCGCGGAGCGCATCCTCGGGGACCGAGCCCTCGAGCACGGGCACGAGCGCGCGGAGAGCGTCGATCCCGAGCCGCGCCTGCTCGAGGTCGCGCGTCTCGGCGTTCAGACGGTGGTAGGCGAGCGAGGAGACGGAGTAGAGCGTCTGGACCAGGAGGTCCGAGACGTTGAGCTTTGCGAGCTCCGCCTGGATCTCCTCGATCAGGCGCTGCTCGTCGTCAGCCACCGACGGGCTCTCGCTCCCGCGCCTGCTCGGCGTAGATCTCCTCGAGCGAGGCG
>Ga0081540_1002134_pt1 | contig 16458 bp, 15 predicted proteins | sample TabmetS2T1R1_FD_71024 | JGI IMG/M metagenome (GOLD analysis project Ga0081540, IMG submission 71024) | Tabebuia heterophylla rhizosphere microbial communities from the University of Puerto Rico - S2T1R1 | ecosystem: Host-associated > Plants > Roots > Rhizosphere ... | reverse complement strand
GCCTCCAGCATCGCGCTCATCTCGTCGACGTCCTTGCGCATGGCGTCGACCTCGGGGCTGTCGCCGATCAGCGCCAGCTCCAGCTTGAAGCGGGTGAGGATGGTGCGCAGGTCATGCGACACGCCGGCGAGCATCGCGGTGCGCTGCTCGATCGAACGCTCGACGCGGCCCTTCATCTCCAGGAACGCATGCGCCGCGCGCCGGACCTCGCGGGCGCCGCGCGGGCGGAAGTTCGGCGCTTCGCGTCCCTTGCCGAAACTTTCGGCGGCATCGGCAAGGCGCAGGATGGGGCGGATCTGGTTGCGCAGGAACAGCACGGCGACGATCAGGAGGATCGACGAGGTGCCGACCATCCAGAACAGGAAGATTTCCGAATTGGAGGCATAGGCGGCGCTGCGCTGCGCGAACACGCGCATCACGGCATCGTCGAGCGCGATGCGGATTTCGACCAGGTTGGACTTGCCGACCGTGTCGATCCAGAACGGGCGCGCGATCTGCCGGCCAAGCTGCACCGACAGCGTCTGGTCGAGCAGCGAGAAGAACGGTTTTGGCCCCGGCGGCGGCATGTCGCCGGCGGGCAGGAAATCCACCACGAGGCCAAGCCGCTGCTGCGCGATCCTGCGAAGTTGCGTGCGGTCCTTGTCCTGCGGATAGACCTTGTAGACGTCAATCAGCGTGGCGACGTCCTGCACGACGGCGGCGGAGAGGCGCCGCGTCACCGTGTTCCAGTGCCGCTCCATGAACACGAACGCCACCACCGACTGCAGGATCACCATCGGCACGATCATGATCAGCAGCGCGCGGGCGTAGAGGCCGGTCGGCATCCAGCTCTTGAGCTTGCCGCTCATCCGGTTGTTGACCTTCGACACCTGCTGCGAGGCGGTGCGGATCAGATTGATGCCGGTGTCGAGCGTGCTCATGGAGTAACGCTCAGGGCGAGGCGACGAGGCGATAGCCGATGCCACGCACCGCCTGCAGGAACAGCGGATTGGCCGGATCGCGCTCGATCTTGCGGCGCAGGCGGTTGATCTGCACGTCGACCGCGCGCTCGTTGACGGTGCCGCCTGATGTCAGGGCCCCGCGCGGCACGGTCTCGCCGGGCGTCGCGGAAAGGATGCGCAGCATCTCGCGCTCGCGGTCGGTGAGGTGGATGATCTCGTCACCCTGGCGCAGTTCGCCGCGTTCGAGATGAAAAACGTAAGGACCGAACGCGACCTGCTCGAGCGCTGCGACCTGCGGCGGCGCGCTGCGCTTGAGGATATTGCCCATGCGCAGCACCAGCTCGCGCGGCTCGAACGGTTTGGCCACGTAATCGTCGGCGCCGATCTGCAGGCCCTCGATGCGGGCCTCCGACTCCGAGCGCGCGGTCAGCATGATGATCGGCACCGTGGAGGATTGCCGGATGAAACGGGCGAGATCGAATCCGGTCTCGCCCGGCATCATCACGTCGAGGATCAGCAGATCGAAATGCAGCCCAAGCAGTTTGGATCGCGCATCGCTCGCGCTCGATGCGGTGGTGACGCGGTAGCCTTCGCCCGAAAGGAAGCGCGACAAGAGGTCGCGAATGCGGCGGTCGTCGTCGACCAGCAGCACGTGGGGGGCATCGTCGGCCGGCTGCGCCGGCGGCCTGGCTGCGGCCATCATCGCGCTCGGGTTCATGGCATGCTCACTTTCAGGTCTTGCCCGGTCACGTCTTGGCCGGCTTGCCGCTGCCGAAGATGGTCTCCAGCACCTTGTCGGGATCCTCGCGATCGATCATCGCGCGCAGGAACTGGCGCACGGTCTCGGTGCCGGCCGGGCCGATGTCGGCAACCGCACGGTTGATGCGGTCGGTCTGCAGTCCCGCAAGCTTGCCCACCAGTGCCTCACCCTTGGGCGTGGCGTAGAGCAGTCGCTGCCGGCGGTCGTTATTGCCGGTCTTCTGGATGATGTAGCCCTCGTCGAGAAGCTGCTTGAGCACACGCCCCAGCGACTGCTTGGTGATGCGCAGGACGTCGAGGAGATCGGCGACCTTCAGCCCGGGATAGCGGTGGACGAAATGCAGCACCCGGTGATGGGCCCGGCCGAAGCCGAACGCTTCGAGCTCATGGTCGGCATCGCCCACGAAGTCGCGGTAGGCGAAGAACAGGAGCTCGATGATATCCCAGCGCAAATCGCCCGTGCGGGCGGCGCCGGAGGAGGTCTCCGTGCCCCGCGAATCGGACTGGGCTGCGGACCTTGAGAAATTTATGTCAGCCATGTTGACATATCTTGGGTTCAATGTTACAAAACTGACCGTCCGCCACGAAACATTATGTCGTTTCGCTTGCGAAGGCGTTTGAGGCGGCCTGAGAGAGCCAGCGATGGCGGCTGAGGCCGGTGAATTGGTCTACCGTGAGATTGTCGAGCGGCATATCGGCAAACATACTGGACTTCGCCATGGCGCAAAAGCATGTCCTTTAGGGCGTGCGGCTGTGGTAACCCGCCGCAAGACGGGTAGGGCGAGGCCTGGCGAACCAACAAGCGGCGCGTGTTCGCGCCCATCCGGGAGTACACCCATGGCGGTTTCCTTGGCCAGCAAGGCCGCGCCCCTACCAGCAGCAGGAAGCGGCGCAATGAAATTCGAGATCAAGCCCACGGCAAATCCCGTGTCCGAGCAGGACCGCGCGGCGAAACTGGTCGACCCCGGCTTCGGCCGGGTGTTCACCGATCACATGGCGATCGTGCGCTACACCCAGGGCAAGGGCTGGCATGACGCGCGTATCGAATCGCGCGCCAACTTTCCGCTCGATCCGGCGCTCGCCGTGCTGCACTACGCGCAGGAAATTTTTGAGGGCCTGAAAGCCTACAAGCGCGACGATGGCGGCGTGAATCTTTTCCGTCCCGACGCCAATGCGCGGCGCTTCAAGGACTCGGCCGACCGCATGGCGATGGCGCAGCTGCCCGAGGACGTGTTCATTGATGCGGTCGAGCAGCTCGTGCGCATCGATGCCGCCTGGATTCCGGGCGGCGAGGGCAGCCTGTATCTGCGGCCGTTCATGATCGCGAGCGAAGTGTTCCTCGGCGTGAAGCCGTCGGCGGAATATATCTTCGCGGTCATCGCCTCGCCAGTCGGCTCCTATTTCAAGGGCGGGCCTGCGCCGGTCTCGATCTACGTGTCCGAGCACTATACGCGCGCCGCGATCGGCGGCACCGGCGCCGTCAAGTGCGGCGGCAATTACGCGGCGAGCCTGCGCGCGCAGGCCGAGGCGATCGAGCATGGCTGCGACCAGGTCGTGTTCCTCGATGCGGTCGAGCGCCGCTATGTCGAGGAGCTCGGCGGCATGAACGTGTTCTTCGCCTTCGATGACGGCTCGCTGCTGACGCCGCCGCTCGGCACCATCCTGCCGGGCATCACCCGCGACTCCATCATCAAACTGGCAAAGGATGCCGGCAAGCAGGTGCGCGAGGAGGGCTATTCGATCGACCAGTGGCGCGCAGATGCCGCCAGCGGCAGGCTGAAAGAGGCGTTCGCCTGCGGCACGGCCGCGGTGATCTCGCCGATCGGCAAGGTGCGCTCCACCAGCGGCGATTTCCTCATCAATGGCGGCGCCGCCGGCCCGGTCGCCATGGGCCTGCGCAAGCAGCTGGTCGACATCCAGTACGGCCGTACCAACGACCCGCACAACTGGATCAGAAAGGTGCTGTGAGGGGCTGAACGCGCCGGCGCGTTGAGACGACAAAGTCGCTGATCCCACATCGGGCAGGTGACGAAATGTCGGCTCTCTCAACGCGTTTCAAAATGATCGCAGTCGCAGCCGTGATTGCGCTGCTTGGCTCGGCCATTCATCTGATGGATGCCGCCGCCGAGGATCGCTCGCCGGTCATCGACTTCGCCAACGGCGATCCGGAAATGGCTGCCGCGATCACAAAGGCGCGCGCGACGCTGCCGGCATTCTGGGCGTCGTACGAGGCGCCGAAAGCATCGGAGGAGGGTCACTCCCTGAAGGTTCGCTTTCCGGTTCCTGGGCGCCGCAATGGCGGCGAGCACATCTGGATGGCCGAGGTGAAAAAGATCGGCGACGGCCGCTATTCCGGACGCTTCGCCAACCAGCCGCGTGATCTGCCCGGCAAGCGCGCGGGCGATTTAGTCCAGTTCGCCGAGGTCGACATCTCGGACTGGATGTTCATGCGGGGTGGCAAGATCGTCGGCGGCGAGACCATCAGGCCGATGCTGAGGCACATGTCGAAGGCCGACGCCGATGCCCTAAGGGCGCGGCTGGAAACGCCGTAGAGGCTGGACGCGAACACGTAGGGTGGGCTAAGCGAAGCGAGCCCACCATCGGCGCTCCAAGTTCGGTGGGCACGGCGCGAAGAACGCGCCTTTGCCCACCCTACGATAGCTGCTACGAACGCTCGCCATGGCCGAGAAACCCAAAAAACCGCAGAAACTCAAAGCCCGCCTGCCGCGCGGGCTGGAAGATCGTGGCCCCGCCGCGATCACAGCCACGCGGCAGATGGTCGAGAAGATCCGCGAGGTCTTCGAGCGCTACGGCTTCGAGCCGGTGGAGACGCCGGCCTTCGAATACACCGACGCGCTCGGCAAGTTCCTGCCCGACCAGGATCGCCCCAACGAGGGCGTGTTCTCGTTCCAGGACGATGACGAGCAGTGGATCTCGCTGCGCTACGATTTGACCGCGCCGCTGGCGCGCTATGTCGCAGAGAATTTCGAGACGCTGCCCAAGCCCTATCGCTCCTATCGCTTCGGCTATGTGTTCCGCAACGAAAAGCCCGGCCCAGGCCGCTTCCGCCAGTTCATGCAGTTCGACGCCGACACCGTCGGAAGCGGCTCGCCCGCGGCGGATGCCGAGATGTGCATGATGGCCGCCGACACGATGGAGGCGCTGGGGATTCCGCGCGGCTCCTATGTGGTGAAGGTGAATAACCGCAAGGTGCTCGACGGCGTGATGGAGTCGATCGGCATCGGCGGCGATCAAAATGCCGGCAAGCGGCTGACAGTGTTGCGCGCGGTCGACAAGCTCGACCGGCTCGGTGCACAGGGCGTGCGCGAATTGCTCGGGCCGGGCCGCAAGGACGAGAGCGGCGACTTCACCAAAGGCGCGGGCCTGGAGCAGGCGCAGATCGCCAAGCTCGAAACCTTCGTCAATGCGCGGGCCGCCGTGCAGCCGCCGCTGTTTGCCTATGCTGGCGACGCGGATATCGCCAAGCGCCTTGCCGGCGATCCCGACCGCAAGGAAAACGAATACGACGTGGCGCGCCGGATATCCGACACGCTACGGGCGACGTTTTCCGATTCCAGGATTGCGCTTGAAGGGCTCGATGAACTGGTCGAGATCGCGCGCCTCGTCGATGCTGCGGGCTACCACAACCAGGTGATTGTCGATCCCTCCGTTGTACGCGGCCTCGAATATTACACTGGCCCGGTCTACGAAGTTGAGCTGCTGCTCGACACCAAGGACGAGAAGGGCCGCCCGGTGCGCTTCGGCTCGGTCGGCGGCGGCGGGCGCTATGATGGCCTGGTCTCGCGCTTCCGCGGCGAGCCCGTGCCGGCGACGGGGTTCTCCATCGGCGTGTCGCGGCTGCAGGCGGCGCTGACCATGCTCGGCAAGCTCGACACGCGGCCGGAGTTCGGCCCCGTGGTCGTCACGGTGTTCGATCGCGAGCGTGTCGCTGATTATCAAAGGATGGTTGCGCTGCTGCGTAGCGCCAACATCCGCGCCGAGCTCTATCTCGGCAACCCGAAGAACATGGGCAACCAGCTTAAATATGCCGACCGCCGTAATTCACCTTGCGTGATCATCCAGGGCTCGGACGAAAAGGCGCGCGGCGAGGTGCAGATCAAGGATTTGATCGAGGGCGCCAAGGCCGCGGCCGCGATCGCCTCCAACCAGGAATGGCGGGAGACGCGGCCTGCACAGTTCTCGTGCAGGGAAGACGAGATCGTCGCCAAGGTGCGTGAAGTGCTGGCGCGGCATGACGTGAAGTGGGGTTGACCCGCCCGGCCATCTTTCAAATGATGGATTACCGGGTCGAGCCCGGCAATGACAGGTGAGTGAACAAGAAACAAAGGGAGTGAGAGATGCCTGAGATTACCGTGAGCATGGCCGCCGGCCGTACCGATGAGCAGAAGGCCGGCATGATGCGCGACATCACGCAGGCGCTGGTGAAGAATCTCGGCGTCGACGCCGATGCGGTCGTGATCCAGATCAACGAGGCGCCGCTTGCCCACAAGATGAAGGGCGGCAAGACCTTCGTCGAGCGCGCGGCTGCGGCGAAGAAGTAGCCTCTAGCTGTAGCTGTCGCCCCGGCGCAGGCCGGGGCCCATAACCACAGTTGGTGGTGGTCATGGCAGGCTGGGGCTCCAGCCTTCTTCAGCAATTGACATCGGTGGTTATGGGTCCCGGCGTGCGCCGGGACGACACCGGTTGTGTGGAAACAATCATGGACGCACGCGAGTTCATACAGATCGGCATGAGCGCCGAGCGCACGCTCGTGGTGCCGCCGGAGCGCACGGTCGGGCATTTCGTGCCTCACATGCCGATGGTCTATGCGACGCCGATGATGATCCTGGAAATGGAGATGGCCGCGGGCGATGCCATCCGTGGGCGTCTGCAGCCGGGCTGGGTCACCGTCGGCACCGAGGTCAATGTCCGGCATCTTGCCGCCGCGATGGTCGGCGCCACCGTACGCACCACCGCGAAGGTGATCACGGTCGAGCGCCGCGTCATCCGCTTCGAGGTCACCGCCTTCGAAGGCGAGCGCAAGCTCGGCGAGGGCGACCATGCCCGCGGGCTGATTAACGTGGCGAAGTTCAACGCGCGGCTGGGGACGAAGTAGCGGCTTGTGCGGACTGCGTAGGGTGGGCAAAGCGAAGCGTGCCCACCTTCGACAGCATGCTCTGAAAGGTGGGCACGGCGCTAGCGCGCCTTTGCCCACCCTACGATCACTCACCGTGAGGGGAAGTTACTTCGCCAGTTCGATCGAGCGTTTCGTTGCCGCGGCGATAGCGCGGATCATCAGCGGCTGCAGGCCGTCCCTGGCCATCAGCACGTCCAGCGCGGCGGCCGTGGTGCCGCCGGGCGAGGTGACGTTCTGGCGCAACGTCGCCGCCGGCAGATCCGAGCGATGCAGCAGTTCGCCTGAGCCGGCCACCGTCTCGCGCGCGAGCTTGGTGGCCAGCTCGGCCGGCAGGCCGGCCTCGACGCCGGCGCGCGCCAGTTCCTCCGCGAGCAGGAAGACATAGGCCGGGCCCGAGCCGGACACGGCGGTCACCGCGTCCATCAGCTTTTCGTCCTCGACCCATTCCACCGAGCCGGTGGCGCGCAGCAGCGCGTCCGCGGTGGCGCGCTGCGCGGCGCTGACGTTCCTTGCCGGCACGGCCACTGTGATGCCGCGACCGATTGCGGCCGGCGTATTGGGCATCGCGCGCACCACCATGCCGCCGCAAACTTCCTCGAGCGCTGAAATCTTGGTGCCCGCCATGATCGAGACCACCAGCGTGGCGGCGCCGACGAAAGGTTTCAGCGCCGGTCCTGCTTCGCGGAACGTCTGCGGCTTCACCGCCACGACCAGCGTTTCAGCCGCAGCCGTAGCCTTCGGATTGAGGCTGACGCCCTTAGGCACCAGCGCCTTGATCTCGTCGGAGGGATAAGGCTCGACCACCACGACGCGCCCGGCGTCGAGCCCGCCGGCGAGCCAGCCCGTCAGCATCGCGCCGCCCATCTTGCCCGCGCCCGCCAGCACGATGGTGCCGGTGATGTTTTTCAGAGTGTCAGTGTTGCTCACAGTGATCACCACGCATACGCCTGTCGTCCCGGCGAAGGCCGGGACCCATAACCACGAGTGGTTTTAGTGGAGCGAGGTGATCGCAACAAGCATTGTGCGACACAATAGATGTCACGGCGTATGGGTCCCGGCCCCCGTGCGCAATTGCGCACTAGGCCGGGACGACACCATTTATGCCGGTACGGTTCGGGCTGCCTTACGCCTCGCCGTGGACGTCGAACATCGCGGCGTCCATCGCTTCCTGCGCCGACTTGCCGGCCCAGACCACGAACTGGAACGAGGGAAAATAGCGCTCGCAGGCGTGCAGCGCACCGTCGACCATGACCGCGCACTGCGCGGCGGAAGCCGTCAGGCGGTTCGGCAGCACCAGCGCCTGGCGGTGCATGATCATGCCGGTGTGGGTCCACAGGTCGAAATGCCCGACCCAGAGCTGCTCGTTGATCGCGGCGGTTAGCCGCTGCACCTCGGAGCGCCGCGCCTGGGGAATCTTCATGTCGAAGGCGCAGGCCAAATGCAGCGCCTCGATCTCGCTCATCCAGGTGAAGGAGAGCTGGTAGTCGGTCCACTGGCCCTTGGTGACGATCGTCACCTCGTCCTCACCGGAACGCTCAAACGCCCAGTTGTTGTCCGACGCGATGTCTTCGACGACCGCAAGCGGGTTGGTTCGTGAATCAACGATGCCTTCGAGGAGGGACATTTCCGTCTCGACCTTGTCTTCTTCTGAGTTGCTACACACGTGGGGACGGCTTGCGTGCGACGTTTGCTGTCGCCTCCGCCTGCAATCCCCCGATCGGCTCAAGGCATCTTGGGGCCTGCGCGGATCAAGTGATGTGATTTGCGGAATCCGTGCAACCTTGCCCGGAGTCCGTCCACAGAATGGGCTGTGGATTCCACAGCTGAAAAGTTAACGCCCGAGAACAAATCGGAATCAGATTCGCCTTTACAGTTCGTTAACGAACCCGCCTGGCGCGGCTTCGCCGCTTTTTCGCCGCCTCAAGATTCGATTTTCGGGCATGGCGACATGCATTTCGGCGCGTCACGGGCTCTTGCCGGCCGAAAAGCGCGCCTTATAGTTCCGGGCAAGGCCGTTCCATTCTGGACCGGCCGATGTTCTCAGGGCGGGGTGAAAGTCCCCATCGGCGGTAAGGGCGAAGGCCCAAGCCCGCGAGCGCCTTGCTCTCGACAGAGGGGAAGGGTCAGCAGATTCGGTGCAACTCCGAAGCCGACGGTCACAGTCCGGATGAAAGAGAACGGTTTGCGGCGCTTCGCGCGGATCATTTCGCGTGGGCTCCGGCGTTCCGTGTGCCCTGGTTCTGGTCCTTGATGAGGAGAGCCATGAATCAGACGTCGCAAGAGACAGCCCAATCCGGGGCCGCCGAGCCGGATGGCCCCGATCGTCCGCCACCGGCGCATCCGCCATTTGTCAAACCGCAGCGTGTCGCCTTCGTTCAGTCGGCGTGGCATCGCGACGTGATCGAGCAATGCCGCATCGCGTTCCTTGCCGAGATGGCCGCCCGCCACATCAGCCATATCGATGTGTTCGAGGTGCCCGGCTCGTTCGAAATCCCGCTGCATGTGCAAATTCTCGCCAAGACCCGCCGCTACACCGCGATTGTCGCAGCGGGGCTTGTGGTCGACGACGAACATGTCGCCGAAACGGTCATCAGGGCGCTGATGGATGTGCAGCTGCGCACCGAGGTGCCGGTGTTCTCCGCAGTGCTGACGCCGCAGCAATTCCACGAGAGCGCGGTGCACTACGACTTCTTCCGTAAACACTTCGCGATCAAGGGCGTCGAGGTCGCGGAAGCCTGCGCCAATACGCTGCACAGCCTGGAGCGTCTGCGCGGCCAGGTCGCGGCGGGGATCGTCGGGTAGCCATAGCGGTTTCAAGCGAAGCCTGTCCTGCACTTGATGCGGGATGGGTACCGGTTCGCGTGAAGAAGGCGCGTCGAGACCTGAAACCTGGTCCGGCCTCGCCAGACCAATCCCTGCCATCGGCTGATTGTCTTTCCCGCCGCCGCGTTGATAAACTCGACGGCGGGAGGAGGCCGCTCGTGATGACGGGAGGGCCGAGAAGATCATGTTCGCAGGACACGATCCCTATCTCGTCGCGCTCTCGGTGGTGATCGCGATCCTGGGTGGATACACCGGCTTCGGCCTCGCCGCGCGCATCCGCGGCACGCCGGATGCGAGCCATCGCGTGCTGCTCGCAGGCGCCGCGTTCTTCCTGGCCATCGGCATCTGGACCATGCATTTCGTCGGCATGCTGGCGGCGCCGCTGCCGGCAGGCACCGTCTACCTGGTGCTGCCGACCATCATCTCGTTCCTGATCTGCGCGCTGGTGGTCGGTGTTTCCCTGTTCTTTGTCTCCACCGGCGAGCCGACCTTGCCGCGGGTGGCCTCGTCGGCGGTGCTGCTCGGGCTCGGCATTGCCAGCATGCATTATGTCGGCATGCACGGCCTGTCTGGACCGTTCGCGATGACTCATGAAGCGGGCTTCGTGGTGCTGTCGGTATTGATCGCCATCGCCGCCGGTTATGGCGGTTTGCGCGCCTTCCTGGCGCGGCAGGGCGGTGTGCAGTTGCTGCTGAGCGCGACGGCGTTCGGCGTTGCGGTGTCGGGCATGCATTACACCGCGATGTACGGCATGCGGCTGGTCTCGCCTGCGGAAGGCCATCACCATGGTGAAGGACTTGCAGCCTCGCCGCAGATCCTTGCGCTGGTGGTCGCGTTGCTCTGCTTTGTCATTGCAGCCGGTTTCCTGTTGTCACTCGTGCCGGACGGGCGCCGAAAGGCCGCACCGGAAGTGGAGCCCGTTCCGGAACCGGCCGTCGCCAGGGCAGAACCGGCGCCGGCACCGCGGCTGCGCGCCATGCCGCTCGGCGGTGTCGGCCAGCCGCGGACAATCCCCGCGCCGCGATTGCCGGTGGAGGGCGCCGACGGCACCCATTTCATCGATGCCGCCGATATCCGCAGCGTCAGGGCCGATGCCCACTACACCAAGGTTCATGACGGCACCCGCGAGCGGATGTGCCCGTGGTCGATCTCGGAAGCCGAGGCCCAGCTCGACCCCAGCCTGTTCGTCCGGGTGCACCGCAGCCATATCGTCGCGATCCCCCATGTCTCCTTCGTGCGCAAGGAAGGCGATGGGGCCGTGATTGAGCTCGACGGCCCGTCGCCGCACCGGGTGCCGGTCAGTCGTGCCAAGATCGCCGAGGTCAAGGCGCGACTCGGCCTCGCGCGGCGGCACGCCTGAGTTCCTGCATCCCTTAGGTCGCGCCCGCTGACGCATTTCGTGCGCGTCATTCCGCGTTTCGTGCGAAATCCCTGACCCCGTGCCGTTGTTATTGCGGGCGAATTCGCCCCGCGCCAGCGTGCCATCCAACGTCCGCAGCCCGTAAGGCCGAACAGGACGAGATGGAGGAGATGATGATCCCTGGCCCATTCAATTACCATCGGCCGGCTAGTCTGGCCGATGCCGTGAACCTGCTCGCGACCCTGGGCGATGACGCCCGTCCGCTCGCCGGCGGCCACAGCCTGGTTCCCATGATGAAGCTCCGGCTGGCGACGCCCGAGCATCTGGTCGACCTCCATGGCATTGCCGGCCTGAAGGGCATCCGCCGCGATGGCAACACGCTGGTGATCGGCGCCATGACCACCCAGCACGAATTGCTGGCCTCGGACGAGATCGCCAAGTCCATCCCGATCCTGCACGAGACCGCGCTCTTGATCGGCGATCCCCAGGTGCGCTACCGCGGCACCATCGGCGGCAATGTCGCCAATGGCGATCCCGGCAACGACATGCCGGCGCTGATGATGACGCTGGGGGCGAGCTATCGTCTCGAGAGCAAGTCCGGCGCACGCGACGTCGCAGCCTCCGAGTTTTACCAGGGCGCCTATTTCACTGCGCTCGAACCCGGCGAAATCCTGACCGCGGTTTCGATCCCGGTGCCGTCGGCCGGCCACGGCCACGCCTATGAGAAACTCAAGCGCAAGGTCGGCGACTACGCCACCGCTGCCGCTGCCGTCGTGCTCACCATGTCCGGCGGCAAGGTGGCGACCTGCTCGATTGGGCTGACCAACCTCGCCGAGACGCCGCTGCTGGCAACCGACGCCGCCAAGGTCGTGATCGGCACCAGCCTTGATGAGGCTTCGTTGAAAAAGGCCTCGGCCGCAGCGCAGGCGATCATGTCGCCGGCTGCAGATGCGCGCGGCCCGGTCGAATACCGCAAACATGTCGGCGGCATCATGGTGATGCGGGCGTTGTCGCGCGCCGCAAGCCAGGCCGCGTGAGGGAGGGACAGATGGCAAAAACCCACATCACCATGAAGGTGAACGGCGCCGAGGTCGAAGGTCTCGTCGAGCCGCGTACGCTGCTGGTGCATTTCATCCGCGAGAACTTGCAGATGACCGGCACCCATATCGGTTGCGAGACCACCCATTGCGGCGCCTGCACCGTCGATATCGACGGCATGTCGGTGAAATCCTGCACCATGTTCGCCGTCCAGGCCCAGGGCAGCGACGTGACCACCATCGAGGGTATGGCCAATCCTGACGGCTCTCTGTCGGCGCTGCAGGAAGGCTTTCGCATGATGCACGGCCTGCAGTGCGGCTACTGCACGCCCGGCATGATCCTGCGCGCGCATCGGCTGCTGAAGGAAAATCCCTCGCCGACCGAAGCCGAAATCCGCATGGGCATTTCAGGCAATATCTGCCGCTGCACCGGCTACCAGAACATCGTCAGGGCGATCCAGTACGCCGCTGCCAAGATCAATGGCGTCGAATTCCAGGAGGCCGCGGAATGAACGATTTGACTCCCACGCGGGAACAACGCACCGCCGCCCTCGAAGGCATGGGCTGCAAGCGCAAGCGGGTCGAGGACATCCGTTTCACGCAAGGCAAGGGCAACTATGTAGATGACGTGAAGCTGCCCGGCATGCTGCACGGCGACTTCGTGCGCTCGCCACACGCCCATGCGCGCGTCAAGAAGATTGACGACAGCGAGGCGCTGAAGGTGCCGGGCGTGCTGGCGGTCATCACCGCCGAGACGCTGAAGACCGTCAACCTCGCCTGGATGCCGACGCTTGCCGGCGACGTGCAGATGGTGCTGGCCGACGGCAAGGTGCTGTTCCAGAACCAGGAGGTCGCCTTCGTCGTCGCCACCGACCGCTATGCCGCCGACGACGGCATCAACAAGGTCGTGGTCGAGTACGAGCCGCTGCCGCCGCTGATCGATCCGTTCAAGGCGATGGCGCCGGATGCGCCTGTCCTGCGCGAGGACCTCGCCGGCAAGACCTCGGGCGCCCACGGCCCGCGCAAGCATCACAACCACATCTTCGAATGGACCGTCGGCGACAAGGAATTGACGGATGCGGCCTTCAAGAAGGCCGAGGTGACGATCAAGGAGATGATCTCCTATCACCGCACCCATCCGTCGCCGCTGGAGACCTGCCAATGCGTCTGCTCGTTTGACAAGATCAAGGGCGAGCTGACCATCTATGGCACCTTCCAGGCGCCTCATGTCATTCGCACGGTCGTTTCGCTGATCGCAAAACTGCCGGAGCAGAAGATCCATGTGATCTCGCCCGACATCGGCGGCGGCTTCGGCAACAAGGTCGGCGCCTATCCCGGCTACATCTGCGCGGCGGTCGCCTCCATCGTCACCGGCAAGCCGGTGAAATGGGTCGAGGACCGCATCGAGAACCTCACCGCGACTTCGTTCGCGCGCGACTATCACATGACGACCGAGATCGCCGCGACCAGGGACGGCAAGGTTACGGGACTTCGCGTGCACGTGCTCGCCGACCACGGCGCGTTCGACGCCTGCGCCGACCCGTCAAAATGGCCGGCCGGCTTCTTCAACATCGTCACGGGGTCCTACGACTTCCCGACCGCGCATCTGGCGGTGGACGGCATCTACACCAACAAGGCGCCGGGCGGCGTCGCCTATCGCTGCTCGTTCCGCGTCACCGAGGCCGCCTATTGCATCGAGCGCGCCATGGACATCCTGGCGCAGAAGCTCGGCATGGATCCGGCGGAGCTGCGGCTGAAGAACTTCATCAAGCCGGAGCAATTCCCGTATCACTCGGCGCTCGGCTGGGAATACGATTCCGGCGACTATCACACCGCCATGAGGAAGGCGATGGAGAGCACGAAATATGCCGAGCTGCGCCAGGAGCAGGCGGCCAAGCGGGCGGCATTCAAGCGCGGCGAGACGCGCGAGATCATGGGCATCGGCGTGTCGTTCTTCACCGAGATCGTCGGCGCCGGCCCGTCGAAGAACTGCGACATCCTCGGCATTGCCATGTTCGACTCCTGCGAGATCCGCATGCACCCGACCGGTGCAGGCATCGCGCGGATGGGCACCAAGAGCCAGGGGCAGGGCCACGAGACCACCTGGGCGCAGATCATCGCCACCGAGATCGGCATTCCCGCCGACAACATCATGGTGGAGGAAGGCAACACCGACACCGCGCCCTACGGGCTCGGCACCTACGGGTCGCGCTCCACGCCGGTCGCGGGCGCCGCGATCGCCATGGCGGCGCGCAAGATCAAGGCCAAGGCGCAGATGATCGCCGCCTACAAGCTCGAGGTTCACGAGGACGACCTCGAATGGGACATCGACGGCTTCCGCGTCAAAGGCCTGCCGGAAAAATTCATGGGCATGAAGGACATCTGCTGGGCGGCCTACAATTCGGTTCCGCCGGGCATGGAGCCCGGACTTGAGGCGGTGAGCTACTACGATCCGCCCAACATGACGTATCCGTTTGGTGCCTATATCTGCGTGATGGACATCGACGTCGATACCGGGGTCTACAAGGTCCGCCGCTTCTATGCGCTGGACGATTGCGGCACCCGCATCAACCCGATGATCATCGAGGGCCAGGTGCATGGCGGTCTCACCGAAGCCTTCGCCATCGCGATGGGCCAGGAAATCCGTTACGATGCCGAGGGCAATGTGGTGACCGGATCGTTCATGGATTTCTTCATGCCGACCGCGGTCGAGACGCCGCATTGGGAGACCGACTTCACCGTCACCCCGTCGCCGCATCATCCGATCGGCGCCAAGGGCGTCGGCGAGAGCCCGAATGTCGGCGGCGTGCCGGCGTTCTCCAACGCCGTCAACGATGCCTTCTCGTTCCTGGGTTCGACCCACATCCAGATGCCGCACGACTTCTGGCGCAACTGGAAGGCGGCGAAGGAGTTGGGAGCGGTGGCGTAGGTTCGTCATTGCGAGGAGCGAAAGCGACGAAGCAATCCATCGCGCGGCAGGCGGATAAATGGATTGCTTCGCTTCGCTCGCAATGACGGGAGAGAAAGAATGAAGAATCGCGAGGAGATCGCGGAACGTCTGGCCGCCTCGGGCTATATCGCCGATGCGGAGCTTGCGACCGCGATCTCGCTGATGCACCTGCTGAAGCGCCCGCTGCTGCTGGAAGGCGAGGCGGGCGTCGGCAAGACCGAGGTGGCGAAGGCGCTGGCCGGCGTGCACGCGACCGAGCTGATCCGCCTGCAATGCTATGAGGGGCTCGATCAGTCCGCGGCGCTGTATGAGTGGAACTACCAGCGCCAGTTGCTGTCGATCCAGGCGCATCGCGGCGACGACGCCGACCGGGTCGAGGACAATATCTTCTCGGAGAAGTATCTTTTGGAGCGGCCGCTGCTGGCAGCGATCCGCCGCGACAAGCCGCCGGTGCTGCTGATCGACGAGATCGACCGTGCCGACGACGAGTTCGAAGCGTTCCTGTTGGAACTGCTGTCAGACTTCCAGGTCTCGATCCCCGAACTGGGCACAGTGAAGGCGACCGCGATCCCGCATGTGGTGCTGACCTCGAACGGCACGCGCGAACTCTCCGACGCGCTGCGCCGCCGCTGCCTCTACCATTACGTCGACTATCCCGATGTCGACCGCGAGGCGCGGATCATCCTGGCGCGGATTACGAACGCGAGCCCGTCGCTGTCGCTGCAGATCGCGCGCATGGTGCAGGCAATCCGCAAGGAGGATCTGCGCAAGGTCCCCGGCGTCGCCGAGACGCTGGACTGGACGGCGGCGCTGGTCGGCCTCGATATCCGCGATCTCAACGACGCGCCCGAGACCGTGCATGAGACGCTGATCTGCCTGCTCAAGACTCATGAGGATCGCGCCCGCATCACGCCGGAAGTGACACAGCGGCTATTGGGGAAGGTCGCATGAGCTGCTGCGGCACCAATCCGGGGTTTGAGGAGATCGACGAGGTCTCGCGGCTGGTCTCCGGCAGGCTTGCAGCGTTTCTCCGCACGCTGCGCGACAACGGTTTTCGCATCGGCCTTGCCGAGGGTCGCGATGCGGCGGCGCTGATGGCCGAAGGCTATGCTGCGCGGCCCGGATGGCTGCGGTCGGCATTCAAGCATCTGTTCTCGGCACGGAAATCGGATTGGGAGAAATTCGACGGGCTGTTCGATGCGTTCTGGCTTGGCAAGCGCGTGCGCTCGCGGTCGCGGACGGTGGCGTCGGGACAGGCAGCGAACAGCCCGTCGCTCAAGCGCCTGCAGGATGGCCAGGCTGAGCCAAGCGGCGGGCAATCCGCGACCGACCAAGTCCCGTCGTCCGACGATGCGCCCGAGGGGCGGAGCGGAGAGGGGCGGATGGAAGGCGCCTCGCGTGCGGAAAATCTCGCCGAGGTCGATTTCCGCAAGCTCGCCGATCCCGACCAG
>Ga0081540_1002133_pt1 | contig 16458 bp, 14 predicted proteins | sample TabmetS2T1R1_FD_71024 | JGI IMG/M metagenome (GOLD analysis project Ga0081540, IMG submission 71024) | Tabebuia heterophylla rhizosphere microbial communities from the University of Puerto Rico - S2T1R1 | ecosystem: Host-associated > Plants > Roots > Rhizosphere ... | reverse complement strand
GATTCTGGCAGCCAAGCCAGATCGCGTGGTCCGTGCCCTTTCCGGACGTGCAGAACGTCTACGATTTTGACCGCATCAGCATCCCGCGCAACGACCTCACGCCCTTGCGGCGCGCGATGATCGCCTGGCGCTTGGAGGTGGTGGCGAAGAACGCGATCGGGGCGGACGCCTCGGCACCCCACGCCGGCTGCTCGTCGGTCTCGTGCCTCATTCCCCGCAGCAGGAAGCTGGTGCGGCGCACCGGCCAGCCCAACACGCTTTGCGCGATCCGTGCCACCTCGGCCGAAAAATGGATATCGATGACCGCCGCCCGGTATTCCGACGTGGCCCAGCCCCGGAGCTCGTCGCCGACGATCTCCAGGACCTCGAACCCGGCGAAAACGTCGTCATAGACGCGGGCGCCAAGGGCGAAATTAAGCCTGGCCTGAATGGCCAGTTGATGGATTTCCGTCGGGCGAAAGGTCGTCATGCGGCAGTGTCCCCAAAAGTAGCGCTGTCGATTAAGTCGCAGGAACGCGCCAAAAGGTTCTGCGCCCCGACCGGCGCAATTGCGAGGGAACAACGGAAGCCCGCAAAGTGACACGTGGCCGTGTCTGATTGGGGGCTCACAAGGCCATTACCTTGAGCGGCAGTCGCGGCCTTCGACCTCACGGAGGTGCCCTCGCCAAAGCGGGGGATCGCGATGGGCGCCCCGTCGCGCGGGTCAGGCCCGCCGCACTGCGCGGCAGATGCCGTGTTCGAATTCACGATAGACCTTGAGCGCAGCCCGGTCGGCAAACGGCAAAATCTGCATCATGATGACGCCGGCGACGCGGGTGGCCGGGTCAATCCAATAATAGGTGTTGTAGAGCCCCGCCCAGGTCAGGCTGCCCGCCCTGCGGCCCTCGGGCACCGGGTCGGCATTGATCATGTGGCCGAGCCCCCAGCGCAGCCGCGTGCCCGGGAAGAAATCGACGTCGTTCGACAGCGCCGGGTTGGTCGTCTTCAGGATGCCGGCCTCGAGATTGCCGATCTGGTTGACCGCCATCAGGCCCACCGTCTCGGCCTTGAGGATCTTCGCGCCGTCGAGGCTGCCGCCATTGAGCAGCGCCTGCAGCAGCCTGAGATAGTCCGGTGCGGTGGAATAGATGCCGCCACCACCGGAAAAGGCGGTCGGCGTTTCCAGCTTCTCGAACGGCTGCGCCACCAGTTTTCCGTCGGGTCCGCGCCGGTGCAGCCGTGCCTGCCGCGCGCGCTGCTTCTCGGTGATGGTGAAGCCGGTATCGTTCATGCCCAAGGGCCCTGTGATGTTGTCTCGGAAATAGCGGTCGATGCCCTGCCCGCTTGCGATCTCCACCATGCGGCTGACGCGGTCGATGCTGCCGCCATAGGCCCATCTCTCGCCGGGCTCGAACATCAGCGGCATACGCGGGAGGTCCTTGTCTTTCTTGCCGCGCTTGAATTGCACGTAGCGCAGCACTTTCGTGTCCCACAGCGGATAGGAGAACCCGGACGTGTGCGTCAGCAGATTGCGCAGCGTGAGATACTCGCGCGCCTCGCGCAACCGCGGCGCGCCCTTGTCGTCGAATCCGGTGAGGATGCGCGGCGCCGACAGCATCGGATCGACATTGCCCGCGGGCTCGTCGAGCTTCAGCCTGCCGCGTTCGACCAGTTGCATCGCAGCGACCGAGGTCAAAAGCTTCACCATCGAGGCGATGCGGAAGATCGTGTCGGTCGTCATGCGTGCTTCGCTGGTCGCGCCACGCGAGCCGATCGCGCCTTCATAAAGGATCGAATCCGCATTCGCAGCCATCGCCACGACGCCGGGCATTTCATGGGCAATGACGGCGGATTGCAGAACTTTATCGATGCTGCCGCCGCGTTTTTCGGCGAAAGAGGGCACGGCCGGGATCAGGCTTGCCGAGGCAAGGGCTGCGCTTCGGAGCAGGGCATCTCGGCGGGTCAGCACACCGCTCATGCAGTTTGTTCCAGGCTGCCAGTTCAGAGCTTGAGCATCTGAATTTTAGGTCGCCGGCTTCCGGCGCGTCCAGAGACGCCGGCCGGATCGTTCACAAAAACATGACCGAACCGCACAATAATTCGGCTCGCATTATGTGAGCGGCTTCACAGGCGATCGCATCGTTTCGCGGCAGAACGGCAGCGTCCAACCGTGCCGGAGTCGCAAAATGTCCGTCACTCCCAAAAAGCTCCCCCCTGAACTTTCGGTTCTGGGCTGCATCATAGCGCTCGTTCTGGTCACCTTTGCCGCGATACGTCTGGCGGGAAACTCATTGGATGCACGAGCGCAGGCGGTCTCGGAATCCACAGTTGGAACCGCTGTGGGAATATCGAGGCCAAAGTCAAAAGAGTGGGTTAGATACCAGGCCATAATTGAAAACTGGCACCAATACCGCGCGGCGAACCCGCAATAGCGTTGCGATAGCTCCTGTCCCGACGTCCAAATGACGGACCGGCCTCGCTCACTTTACCGAGCTTCGACGCAGCCTTCCATGATCCCATCAATCTCGGCCTGCGAGAGAACGCCGATCTCGGCGATGAAGACGATCCGCGCCCGCGGCGTTCCGGCCGGTAGCGGCTCGCCCGGCGCCAGGGTCGCGCGGCCGCCGGCGAGCTGGAACACCGTCAGCCGCCCGGGCTGTTCCACTGTCTCGAACAAGCCTTTCGCCCGCGCGAGTCTTGGCGCCAGCCGGCCGATCGCCTGCTGCAACCGCGGCAGCGACACCGGCCGCTCCGATGTCCAGCTTAGCGTCTCGAAGCGGTCAGCCGTTGGCCGTCGTGGCGCTACCTCACGCGGCGCCGGCGCGCGGTTCGGGTCCACGGGGAACAAGAGCTCCGCCGGGACCTCACCATGCAGGGCATCGACCACCACGGCGCCCGGACGCTGCACCCGGATGGCATCGCGCAATTGCGCGCGCGCGGCCGCGTCCACCAGGTCCATCTTGCTCAGCGCCACCACGTCGGCGGCGCGAAGCTGAGAGCGCAACAGCGCGTCGTCGTTCAGCGTCGCCACCGGTGTCGTCGCGTCGACCACGCACAGCACCGTCTCCAGCGGCGCCTCGCGCCAGATCAGGGGATCCATCAGGTTGCGGACGATATCGCCGGGATCGGCGACGCCGCTGGTTTCGATCACGATGAACTGCGGCTGCGGTTCACGCCGCAAAAGCGCGGCGAGCGTGCGCAGGAGATCGCCTTCCAGCGAGCAACAGATGCAGCCATTGGCGAGGCTGACCACCCCGTCGCTGGCATCAGCGATCAGCTCTGCATCAATGTTGATCGCGCCGAAATCATTGACGACGGCGGCGATGCGCCGTCCTTCCGCATGCGCCAGCAGGTGATTGACGACCGTGGTCTTGCCCGCGCCGAGAAAACCCGTCACCAAAAGGATCGGGACCGGCACAATCAGCTCGCAGCAACGGGCCGGCGCACCGGCCGGCCGGGCCGCGCCGCCACATCCATCACGCCATCTGATATCAGCGGCTGGCCACTGACCACGAGATGCCGCACGCCGTCCGACGGGCGGTTCATGGCGGAAAATGTCGCGCGATCACTCAGCGTCTCGAAATCGAACACGACGATGTCGGCATCGGCGCCCACCTGCAGCCTTCCTTTGGCGCGCATCGCGGGCGTGCTCGCCGAAAGGATTTCGGCCGGGATCAGCGCGCATTTGCGGATGCCTTCCGAGAGCGAGACCGCCCGGCGTTCGCGCACCCACTCGCGGATGAATTTTGTGAAGCAACCCGCCGAGCGCGGATGCGAGGTGGCATCCTTCGGCAACGGCCAAGCGTCGCCGGTGTAGAATTTGCCGTCCAACAGCGTCCAGGGCATCGCGTCGGAGGCGATCGCGCCGCCGGGGTACAGCACTGCCATGTCGAGGAGGTCGCGATGATGCGGATTGTTCTCGGTGTCGAGGACATGCCACAGCACCAGCGTCGAAGGCTCCTCCTTCTGCGCCGCCAGCAACTCCTCGCGATCCCGAAAGCGCCGTCCGTCGGTCACACGCTGCACGGAGTCATAGCCAAGGCCGTTGCGCTCCTCGAACTTGGGGTCGCTGAAGAACGACGCGGCGAGCACGGTCGATCCGGTGCCGTAGGGATAGGCCTCGACCGTGATCGGCAGGCCCTGCGCCTGCGCCTTCTTGATCAGCGCCGTACAACGCTCGATGTCGGTCTTGCTGGACGAGTTGAAGTGGCAGATGTGCATGTGCGCGCCGGTGGCGCCGGCATAGCCGATCAGACGAATATAGGCCTCGGCCGCGCTCTCGGGATCGATGCGCGACATGTAGGCGACATGGGTGAAGGTCGGCACATTGTGCGCAAACGCGAGCTGGCATACCGCGGTCAACTCCTGCACGCCGGCGCCCGGCGCATAGGCGTTGAGGATGCCGATGCCGATGCCGCCTTCGTTCAGCCCGCCGGCTAGGCGCTCGAGGATGCCGGCCACCTCCGCATCGCTTGCGACATTCTCGATCCAGCGCCGATCGCGCATGGCGGCGCCGAACGCCTTCAGCGAGCTTTCCGCATTCGAGCCGGTCATCGCGCCGATGCGCGCAAAGGCCCAGTTGGCGGCCGCGCCGTAATTGAGCACGCGCCCCTTGTCGGCCTGCTTCTTGTACCAGGAGGCCACCGGCAGCACGCCCTCCTCGAGGTTGAGCGTCGTCGTCACCCCGTCGAACGCCTGCATGCGGTCCGCCGGAATAGACTGGCCGTGCGCGTGCAAATCGATGAAGCCCGGAGCCACTACCAGCCCCGTCGCGTCGATCACCCGTTCGGCGCCGCCGAGTCCCGTGCCGACAGCGGAAATCCGTCCATCCACCACGGCCACATCGCCAATGGCGTCCATCCCGCTTGCCGGGTCCACCACCCGGCCGCCACTGATCATTATGCCGCCCATATCGTCACTCCGTAGCCATCCCGTCTGCATAGAGGCAGATTTTCGCTACCACAACCACCTCCAGCGATGCTGATGCCTCATGCGTATTGCTGGACAATTCATCGCACCGGCGTGCTAAACCGCCGCCATGTCTGAAATCTCGACCTATGATGGACAGCCGCTGCCCTTCGAACAACTCGCGAAAGCGATCGCGGAACGCCGTTCGCTCTATGGCCGCGCCAGCGGGCTGCGCATCGATCGTGCGGAACGCGGCGAGGCCTGGTCCAGCCTGCCCTACCAATCCGTCTTCGCTGGCGACACCGAGTCCGGCGTGATCCACGGTGGCGTGGTCACCGCCATGCTGGATGAAAGCTGCGGCATGGCCGTGCAGCTCGCGCTCGACGGCAGCCGCGCCATCGCCACGCTCGACCTGCGCATCGATTACCAGAAGCCGGCAAAACCCGGCCTCGACATCAAGGCGCATGCGATCTGCTACCGCGTCACGCGCTCCATCGCCTTCGTGCGCTCGACCGCCTATCAGGAGACCGAGCAGGACCCGGTCGCCACCGCTGCCGCCTGCTTCATGGTCGGCGCCAACCGCACCAACATGCTGCGGGACAGGGAGGCGTACGAGGTGCCGACGCTCGATGCACCCGAAGACGCTTCCGGCCTGTTCGCCAGAAGCCCGTTCGCCCGCTGCCTCGGCATTCGCATCACCGAGGCCGGCGTGCTGCACATGCCTTTCTCGACAAAGATCATCGGCAATCCGATCCTGCCCGCCATTCATGGCGGCATCACCGGCGCCTTTCTGGAGACAACGGCGATCGTGGGCCTCGCGCGCGAGCTCGGCGTTTCCACGCCGCCGAAGCCGATCGGGCTGACCATCAACTATTTGCGTTCGGGACGTGCGCTGGACAGTTTTGCGAATGTCTCGATCGTTCGCCAAGGCCAGCGCGTCGTCGCCTTCCAGGCACAGGCTTGGCAGGACGACGCAGCAAAGCCGATCGCCACCGCGTTCGGGCATTTCAAGCTGAGGCAGGGGGCAGAGAAGGATTAGGAAGCTGCGCTTCTGGCAGACGCGCTCCCAAAAATATCGAAAACAACCCCATGCAAAGTAGCAGCCGGCCGCCAGTATTCGACAAAGCAACCTTGACCCGTCGGGCAAATCAGGGGTATTATTCCATTATTCCGAAATCGTATAAGCACCCGTTGCCCCCGCAATAGCGGGCGCGACGCGCGCAAGTGCAGAATGCGGCCACCAGGCATGAGATAGCAAAATGGCAAGAAAACTTCCGCCGGTTCATCCCGGCGAAGTCCTGCGGGAGGAGTTTCTCGTTCCGCTCAAGCTCACCCCTTACGCGGTCGCGGCTGCGCTGAACGTGCCGCGCACCCGGATCGAACGCATCGCGCGGGAAGAAAAGCCCATTACGGCCAACACCGCGCTACGGCTCGGCAAGTTTTTCAAGACCGGCGCTGCGTTCTGGATGAATATGCAGGCGCGCTTCGATCTCGAAACGGCCGAAGACGTGCTTGCACCCCAGATCAAGAAGATTGCGTCCTACAAGGCGGCCTGAGTCGGTTGGAGTACGGAGTCACTGAACCGGGAAAGTGTCAGAGAAGATGGGGATGTTCCGTTGCTGCCGCGCACCTTATTAGGAACCTTTTTTTCGTCGGCACAATTGCCGCTTGCGGGACGGCGGCATCCCTTGCAACGGAGCAACCGTCCGACATTCCGGCCTGGCTGCGGAGCCATATTGGCGAAGGCGAGGGTCAGATCGCCCAGGTGGTCTTGCAGCGGGCGCGCGCACTTTATCTGAAAAAGATGGCCGCAGGCGTCGTCAAAAATCCCTGCTAATCTGCCGCTTCTCTCAATTCGCTGTACGCGCGGCGGTTCTGTCGGAGGCCGGCGTCCGATGTTTGCGGTGGCCTGTGTGCTTTGTGACAAACCGACAGAAAGCGCCGAGACATCCATGACAATGTCGCATTCTTTCTCCTGACGACGGTGTGTTCATCGTCTTAAGTGGACGTCGATCTTGAACCATGACGGGGCAATTCGACGTGACGACAGACCAGCAGCATCGAGGACTCCAGGACATAAAAGCGATCGCATTCGATGTGCAGGGCACCTGCGTCGACTTCTTCCAGCCGCTTCTGCGCGCTGGCGCCGAGCTCAATCGCGTCAAGGGATTGTCGATCGGATGGGCGGAGCTTTCGGCCGAATGGCGCGATCTTTATCGGAACGCTCTGGACGCAGTCATCCAAGGCAGGCGACCCTGGATACGTGTCGACGAGATCTATCGCGAAGCGCTGGATGCTCTGCTGGAGCGACGCGGCCTCGCCGGTCTTTTCACCGAACGGGAACGCGACGAATTGAATGCGGTTTGGACCAGGCTTGATCCCTGGCCGGACTGCATTGAAGGGCTAACGCGCCTGCGCCGCCATTATACCACCGCGACGCTGTCGAACGCCGGAATGGCCGCAGTGATCGCCGTCGTCAAGCACGCCGGTCTGCCATTCGACGCAATCCTGACGGCGGAATTGGTGAGGACCTACAAGCCGGCGCCGGCGGTGTACCAACTCGCCGTCGATTTCCTGGGTTACCTGCCGCATCAGATATTGATGGTTGCGTGCCACAAATATGATCTAAGGGCGGCCGGCGACTTCGGCATGCGCACCGCATTCGTTGCGCGCCCTCTCGAATTCGGCCCCGATGCGAGGCCCGATATCGCGCCGGAGAGCTCGTTCGACATTTGCGCAGATGGTCTCACATCCCTTGCCGACAAGTTGAGCACGGCTTTGATGATTTCGATCCAATCTTTGCAAGGTGACGAGATCGCTTAGCGAGCGTTCTGAAGTTCAAGGCCCTGTTGCGATGGGCAATGGATTGTTTCCAGTCAGAACTTTCGTGTCCCTGCTATCTCACAATGAGTGTTGCAGGGTACTTCGAGTGCAAATCTACCCACGTGCATCCGTGGAGATGAGCGCAGATAAATTCAATTCTTGTCGATGCCCCGGAGGTCTTTCACTTGAATTTCTTGTTTGTCTGTGCCGTCGGGCTCGCGGCGGGAACGATCAGCGGCATTGTAGGCACCGGCTCCTCGATCATGCTGATGCCGGTGCTGGTCTATGAATTCGGTCCAAAGGAGGCGGTACCTATCATGGCTGTTGCAGCCGTGATGGCCAACCTGTCGCGCGTGCTCGCCTGGTGGCGCGAGGTCGATTGGCGTGCATGTGCCGCCTACACGATATCGGGAATTCCGGCAGCGGCGCTTGGGGCGCGGACGTTGCTGGCACTCCCATCGCGCGCAATCGACATCGCGATTGGGCTGTTTCTGATGGCGATGGTGCCGGCGCGTCATTGGCTCGCTCGGCACGAGCTGAGGATATCGCTGTGGCATCTCGCGATCGGCGGCGCGGTCATCGGCTACTTGACGGGGATTGTGGTCTCCACCGGGCCGCTCAGCGTTCCCTTGTTCTTGTTTTACGGCCTGACCAAGGGCGCATTTCTTGCCACCGAGGCCGCAAGCTCACTCGGCGTTTTTCTCAGCAAGTCGGCCACCTTCCAGCGTTTTGGCGCGCTTGACGGCGAGGTGGCGTTAAAGGGATTGATCGCCGGGGCTTCATTGATGTCGGGAGCTTTCATCGCAAAGCGTTTTGTCTTGAAGCTGGATCCGGATGTCTTTCGCCGCATCATGGACGGAATCATGATTGCGGCTGGCCTATCCATGCTGTGGAACGCCGTTCACGCGAGCTGATCGCACCCCCTATTGGCGTATGGTCGCGATATCGGGCCCGTGCGGATGGTCGGTTCATCCGAGCGCGACTGGAAGGTAATATTTTCCTTCGAAAGGCAGTGAGCACCGCAGGTGTGAGGCGCTAGCTAGGGCGTGGACTCATAACGCGCGGCCAGCCATAGCCGGATAGATGCGAGTTGGACGAAGGCAAGGTAGTGACACAGGGGAAATATCGGCTGGTTCCTCCTCCCTGATCTGAACAACCCTGTTCCCCAAAAAGCGGGCGACGTCCATCCACAACTAAGGGTAATCTGTCCAGAGGGAGTGTCCGCCTAGCGAAACATTTTCCAACTAGAACTTGTGGAGGATGCCTCGATGAAATCAAGAACGTCCATGGTGACCTTGGCGGCAATTTTCTCGTCCGCTTTGTATGCGAGTTCGCCCATTCGGGCGCAGGAGACGACGGACACTCGTATTGGCAAGCTCACCTTCGAGAGTGGCTACCCGTCGAAGGAGACTACTCAGAAACTGTATGACGAGATGGACTTCCAGCGCGCGTCTCAAGCCTACCTCTGGGGCATCCCGGCGGTTGGCCTGAACGAGTGGCGCCGAGCCCACTACAATGTCTTCGGCGGCAAGAACGGCGAGATGCTGACGTATTTCACTTTTGCCGAGAAGCTTGGGATCCTGACGCCGAACTACACGACGCCCTATATCGCAACTTTCGTCGATCTGAAGGAATCCGGGCCGTTCGTGATCGAGGTCCCGAAGGGGCTGATCGCCGGCATGATCCTCGACAACTGGCAGCGGGTCCTCGCCGACCTCGGCGTCGTCGGCCCCGACAAAGGTCAAGGCGGCAAGTATCTGATTATGCCACCGGGCTACGGGCCGGTAGAAGCGCCTGGCTACTTCGTCGTGCAGGCGACAAGCCGGGATATCCTCATGGGATTCCGCATCATCGATCCGGACCGGGACAAGGCGATCGCCGAGATGGTGCCTAAGATCAAGACCTATACCTGGACCGTCGGGGGCACCGGCGCGCCGATGGGGGCTCGCGCCGCTGGCGACAAGAGGTGGACCCAGATGCCGCCACGGGGCATGGCTTATTGGGACAGCCTCAACGAAGTAATCCAGCGCAACCCGATCGACGAGCGTGACAGGTTTATCCTGGCGCAGTTGAGGTTCCTTGGCATCGAAAGGGGCCAACCCTTTAAGCCCGATGCGCGCCAAACCAAACTGCTTGAGGACGGGGTCGTCGTCGGAGAAGCGATGGCCAAGGCCAACACCTCCGACAAGCGCGTCGAGCCTGCGTTCTGGGTCGGCACTAACTGGAAGCACGCGCTCGTCGTTGCCACCGACCAGAAGGCGCTGACCTACGACCAGCTCGATGAGCGCGCTGCATGGTTCTACGAAGCTGTGGTTATCTCCAAGGCCATGCTGACGCAGACCCCCGGCGTCGGGCAGCGTTACATCGCCGCCTACAAGGACAAAACCGGTGCTTGGCTCTCCGGCAGCAACACTTACCGGCTGCGCGTTCCCGCCAATCCGCCGGCCAAGAACTTCTGGTCCGTGACCGCCTACGATGAGAGCACGCGGCAAATGCCTGTTACCGAGCAGGGCCGCCCAGACATCTCCTCGCGCAAGACCGACATTGCAAAGAACAGCGACGGCTCGGTGGACGTTTACTTCGGGCCCAAGGCGCCTGCGGGCAAGGAGACGAACTGGGTGCAGACCAACCCCGGCAAGGGCTGGTTCGCCTACTTCCGCTTCTACGGCCCAACCGAGGCGTTTTTTGACAAGTCGTGGGCATTGCCAGACGTCGAGAAGGTGAATTGAACGAGGATCGGTGCCGCTCGATTAACCGTCGGGCGGCACTCGATCATATAGTCCCGCAACAATTTACGCACCTGGCCCTTTGCGAAGGGTGACGGGCCCGCAAGAGAGCCATAACCATAAAGTCTTCGCCATCAAAAGACTGGAGAACGCGATGAAGCGATTCACTGGACTTTTCCTTTGGCTTTCTGTCCTTCTAAGCGCAACGGCCTTCGTGAACCGTGGAGCGTTCGGCCAATCCACCCGCTTCGAAGACCTTGCCAATGTGCCGTTCGAGCAGAACCGTCCAACGCCAGAGAGCGCGAAGCGGTTGATGGATGAACTTGAGTTCCAGCAGGCGACACAGGCCTACCTGTGGGCGCTGCCGCTCATCAACACGCTCGGCATGAAGTTCGGTTCCGAGAAAGTCTTTGGCGCGGGGTACAACATCCTTCCTATCTGGAAGGAGCGGCTCGATCCGAAGACGCTGGTGACAACGCCCAATTCCGACGTGATCTACGCGATGGGTTATGCCGACATGAGCGAGACCGGCCCCATCGTCTTCGAAGCGCCGCCCAATCTCCAGGGTATCCTGCTCGACTTCTGGCAGCGTCCGATCCCCGTCGATGGCGGCAAGTTCTTCGGTGACGTGGGACTGCCAGGACCCGATGCAGGTAAAGGCGGCAAGTTCCTCGTCCTGCCTCCCAACTACAAGGGCAATATTCCAAAGGGCTATTACGTCTACCGATCCGGCACCAACAACCTTTTCATCTTCCTACGCGCTTTCTATCAGGACCCGAACAATCTTGCGCCGGCGGTCTCGCTGATGGAGCAGGCGAAAATCTATCCGCTGAACGTTCCTGCCAACGAGCGAAAGCAGATGAAGTTTCCGAACGCGTCAGGCGTATCCGCCAACATGCTCCCGCGCTCCGATGCCGAAGCCTTTGACCAGCTCAAATGGCTCTTGGACAGCGAGCGCTCGAACCTCGCCGATGCGACCGGCCTTGGGTTGCTGGGGAGCATTGGCCTAGTCGCTGGACGACCCTTCAAGCCCGACGACGCAGCGCGAGCGACGTTGAATGCAGCGGCGAAGACCGGCTACAAGATGAGCCGTGTGATTGGCCGAATGTCGGAAGTCAACGGTCGGGATTACAGGGTCTGGAAGGATCGTCAGTGGATCAACCCGGTCAACAACATGACAGAGCCCGGGCCCGAGAAGACGATGGACCTTTCTTTCCGGAACAGGGCGGCTGGTTTCACCGAAATTGAGCCGCGCATCTGGTTCTTTACCGATTACTACTCGATCAGCCCCGGAATGGTGTCGCAGATACCCGGTCGCGGAGCGGCATACGAGATTGCTTTCAATGATGCGCAGGGCAAACCGCTCTCAGGCGACGTTTCCTACAAGCTCACTTTGCCGCCGAACGTCCCGGCCAAACTTTTCTGGTCATTGACCCTCTATGAAGCCGAGAACGCATCAGGACTAGCGACCGAAGCACGGCGTTTTCCTTCGCTTGGCTCGCGCGACAAGCCGGAGCTAAACGCGGACGGAACGATCGATCTCTATGTGGGTCCAAAAGCGCCGGATGGAAAACAAGCGAACTGGCTCCCCACTGCTCCGGGACGCGGCTTCTTTGCCATCCTTCGGCTCTACGGGCCGGACGAGCGAGCCATCGATTACAGTTGGAAGCCTGGCGACTTCGTGAAACAGGAATAATGGTCTGCATTTGGCCCATCGCGACCTACTGCGCTGCCGCACGAACTTGGTCGCCATAGAAGCAAGGCGGACCCAGTCACCAGTCACATGACGCCGCCGGGTTTATAGGTACACGGCCTAACTGCCTTGCCTCGCAGAATCGCGGCTCATGTCATTATCAACGCATTGATCTATATCAAAAAGCCTCCATCCATCCCAGGTAACTAGGGAGTTTAAGTACAACCTCGATTCGGGTCGCCGCGATCACATTGCTCTGCTTTTGCGATCCGAAACCAAGTCTACCAGTGCTTGTGTATCGTATTGCTCGACAAGTAAGAATGTCTGTTGGAAAGAACTGCCGTGGCGTGGAGTAGAGTGTACAATTTTACCGAGCCGACGGCGTGCCAGTCAGTTATTCGGTCTGCACAACTCGAACTGATACCGACGGCGAAGGGACGTTTCCATGCCGAGATTACACAGATCGGCATGAACCGGCTGCTGGTTCAGCGATTTCATGTATCTCTCCCGCAGGTCAATACTGTAGCAGTCAAGCCCGGCCGCAGATCGATCGGCTTTCTTTCCGAACCCGGTTCGGCGCCATTCCTGCACTGTGGCCTGAAGGTTTTGCCCGGCGACATCGTCGTGAACAGGTGCGACGTCGTACATCAACGATCCGACGCCAATCTTCACTTTGGCACACTGTCTCTTCCGACCGATGATCTGGATGCTGCTGCCGAGACGATAATCGGCCGTGAGTTTCCGAAAACGCAGCAAGAGCGAATTGTTCACCCGCATTCTGCACCGATGCTCCGACTGTTGAGGCTGCACAAGAGTGTCGGGCAGCTTGCCCATGACAACCCCGACATTCTTCGGTTGCCGCAAGTGCTTCGGGCGCTGGAGAATGAGCTCATTCATATCATGGTCAGGTGCCTCGCCGATGGCGCCGCCGTGGAGCCAACCGCCGGCAGCCGTCGTCACGAGACCATCATCGCGCGATTTGAGGAATTTTTGGAAGAAAATCCCAACCGGCCGCTCTATCTCACCGAAATTTGCGCGGCGATCGGCGTTGCCGAGCGAACGCTTCGTGCCTCCTGCGAAGAGCATCTCGGGATGGGCCCGATCCGCTATCTCACCTTGCGCCGAATGCACCTCGTGCGCCGTACTCTTCTGGGTTCGGATCCATCCAAAACGACCGTCACGCAGACTGTTACTGACCACGGATTTTGGGAGCTCGGGCGGTTTTCGGTCGCCTACCACTTGCTGTTCGGAGAGTCACCCTCGTATACGTTGCGGCGCCCCGCGGTGCGGCCGGAAGTCCATCTCGATCGCCCGTCATCGCTCGCAGTCACACACTTGCCGGTCGCCTGAGCCAAGCACAGGGGCTTGCCGGAAATGCCGTGGGCCAGGCGCTGCATCCGTTCGGATGCTCCAAGTCAACCGTCGCCGATCATGGCTTTTCGGAGCGCGGACGTTTTCCAGCCGCCTGTCGCGTGCTGTTCGGGGAGTCGCCATCGCAGACATTGCCGCGGCCCGTTGAGGGGACCGCGATCAATCCCAATCGCCCTTGTTCTCTCGCAGCGGATCAGCCGTCGACGCGACTGAAGCAGACTCGTCCAGCGTCTGGACCGGCACAGAAACGACGTTGGGCATTCCCCACGCCGTAGAGATTCGTATTTCGCGGGACGCCCACATGAAACTCTGGGTGAACACGTTGGTGACGACCGCCGCAACACGACCGTCGCAATCGACCACCGGTGCTCCCGAGGCGCCGTGATCGATGACAAGACGGTTCTCACCTTCATACATTTCCAGAAGGGCCATGCCGGCGAGCTTCCCGCCATCGCCAAATCGAACGAACCGTCCCCCCACGAGATGAGGGCGGCCGGCCGGATAGGCGAGCGTCATCACCTGCTCCTCCGGCACGAGCGGTTCCTTCCGGATGGCGACGCTCCGCGCGTCAGAAGCGGCGCGCTGGAGTTCGATTACGGCCAACCTTTCGGGTGTCCCCCCCGCCAGGCGCTGGATGCGTGCGGCGATTGATTGGCTGCTATCTCCCGCCATGATCTCAAGCGGCTTCCACTCCTCTTCGGAGAGCTTCATCGCTGCCGTGACGTGCTCGGCGGTGACGATCGTCGTCGGGGACAGGAACCAACCAGTTCCCCGGATGCCAATCAGGCCTGGATGCGCACCGCGTTCCCCCTCATCGAAATGCCGCATGAGGCTGACAGTTGAGTGCGCAAGCTGCGCGGGATCGACGCATGCTGCATTGGCCCAAGTGTTTGCAAGCACACCGAAAAGAACAAGCAGTCGACAGCCAATACGTCCACGCATCGCAGTGAAGCCCCTCGCCCAGCCACAGGGAAAGGCGAACCCTGCGACAGGGCAATAGGACTGTCCGGCTTATCCGGAGGGTTTTTCGAGAACTCGGGATTTTCGCACGCACTGTCACGCATTTGTCACATGCGCTCGCGCCGGGGGAACCGTTTCAGAAAAAGTGGATGACGAGGCCGCCGCCCACTCGCCGACTGCGTATTCGTCGGACCTCGCGATCGAACTCCGAAGTTCCGAACCCGCATAGCCGAAAGCGGTCAGTTACCTGATGCTGCCTCCCTCGGTGAGACCATAGCTTCAACTGGAAAAAGAACAGTCCGCCGGTCCGACGGGACGGGGCATATGGCAGAAAGCGCTACAGTTGCGTTTAGCGATCCTGATGGCTTTGCAGCCGGATTCGGCGATATGCGCATCAATCTCACTATAACGGGCGCCGGAGATTTCAAGGCGCGGCTGACACGGCTGAAACTGAAAGATCTGGAAGTCCATCGGTGCCGCGAAAGCCTCTCGCGCATTGCCTATATCGCCCTGCCCCCCGAGCAGTTGTTCCTGTCCTTCCCGGTCGGTGCGGTATCGCTCGCATCCGATGGAGTTGCTTTGCGAAACGGCGACATGGTTTTGCACGGTCGTGGCGAGCGCACGCATCAACGTTCCAACGGTGCATGCCAGTGGGGCCTGATAGCGCTATCGCCCGAACCGTTCACAAGTTGCGGCAAGGCATTGATCGGCCGGGCGATCGCGCCGCCCAACGCAGGCAAAATACTCCGCCCTGCCCACGCGGAGCTAGCGAGATTCCGACGTCTTTTTGCGCAAGCCTGCCGCCTTGCGGAGGCCGCGGGGCACAAATTGATCGAGCGGCCCGAGGTGGCAAGGGCGCTCGAGCAGGAGCTGCTTCACGCAATCATCAATTGCCTGGCCGCCAACGAGACGGTCGACATTCCCAAAGCCCGGCACCACCATGCCGCTGTCATGGTTCGTTTCGAAGAAGCGCTCCGAAAACGCATTGACCAAAAACCAAACATGCCCGCGCTTTGTGCGGAGATCGGCGTGCCTGAGCGAACGCTGCGGATGTGCTGCGCCGAATTCCTCGGCGTAAGTCCCACGCGATATAGCTTGTTGCAACGATTGAACAAGGCTCGTGCCGCGCTGCGACGTGCTGATCCCAAGACAACGAGCGTGGCGGAGGTCGCCCGAAATCATCAATTCCTCGAGCTCGGGCGTTTTGCAGTGACGTACCGCACTACCTTCGGTGAATCACCATCAGCTACCTTGCAACAGGGACCGCAAACTCCGGCGCAATCCGCCGAAAGTGCATAGCGCATCCAAGGCGTTTCGGCGAATTTGCCATCCTCTAAGCGTCCGACCGAATGCCCCCGGACACGATCCTGTATGGGCAAAGGCCAAGACTCGGTAGGTGGACGTGGGCGAAGGCTGCGGCTCGGGGCTTCGGCAGCCGGCATCGAGGAAAGGGCAACCATGAGCAAGTTCAGAACAATCTGGGGCGCTCTTGTGGTGATGTGCATCACCATTGCAATTGCGAGCGTTCCCGCCTCTGCGCAGCAGGGGCAAAAACCCAATATCCTCTTCATCATGGGCGACGACATCGGCTGGATGCAGCCGAGTATCTACCATCGCGGCTTGATGGTCGGCGAGACGCCGAACATCGATCGCATCGGTAATGAAGGCGCAATGTTTACGCACTACTACGCCGAGCAAAGCTGCACCGCCGGGCGCACGGCCTTCATCACCGGCATGCAGCCTGTTCGCGTCGGCATGACTTTGCCGGAAATTCCCGGCAGCCCGTCCTATCTGCGGGCCGGGACGCCGCACCTCGCCAAGTTCCTGCTCGATCTCGGCTACAACACCGGCGAGTTCGGCAAGAACCACATGGGTGACACCACCGAGTCGCTGCCGACCGCTCATGGCTTCCAGGAATACTGGGGCTATCTTTATCACCTCGATGCGATGCAGGGCGTGAGCTTCCCCGACATCAACAAGAGCCCGACCGAGCAGACC
>Ga0081540_1002132_pt1 | contig 16468 bp, 15 predicted proteins | sample TabmetS2T1R1_FD_71024 | JGI IMG/M metagenome (GOLD analysis project Ga0081540, IMG submission 71024) | Tabebuia heterophylla rhizosphere microbial communities from the University of Puerto Rico - S2T1R1 | ecosystem: Host-associated > Plants > Roots > Rhizosphere ... | reverse complement strand
GATGGTGCGCGGGGACATCGCCCGGGCGACGGCCTTGCGCGCCCGCGAGTGCTCCGGCGGGTCCGCCTCCAGCAGCAGGCTCGGCGGGCGCCACGGCTTCTCCTTGCGGAAGTCGCTCAGGCCCACCCCGGCCGCCGAGGAGTACGTCGCCCAGTCCCTGAGGGCCTCGTGCACCTCGGCGTGGCGGGCCATCGCCCACACGCCGTAGCGCTCCAGCCAGACCACCGGGCCCGCGTCCCGCAGCCCGGTGTGAAACGCGAAGGGGTCACGCAGGAAGTCATCGGCGAACGGGTCAAGTTCGCAGGCCGGTGCGCCGCCGTGGCCCGCTTCCTCCAGCGTGGTGTCCGGCACGGCGCTGTCCCCTTTCGCGTTGCGGCCCGCACTGGTGATTCTGCCTGGGCGAGTGCGCGGCCGAAAGATGCCCTAGAGTCCCGGGGTGAGCGAGTGGGCCGGGATCCGGGGCCCGAACGTGGTCCTGGAAGACGATGCCGTGCTGGTGCTGAACAAGCCGGCCGGCATCTCGGTCATGGGTGAGCGGCACGAGACCGACCTGGTCCGAATGGCCGCGGACGCGGGCGAGGAACTGTACCCGGTGCACCGGATCGACAAGGTGACCTCCGGCGCCGTCCTGTTCGCCAAGGACCTGCGCTGGCATGGCCCGCTGACCCGCCAGTTCGCCGGGCGCACGGCCGGCAAGGCGTACCTGGCCGTGACCAGGCCGGGCGGTCTGCCGGCGCAGGGCGTCATCGACCTGCCGCTCAGCACCGGCCGCAAGGGCCGCGCCCGGGTGGCCGCCCCGCGGGCCAGCATCATCGCCGATGCCGCCGACGGCCGGTGGTCGGTCCCGGACGAGGCCGTCTTCCGGCGCGTGCGGACCTACCCGTCGCTCACCAGGTTCACCGCGCTCTGGCAGGACGCGGACCATGCCCTGCTCGACGTGCACCCGGTCACCGGCCGGCGCCACCAGATCCGGGTCCACCTGGCGTGGATCGGCTACCCGGTCGAGGCAGACCCCCTGTTCGGGCCGGCGGGTTCCGCCCGCACCCTGCTGCACTCCTGGCGGCTCGCGTTCGACGCCGCGTGGCGCGGCGGCTCAAGGCTGCGGGTGGAGGCCGTCCCCGGGGATGACTTCTGGGCGCCGGTGCTCGACCGGCTGCCCGGGCGGGACCCGGCCGCCCTGCTCGCGCGGGCGCCGTTCCCGGGCGGGGAGCCCTAGCGGCACGCCGGGCCCGCGGCCGGGCTCAGCCTTCTCCGCCGCCGCGGTGGCCCGCGCCCGCAGCCCGCTCCGGCGCTCGGCCACCAGCGGCACGAGCGCCGCCGCGGCGAGCGGCAGCGCCGCGGCGGCCGCGAACGCGGCCGGATAGCCCGCCGCCCCGATGAGCACGGCCACCACCGGCGGGGTGAGCGCGGCGAGCGCGTTCTGCCCGGTGTTCTGGATGCCGAGGGCACGGCCGGCCCAGGCGGGCCCGGCCTGCTCGGCGACGGCGGTGAACGCGAGCCCGTTGGTGCTGACCACCAGGACCGCGGCGGCGACGAGGACCGGCACCGCGAGCGCCGGGGCGAACACCGCCGCCAGGGCCAGCGCCAGCAGGACGGCGGTGGTGGCCAGGGCGAGAATCCGCATCGGCCGCAGCCGGCTGCCCAAGCGGTCCGACCAGTGCCCGGCCCCGAGCCGGGAGGCCGCCCCGCCCGCGGCCGCGACCGCCAGCAGCGCGCCGGCGGCGGGCGCGTGCCAGCCCAGGTCGTCGACCAGGAAGACGAGCGCGAAGGTGACCACGGTGAACTGAGGCACGACCAGCAGCGCGCTTGCGGCGTGGATCCGCCACAGCACCCCCGTCCGGTACGGTGATCCCCGCTGCGCCCGGGCCCGCTGCCCGGTGCGGGCCGGGTCCCGCACGACGGCCACCACCGCTACGGCCGCCACCAGGCAAAAGCCGCCGAGGAAGGTCAGCGCGGCGGCGAGCCCGCGCGCCGCCAGCGACGGCAGGGACAGGGCGGCGACCGCCACCCCCAGCGGCTGCGCGCTCTGCCGGATGCCCATCGCAAGCCCGCGCTCGCGGGCCGCGAACCAGCCCAGGATGAGCCGCCCGCTGGCGGCGTGGACCGACGCCCCGGCCGCCCCGGCCACCACGAGGCAGGCGCCCAGCGCGGCCATGCCCCGCGCCCGGGTGGCCGCCAGCAGCACCAGGCCCGCGATGCCCAGCCCGGCGGCCAGAATGCGCCGCTCGCCCCAGCGGTCCGCGGCGGCGCCCCAGGCGACCAGCGTCAGCAGGAGGCCCGCCGTGGGGCAGGCGACGATCACCCCAGCCTGGGCGAGCGAGAGGCCGCTCTCCCGGAGGGCCGGTATCAGGTAGGCCAGGCCGTACTGGAAGGCGCAGCCGGCGGTCACCGCCACGGTGCCGGCGGCCAGCACCAGCCAGCGGCGTGCTCGGCGCCCGCCGGCCCAGCCGCCGTCAGCGGAGTCGCTCACATGCCGATAATATCTGTCCGCATAATGAGACACTGTGCGGCCGGGCCCGCCGCGACGGCCCGGAGGGCGGTCTCGCGGCCTCCGCGCCGGTACGCGGTAAGACCGGGCGGCTACGCGGGCGACGGGCAGATTCCCGGGTACTGGGTACCTTGAAGCCATGGCACGTCCCAGGCTCACCGAGTCAGACCGCGTCACGATCGGGCTCAAGGTCTCCGAGGCCGACGCCGCGCGGATCGACGAGGTGCTTGCGCGGCCCGAGTTCACCGGATGGTCCCGCGCCGAGTGGTGCAGGGAGATCATCCGCACGGCGCTGCGCTACTACGTGGGAGACGCGCCGGCGCCCGATCCCGGCCCGGCCCGCGCCTCCGTGCGGCCCCCCGCTCAGCCCGGGCCAGCCGAGCCGCGCGGGCCGGCCGAGCCGCGCAGGCCAGCCGAGCCGCGCAGGCCAGCCGAGCCGCGCGGGCCGGCCGAGCCACCGGAGCCTCCCGGGACACCCGAGCCCGCGGCTGACGGGTTCGCGGGCTCGGCAGCGGACACGCCCGGCCCGGCGGCCGGGGCCGGGGCGGCCCCCGACGCGCCGTTGCCGTCGGTTCAGCCCGAGTGCCAGCATCCGGCCGAGGCCCGCGACTGGCAGACCGGCACCTGCGCCGCATGCGGCGCCATTCTCTGGGACTGAGCGCGGGCGCGGGACCGGGAAGCGGGCCGGCGCGGGCGCGGGGCCAGCGAAGGGCGGGCCGGCGCGGCCTCAGGTGCCGTGCCGGGTGGCATCACCGGCCGTGGCGCCGGCCGCGTCCGCGTCCGGCGCGGCCGCGTCCGTGCCTTGCGTGGCCGTGTGGGTGCCCGGCGCCGCCCCGCCGGTGGTGGGCCCTTCCGGCCTGGCCGGCGCGGGCCTGCGCCGTTGCGAGCGCCAGAACCATACGATGCCGACGATCGTGAGCACGGCAGCGACGTACGTGTTGAGCCTCAGCCCGAGGAAGTGCTCGGACGGGTCGACCCGCAGCGCCTCCTCGAAGATCCGGAATGCCGAGTACCCGGCGACGTACAGCGCGAACAGGCCGGGCGGCTTGATCGAGCGATGGTGGCCCAGCCACACCAGGAAGGCCGCGAGCGCGAGGTTGAAGATCAGCTCGTAGAGGAACGTCGGCTGGAACGTGCTGAAGTTCGCGTACCCGGCAGGCCGGTAGGCAGGCGGGATCTCGAGCCCCCAGGGCAGCGTGGTGGGACCGCCGAACAGTTCCTTGTTGAAGTAGTTGCCGATCCGCCCGACCGCCTGCGCCACCAGCAGCGCCGGGGCGACCGCGTCCATGAACAAGGCGACGTTCGCGCCGTGCCTGCGCACCCGCCACGCCCCCACCACGGCGGCCAGCGCGACGCCCCCCCAGATACCCAGGCCGCCGTCCCAGACGGCGAACACGCCGTACCAGTGGTGCGGGATGTACTGCGGCGTGGTCAGGTCGAAGTAGATGCGGCCGCCGATGATCCCCGCGGGGACCGCCCAGAGCGCGACGTCGCCGACCAGCCCGGCGTCGCCACCCACCGCCTTCCACCGCCGCTGCGTGATCAGGATCGCCAGCGTGATCCCGACCACGTACATCAGCCCGTAGACGTGGATGAACGCCGGCCCGATGTGAAAGCCGCTCGTCGGCGGGCTGGGAATGTACAGGGGCATGAAACCGAGCGTAGCCCGGCCAGCCGGATGACGGTGCCCGGGACCGCACGTTGGCCGGGGCCAGCGCGATCCGTGGAATCATGGGCCGGTGGAAGACTACGCGGAACTCAACCGCGCGAGCTGGGACGAGCGGGCCGGGCCGCACGCGGCCTCGCGTGACTACGCGGTGGACCGGTTCGCCAGCGACCCCGCCTTCCTCAGCGAGGTGGTGCGGTTCGACCTGCCGCTGCTCGGCGACATCAGCGGCCTGCGCGGCGTCCACCTGCAGTGCCATATCGGCACCGACACGATCTCGCTGGCCCGCCTCGGCGCCGACATGACCGGGCTGGACTTCTCCGCCGCCTCGCTGGCGCAGGCGCGCCGGATCGCCGCCCTGGCCCGTGCCGACGTCAGGTTCGTCGAGGCCGAGGTGTACGACGCGGTCGCCGTCCTGGGCCGGGAGTCCTTCGACCTGGTGTACACCGGGATCGGCGCGCTGTGCTGGCTGCCCGACATCGCCCGCTGGGCGGGCGTGGTGGCCGGCCTGCTACGCGTGGGCGGGCGGCTGTTCATCCGCGAGGGCCACCCGGTGCTGTGGGCGCTCGACGAGGGCAGGGACGACAACCTGCTCGTGCTGGAGTATCCCTACGTCGAGCGGGAAGAGCCCATGGTCTTCGACGAGGGGGGCACCTATGTCGAGACCGACGCCGTCTTCGTTCACAACCGGACCAACGAGTGGAACCACGGCCTCGGCCAGATCGTCACGGCCCTGCTGGATAACGGGATGGAGCTGACCGGGCTGGCCGAGCACGACAGCGTGCCCTGGGATGCGCTGCCCGGCCAGATGGAGCAGCTCGAGGGCGGCGAATGGCGCGTGGCCGACCGTCCCTGGCGGCTCCCCCACAGCTACACCCTGCAGGCCGTCCGGCGCCGCTGACCCCGGCCAGGGGTGCTACCTGATCCGCCGGCCCATCTCCCCGCCCGAGGTAGCCGCCCGCCGTCACCGGGAGTTCACCCGCGTGCGTCCGCGGGCAGGAAGAACACGCTGTCACCGGTCGCCAGCGGTGTTTCGCCGTCCCTGGTGATCTGGTCCCCGTTCAGCGCCGCGACCATGTGGGCGCCCAGTGCCAGCCCGGCGGCGGCCGCGGCCTCGGCCACGGTGGCCGCGAGGGCCGGCTGCGGGCCGCGGTGGCCGTCGGCCAGCGGGCCGAACCGCTGGATGGTCACCTCCGGCGCCGGCCGTGCCCGGGCCGCCTGGTAGTCGGCGGGCTCGTTGACGTTGACGACCGAATCGAGCCCGGGGTCCAGCGCCGCCAGCACCGGGTCGGCGCGCAGGGCCGCCTCGCCCAGCCGGTCGACGACGCACTCCCCGAACAGGAATGCCGGCCGCAGCCGCTCCTCCGCCACGAGCTTCGCGGCGAGCGGCGCCAGCGCCGTCCGGTAGGAGGCGGCCAGCGGCTGCGGGTACCCGCGCGCCACCGGCAGTCCCACATCTGCGCCCTGCTGCGCCGCCCGCAGCACCCGGCGGACGAACGCGGGGTGCAGGAACGGCATGTCGGTCGAGCCGACGAACGCGACCTCGGCCCGGCCGGCGATCGCGGCCAGCCCGGCGGCGAGCCCCTGAACCGGCCCCAGGCCCTCCCGCGGGTCGTCCACGACCTCGGTCCGCGCCGGCAGCGGCGGAAGATCCTGGCCGGGCGCACGCACCACCACCACCGGCCCGTCCGTCGCCCGCGCGAGGATGCCGACGGTCCGCCGCAGCAGCGTCGACCCGTGCCACTCCAGCGCGGCCTTGGGCGTCCCCATCCGCGACGACCGCCCGCCGGCGAGCACGATGCCCGCGGTACCCGACATACCGCGATCGTATGTCTCCCGCCTCACGGCGAGGCGTGGCAGCGTGCGCCGCCCCTACCCTGCGGCCGGATCCAGCATTCCGCGCCGCCGCCTGATCGTCGCGTCGACCTTGGTGAAGATCAGGTCGACGACGACGCCCAGCACCAGGATCACGATCATGATGGAGATGGCGCCCGCCATGTCGCTCTGGTCCTGGGCGGTGGACAGCAGGACGCCGATGGACGGCTGGCCGAGGATGATCACCAGCAGCTCTCCGGCCATCAGGCTGCGCCACGCGAACGCCCATCCCTGTTTGAGCCCGGCCACGAACGACGGCAGCGAGGCGGGCAGGATCAGGTGCCGGTACATCGCGATCCGGCTCAGCCCCATGGTGCGGCCGGCCCGCAGCAGCAGCGGCGGGGTGTAGTCGACCCCGGCGATGAGCCCGTTGGCGATCGACGGCGCGGCCCCCAGCACGATGACGAACAGGATGGCGGCGGTGCTGGTGCCGAACAGGATGATCGCGAACGGGAACCAGGCGATCGACGGCATAGTCTGCAGCGCCGTGATCATCGAGCCGACCGCGGCCCGCAGCGGCTTGATCCGGGACACCAGCGCCCCGATCACCAGCCCGATGATCAGGGCGAGCCCGAACCCGATCGCCGCCCGCCGCAGGGTGGTGGCGATCGCCTGCCACAGCAGGGCGTGATGCATCTGCGCCCACAGGTCGGAGAAGACGGCGCCCGGCCCGGGCAGGATGGCGCTCTTCCACCCGCTGAGGTGGATGAGCTCCCAGGCGCCGATCACGATCGCGATCGCGAGCAGCTTGGGCCACACCGCGCTCCATACCTTCCTGGCGCCGCTGGCCGGGTCGCCGGCCGGCCGGAGCTCCAGGTTGTCGAGCCCGGCCAGCGCCGCGGCCTCGGTGTCAGCCGCCATGCCGGATCATCTCCCCCCGCAGCCGGTCGGTGATGGTGGCGGCCAGGCCGGCGACCTCCGCGGAGTCGATCCGCCGCGGGCGGTGGATCGGCACACCGAACTCGTCGATCACCCGGCCGGGGCGGCTGCTGAGCACCACCACGCGGTCTCCCAGGCGGACCGCCTCGCGCACGTTGTGCGTGACGAACAGCACGGTGAGCCCGCGCTCGGCCCAGATCCGGTCCAGCTCGTCGTGGAGCAGGTCGCGGGTCATCGCATCGAGCGCGCCGAACGGCTCGTCCATGAGCAGCACCTCCGCGTCCTGGGCGAGCGCCCTGGCCAGCGCGACCCGCTGCCGCATGCCGCCGGACAGCTCGTGCGGGCGCTTGCCGGCGAAGCCGGCCAGGTGCACCACGTCCAGCAGGGCCGCGGCCCGCCGCCGCCGCTCGGCCCCGGAGACCCCGCTGGCGCGCAGGGCAAGCTCCACGTTCCTGGCCGCGGTCAGCCAGGGGAACAGGGCCGGCTCCTGGAACATGAGCGCGACCCGCTGGCCGCCGGTGGCGATCTCACCCGAGGTCGGGGCGTCGAGCCCGGCCACGAGGTTCAGCAGCGTGCTCTTGCCGCAGCCGGACGCGCCGATGAGGCAGACGAACTCGCCGGGCGCTACGGTGAGCGACAGCCGGTCCAGGGCCAGCAGTGCCGAGCCGCCCCGGCCGAAGGCCTTGGACACCTCGCCGATCCGGATGCCGTCGGGCGCGCCGGCGGGGGCCGGCTGGGGACGGGCCGGCGCCCCCGGCGCCAGTGCCGGGGGCGCGGTGCCGTCGCGGTGGGTGACACTCATGAACTCACCTGCGGGTCTCCAGCCGCCTTCAGCAGCTTGTTGAGTGGTCCGAGATCGTAGATGCCGTTCAGGTTGACCGGCTCGAGCAGCCCGACCGCCACCGCGTGCTGGGCGTCGGCCTTCAGCGACGACGCGATGGGGTCGTTGGTGAAGGTCAGGTACTTCAGCGACTGGGCGAGGACGTTGTCCGGCAGCCCCTTGCCCAGGAGCTTGGCCAGCTCGGCGTTGGCCGCCCGGGCCGCGGCCTGCCCGCTGGAGTTGATGTAGTCGTTGGCCTGGATCTGGGCCTTGAGCAGCCCGTTGACCACGCCGGGATGGTCGGCGAGGAACGACTGCGTGACCACGAGGTTGGTCGTGACGAACTTGCCGCCTGGCCACAGGCTCGCCTCGTTCACCAGGCGTGTCCCGCCGTCGAGCACCATCTCCGTGGCGTAGGGCTCCGGTTCCCACCCGCCGCTGAGCTGGCCCGACTTGAACTGCAGCACGGCGGCCGAGTTCGGCTTGATGGGCTTGATCGCGACGTCACCGCCGCCGGTCGCCGTGGTGGCCAGCCCGTGCTGCTTGAGCCAGTACCGCAGCGCGACGTCCTGGGTGTTGCCGAGTGACGGGGTGGCGAGGGACTTGCCGGAGAGGCCGGCGGCCGCGGTGATGCCGGGCTTGACCACCAGCGACGCGCCGCCGGAGGCCACCCCGGAGACGATCTTTATGGCGGTGCCGTTGGACTTCTGCCAGGCGTTGATCGCCGGGTTGGGCCCGACGTAGGCCGCGTCCAGCTGGCCGGCCAGCAGCGCGGTGGTCTCCTCGGTGCCGGAGCTGAAGACCGTCGTCTTCAGGGTCACGTTCCTGCCGAGGTTCTTGGCGAAGAATCCCTTCTCGAGCCCCACCAGCGCCGGCTCGTGCGTGATGTTGGCCAGGAAGCCAAGCCGCAGCACGACGTCGCCCGAGCTCCCGCCCGACGCCGCTGACGACGTGCTGCACCCGGCCGCGAGTACCGCGATGGCGGCTACCCCGGCCGTGAGAAGGCCTTTACGCATCGATCTCCTGCCCATCTTTCTGATCTGGTTAGTAGGGGATCTTTCCGATCTATTTAGTGGGTAATTCTGGCACGCGCCCTCCCGGCCGTGCAACCGGATCGCCGTTACGGGGTCGCGCGTGTGTGTGGCGCCGCGGTCCGGTGCCCGCGGAACAGGATCGCTGCCACCTGGGTGACCGTTTCCGTGCCGGCCCGGTACCCGCCCTCACCGTCCAGGCTGTTCATCATCGCGAGGGTGTAGCGCTCGGCGGGCCCGGCGAACCCGGTCGAGTCGATGATCCAGCCCGGCTTCTCCACCGACCACCCGTCCTTGTTCCCGGGCTGGTTCGCCGGGCCCGCGCCCCACACGCCGAAGTGCTGAACGGGCGCCACGTGGCGGAGCTGGTACACCAGGTAGTGGCGCAGCGACGCGGGAAGACGGCTGAGCACGTAGGTGATGACCCGGCTCTCGTCGTCGGCCGTGCAGGTCATCTCGCCCCAGTAGGCGCCGGTCACGCCCGCCTGGTGAAGGTAACGGGCCCCGGTCAGGCCGATCCGGGGGAAGTAGCTGGTGAAGAACCGCGCACCGTACTTGAACCAGAGGTCGTCGGCGGCGTTGTCGGAGCTGACGTGCAGCATCTGGTACATCACCGCCCGGTCGGCGGGCGACAGGTGGATGACCCCCGCCCGGTCCTGCAGCAGCAGCGTGACGGCCATCGCCAGCTTGCTGGTCGAGGCCATGTAGATCTGGCTGCCCGCGTCCCTGTTCCGCCACACCGCCCCGGTCGACCTGTCGCGCAGCACGATCCCGATCACGCCGGGCCGGTGCTTCAGGTACCGCTCCACCGCGGCGATCCGCCGCCGCGTGGCGCAGGAGAAGCCGGCCGGGGCGGCCGGGCAGGCGGACGCCCGCGCGGTCGGGGCGGGCGACGGGTCGGCCGCTGGCGTGGCCTGCCCTGATTGCGCGGCCTGCCCGTCCGGTCCCCCCGGGGCGGCCGGGTTCGCCGGCGGCGTGCTCAGCACGCCGCAGCCGGCCAGCGCCGTAACCGCGAGCGCGGCCGCGAGCGCCGCAGCGCGGCGGGCGGCGCGCGGCTCGGGCATCCAGCGGCGGGCCACGGCACCTGAGCATATGGACAGGCGCGCCCGGGCAGGACGGATCCGCGGGGATCGGCGGCCGCGGATCACCCGCCGGGGTATCAGCTGCCGGGGCGTCAGCTGCCCGCCGGGCCGCTGAACTGGATGCCGACAACGGACCGGAACCTCTGCAGGCACTGCTGGAGCTTGGCGAGGTCCCCGTCGCTGGCCTTGTCGACCCGGTAGCGCACGTCGTAGGTCATGTCCGCGGCGGGCTCGCCGGTGGGCACCGGCTCGGGGGTGGCGTGCGGCAGGTGAGCGCAGGCCGCCCGCACCTTCAGCCGGGCCGCGTTGGTGGTCTCCGGCTGGAACTGCACCACCGCCTCGCGCTTGCCGAAGGTGGCGTCGAACGTGGCGCAGCCCGCGGCGGCGAGGCCAAGGGCGAGGGCCGCCGCCAGCACCGACGCGGCGGCGGCCGGCACCCGGCGCGATCTCGCGCGCCGGGGTGGCGCGGGCGGCGGCCGAGATGCTGGCACGGCTGCCAGCTTACGGCGGCCCCGGCCCCGCCAGGACCGGGCCCGGCGAGCGCCGGGAACCCCGTGCCGCCGGCGCGGGGCTGGGCCAGGCGGGTACGGTTGACCGGCGGGGGGCACGCGCGAGCGGAGACAGGCTTCCGGGCCGGGCCCGGAAACCTCGTGACCTGGAGGCGCCGGTGGCTGGGCTCATTGCCGGTGCGAGCCCGGGCCCTGCCCGGCCGGGTGCGGCCCGGCCGCACATCCTGGTGGTCAACGGCCGCAAGGTCCGGCAGCCGGTCTTCGTGCTCGGCGCTCCGTGCTCGGGCGTGGCCGTCCTCGCCCGGGCGCTGAAGCGGTCCGAGGGCTTCCACTTCACGATGGGGCAGCGCTGGGTGGTGCCGGTCGTGCACGCGTTCGCGCGCAACCCCCTCCTGGCCCGCGGCAAGGCGGAGGCCGCGGCCACCGTGCTGCGGGACGCGTTCGCCCAGGGCTGGCAGGTCAGTCCCCACTGCTGCCTGGGATGCTCGGCGGCCTGCCGGGAGGCGGGGCGGGCCACGGGCGCCGGCCCGTGCGTGGGCGACCAGGCCATCGGCCGGTACGGCGACGCCAGCCCCGACCTGCTGTACTGCGCCGGGTCGCTGCTGGATGCCTTCCCCGATGCACGGCTGGTGCAGATCATCCGCGACGGCCGGGACGTGGTGGCGGGGATGCTGGCGGACACCGACGCGCTGGCCTGGTTCCGTCCCGGCTTCGTCGACCTCGACGCCGAGCCCGCGCATCCCGTGCTCGGCGTGGAAACGCAGGCGGACCGGGCCGAGTGGCGGAGCCTGTCGGTGGCCGGCAAGTGCGCGATGCGCTGGCGCGGCAGCGTGCGGCTGATGGCCCGGCTGCGCAACGCGCTGTCGGCCGAGCGGCTCATCACCTTGCGCTACGAGGAGATGATCCGCGAGCCGGCGGCCGCGGCCGCGGCGGTGTCCGCGTTCGCGGGAGCCGAGGTCAGCCGGGCAGAGCTGCGCCCGGCGCCGGAGGCGGGCTGGGAGGCGGGGGTGTGGCGGCGGCTGCTGAACCCGGACCAGATCGCCGAGGTGCAACGGGTCGCGGGTGATGAACTGCGCCGGGTCGGCTACGGCGCCTGACCGGCGCCGTCAGCCGCGAGAGACGGTGCCGTCAGCCGCGAGCCTCGCCGTTAACGGCGGGTCTCGCCGTTAACGGTCGAAGCGGCGGCCGCGGCGCGCCCGTCTGCGCGCTCCTGCCGCGCTTCCTGGCCGGCGAACTGGGTGTGGTAGAGCTCGGCGTACAGGCCGCCCGCCGCCAGCAGTTCCTCGTGCCGCCCCCGCTCCCGCACCTGGCCGTGGTCGATCACCAGGATCTGGTCGGCCTCCCGGATCGTCGACAGCCGGTGCGCGATCACCAGGGACGTCCGGCCGGCCAGCGCCGTCTTCAGCGCGCGCTGGACCGCCACTTCGGACTCGGAGTCCAGGTGGGCGGTCGCCTCGTCGAGCACGACCACCGACGGCGCCTTGAGCAGCAGCCGGGCGATCGCCAGCCGTTGCTTCTCCCCGCCCGAGAGCCGGTAGCCGCGGTCGCCGACCACGGTGTCCAGGCCGTCGGGCAGGCTGGCCACCAGGTCCCAGATCTGGGCGGCCCGGCACGCCTCGCTGAGCTCGTCCTCGGTGGCGCTGGGCCTGGCGTAGGAGAGGTTGGCGCGGATGGTGTCGTGGAACATGTGGGCGTCCTGGGTGACCACTCCGACGGCGTCGTGCAGCGAGTCCAGGGTGACGTCGCGCAGATCGTGGCCGCCGATGTTGACACGCCCCTCCCTGGGGTCATACAGCCTGGCCACCAGGTGGGTGATCGTGGTCTTGCCCGCGCCCGACGGCCCGACCAGGGCGGTCAGCTTCCCGGAGGGAGCGGTGAAACTCACCTCGCGCAGCACGTCCTGCCCACTGCCCGCCCGCTCGGGCGTGGGCAGCGCGATCGACTCGAGAGAGGCCAGCGACACCTCGCTGGCCGATGGGTAACGGAACGAGACCCGGTCGAACTCCACCGGCGGGGCGGCGGCCGGCCCGCCGCCGTTGCCGGTGGCCAGCGCCGGCAGCGGCGTCGCTCCGGGGCGCTCGGCGATGAGCGGCTCGAGATCGAGCACCTCGAACACCCGGTCGAAGCTCACCAGCGCGGTCATGACGTCGACCTGGACGTTGGACAGGGCGGTGATCGGCCCGTAGAGCCGGGCCAGCAGGGCGGTCAGGGCGACAAGCGTGCCGAGCTGGAAGGTCCCCTGGATGACCAGGCCGCCGCCGAGACCGTAGACGACCGCCGTGGCCATGGACGCGAGCAGGCTGAGCGCGATGAACAGCGTGCTGCCGTACATCGCGGTGATCACGCCGATGTCCCTGACGTTGGCGGCGCGGCCCGCGAAGACGCGCGCCTCGTCCGCCGGCCTACCGAACAGCTTCACCAGCATCGCGCCGGCCACGTTGAAGCGCTCGGTCATCGTGGTGCCCATCTCGGCGTCGAGCTGCATCGATTCCCTGGTGTAGCGCTGCAGGCGGCGGCCGACCAGCCGGGCGGGGATCACGAACACGGGAAGCAGCACCAGGGCGACGACCGTCACCAGCCAGGACAGGGAGAACATCGCGACGAGCACGAGGAGCAGGGTCAGGGCGTTGGACACCACGCCGGACAGGGTGGAGGTGAGGGCCTGCTGGGCGCCGATGACGTCGCTGTTGAGCCTGCTGACCAGCGAGCCGGTCTGGGCGCGGGTGAAGAACGCGATCGGCTGCCGCTGCACGTGCGCGAATACCTGGGTGCGCAGGTCATAGATGAGGCCCTCGCCGGTCCGTGCCGACAGCCAACGCTGGGCGATCGACAGCAGGGCGCCGACCACGGCAAGCGCCGCGACCAGGCCGGCCACCCACAGGACGACCGCCGTGTCGTGCTTCAGGATGCCGCGGTCAATGATCGTCTTGAGCAGCAGCGGCACGGCGACGGTGATAACCGCCGACACGCAGGTGGCGAGCAGGAACAGCGCGAGCGTCCACCGGTAGGGGCGGGCGTAGGACGCGACCCGGCGGACGATGCCCCGCTTGAGCTTCTGATGGGTGATGGAGCTGTCGCGGCTGAACGAGCGGTAGGCGTGCCAGTTCGCTGCGGACATGAACAGGCCAACGCTGGCCCCGCCCGTGCTCTTCCCGCGTCAGCTGAGGGCGGAACCCGGCGGCGGCCACGCCGGCGCGGATGGGCGATCATGGAGAGGCCAGAGCGACGAGCAGAGGGACGCACGTGAGCGCTGAAGCCGAGGCCGGCACCGGTCACTGGGCCGAACCCGGGCTGTTCACCGTCGCCCCGGGCGTGCACCGGGTGCCGCTCCCGCTGCCCACCGACGGACTGCGGGCGGTGAACGTCTACATCCTCGAGGACCGCGACGGGCTCGTGCTCATCGACAGCGGCTGGGCGCTCGCCGAGTCCCGCGAGGCGCTGGCGGCCGCGCTCGCCACGCTCGGGTGCGGGCTCGGCGACGTGCGGCAGTTCCTGGTGACGCACGTGCACCGCGACCACTACACCCAGGCGGTCGAGCTGCGGCGCGTCTTCGGCAGCAAGGTGAGCCTGGGCGCCGGCGAACACGAGGCCATCCGGGTGATCCTCTCCGGCGGTACCCGCCCGTTGGAGCCCCAGATCAGGCAGCTGCGCGCGAGCGGAGCCGGCGCGGTGCTCCGCCGCCTCCGGGAGGTTGGTCCCGCACCCCGCGGCCGGCCGCCCGGGTGGGAGGAGCCGGACGAGTGGCTGGCGGCCCACCAGGAGATCGAGCTGGACGGCCGGACCCTGCGGGTGCTGCCGACTCCGGGCCATACCCAGGGCCACGTCGTGTTCATCGATGCGCGGGCCGGGCTGCTCTTCGCCGGCGACCATGTGCTGCCGCACATCACCCCGTCGATCGGGTTCGAGCCGGTGTCGGCGAGCCAGCCGCTGGGTGACTACCTGGAGTCGCTGCGGGTGGTTCGGGCCCTGCCGGACATGCGCCTGTTCCCGGCCCACGGCCCGGTCACCGCGAGCGCCCACGCGCGCATCGACGAGCTCCTCGGCCACCATCGCGACCGGCTCGGCAAGTGCGCCGAGGCGGTGGCGGTGGGGGCCGCCACGGCCTACGAGGTAGCCCGCGCGCTGCGCTGGACGCGCCGCGGCCGCAAGCTGGACGACCTCGACCCGTTCAACCAGATGCTCGCGGTGACCGAGACCCGGGCGCACCTGGAGTTGCTCACCGCGCAGGGACGGCTCGTGGTCTCCCGGGATGACGAGGTGGCTCTCTACGCGCCCGCCGGCCGGCTCACCCGCCCGTGAGCCGCTCCCGCTGCAACGCCGTCTGCGCCCGGCGCTCGGCGGCCGCCTGCTGCTCCAGGGTATGACCGGGTGCCTGGCCTAGCAGCCGCTTGGTAGCCCGGGCCGTGGCAGGGTCGAGGGTGAGTATCGCGGCGACCAGGTCCGCGACCGCGGCGTCCAGGTCGCCCGCGGGCACGACCAGCTCGGCGAGCCGGAGTGCCCCCGCTTCCGCCGCCGCCACCGAGCGCCCGGTCAGGCACAGCTCCAGCGCGCGCGGCAGGCCCACAATGTCGACAAGTGGCTTTGTCCCCATGAGGTCGGGGACCAGGCCCAGGGTGGGCTCTCTCATGCACAGCCGCGCGTCGTCCGTGAGAATCCTCAGGTCACACGCGAGCGCAAGCTGGAACCCGGCCCCGATCGCGTGCCCGCGCACCGCCGCCACCGACACGATGGACGGATCGTGAAGCCAGCCGAATCCCTCCTGGCAGGAAGAGATCCAGTCCTCGAAGCCCGCGTCCGCGGGGCTGGGCAGCGGCTCCTCGCCCGCCACGCCTTCGGCGCCAAACAGCCGCAGGTCGATCCCGGCGCAGAACGAAGGGCCATCCCCGCGGACCACCACCACCCGCACGCTGTGCGGGAGGGAGCGCCCGATGGCCGCGAGGCCGCGCCACGTGCCGGGCGTCATGGCGTTGCGGCGCTCAGGACGGGACAAGGTCACCGTGGCGGCGCCGGCCGCCGGCTGGTCCAGATCCAGCCGCAGGCCCGCACGGGCGAGACCGGCCGGGGCGGGCGTCAACGTCCCCCTCAGCGCCTCGCGCGCGCCTTGCAGCGCATCGACCGGCAACCCGCCATTTCCGCCAGCTTCCCCCTCATCCGCCTCGGCGCGCCGTACCTCCAGCAGCGTCATCAGCGCTTTGGAGGTCGCCTGGCAGCTGCGGGGCATGGCTCCGTTCTGCAGCATGGTGGCGGTCTCGATCATCACATGAGCGTCGCGCGCGCCGGCCAGCGTGCCGGCGATCCCGCGCAGACGCTCCTTCTCGCGCGCCAGCTCATCCTCGTCGAGGCCCTGGCGGATGAGGCTGAGCAGAGCCCGCAGGCGCTTGAGTACCTTGCGCGCCTCGTGCACCGCGACCGGCGAAGCTGCCCCATTGCCGTGCTCGGCAATCAGATCCTCGATCTGAGAGGCGGCAATCTTGCGCACGCTCTGGGGAACGGGACGATTGGGCTCAAGCCGATAGCTCATCTTGAATACTCTCTGTCTGCTGTTGCATCTTGCGCGGGCTTGGCCGTGCGAGCCGGGCGGGCCCGGGCACCGGCACGCTCAACCGCCCCGCGCATCCTGTGCCAGTCTAACCCATTCGTGAATGCGCTGCTCGGGTTCAGGATGGGTGAGAAAGTCGGTCACGACGGCGATGCTGTCAGCGCCGGCCGCTAGAACGCCAGGTGCGCGCTCGACGGTGATGCCGCCGATCGCCACCAGCGGACAGGCAATGCGCCGCTTCCATTCGCCGATCCGGGCGAGGCCCTGCGGCGGATATTTCATCACCTTGAGTCGGGTTTCGTAAATAGGCCCCAACGCGACATAGTCCGGGTGGGCTTTGAGCGCAATCTCTAATTCTTCCTCGGTATGGGTGGAGATGCCAAGCCTCAGGCCGGCTTGGCGGATCATCGGCAGGTCAGCCTCGGCGAGGTCCTCCTGGCCAAGATGGATGTAGGTCGCGCCGAGCGCAATGGCGTCGCGCCAGTAATCGTTCACGATCACCTTGGTCGCGGTGCCCTTGGTGACATCAAGCGCCTCGCTGATAATCGCGAGTGCGTCAGTGTCATTCAAATTCTTGGC
>Ga0081540_1002131_pt1 | contig 16471 bp, 12 predicted proteins | sample TabmetS2T1R1_FD_71024 | JGI IMG/M metagenome (GOLD analysis project Ga0081540, IMG submission 71024) | Tabebuia heterophylla rhizosphere microbial communities from the University of Puerto Rico - S2T1R1 | ecosystem: Host-associated > Plants > Roots > Rhizosphere ... | reverse complement strand
TCATAACGAGCTCGCACAGCAACAGGCCCGCCCCCTGTTCCATTCCGGGGTCGGAGGCGGCGTTGCGCACGGATCTCCGGCGCCGTGCAGGGCGGCTCACCCTCGGCCTACTCTTTCACCGGCGCCAGTCATGCTCGGCACATAATCTTCAACAAACAAGGAATATAGGATGACGACCGGTTGGGAGCCAAGCAGCGTGCCGTCATCAGCCAAACCCATTTACAGACGTCGGCGCGGACCAGCTCGGTCGGCACTGCTTTCTCCCTTGAGCTGAAGGCAGCCTGGTGTCGCCCCTCGTGACTGATGAGACATCAGGATGGGCGGATGACCTGGCCGCTGTCGCTGTCGAAGAGATGGACGCTCTCCAGCCGCGGACTGAGAGTGATCCGTTCTCCGGGCCGGAAGGCGTGGCGCTCGGAAAATGTTGCGCAGATCGCGGTTCCGCCCACGTCGCTGAAGACGAAGGTGTCGGCACCCGTCGGCTCGACGACACTTACCTTTGCGGCAAAGCCATCATTGCCCAGCGTCAGATGCTCCGGGCGTACGCCATAGACCACCTTCTCCCCATCTCTGCCGCCGGCGGTGACGGGAAGCGGAAGCTCGACGCCGCTGTCCATGCGCACATGGATGTCGTTGCCGTTCCGGTGCAGGATGCCGGGAAGGAAATTCATCGCCGGCGAGCCGATGAAGCCGGCCGCGAAGATATTGTTCGGCCGGTCGTAAAGCTCGAGCGGCGAGCCGACCTGCTCGACCACGCCATCACGCATCAGCACGATGCGGTCGGCCATGGTCATCGCCTCGACCTGATCGTGGGTGACGTAGATCGAGGTGGTCTTCAGCCGCTGATGCAGGGCCTTGATCTCGGTGCGCATGGCGACGCGCAGTTTGGCGTCGAGATTGGAGAGCGGTTCATCGAACAGGAACACCTGCGGATCGCGCACGATCGCGCGGCCCATGGCCACGCGCTGGCGCTGGCCACCGGAGAGCTGGCGCGGATAGCGGCTGAGGAGCTGCTTCAGGCCTAAAATCTCGGCCGCGGCATTGACGCGCTTTTCCGTCTCTTCGCGCCGCGCGCCGCGCAGCTTCAGGCTGAAAGCCATGTTGTCGTAGACCGTCATATGCGGATAGAGCGCATAATTCTGGAACACCATGGCGATGTCGCGCTCTTTCGGCTGCACATTGTTGACCACCCGCCCGCCGATGGCGATCTCGCCGCCCGAGATCTGCTCCAGCCCCGCAATCATGCGCAGCAGCGTTGATTTTCCGCAGCCGGACGGACCCACCAGCACAACGAATTCATGATCGGCGATAGTGATATCGACGCCGTGAATCACCTCGTGGCTGCCAAATCTCTTTATGACACCACGAACGTCAACGGAAGCCATGGAACGCGACCCTCTTGGCTAGCGCGATTAGAAGGAGCGGCGGGGGGCCGGCAGGCTTCGTGCAGGCAAGATAAAAGTAGCCCCCTGCACGGCGGCTGCGAAAGTCATCGGTTCCTCCCAAATATTCTTGTGTGCTTCGCGGCGCTTTTCATCGTCGTCAGTTGAAACAATAAAGAGACGCAGGCGGATGGCGCAATTGTTTTTTGTGCTGGGGGCGGGCGGGCTGAGCGGCAACGGTCCGGAACGCTCGTTTGAGAGCATCGTTCACTTTAGGCGCCAGCGTACCCACTTCGCCCTTGGGCGACCATCAAATCGAGGATCATTCATGAAAGGCGTTTGGCTCACGGCTCTCCTGCTCTTCGGCTGCGTTTCAGCCCTGGCGGACGAGGGTCCCGCTTACGGTCCGGAGCTGGAGGGGTTCGATTACCCCTATCCGGTCAAGACCTACGACTTCACCTCGCAGGGCAAACAGCTGCGCATGGCCTATCTGGACGTGCCGCCGGAGGGCACGGCGAATGGCCGGACCGTCGTCCTGATGCACGGCAAGAATTTCTGTGCCGCTACCTGGGAAGGCACCATCAAGGCGCTGACCAAAGCCGGCTATCGGGTGGTAGCGCCGGACCAGCTCGGCTTTTGCAAATCATCAAAGCCTGAAAGCTATCAGTTCACCTTCCAGCAGCTTGCGGCGAACACGCGCGCGCTGCTCGACAGCGCCGGCGTCGGTCCGGTCACGGTGATGGGCCATTCGACCGGCGGGATGCTCGCGACACGCTTTGCGCTGCTCTATCCCGATCGCACGGAGCAGGTTGTGCTCGCCAATCCAATTGGCCTGGAAGACTGGAAGGCGAAAGGCGTTCCCTATCAGCCGGTCGACAAATGGTTCGAATCGGAGCTGAAAACCACGGCCGACAGCATCCGCGCTTACGAGAAATCCACCTATTATGTCGGCGAGTGGAAGTCGGAGTATGACCGCTGGGTTGAGATGCTGGCCGGTCTCAATCGCGGTCCAGGCAAGCGGATCGTGGCCTGGAATTCGGCGCTCCTCTACGACATGATCTACACCCAGCCGGTGTTCTACGAGTTTGAGTTGCTGAAAATGCCGGTGCTGCTGCTGATCGGTGAGAAGGACAACACCGCCATCGGCAAGGCGCTCGCCCCTGAAGAGGTGCGCAAGACCCTCGGCAATTATGCCCAGCTGGGCAAGGATGTTGCCGCGCGCATCCCGCACGCGACCCTGATGACGTTTCCGGACCTCGGCCATGCCCCCCAGATCCAGTCGCCCGAGCGCTTTCACGAGGCGCTGCTGAAGGGGCTGGCGAAGTAATCGCCAGCCCCTTCACGGGCCCCGGCAATGCCCGTGGTGCCTGGCTTCAACATCGTCATTGCGAGGGCTGCGCAGTAGGCCGAAGCAATCCAGAGGCAGCAGACCCAGTGCTCTCGGCCCCTGGATTGCTTCGCGCCGACGAGCCGGCGCTCGCAATGACGAAGGGAGGCGCGAGATGCGTGAATCTCGGCGTCGTCCGTGGCGGGGGCAGCGATGCCGGAAGCAATTCCACCCCGACATGATCCTGCTTCAGAAGGCCTCGCGTTAGTTCCCGCCCTTCGCCGGCGCCGTGTATCGGCGCGTCACCATCTCGGCGATGCGTTCGCGGCTCGCCGATACATCGAGGCTGTTGTCACCCTCGATCTGTCGGGCCTCGTCAGCCAGTTCGGGGTCTTTGATCGCCTTCTCGAACCACCTGGAATAATCGCCCTCGCGCAGATGATGGAGCCAGGTCGCCTCGTCGACGCCTTCGGCCAATTGCAGGAACATGATGAGGTTTTGCGCGCGCAGGTTCAGCTTGCCCTCGGAGCCACGGAAGAAAAAACTGCGGTCCTCGCCCAGGTCGCCCTCGGCATATTTGCGGATGTGGCGGCGATGCTCGCCTTTGGGCTGCTCGATTTTGACGGCCTGCGCCTTGCCTCGCCGCCAGTAATAGGCCTCGCCTGCCTCGCGGTCGACCTTCAGCCGGGATGGGGCCTTCTCGCTGCGCGCCTCGCAGAAGCGCTGCACGGCCTGCTGCGGCTCCTTCCCGACGGCGATCATGCTCTCCACGGCGGTCACCACCTCGCGCGACAGCGCTTCCGGATGCACGGTGACGAGTATAGTCGCCGGCATTTCACGCGGCAGAGTGATGGGCGCTGGGTCCCAGTCGGCCGGCAGCATGTGATGGGCTTCGTCGACCACAATCCAATGCGGGCGCCCGGTTTTGGCGCGCAGCCGGGACAGCTCCGGGAGAAGCTGGGCGAAAAAACGCGGCCGCTCCGTCACTTTGATGCCAAGCAGATTGACGGCCACGTCGACATCGGGGCGGGAGAGCAGGTCCATCACCTCCTCGAGCCGCGGCTCCTGTCCAGGTCCGCCGACCACGATCGCTCCCTCCAGATCGGTATAGTCGCCCTCCGGATCGATGACGCAGAACTGGAACTCGAGCTCCTGCATCCGCTCCAGGAGGGCGGTGACCACGGTGGACTTGCCTGCGCCCGATGATCCGGCAATGAGAAGCGGCCCGTCACGCGGATCAAGATGCAAGTCGCTCCCGCCCTCGCCTGCACCGAGCGTCGGCAGCATGCGCGGCGCTTTGATGCGCACGTCTCTCAGATCAGTCTTCTCGAGAAGCCCGATCAGTTCGATCACGCCATCGCCAATCGCGCCTTCGGTGACGAAATCAACCTTCTCTTTCACCGCCGGGAGTGCGTTTTGTACAGCGACGCCGCAGCCGCAATAGTTGAGAAAGGCATGATCGTTCTCGGCATCGCCTATGCCGACGACATTGTGGGGCGAGAGCGAGAGCCTGCTCAGAGCGGCAACAAGGCCGGAGGCTTTGTTGATATTGGGCGGCAGCACCATGACTGCCCCCTTATTGAAGATGATCTGCAACTCCAGCCCGAGCTCGCGGATGACATCCAGCACCAGATTTTCATTGGGCTCCCAGGTGGACACGATGCTGCGGCCGACCGAAAGCGGCTTGACGCCGGACGCCTGAAGCTGTGCGACAAATTCGGCCGGAGGGGGAGGGGAGAGCGGTTCTTCCTTCCTCGTTGCGGGGTCATAAAGAATCGCCCCGTTTTCGGCCACAACAAGGTCGAACAGGTCTATCTGAGGAAAAACGGCCTGCAGGTCGGGAAGTTCTCGCCCTGTTACCAGGATCAGGCGACGCCCGGAACGTTTTAACGCTTCAACTGATTGAAGGGTTGCTTCGGATACAACGCCATGTACCGCGAGCGTATTATCATAATCGGTTGCGAGCGCCACAAAAAACATGAGATCCAGCTCCAGTGCCTGCCCGAAGGGCAACCCTTGCTATGCCCAAAAGTTCCTTGAGGTTTAGATTCGACAGAAGATATGTCGTCGTCGCTACTTTTATACTGCCTATACATAGTCTATATATTGGCCTGCGCGATCTTGCCCATATTTTGATTTAATTCTGGCACAATTTTAATCAACCGCTAATTTTCTTCTAAGTTGCCATCTTTCGGGAACTTTTTGGACATAGCCTCGTTCACGCCTTGGTTCGTGATGACATGGATGAGACCAAAATGAGAATCGCTCAAATCTCGCCTTTGATGGAGAGTGTGCCTCCCCGCCTTTACGGCGGTACTGAACGTATCGTGTCATACCTGACGGAAGAGCTCGTGCGGATGGGCCACGAAGTGACCTTGTTCGCCAGCGGTGATTCGACGACAGCGGCCGAACTCGTCGGTTGCTGCCAGCAGGCGCTTCGTCTCGATTCCAGCGTGAAGGATATCGTCCCCTATTACATGCTCATGCTGGACCGTGCCAGGCAGCAGGCCGATGACTTCGACATCCTGCACTTCCACATCGATGCCTATCACTGTCCGCTGTTTGCCCCGATCGCGCATCAGACCGTGACGACGCTGCATGGACGCCAGGACCTCAAAGACCTGAAACCGCTTTATGTCGGCTTCCCCGAGATGCCGCTCGTCTCAATTTCTCACGATCAACGCAAACCTATTCCTCACGCCAATTTCGCAGGCACCGTCCATCATGGGTTGCCCACGCATCTTCTGAAGGCAAATTTTACCGTGAACGGCGGCTATCTTGCTTTCCTTGGCCGCATATCTCCGGAAAAACGGCCTGACCGAGCGATCCGCATCGCGCGCGCCGCGGGCATTCCGCTGAAGATCGCCGCCAAGGTCGACAAGGCGGATGAACCCTATTTTCGCGAGAACATCGCCCCGATGCTCGACGGCGGCGGCGGCGTTGAGTTCATCGGCGAAATCAACGAGCGCCAGAAAGGGGCGTTTCTGGGCAACGCTCTCGGTTTATTGTTCCCAATCGACTGGCCCGAGCCCTTTGGTCTCGTTATGATCGAAGCGATGGCCTGCGGCACTCCGGTCCTTGCTTTCGGCCATGGTTCTGTTCCAGAAATTGTGGAAGACGGCATTACCGGCAAGATTGTCCATTCCGAAGAAGAGGCTGTTAACGTAATACCGGCCCTTCTATCTCTTGATCGCCGCGGCGTGCGCCGCCGGTTTGAGGAGCGATTCTCCGCTACGCGCATGGCCAAGGATTATCTGGCGGTGTATCGTTCTATTTTGCGCCGGCCTTTGGGATCCACCGCAGAGGTGCGGCGGCCCGTATCATTACCGATGGAAGAAAGTTTGAATTGATTGGAGCGTCATGACAGCCGAGAGCACGTTAGAGACAAAACCAGGTCCTGATGGGTTCTCGGAAGTCCCCTTCTACATATCGGCAAGGGGACAGGCGACGCGGACGCGTCATACGCTCAAGCAAGGCGACACCTTCGTCGTCCTCGATAGCCATGGTGATCTTGGCGCGTCGGCGGGCGGCGAAGACGGCCTGTTCCACTGCGATACGCGCTATCTCTCTTATCTGGAGGTCGTCCTGGACGGCCTCCAGCCACTGCTGCTCGGATCGAACCTGCGCGACGACAATTCGATGCTCACCGTCGAATTGACCAATCCGGACGTTTTCACCGACGGCCATATTTCGCTGCTCAAGGATACCGTCCACCTCGCACGGAACATCTTCCTCTGGGAGGACACGGCCTATCAGCGGCTCAATTTCCGCAATTACAGCGATGCCGAGGTCACGCTGCGGGCAACGATCTATTTCGGCAGCGACTTCGCGGACATCTTCGAGGTGCGCGGTTCGCGTCGCTCGCATCGTGGTGTAATCAGCCGGCGCGTGGCCGCCCCCGATCAGGTGATGCTGACTTATATCGGCCGCGACGGGCGGGTCAGGCGGACCACGGTGATGTTCGATCCGGCGCCGACCGAGGTGAACGTCAACTCGGCCTCCTACATCATCACCTTGCCACCGCGCAAGGAGACCGCGTTCTTTCTGACTGTCGGCTGCGATCAGGCGCCCGATCAGCGGCCGGGGCGTTTTCTGCGCGGCTTTCTCGCATCCCGGCGTGAGCTGCGCGCGCCGACGCGTTCTTCGGCGACGGTGGAGACCTCGAACGAGATCTTCAACGAGGTGCTGTGCCGCTCGATGGCCGATCTGTCCATGCTGATGACGGATACGCCGGAGGGTCGTTACCCCTATGCGGGCATTCCCTGGTATTCGACGACCTTCGGCCGCGACGGCCTCATCACCGCCATGCAGCTGCTCTGGGCCGATCCCAAGATCGCCAAGGGGGTGCTGCGCCGCCTCACCGCCTATCAGGCTCGCGCCGAGGACCCGGCTTCGGACGCGCAGCCGGGCAAGATCCTGCATGAGATGCGCGGCGGCGAGATGGCCGCACTCGGCGAGGTGCCGTTCGCGCAATATTACGGCAGCGTGGACTCGACGCCCCTGTTCATTGTGCTGCTCGGGCGCTATGTCGAGCGCACTGGCGATCTGCAGACGCTCGCCGAGCTATGGCCGGCTGCCGAGGCTGCCCTGCGCTGGATCGATCAATATGGCGATCCCGACGGGGATGGCTTTATCGAATATCAGCGTGCGACCGAAGACGGCCTCGCCAATCAGGGCTGGAAAGACTCCTACGACAGCAACTTCCACGCCGATGGCCGGCTTGCGGTCGGTCCGATGGCCTTGTGCGAGGTGCAGGGCTACGTCTATGAAGCCAAGCGCCGCGCCGCCTATTGCGCCCGCCTCCTCAATGACTTCGATCGGGCGAATGAGCTGGAGGCGCAGGCCGAACGGCTCGCTCAGCGTTTCGAGGAGGTGTTCTGGCTGCCTGAGCTGAAAACCTATGCCTTGGCGCTTGACGGCAAGAACGAGCCCCTCCGGGTGCGCGCCTCCAATGCCGGGCATCTGTTGTTCTCAGGCATGATCCGCCCGGAGCGTGCGGCTATCGTCGCCGAGGAAATGCTGCGCCCGCGCATGTTCTCCGGCTGGGGCATCCGCACCATCGCCAAGGGTGAAGCGCGCTACAATCCGATGTCCTATCACAATGGCTCGGTCTGGCCACACGACAACGCGCTGATCGCGCTCGGTCTCGCCCGCTATGGTGCGATGGATGCCGTCGAGCGCGTCTTCAAAGGCCTCATCGACGCGGCTGCCTATATGGAACTGCGCCGTCTGCCGGAACTGTTCTGCGGCTTCACCCGCAAGCAGGGCAGGGGACCCACGCTCTATCCGGTCGCCTGTACGCCGCAGGCCTGGGCCAGCGCCACGCCGTTTTCGCTGCTGGAGGCCTCGCTCGGCTTTGAGTTCAATCCGCAGCTCGGCGAAATCCGGTTGCGTAATCCGCGCCTGCCCGCCTTCCTGGACGAGGTCACCATTCGCGACCTGAGGCTTGGCAATGGCAATGTGGACTTCTCCGTGCGTCGCCACGGTACAGAGGTGTCGCTGCAGATCCTGCGCTGCGAGGGTGATGTCCGCGTCTCCGTGGTGTTCACCCAGAAACGGAATGCCCTGTCCGCCCGGCGGGAGATGGGCGCGTTCGTCCGTTAAAGCGCTCTTGCTGTTGGCCGGAAATCTCTCTCGTCGTTGCGGCTGCATCGCCGCATGAAGCAACGAGGCGATTTCACCGCAGCACATCATGCTTCATTGCTTCATCGCTTATGACCGAAGCAGGGTGCACCGCATCAACCCTCCCTCCAACGTCATCCCGCGAAGGCGGGGACCCGTACTCCGCAGAGGCGCGGAAAGATACGAGGCCCGCATGTGGTACCCTACCTCGTTACACCCGAATGCCCGCGTTTGCTGGGTCCCCACTTTCGCGGAGATCACGGCTTTGCTTGTCGAGGACGCGTCCCAACCAAGCCGATCGTGTGTTAAGGCCTGGGCTGCGTCCTGGGTGGCTGGGTGATCGCGGCAGGGGCAGTGCGGTTGGGCTGAGGCTTCGCACGCTGGGGGCGCACGGAGGAGGTGGCCTCAGGCGCCGCCTGATCGCTAACCCAGACCTCGACCCGGCGGTTTTTCGCCCGGCCCTCGGGCACGCTGTTGCAGTCAACCGGCATGGTCTCGCCATAAGCCTTGGCGACGATCTTTTTCGGATCGATCTTATTACCGCCAGCGGTAATCACGGCGCTGCGCACCGTTTCCGCCCGCGCCAGCGACACCACCAGATTGGTGCTGAACGGGCCAGAGGAGTCTGCAAATCCGACCAGCAGGACGTGTTTGCCCTGCATCTCCGGCGTCGCCAGGTAGCGGGCAAGCCGCACGGCATCCTGCCTTGCTTTGAGGTCGAGCTGATATTCGTTCTTTTCGAACCGGTAGGCCACAGACAGGCGCCGTGAGTCTCCGATCAGCGTCACCAATTGCTTCATGGAATCCATGTTGAATTCGTCATTCGGCTCGCTGAAGGCAAAAGCGATGCGGTGCGGCTGCTCCCGGAACGACACGGCCTCAAACGCCTGATCGATGAAGCCCGTGCTGAGCACGGTGGCCTGCGCGGCATCGGACAGGGCATAGGCCAGGACCGCCTTGGCGCGCGGTGAGGCAGCTTTATTGGTGGTGTAAAGGAAAAGGCGCCGGGAGAGCGGATATTCCTCGGTCTTCACATTGAATTGCGTCGCCGGATAAGAGATGCCGCATACCGTGCGGATGGACAGCGCCTTGGCGTTGCGAAGATAGGCGAAGCCGGCAAACCCAATGGCGCGGGGATCCTGTGCCACGTCATCGGACAGCTCGGTGGAGGATTCCTTGCGCTGTGCTGTGGGGGCGAACTTCAGAGTGCGCGGCGCCAGCACCAGAGAGTTGAAAGTGTCGGTCGTGCCGGATTTCTCGTCGCGGGCATAGACTGTGATTGGTCCGGCGGGGGCGCCCACCTGCGCCCAGTCGGTGATCTGCCCGGAAAAGATACCGGCGATCTGGTCGAGGGTGAGTTCGCTCACCGGATTGTCCGGCGAGACCAGTACGAGGATGCCGTCGAGCGCCAGCACATGGGGGTCGATCGTGAGGCCGGCATCGGTGAGGGTCTTCTCCTCCTCAGGTTTGATCGGTCGCGACGAGGCACCGATTTCTGCGTCCCCCTTGGTGAGCGCCGGGAAGGCGGTGCCGGAGCCGTGTGAGCGCAGGTCGATCGAGACCACCTTCTTGCCCGCGTCATCGGTCAGATCGAGGCCAACCTCCTCAGGGCTTGCTCCGACACGCTTCTCCATGCGCAAGCTCTCAGAGGTGGCATAGGCTTCGACCAGCGCCGGCATCAGTGCGGCGCCAATCGTGTTCGATCCCTGAATGGAAAAATTGTCGGGCCCTCCGAGTGCTGCGCAGCCTGCGCCCGTGCAATCGAAGCGCCGCGCTTCCAGCACGATCAGCCCCACGGTCGGTGAGTTGATGGCGATGGTTTTGCCATCCGTCGAGACCAGTTCGCCGCTGATCTCGAATGCTCCGTTGCGCGCCTTCAAGGTGATGGGTTCGGCGGACGCAATGCCACCGAAAATCAAGCTGGTCAACGCCAGAGCGTATAGCAATCGGTTCGCTGCCATGAGTGCCCCCTTATGGTTTTGCTGTGATTTCCGGGATGGTCTTGTTGTTGTATCGCGCGAGGCCGCTGAGCTGCACATTGCAGTCAATGGCGCCGAGGTTGCCGAATTGGCGTTTGATGGAGATGTTTCTGTCGAACAGAACGGTTTCGTAGCGGACTTCGGAATAGAGACCGTTGCCGCATGTATCCAGGTCCTGCGGCCTGCGTGCGCGGCTTTCATAGTCGAGCGCCATAGAGATCACGCCGTTCTTCTGATCGGCCTGTCGCCAGAAAGTATAGACTTCCAGCTTGGTCCCTGCCTCGGTACCGTCGCTGACCGATGACATAAAGCCATGTCCGCGGCCGGTGTCGGTCACCCTGGCTTCCGCGTCGGGAGCCGATGATGGGGCGCCTGCCCAGATATGGCCAGCAGAATCGGGGCGCGCGGCATATTCGAAGGCGTGCAGATCGAGATTGACCGGCGCGTTCCAGAGCACGGCGACCTTAGTCACGTGGTCCAGATCAAGCGCCGCCACTTTCACCGTGCTGCGACTGCCGTCCTCGAACAGGACGTCGAGAGGAAAGCCGTCGCCAGCGATGCAGTCGATATCCGCCTTCAGTTCACCCCCCTGATTGAATGTATGGATCAGTTCGATGCCGGCATACAGCGTCCGCACACTTTCCTGCTTCCGGCAAGGCGAGACGATCGCCAATTGCATCATGCCGGCTGGAAGCGGAGTCACATCGATGGTCGCAGGAGGGCAGGTGGCGATAAGCGTCAGGGAGGGTGTCTCCGTCACCGGCGCAAGTGGGCCTGGCCAGGCATCGTACATGGCGGCAACCGACTGTGGTGCCGCAAAAAAGATAGCGAGCATGAAGGGAAAGCGGATTCCGCTTTTATGTGCGACCACATGCTGCCCCAAATGCTCAAACCCCTGTGCCGATTAAGGCACAGCTTAGCGAAGGTTCTATGACGGTTATGCGTCGGCAGCAATACCGCTTTGCATTACGCCCCACAACTTATTGTGTATGTCATGAATAATCGCGGAAACATTTTCACCATCGCTACTGCATGACAGGCTGCGTTATTCTGTCACCCACTCTCCACATTTTGGCGCCTCAGTCTGCGCGCCCCATGGCATGATCGGGACGGTAGAAGTCGAGTTCTCCGGGCTCCCCTCGATCAGCTTGTCTGTGTACACGAGATAGACCAGCACATTGCGCTTCTTGTCGCAGCCCCGCACGATCTGCATCTTCTTGAAAAAGAAGGAGCGGCGTTTGCGATACATCTCCTCGCCCTGCTCGAACTTCTCCTTGAACACGATCGGGCCGACCTGTCTGCAGGCTAGCGAGGCGTTCGACAGCTCCTCGGCGAGGCCCAGCCATCCCGTCCAGCCGCCCTTCTCCGGCACGGTGAAGTGACAGGCTACCCCCTCGACCAGCGGGTCGTCGATTGCGTAGGTGGCGAGCTTGTGATCCGGAGAGAGGAACTTCCACACGGTGGTCTTCTTGAAGATCAGGTCCGGCTCATCGGCCGCTAAGACCAGATCCGAGCCTAGCATCAAGGCGAGGAGGAGAAGCAGCAAAGCGCGCATGGCATGGCCTTCCAGGAAGGAGGTTGGAGCTGGAATGAAACTCGCGATCGGGGGATCCGTTCAAGGGAATTCACCGAAACCGCGAAAGGCGCCGATTTGCGTGCTGCCACCTCCGGCCCGGGCGAAGGCAGCGTGCAACCCGTTCCTCCTATTTCACTTCTGGCTTTTCCATAATGATGGCCTCGTCATAAGCCAGGAGAAACCAGGCGTTTTCTGTCCGCCGATCAATTCTTGCCCTCAATCCCCGGCTTGCGGTATGTCGAAGACATGAGCCGCATATGCCACCGCCGCCAATTGGCTCCCGCAGAAGGATTGGAATGTTCAAATACACCCGCCGCGTGACCCGCCCTTATGTCAGGGCGCTTCAAAGCGGCTATCGTGGCTTGCGGCGTTCCATTCGCGACGATCTTCCGCCCGGGCTCAGTCACTCGGCCGATCGCTTCCTGGAGCACTTCGATCTGGTGATGGTCGATCACGGCGTGTTCCGCCTGCTCTATTCCAACCGGCATCGCGTGGGGGCGAAGGTGCTGCGCTCCGCTCAGCCGGCTCCCCATGACATCGCCCGGCTTGCACGGCGCGGCATCCGCACCATCGTCAATCTGCGCGGCGACCGGGATTGCGGCAGCTATCGGCTGGAGAAGGCCGCATGCGACCGCCATGGCATCCGGCTGGTCGACTTTCCCGCCAAATCGCGCGAGGCGCCGCCCCGCGCATTCTTTCATGATGCCAAGAGCCTGTTCGCGAGCATCGAATATCCGATGCTCATGCACTGCAAGTCGGGCGCCGACCGCGCTGGCTTGATGAGCGTGCTGTACCTGATCCTCCATGAGGAGCGGCCCGTCGAGGAAGCGCTGCGCCATCTCAGCCTCTATTACGGCCATATCCGGCACGCCGCGACCGGTATCCTCGATGCCATCTTCGCGGCCTATATCGAGCACAACCGGCGCATTCCGATCGCCTTCCTTGACTGGATCGACGCGTTCTACGACCCCAAGCAATTGAAAGCGAACTTCGCAACCCGCACCTGGGGCGATGTCCTGCTGGATGGTGTGCTGCGGCGCGAATAGCCGCTAGAGCGGCGGACTTTTAATTAGACTCGGAAGCGCCGCTCTAGCTCTTTTGTTTGCGCATCGGATTTGTCCGAAAACCGGTATCCACTTTTTCGGTCCGATGCGCTAGCTGAGCAGAATTTCACGCAAATGCGTGCCGGCAACGGCATCGCAGAGCGCGGCAAAGGGATAGAGGAAGGCTTCGAGGAAGCCGAGTCCCGTCTGCGCTTTGATGAGATCAGGGAAGATGAGAAGGCGATAATAGGCCCAGGCTGCCAGCGCCGGCAGGATGACCAGCACGACACGCAGCACGGCATGCCCCACCATGCGCGGCGCAATCTGATCGGCAAGACGGCAGGCATAGCTCTCCCAGGTCGAGGGGCCGCCGGAGAATTTCAGCGCATATCTGGCGATATGGCTTGCGGTCGATGGCCGGCCTTCTGCGTTGGTGAATGCGTTGCGCAGGCCGTCCAGGATGATCTGGTAGAGGAACAGCCGCGCCAGTTCGTGCGGTCCGACGCGGGTTGCCGCCCACACCGCCACGATCGGCAAAATCTCGATGATGCCGGTGACCAATGCCCAGGTGCCGTAAATGCCGGCGGCGAGGACGATCGTGGTGACCGCAACGCGCAATGTCTCTTCATCGCCGATGAGCGCGCCTGCCAACTGAGCCAGCGCGAACAGCACAGCGACCACGAGCGAGGGGATAAGGATGCCCTGCACGCGTGTCTGGATGACCGCGTCGACTTCGGCCAACGCCAGCCGCTCGGCGATGCCTTCTCCGGCCTTCACCGCATCCTTGAGGCCTTCGCGCAGCTGTTCGAGTGGGTTGCCTATCATCACCGCTTCGGCTGGACGCTTGCCGCTCCCCGCTGGCCCTTTCAAGACTGAGGACGCCAGCTTGTTACTATATAGACCGCTGCTGGCGCCCTTTCACTATGATCGCGCTTTGCATCGAGGCCTAAGCTTGCGAGCGATCGAGGCGGGAAAAGAAAACGTTGCTCGAGAAAGCCGGCGCAGAAAGAAAGGCTGCCGGCTTCCCGGGAGCAGCCTCCCTCTCGCCGGTCCATTGCGGGGCTACCACCAGCAGTGCCGGAAGCCGTAGCGATCCACCCAGCAGCGATAGGGGTTCCACGCCGTCGGATAGCAGGGCATGCGCACGCCATACGGCCCGACATGGCGATGCCATCCATAAAGACCCCGCTCACAGGAGCGATGCCGGAAATGCACCTGCTGGACCACACTTTCCGCCTGCGACCTTCCAGCCGCGAGCGGCGAGAACGCGTGGGCGGGCGAGAGGCTGAGCGCTGCCGCAAGGGCCACGCCCGTCAATGCAAACACAAGTTTCTGTTTCATTACGAACTCCATCAGGGTTGAGGGCAAAGCTTTGGCGAGCAATGAAGCGGAGCTGAACAGACTTCCGCGCATGCCGCCGATAGGCGCCACACGACGATCAAGCCAAAGCTGATAAATCTTGGAGTGGCGGTACATGTTGGTCGCCGAATGAAGTCGAGCGGTTCAAGAAATTATGAGATTAAATCTGTCGTCTTGTTCTAGATTATGCATTTTAAACTTGGGACGTCGTTCATTTGCCGTTAATTTTCGCGTTCATATTCTGTTAATCAAAGCGTTCATCATGCATTCATGGTGTAGAGCACCCAAACCGCAGCCTCCCCATGACGGCGTGGCGAACTGGATTAAACGAAGCGAGTTTTCTATGATGGCGCCGGCTGGCGGGAGAGGCGCCGGACCGAGCCAAGAGTTTCTCAGCATGCGATCTGACGAGCGTTTCCATGCGGCCCTGCGCGATCCACAGGACCCGCGGCCTCTTCTCCTGGCCTCCAACGCGAGCGAACTGGCGGTCCTGCGCCGATTGGTTGACGAGCCAGGCCGTGACGCAAATATCGATCGTCTGGCAGTAAGGGTCGGGCAGCTGATTGCCTCGGCTCTTGGCAATTCCGGCGAAACTCCGCCGCTTTACCGGCTGGCAAGCTGGGCGGCACAAAAGCTTGGAAGCCACGGCCCGGCGCAAGGTCTGGAGGAGGCCGACGAGCAGATCGTTGAGTTGGCCGGCGCGGCGAGACTGGATGTGCCAAAGCTAGGGGAGGGCGAGCTGAGCTTTGCCGAAGGCGGAGATAGCCGGCTGCTGCATCTGGCCATTACGCTCGCCCGGCTGCGGCACAAAAAGCTCAAGAGGCTGAGGCGCTGGCGCGGTGTTCTCGACCGGCTGGTCGGCCGCGAGCGGCGCCCTTCAGCGAGCGCCAGACAGCTTGGACGCCGGGAGCCTCCTTCGAGCGAGGCCTATGCCGAGCCGGGGGAAGCAGACGGCGCAATCTGGGATATTATCAAGGGCGCCGCCGGTCGGCTGCCGCTTTCAGTATGGGAAGATAAATTGCGGGACGCGCGCAAGGATGTGGGTCGCTTCAATATCATCGTCGCCGGGCGCACGGGCGTCGGCAAGACGACGCTGATCGGTGCGATCTTCGGTAAAGAGGTCGGTGACACGCTGATGGGTCGCCCGCGCACGCGCGGCCGGGTCTGGTATCCCGAGCACCCCAGCGAGGCCGATATCCTGCGCCTGTGCGACACCGAAGGGCTGGAGATGGAGCGCTACAAGGAAACGCTCGGCGGCCTCGAGCGCGAGATCGAGCAGCGTAATTCCTCCCGTGATCCGTTTGACCATATCCATGTCGCCTGGCTCTGCATCGACGAACCCTCGCTCACGGTGCAGCGGGGCGAAGAAGCGCTGGTGAAGCTGCTGGACCGTGAGGGCATTCCCGTCATCGCGGTGCTGACCAAGGCCGGCATGGCGCCGCAGTTCAAAGACAAGGTCGCGGAGCTCCTGCCAAGCGTGCGCGCCGTGGTCAGGGTGCGCGCCCGGCCGATCATCATCGAGGGCCAGGCTTTCCAGCCGATGGGTCTCGACGAGTTGCTCCGCGCCACCGAAGCCGCCATCCCCGACGCGGTGGAGACGGCCTGGCACGTGGCCTCGCGCAATCTCACGGCTATGGTTGCGCGCGCGGAGACGACGGTGCGCCGCGCCGCTGCCGCTGCGGGCGCGGCCGGGGCAACGCCCATCCCGCTTGCCGATGCCGCCGGCGTGTTCGGCATCCAGGTGGGCATGATCGTGGCGATCAGCCTGCAGATGGGGGTCAAGCTGAAGCGGTCGGACCTGCAGCCTATGGCAATGACGCTGATCGGCGCGCTTGGTCTGACCGCCGGCGGGCGATTCATCGCCGGCCAGTTTGCCAAACTCATCCCCGGTCTTGGTACGGTAGCGGGCTCCGCCATCACCGGATCGACGGCTGCCGCCCTCACTTATGGGCTTGGCCGGGCGTACATCGAATTCCTGCGCTCCTTCTTCGGCGAGCATGATCGCATGCCCAATGCCGACGAGCTGGCGCTCGGCTTTCAGACATTCTGGCGGCGCTGGAAGAACAAGGAGCAAGCCCCGCCCGCACAATCGGGAATAGCTTGATATACTTCGGATTTTGCAAGAAGCTCGGCCGAAAATTTCGGGCGTAGCGAGCTCTCGACATGATCAGAATTGGTGTATT